>OLPR01000084.1_pt1 | contig 93148 bp, 73 predicted proteins | sample 1672761 | NCBI WGS metagenome assembly OLPR01 (sample SAMEA3136721, study PRJEB25190) | human gut metagenome | biome: human gut; feature: human-associated habitat; material: faeces | place: Austria | collected 2013 | reverse complement strand
CGCTGCTCATCGACGACAGGCTCGACGTGGCCTTCGCCGCGCGGGAAGCGGGCGTGAAGGTCGACGGCGTGCACGTCGGGCAGTCCGACGTTCCTGTCGAGGCGTGCCGCAAGCTCCTCGGCCCCGATGCGGTCGTGGGCCTTTCCGCACGCGCGGACGAGATGCTTGAGTACGTGAAGACCGCGGACATGAGCCTTGTGGACTACCTGGGCGTTGGTCCTTTGCACGAAACGCCCACCAAGCGCGACTGCGGACTCGCAGCCGACGGCACCATCATCACGAAAAGCATCGATGACCTGCGTGAACTCGCCATCGCAAGCCCCGTTCCCATCGTGGTCGGCGGGGGAGTGAAGGTGGCAGACATCCCCCTCGTTGCGCAAACGGGCGTCGACGGGTTCTTCGTCGTGTCCGCCGTCTGCGGCGCGAGCGATCCGGAGGCGGCGGCGCGCGAGCTGGTGTGCGCGTGGCGGGAAGCGAAGGCGAGCTGAGTCAGCCGCAAAGCGCCCGCAAGGGTATAATGGTCGAAGCCGATATACTGTCGGCTTCTAATCAGCAGCAACGCGCAACGCAGCGCACGAAAGGGGCACGCGATGACTTACATGGTTCGCATCAAGGAATTCCATGGCACGGATGCGGTGTACACCTACACGTTCGACAACCTCAACGATGCCCTCGCGCGCGTGTCCCGCTTCCTCACGCCCGGAAACCTCTTCGACGAGCGCGTCGAGGTCGACCCGACCGGCTTCAAGGAGACCATCCGCATCGAGACCATCCAGGTGTGGCTTGGTGAGACCAATGAGGAAGGCACCGAGATCGTGAAGGATCTGGGCTACTGGAAGTTCAAGTCCAAACTTGGGGAATAGCATTTGAAACCCGCAAGCTTCCGAATGCCGCCCGCGAGCTTCAAGTTCGCGGGCGGCATACTTTATATCGCAAGCACGACTTGAGTTGCATGCGATAATGGAAAGCCAGACGAGAAGAGCAGGCACGGGAGGAAACCATGGGCAGCAAGAAACGATCGGCGCGGGCACGTGAAGTGGCCGATTTCAAATCGCAGCTCGAAAACGGCCTTGGGGGATTGGACGACCTGTTCGCAAACGAGGAGCGGCGCGAGCAAAAGCGAGAAGCCGATCATGATGCAGCGATGCGCTGGAAGTCGTGCGAGAAGAAAAATCGCTACGCAACCAGGGACGAAGCCGAAGAAGCGCGCAAATGGTGCGAGGAGCGCGGCACGCACGGCCTTGAAATCTATCGCTGCGAATACTGTGGCGGGTGGCACCTGACGTCGCACCCCTTCGAATAGCGAGGAGGAGCCGCCCCTAGCGCTCCGACAAGACGAGGCCTGTCACAGTAAGCGCCACACCGAGCACGATTTGCCAGGTGAGAGGCTCGGCGAGCACGATAACGGACGCGACCACTGTCACCACGGGAGTAAGGTAAAGGTAAGCGCTCACGCTCACGACGCCGACAATCGACGCCGCCTTGTTCCACATGACATAGCAGGTGGCGGATGCGACCAGCCCCAAAAACAGCAGATTACCCAGCATGACAGGATCGAGAAGTCCCGCAAGACCCGCGCCCTCGGCTCCCTGGCCAAAGCCCATCACCGGCAAAAACGGCAACATGAACACAAGGCCCCACGCAAACGTGCGCTTCGTCGTAGCCACCGTCGAGAGGCCCAGCTTCGCAATGCGCTTGCCGATAGTGGAATAGACTGCCCAGGCCAGCGCCGCAAGCACGGCGAGCAAGCAACCCGCAAGCCCCGCGTCACCTGCGGCAGCGCCCGTGAAGCTGATGAGCGCGATGCCCGATATCGCCATCACGAAGCCCGCGAAGAACTTCACGCCGACGCGCTCCTCACGCGTGACGAACGTAGCGATGAGCGCGATGAACAGGGGTGCGATGGCGACGATCACGCCGACGTTCGAGGCGCTCGTCATGGTGAGCGCGATGTTCTCCATAAAGAAGTACAACGTCACGCCCGTTGCACCCGCCAGCGCGAACAGCGCCTCGACGCGCGCGCCCATGAAGGGAGTTATGCGGTGGTGGATTACGCACAGCGCGAGAAAGCCCAGCGAGAATCGCAAAAAGAGGATTTCTATCGGAGTCACGACGGTGAGCAGCACCTTCGTCGACACAAACGTAATGCCCCAGACGAACACGGTGAGGAAGGCGAGGAGATGGCCTTTGGCGCGGCCTCGCGCGCTTAGGGAGAGTATCGCTTCTTGCATAGCTTTCGAAAGGGTCCTTACCACTCGTGAATCTTTTGTCTGCGGCATTATAGCAAGTCAGGCGCAGAGCAAACACGATGCAGCGACAGTCGGCGAGGCAAAGTCGGGCACAATCCTTTCGCCCCCTCCGCCAATAACGCACCACGGGCGATGGCGAGCCCTGCAACCTCAACGCCGCCGCAGGACAAACCGACGCACGGCCGCTGCCTCTCCACCACAAAGATAGCTGGGCAGTCGCTTTCCCGAAGGTAACCCCCATTGTTTCCGACAATTGAATTATCCCAAACCCGTCGCTTTATTAATGCCATCTCGAAGCTCATCTCGTTCGTCAACGTTAGAACATCCTTGAGCCTATTTGGGGTTAGGCAACAGAAAGCCCTCTGCGTAAAGAGCATTCTCGCTGATAAGCGAATCAATCCTGGCGGCCAAGCCTGCGTCTCCGTCGATTCTCTTACGATAGCTATTGAGCATAAGCAGTTGGGCATAGGGACTTGCTGCGTCGAACTTAACGTTTCGCGGCCTGAGCTTCTTTTGAACGGGGCACTGGATACTCATTCTCCTATTCCACAGCTGCCGATGGTGCGCACAAAGGTTTCTCAGCACGCAAAGTGAATGTAGAACCTCCGCGAAGGGCGCCCATTGGATGCCGAAAATTGATATCGCCCTTTTGGCGGGCTCTACGTCTTTAACATAGGAGACGAAGTTAGTGACCCTGCCGAAGGAAATAGCCTCAACGGCAACCCAGATAGGGACCTCGGCATACCGGTTGCAGCGGCTGGAGAGCGAATCGCCAACGACTGACTTATCAACATAACGAGAGACCATGGGGCCCTTATCCCGCTCCAAATCGTAGAGAATGCCTTTTACGATCTCTAAAGGCTTATCTCTCGTCGCATCGTTATCATCTTTATAGAAATCGGTATCCAGATAAAAGGCTCTCTCGCCGTAATCGCGCCCATACTCGTGCGCAAGAATAGCCCGCATGGCGATTTCCACAACACTAAGCTGCTCCAAGAGAAGCACACGCATCTTGCTGTCGATTTCAGCGATTTCCCTTATCTCCTCGAAAGAAGCACCCCCAATAAAACGGTCATCGCCGTAGCGAGGGTCAATCTGGAATTCTCGGGCATAACCTGAGAAGCGATAGTAGTTTGTCCTGGACAGGAAGCGCTTCAGCTCATCGCGATCACGGCAGGCAAGGTTGCGCTCGTCGACGAGGAGCGAGCAGAGGTCGTCCAACGACTTAAAGCGTTTGTCGGACACGGCACGACCTCCTTTGAAAACAGAAAGGCCCACCGCATTTCAGCATCGTTGAGAGGCTTGGGTGGGCGCTGATGTATTCATATTACAACAAAATGCGGTTTGCAGGCTAAGATTGTGCGCGATTCAACAATCTTCTCAATTAATCGAAATCAGCGCAAAAGCTGCTTTGCTTCGACCCCAGATGACTACGTTTGCCCGGCCGCCTGTTGCCTCATTCCCCAACGTTGCCACGAAGACACCCGAGTCGCTTTCCCGAAGGTAACCCCCATTGTTTCCGACAATTGAATTATCCCAAACCCGTCGCTTTATAAGCGGAAATGAAATATGATGAAAGGTGCGACCGTTATTCATATCGGTTTTCAGGATATCGCGGGAAGGGGCATTGATGCCAACCGGATTCGAGCTGATCAAGCAGCAAGTCGAGACGAAGAAGCTCGGGAAAGAGCTCCCTATCGTAGGATGGTTCCATTTTCCCCTGGCAGACCCTGTCGCCGACGGTTTCTACGCTGAAACCGTCAACACGGCAACCACTGGACATTGGGACCTCATCAAGATTATGACCTGCGGAAACTATATGCCCGTCGCATATGGCGCCGACTATGAGTTCTCCACGAACCCGCAGAAGTGGGACGGCGTCTTCCATTCGCACCCCATCACCTCGGCCGTGGACGCCGGCAAGCTCGGAGTACTCGACGCGACGAACGACACGCTCGCGCAAAACGATGGCGGCGCGCTCATCTTCGGGCCTGGCTGCACGCTTCCGCTCGATGTCGACCGATCGCTGTTCTCGCTCATCTACGAGGTGGTTCACGAGGCAGGACTGCGCTAACCCTTCCCATCGCGCCAAGGACAAGCCCACACAAGCGAGCAGCAAGAAGGAAACAGCCGTCATGAACGAAAGAACCTACAAAGCTTATGTGCAGATTCTCGAAGACGAGCTCATCGTCGCGACAGGCTGCACGGAGCCTATCGCCATCGCCTTTGCGTCGGCGAAGGCGGCACAGGTGCTCGGCAGCGAGCCCGAGCGCATATCCATTTCCGTCAGCGGGAACATTATCAAGAACGTCCATAGCGTCACCGTTCCGAACACGGGCGGCCAGCATGGCGTGAAGACCGCGGTTGCGGCCGGTATCGCCGCGGGCGACGCCGACAAGGGGCTCGACGTGCTCTCGGGGCTCAACGACGACGGGCGCGCCCACATGGCCCGTTATCTGGAAGAACACGAAATCCGAGTCGAATTTGCCGACACGAGCGAGCCGTTCTACATCGACGTGCGCGTGTTTGGCGACAACGGCGGGTCGGCGCGCGCCGTCATGGCGAAAAACCACACGAACGTGGTTCTCGTCGAACGCGACGGCGAGATTCTCCAGGACACGCGCACCGAAGACCCGAGCGATGGGGAGAACGCGCTGACCGAGCTTCTCAACGTTGCCGACATCCTCGAATTCGCCGACACCGTCGACTTGGCCGACGTGGAAGAGATGCTCAGTCGTCAGGCGGAATACAACTACGCCATCTCGTGCGAAGGACTCAAAAACGACTGGGGCGGGCGCGTCGGCAAGCTCTACGCATCCGACGCCTACCCCGACGACCTGCTCACGCAGGCAAAGGCCGCAGCAGCAGCCGGCAGCGACGCGCGCATGGGCGGATGCCCCATGCCGGTCGTCATCGTATCGGGCAGCGGCAACCAGGGCATCACGGCCTCGGTCCCCATCGTGGTGTATGCCCGCGCGCTCGACATCCCGCGCGAGAAGATGCTTCGCGCGCTTGCCGTATCTGACCTGATCAGCATCTATCAGAAATCGGGAATCGGATGCCTGTCCGCGTTCTGCGGAGCCGTGAGCGCAGGCACCGGCGCAGCATGCGGCATCGCCTATCTCCTCGGCGGGCGCATGGAGGAAATCGAGCACACGATCGTCAATTCGCTCGGAACGGTGTCGGGCATGGTCTGCGACGGCGCGAAGCCTTCCTGCGCCGCCAAGATTGCAATGGCTATCGAGTCGGGCGTGTTCGGGTATTGCCTGTTCAAGAATGGAAACGAGTTCTACGCGGGCGACGGAATCGTCACTATGGGCGTCGACGAGACCATCCGCAACGTGAGCCGAATGGCCCGCGAGGGCATGAGGGAGACCGATTGCGAGATCTTGAGCATCATAATCGACTCCGAATAACCGATTAATAGTTCGAGACCGCTGGGCTTGCAGGTTGCGGAAAGCGATTCGCGACCTGCAAGCCCAGGCGGCCCCAGCTGTAACAAAAATTCAGGCTTCACGAATTGCTGACTTTGCTTTGTCAATCAACCCCCAGAGCCTCCCCTTCTGTATTTTTTAATTCGTGATAATCGGGATTATGTAAACTATTGTCAATCAAGACAATAGTCCCTTTGATCATGCCGTCAACGCGCTTTTCACTCGGGAAATCGAACTACAATTGCTGCGGGGAACAATGGCCGCCATTTTCCAGCAAAGCGGACTCGCGCCAGCATCGGGCGTCCGATTGGGCAACAGCCACGGACGCCCGAGCGCACCAGCCTTGACGCGTCTGCGCACCCGGCAGAGTGATTACACGTCAGCGACCTTGTAATTGCTGGGGATAACTTTGACCGTCGAGGGCGGCTCCTTTATCGACGTATAGCAATCGAGCGCGATTGTCTCGCCATCGAGCCAGTGGTTTGCGTACAAGCTTGTCGTCTCAACCTTGATGCCGTTCGAGTCGAACAATTCCACATCAAAATTGATATAGTCGAAGTTGTAACCAGTATTGTTCGTAGCTGTCGTCTTACCGATGAAGGTCGAGTACTGCTCAGTGAACTCGAGATTTATCGAGCTAGCCAACGACTCGATCGCCTCCTTCTGATCGTTGTCCCGCTCCACCTTCTTCCCGTGGCTGACAAGCTTATCGAGACTGCCCTGGTGATCGGCCGACACCGTAAGGCCATAGTCGTCCACAAACGTCTTGAGCAACGAAGTACGCTTGTCGTAGGACTTCTGCCAATCCTGCTTGTACTTGCTGTTATCAGTTGCGTACAATTCGGCGGCCGCGCGCTGATCCTTCAGCGCGTTGATGTAGGCGATGGCATTCTCCTGCAGCTTGCTATCGGAAAACTGCGCGCTTTGGTATTGCTCCACTTGCTCCAGCTCAGCGTCGACGAGCTTTTCGTAGTATTCAGCGGACTTTTCGGCCTTAGAGGACTGCCCCACCAACGTATCGCGCGCCTCGTAGCCTTTCGCAAGCGATTGGATAAACGCCTCGTCGGAGTATTCGGATTGGCTTTGATCGCTCTTTTCTGCGCAACCCGCAAGCAGCACCATGCTGGCAGCAATAACGCAGGCCAGAGTAATCGCCGACCACTTCCTGAGCATGTTCATCGCAGACACCACCTTTGGGTTAATTGGCCGAGACAGCATCGCTTCGATCTTCATCAAGCGCATCCGGGTAAGTGGCACTCCCCAGCTCCGCGCCGCTTTGGTCGACGATGCTCACAACGCAGCTGACCGGCTGACCCGCAAATTGCTGGTACATGCAGGCAATAATACCAACCTGAAGCGGCGCAAACGCTTCCTTGAGACCGATTTCACTGCTACTGATGGTCAACGTGACGTTGGAAAACTGGTCATCGTAGTCGATTGCTGTGATCGTCGGCCAATCTTCGCTGTTCGGCATTCCGTCAAGAGCGTCCACCACATTCTGATGCCACGAATCGACGAAGCTGTTGTACGCATCAATGGGCATAGTCGCGGTATAGGAACCATCATCGTTGGCAATGATGTCAGTGCAGCCTTTTTCTTGCAGACTAGATTGCACATCTTCGGACGATTCGTCTTTAAAGAGAGCGGCGGGGAATGTCACAGTGCGCGTGGTGATTGTCGCCTTCTCCACTACGCTGTATTCGTCCTGATCACTGGTTACATTCCCTGAGTTTTCCGTGGCGCATCCCGCCAGCATGACGCATAGCGCGCACGATATGGCGACGGTGGCGGCAATTGCGCCCACGCGGTTTTTCAAGTTAGTTGCTATCATGGCCTTCCCTTTCTAATATACGAATATCGATGGCATACGTTGGAGACGAGTCGAAAACTGCACCATCGAGAGTGCTTGCGCCAACGAATCACAGGTGACAAACTATATGCAGACGCTTCCGAAACGGCTTGCACGTTCTCTCAAGGCGGGTCCCCGCGCCCTCTAAAACACTGCGCCCCTCATGGCAACCCTCCCCTTTTCTCTTCATCGAATAGATAGGCTACGATGGTTATTGGACGATTGTAAGGCAAGCGAAATGGGCGGAGTGTCCGATGTAAGGGACATAGATGCATAACTGATTGATGGCTGCCGGTCTCGCAACCCCGCAAGATGTCCGATTGAATGAGCCAGGGCCAATCTGCCAGGATTCAAAGAAGAGAAGACCATTCGCTGGCGAATATGCGTGTCTTGGGATGCGCTCACTGAGAGCGCGGTTTCGAAAAAGTACACACCTGGGAGTCAATTCTGGCACAAAAGCCGAAATGTCCCACGGGGAATGCGAGGATCAGGGAGCGTCTTCGGATCGCCCGAATGCGCGACCTGGGGTTTCCTGTCGAGGAGAAGCGGTCGGCCCGCAGCGAGCTCCCAAGCCGAGGCTCCATCCGTGGGATACCTCGGTTTTCGTGCCAGAATCTCGCGCTCGCGGTGTACTTTTTGCGAGAAGAAACAAGGCACCTATTGAATATCAGGCGGATACCGAGGTCCTGGCCTATTGGTCTGCTGTCGAGCTGGTCTGCTCACTCAGCTTGACTGCTCGACAGCGCGTACGCCTCAATCGTCAAAAGAGAACGAGGCTCAAATCCTCAACTAGTCAACGAAGAGCGCGTTGAGCTTACGCTCGATTCGGCGTTTGCGCGTGACTTCCTCCCCTTCATCGAGGGCGAATCCGTGCTCGCAGGGGCGCAGGCACGAACCCTCGTGCACACCTGAAGGCAGGTCCGAAAGAGAGACTTCCGTCTTCTCGCCCGAATCGCGCACGAGGACAGCGATACCCTCCTCAATACGGTCGATGACGTAAATCGCGTCGTCCATGCCTCCCCTTCCCTACGCCGCGCGGCGTATCGTCTCGCCATCACAGCTGAGCGTCACCGTGCCGTCGAGGTCCGTACGCAGCAAGTGGGCGACCCCCGAGAGCGCGGAGAGAACCTCTTCAGACGGGTGACCGTACGAGTTGCCCGCCCCTACCGAGATCACTGCCCAGTCGGGCGAAAGCGTCTCTGCGAGCTGCGGCGTCGTCGACGTTTTCGACCCGTGGTGGCCGACCTTCAGCACGTCGACGTGGTGGCCGCACGCCTTCCCGATAACGCTGGACGAGGCGTCGCCCGTGAAGAGAAAGGACCTTGCCCCCACGTCGAGTTCGAGAATGACCGACCAGTCGTTGAGGTCGGAATACGACGTCTCGAATGGCGAGAGAATCGTCGCCGAAAAGCCTTCGTCGGAGCAGATGATCTTCCCTTCCTCCGCCGCGTGGACGGGGATGCCCCTTTCGGCGATCACGTCGAGTAGCCCTTCGAAGGTGGCGGTGTTCGATGTCGCGCGCGGCATCCAGATTTCGCCAATGTCGAAGCTTCTCAGCACGCGCGCCATCCCGCCGATGTGGTCTTCGTGGGGGTGCGTGGCAATGACGTAATCGATGCGCGAGTAGCCAAGCCCGGCGATGTAGCTTGCGACCTTCTCCCCGCTCTCGGTCGTGCCCGCGTCTATGAGCATCGTCTTGCCGTTCGGCAGCTCGATGAACTCGCTGTCGCCCTGCCCAACGTCGATGAAGTGGACGCGGGCTTCCCCATGGCTCGCGCCTTGGTTGCCGATAATCTTGTGCGCGATGGAGAGCATCTTGCACCCTTGGCAGCGAGTGGCGGTCCCCTGGGGGTCGATAATTGAGGCCCCGCCGAGAATGCCCTGGTCAACCGACCAGGCGACTGCGTCGCACGCCCAATCGCTTACTGAAGCCGCATCCGGCTTCGCCGCGAGCGCTGCGCCCGTGCTCGATGTGTCGATATGGGAAATGGTGCTCGCGAACCTCGCGACCATCACAGCGAGCTGCTCGCGCGTAACGGGGTCGTTCGGGCCGAAGTAGTTCGTCCCCTCGTAACCTTTGACGACCTCGCTCGCGCGCGCCCAGCGGACGGCGTCTTTGTACCACGAGTCCTCCGAGTAGTCGGCGTCGTCGAAATCGGCGGCCTCGCATGCTGGCTCGCCAGCCATCCGCCAAAGAACGGTCACGGCCATCGCGCGGGTAATCGAATCGTCGGGGCCGAACCTGTTCGAGCCGTCGCTGTACCCCTTCATGAGACCGTGGTCGAGCGCGTAGTCGAACACGCCGCTTTCGACATACCAGGAGTCGGCGGGGACGTCGACGAACCCGCGGTACTGGGGCTGCGGGTCGGGCGTGGGAGTGGGCGTGGGGTCGGGGCTGGGATTAGGGGCAGGGTCGGGCGTGGGCGACTCGTGCACGCACTTGGAACAGGGCTGCTTACCAGAGTCGACAGCCTGCTGCAAGGTCATCGCGATGGGATTCTTCATCCCCGAGCAGGTAGAGCTGTAATGGTACTTGCTGCCCGACCGCGAGCACCAGACGGTCCTGCTCATGTCGGCCTGAAGCCCAATGCCACCCTGCTGGAGGGTTTCTATGGAAGCACCCTCAGCTGCGAAGGCGGTCTGCATGTTGGGCGCTGCTTGCGAGACCGGCGCCGCGAAAGCAAGCTGCACACCCGGAGCCGCTTGCGCGGAGAAGCCGAGCGCCATCCCGAGGAGGATAGCGATTATCGCAACAACGAAGCGCAAGCAGCGCCTCTTTCCGACAGTTTCCCCAGAGCTCATGTCATCCCTTTCCCACTGGTGGCATTGGCACTATTGTACCGCTTACCAATCAAGCAAAATCGCCCGCGAGAACGAGAAGGGCCCCTTCATCTTCGAACGGGTTCGTTTACCTGATTTCAAAATCGTGAAGGTCGATACCGAGAGATTCCGCTTTTTGGCAAAACTCGTATGCGCCCATACTCTCGAAGCCGGAGGGATCGAGGATCGCCGCAGGGAATCCGCTAGACAGTGCAGTCTCGAAATAGTCAGTCATGTGGTCGCGAAACCTGGATTCTACAGTTCCCTTTCCTCCGCAATGCGCTCCATGAAGTACTCTTTGAACCCAGGTAAACAGAAATTCAAAATACCCTTCGACCGCTCCTGAATGACCCCTTGCTGCAGCAAGCGCTTCTTGTATTTCGAAACATGCCCGCTCGGCTTATCGAGCCTGCCCGGCAAGTCCATCTGCCGCGTCGCTCCCGAGTCCTTTGCCATTGCCAGAAGAAAAGACTTGTCGGCCTCACTCAGTTCGAACCAGATGGCCTCATACACCCTCCGATCCAACTCCTTTCGAGCGATGCCCGCCGCATCATTGGCAACCGACACGTCTACAACTTCCGAGTTTCCCGCCATCCGCCACGTACGATACCCTACAAGCTGGAGCATAAAGGGGAAACCCTTGATTGCTTTGACAGCAGCATCAAGGGCATCGGGCTCGAAGCTCTTGCCACCGTCCCTCATCGTCCTTATCAGTGCTTCTTCAACCTCGTAATCGTTCAACGCCTGCAATTCATAGCGCGCCGCCCTTCGCAGGAACGAGGTTGACTTGCCGGAGAGCAGCGATGTAACCGCATACGGGAGGCCCGCCATAATCAGGGCGACTCTCTTACCCTCGTCGAGAAAGTGCTGAAAGGCCGCGACGAGCGTCGTCATTTCCTCGATGCTAGGATTGACCTCGTCGATTGTCACCAAAATCCCAGTTCCCTGCTCGGCAAGGGCATCCAGAATGTCATCCATTTTTGAACGCCAGTTTGCCGGCTCGATAGGCGAGTCTTCCAATTCAAACGAAACAACGTTGGCTATGCCCGCGCCTTTAATTTTGCGAGAGGGTCGAGTGTCCACCAAATGTCGAGCTGCTCGCTGCGCTCTGATGAGGACGTCATCGAGCATTCCTGCAACGCACGTCACGCGAGCCGCAACCCAACCAGATGATTCCGCAGTATCGGCGAAGTAGGACAGCAGGGCCGTTTTGCCCGTGCCGCGGGGGCCGACCAAAAGGCTGATAATAGCCGGGTCGTTGCCCGCGCCGGCAAGTGCTGCCTCCACATCAGCGATGATTTCCTCGCGCCCAGCAATATGCGGGGGAACTTTTCCGACTACTGGAGTGAACGGGTTGGCAATAGTCTTGGCCATGTCTCCCTCCTTCGATTTCTTTCGTTCATTATAGAGCAATGCCGTTCGTTTTGGTTAGCTTGCGTTAGCTTTTTCAGCTTGCGTTAGCACAGTTAGCACTCGTAAGCTTGCTGGAAAAGGATGAGCGAGGTGAGGAAGCGCAAACCTGAGACTACGTTCCACACCAACCTTCGGCACATTACCGTGACTCAATATGCATTTCATAAACTAAATCGCCAATCGACTTCTTCTCGTAATGACAATCCCCGGACATCTCGACAAACCGGGATTAGGCGACGGCTTTGGTGGCTTTGTGCAGTATTGCGAGTATCTTCCATTTGCCATGATGACTTCCTTTCCTTTGACTTTTCTCTTCCCTAATATCCCAGCAAGCTTCCCAGTATTCGTTTCGCGGCGCCACGGGAAAGCTTCGCTTGCTTGCTCTGGTTATAGTAGTTGGCGATGCATCCGTAGCAGTAGGTCTCCTCGCCACAGCCACAGTGGCCATCTACAACCCTGTACGCCTCCTCGACAAGCTCGATCACTCTATCGCTAAGCTGGCGAGCGTGGCCTGCCCCTCCAGGGACCTTGTCGTAGATAAGCCGGGATACGCCATGCGAGCATGCCGCAATACTGTTTGGCGTAATATAGTCAATCGCGGACGGCCTGAGGCTCTTCCTACGCCGTTGACCATTCTTATCTCATTTTGTATAATATAATTTATAATATTCTAACTTATACAAATGAGGTGTCCTGTATGCCATTCATAGACAGAGAGAACGAAATAGCAGTGCTGGAGGAAGAGTACCGCCAGGATGGGGCTTCCTTCGTCGTCTTATACGGCAGACGTCGCGTGGGGAAAAGCGAGTTGCTGAAGGAGTTCATCAAAGGGAAGCGGGCCCTGTACTACTTGGCCACAGAAGAGTCTGAAGTCGAGAACCGCAGCTCTTTTCAATCGGTCGCGTCAGCGATGCTCAATCTTCCGCTTCTGGAGGGCGCCCCATTTAAGAAATGGGAAGATGTGTTCCGTTATATCGTCGAGCAAGAAACAGACGATCGGATCGTCATCGTGATCGACGAGTTTCAATACCTTGGCAAGGTCAGCCCCGCCTTCCCTTCCGTCATGCAGAGAATTTGGGACACCGTCCTGAAGGGCCGCAACGTCATGCTCATCCTTTGCGGCTCTTTGATTTCCATGATGATTTCCCAAACGCTTTCGTACGACAGCCCCCTGTATGGGCGCAGGACACGCCAGATCCGCTTGGGACAGATTCCCTTCGCTTATTATCACGAGTTCTACGAAGGAAAGAGCCATCAGGAACTGATCGAGCTCTACAGCGTGACGGGCGGCGTTCCCAAGTACGTGGAGCAGTTCAAAAGCTCGCGCAACATTTACGAGGCCATCCAAAAAAACGTGCTCGAGAAGTCCAGCTATCTTTACGACGAGCCTTACTTCCTGCTGCAGAACGAAGTGAAAGAAATAGGGAGCTACTTCTCCATCATCAAGTCGATTGCGTTCGGTAATCAAAAGCTCGGAAACATCGCGGCAGACCTGGAGATAAAAAGGACCAGTCTCACGGTTTACCTGAAGACCCTCATAGACCTTGGAATTTTAGAGAGAGAAGTGCCGGTAACGGAGGAATCGCCCGAGAAAAGCCGAAGAGGCCTGTACAAAATCAAGGACAACTTTATCGAGTTTTGGTTTCGCTTCGTCTTTCCGAACAAAAGCTTCATCGAATCGGGGCATGTGGACTTGGCCATGAGGAAGATCCGCGCGAATCTCGTCGACAACCATATCGCCCACGTATACGAAAATGTCTGCCGGGAGCGCCTATGGGAACTGAACGGAGATGACGCCTGGCCTTTTATCTTCTTGAAAGCGGGACGTTGGTGGGACAATCACAACAACGAGATCGACGTCGTGGCGACCGATCCAGATGAAGGAAACATCATCTTGGGCGAATGCAAGTACTGGAAGGGGGAAGTAGGCGTCAACGTTCTGAGAAAGCTTGAGGAAAAAGCTGCCTTGGTAGATTGGCGCAAAGGCGAACGGAAAGAGTGGTTCGTTCTGTTTAGTATCCATGGATTCACGGAAGAGCTTCGAGCTTTAGCGGAAGAGCGAGACGACCTGATGCTTTTGTCGTAACGATGCGTTCGGCAAGACTACTTGCGGGCAGAGAAGCCAAAACCGGCTTTTCCGCCTGCTGCCGTTTTGGATGCGGCTTTAGTTTTCGTCATCCCTGCAATCACTCGAAAACTAGAATTGCCTCGTAGACATCAAAAGGAAACCCCGCCCAACCGTCTATACCCGCACATTGACGTTTCAAAAAGAACCCAGCCGATTATCCAGTCAAGCTCGTCTACTCAATTTCAAAATCGCGAAGGTCAATCCCGAGGGATTCCGCTTTTTGACAAAGCTCGTGACCGCTCATGCTCTCGATATCGGAGAGGTCGAGAATCGCGGCGGGGAAACTGTTGAACACGGCAGTGCCGAAGTAGTCGGTCATGTAGTCGCGAAGCTTGTCAACATCGATGGTGGCCATGAGCGCCCTCTTTCCCGAATCCACGCCTTGCTGACGGCTCATTAGGCTTCGCCTAGCCAGCGAGATGCACTTTCCCTGCCAGGATAGTAGTGCTTTGAGAATAAGCAGCATTCTGCATATTTTCCTTACTCCATACACGGGATGCCTCGGCTATCACGCCACAATCATAGGGTTCGAGGTCTCTAATCGAGAGAAGCGATTAGGTTTCTACTCAATAGCCAGCAAATAATAGCCCGCCGCACTTCGCACAGTCGGCAATAAGTCCACTACTTGAATTTGCTCGCAACAAAGCAAGCAGTGGCAGCAAGCCCCAAAAGGAATAAAACTATTGAACACACTGTCCAGTTGCTTAAGTCGGGGCCAAGAACAATTGATGGGATAAGCGATCCGAGGAATTGTCCCAAACTCTGGACGAGCATCATCACACCCATACCAACAGTTAGCTTTGATGGATCAGCCAGAAGCTTTGGGTAAGCAGCCATGACAACAGTTGGAACCCCCATCGCCAAAAGCCCCATGGCAACTAAAATGGCCCAAAGCACAGGAGCATCTGTCACTAAAGCTGCAGGGGCACAAATCGCCATCGCAATCATACCGATTATAACGAGAGGCTTTGTCCTATGGATTGCGTCGGCAATTGCCCCGAAAGCAATTGCCGTGACGATGGAGATAAGCTGCGGCAATGTACTAACAAAGCCAGACATGGCAGGGGACATTCCGCGCTGCTGGAGGGCGGTTGGCGCGTAGGTCAGCACAGAGAGCAGCAATATCTGAAAAGCCGCAAATCCCAAGAAGAACAACAGCGTGTTAGGCTTAAAAAAGACGCCATATATCGAGACAGAGGACGACCTAGTTGCAGCCTTGCTCTCGGGAAACGCTCCTTCTTGCTCCTGGCGAGGAAACCTCACATACACCATAAACACGATTGTAGACAAAGCCGTGAAGGCTGCATAGGCAATCCAGAGCCCAGCAAAACCGCTTGCAGCAAAGACGGTTGGAGTAATGACACCGCCGCCCATTGCGCCGAGCATTCCGCCGAGCATGAAAATGCCCGTCGAGGTCCCAACCCGCGAAGGAATGATGCACATCTGAATCATAATTGGAATCGATGCGATGATGCCAACGAAGGACAGCCCCTCGAGCCCTCTGGTGACAATCAGGAGAGGTACACACGCGGATCCAGCCTCTAGCGCAAAACTGCCAGCAATTGACGCAAAAGCCGCGAGAAAGCCGGAGACGATAACTACTTTTCGGACTCCGATTCCCTTAATAAGAAAACCGATAGGAATCGCCAAGAAGATTCCCGTAAACATAAATACGGACATGAACCATGCAGCTGTAGCCGCCGAAACCGACAGCAATTCCATTAGTTGGATCATGATGGTCGGAATCTTATACATCATGAGCGTAATACAAAATGCAATCAAGAAGAAGCACAGAGACACGATCAGTCAGTTTTGATGCTCCCTTTGTTTATCCATATGATTCTCCCGCACAATCGTCCGCAAATCCTCTATGCAAGGATATCTGCATGGTGAGGAATCATAAAAATGCCCTTATAAGACAGAGAATGGCGCCCTGGCATGAATTGCCGAGGCGCCATTCCGAATATGAATGCTAGGAAATAATTCCCTAGCCTAAAAAGAAGCTACAGCTGCCAAGGCCACGACAATGGCTCCAGGCAATCTGGAATCTCCCTTTCAATTACTGAAGGCGATAGCTTTATGCGAAATAGAGCCCCTTCGGTTCCCTCGACAACGTACAACCAATCACCGTCGATATAAATATCAGAAGGGAATGATTTAGCACACTCGGGTAGCGATATGCGCGTCTTTTGCGAGCCATTTTGGCTGGACACCAAAATATCGTGGCAAAACTCAAACGAAGCATAGACATTACTGCACGAATCAACGGCAAGCCCCGTGGGACCATGCCCATTGTCGTGATACATAAACATACTTGGAGTTTCAACCCTCCCCTGTGCAGCTTTCGACGGAACGCAAATTACTGAATTCGTCGCAAACTCTCCAATAAACAGGTTGTCGTTTTCGGACACAGCCGTGCAGGAGGGAAACGCAACGCCCTCCTGAAACAGCTCAACATCAAAGTCGCCGTCCCTGAACCAAACATAGTAGATTTTGCCGTCACGCTTGAAATACCCAGAACTCGTAGCATCCGAGACATAAGCGCCACCGTACCCGTCCATCGTAATGCTGTTGATGCCAACAAAAGGTATACCTTTGCACTCATCAGCGACAACAAAATATGAGGAACTATGGGGCAGATATTTGCACAGCCCAAGATTCTTGTCTGCAACAAGGACATCAGCATCGTTAAGAAAGCGCGCCGCGACAGGATTCGCGTTAGCAAACGGCACCTCGAAAATATCAAGATCCTCTCCATTGAAGCAGAAAAAATGTCCGTTCTCGATATTCAGAAGCCACGCAACCTCACTGGCAACATCGACTATCCGAATAATGCCAGTCTCCCCGAGCTCGAAGATAAGCTCCCACTCCTCGTTCGCCTTCACAACACGAAACAGCTCATTTTTATCGGGCTTTCCTTGAGGATAGCTACATCCCAACATTGAAATCACCAAGCCTCTGTATGCAGAAGGGAGCATTTCAAAAATGTTCATCCCCATCTTAGCAAAATACTTAAAAACCTGAAGAACAATTAGCCTAATTCAAGCAAAGGCGAGCAAACTCAAAAAAATCGTAAAGCATACGGAACTTGCAGCGCAAGAAAGAGAGGGCAGCAAAAGCAGCCCTCTCCAGATTTGTCCAGCATATACCTCTATGCAAGCGGGACGAAGAGAGCCCTGTTGGCCTTCTTGCCCACTTCAGTCGCCAAATCTTCGACATTGCCGACGACCAAGCAATGCGTTGGGCAATGGTGTGCGCAAGATGCGTCCATGCCCTTTTCCGAACGCTCTGCGCACAAGTCGCACAAGGAAGTCGGAACGGGCAAGTAATTAAGCTCCCATTTCTTCGTTCCCTCAATTTGACGGGGGCCATCCTTTAGAATATGGATTCCAAACTGACCAGAATTGAGGCCCAACGACTTGCGACATGCAACCTCACACGTATGGCAACCAGTACAGTATTCGTAGTCAATCATCAAAGCCTTAGCCATTGTAGATAGCACCTACTTTCACATCGCCATTGGACTCGTCCATGGCCTTGGAATATCCGTCCTTAGTGGAGACGCAAATCGAAGGCATCTCCTTGCTATTTTCCTCGGTGCACTTATAAACTTTGCATAGTTGGTTCTTGTACGGCGCGCCATAACCAGTAACGCCGTTTTCGCATTGCGGAAGAAGATTGTTGATGTTGGAGTCGAACACGCCATACAAAGATGGTTCCGCAGCATCTTTTTCCGGGAACCACCAACCATGATCAGCTCGCACGACACGATCATCCAAGGTGGGATTAATGCGAAGCTTCTGGCGACAACGGCCGCGATGATTCTCCAGCCAGCACCAGTCTCCCTCTTTAATGTCAAGATCGGCTGCAGACTTGGGATTCATCTCGAAACAGGGGTCCGGATAAAGTTCGCGAGATGTAAGCTCAGGCTGACGATGCTCGGAATGGAAGAACTCAATGTGACGAGCACCCGTGGTGAGCACGAATGGATACTTCTCATAAAGCTCGGGGGAGCTATAGGGAGAATTGGAAGGTTCCGCCCAATCAGGCAAGGGATCATAGCCCCAGAGGCTGAACACAGTGTTCCATAGCTCGATGCGACCAGACGGGGTGGAAAATCCTGGCTGCCCATCAGCACGAAGCAAGCCCTTCTCGTACTTATAGTACTGGAAGTCGGGATAAACCCAGATGTCTCGCTCAACCAGCTCATGGTAGCCGCCATCATAGCCAGGAGTCTCTGTCCTAAGAATATTGTCCGTCCACTCCTGATCATTGTTCCACGGGAAGTTCTCGGGGTGCAAACGCTTACCGATTTCGGTGACGATGGTATCGTCGGACTTGCACTCGCCGTACTGGCAGACCTTCTTCATGCCGCGCAGGGGAACCCACCAGACACGCTGCATATCTCGTTCGGGGCTCATTGCCGCAGGCAGAAATAAGTCGGCGAACGCTACAGCTGTTGGCGTCAGGAAGAGATCGTTTACGACCACAAAATCCAAAGTCTTCAAAGCACGGTAGACACGGGGTGCATCGGAAGCCATATTAGCAATAGGGTTGGTAGACGTCAGCCACAACATTCGAATCGGATACGGCTTTCCAGTCTCAATAGCCTGCAGAATCGAATCGGAATGAGCAGTGGAGCTGAAGCCCGCCTTGGACATCAAAGGATACTCGGCACCTATGCGCTTCGCCTGAACCTCTGCCGGCAAATTGTTGTAACCGTAATTGTAGGAGACGTTTTGATCGAAGGCGTTGCGGATGACGATGTTGCCTCCGGGGTTATCGATGTTGCCCGTGAGAGCCCACAACGCATTCAACGCCTGCGCAGTCGGGATGCCCATGACCGCCTGATCGATAGGAAGGCCCCATTGCATGGCAGCATTCTTGGCGCCCGCGTACATGCGGGCCGCGGCGACAATATCCTCTTCGTCAACCCAGCAAATTCCCGCGACACGAGCAGGCGTCCATTCCTTGACACGCTCAGCTAACTCATCGAATCCGTAGCACCACTTCTCAACGAAGTCGTGGTCGTAGATGCCCTCTTCAATCATGACATTGAGCATAGCCATTGCCAGAGCACCATCGGTTCCAGGTCGCAAGCGCAACCAGATTTCAGAACGAGAGGCGAGCCAGGTCAAGGACGGGTCGATGGTAATCATCTTGGAGCCGCGCTGCATGCAATCAACGATCCATCCGCCGTAGAAGTTATCGGAGTTTGACTCGACAGCGTTGCAACCCCAGTTGATGATGAGCTCGGGGCAGCGCCATTCGGTGTTCTCCTCATCGTAACGCGATTCGAACTGCTGGGAGCAATCGGCGATAAAGAAGTCACCGGACATGGATGCCATCGCGGCAGATCGGGGCTGGAAGCAAGACTCGCCGGAGAGGAAGCCCAGGCAGAAATTAGGAGACCCGAAAGCTGAATAGCACATGTACGGAATTTGCCAGCAGTTAGCGCGACCGGTGCCGATCATGCAAACGATAGACTCAGGGGCATAATCGCGCCATATTTCTCGAACCTTTGCTTCGATGATGTCGTATGCCTCATCCCAGGTGATCTCGTCCCACTTGTCCTCGCCGCGCTCACCGGCACGCTTGAGCGGCTTGGACGGACGGCGGGGATTATTGACGACCTCAGGCATCTCGAGGCATCGCATGCAAAGCGTTCCCTGGTTGTAAGCGCAATCGGGATCGCCTTCCACTTTCTCAAGCTTACCGTCCTTGGTGTAATACAAGACGCCACAACCATCGTGGCAGCCAGGGCCTGACCACACCGTTGTGCGAGTGACGGTATAATCCCCATCCTCCCACTGGAATTGGCCGCGATGTTCGGCAAAGTAGTCTTTCTCAGCCATTGCTTCAATCCTTTCGAAATAGCGCCTACCCGGCAGGCGCGTCGCGAAACACGCCTGCCCGAATAAACGAAGAAGATTCTTAGACCACCGGAACGAAGATGACGCGGTTGCCCTTCTTTGCAACCTCTTTGCTCATCTCCTCAACCGTCCCGAACTGCATGCAATTGGCAGGGCAATTGTGCACGCAAGAGGGATCCTTACCCGATTCCAATCGCTCGGCACAAAGGTCACAAAGAGATGTAGGCATCGGGATATTGTTGAACTCCCACTTATCATCGGGTAGTTCGCGAGGACCATCGGTAAGAATCTTGATGCCCCATTGTCCTCGTGCAAGATTCTTCTCCTTCTTGCATGAAACCTCACACGCATGACAACCAGTGCAATACTCGTAATCGATAAGAAGAGCGTTAGCCATTGTAAACTACACCTACCTTCACGTCCCCGTTCGTCTCGTCCATTTCCTTGGAGTAGCCATCTTTGCGAGTCACATGCGTGCTAGGCAAGTCTTGGCTGTTCTCCTCGGTGCACTTATATATTTCGCAAAGCTGGTTGGCATATGGGGCACCAAAACCTGTATCGCCGTTCTCACACTGCGGTGTCAGATTATTGATGTTAGAGTTGAATACGCCGAATAGATTGGGCTCAGCAGCTTCAGTCTCAGGGAACCACCAACCATGCTCGGCACGTACGACACGATCGTCCAAAGCCAAACTAATAGTGGCAATTTGACGGCAACGGCCGCGCTGATTCTCTATCCAGACCCAATCGCCTTCCTTGATTCCCCGGTCCGCAGCTGCTTTAACAGACATCTCAACCTTTGGCTGAGGATGAAGCTCGCGGCTCGTCAAGTGCGCATGGCGCTGTTCGGAATGGAAGAACTCAAAAGAACGCGCACCTGTCGTGAGAACTAACGGGTATTTTTCGGCAAGCTCAGGGTTAGAGACCGGTGAGCAGCTCGGCTCTTTGTGCTCAGGCAGAGGGTCGTATCCCCACAGCATCATATTGGTATTGAAAAGCTCGATGCGACCAGTTGGGGTATTGAAGCCTGGCTGACCATCGAAGCGGAGCAGACCTTTCTCGTACTTACGATATTGGAACTCGGGATAAGCCCAGACCTGCTTGCACGCATCTTCGAAATTACGATAGGGTATCTTTTCATCGGACTCAGTTGAGAGAATATTATTGATCCAGCCAACCTCGCCTTCCCACGGCCAGTTTTCAGGCTTCAAGCGACGACCAACCAACGTAGCAATATTGGTGTCCGAGTAGCACTCACCGCTATCGCAGACTTTTTTCATAGTGCGATGAGGCACCCACCAGCAACGTTGCGAATTACGCTCGGGGCTCATTGCAGCAGGAATAACCAAGTCAGCAAAAGCAACAGCCGTCGGAGTCAATGAAACATCATGGACTACTACGAAATCCACGGTCTTCAGAGCGCGATAGAGTCGAGGTGCGTCTGCGCCCATATTAGCAATCGGATTAGTTGCGGACATCCAAACCATGCGAATCGGATAAGGCTCGCTAGTCTCTATGGCCTTCAACACAGAGTCCGCGTGAGCAGAAGAGCTGTAACCTGCACGGCTCATCAGCGGGAACTCGGAACCAAGGCGCTTTGCCTGCACTTCGGGGGACAAGCTGTGCCAACCATAACCGTAAGAGAGATTCTGAGAGAACGCATTGCGGATGATGATGTTGCCGCCAGGAACGTCAACATTGCCAGTAATGGCCCACAAGGCGTTAATTGCATTTGCCGTTGCGGTCGCATTGGTAGTCTGATCGACTTTTAGGCCCCATTGAATAGCGGCATTATTCGCATTGGCATACATTCGGGCAGCTTCGCGGATCTTGTCGGCGTCAACCCAGCAAACCTCGGCTGCGCGTTCAGGGGTCCAAGGCTCACAGCGCTCAACTAGCTCGTCAAAGCCGTAGCACCACTTTGAGACGAAATCCTTGTCCTCAAGACCTTCCTCAGCGATAACATGAATCATGGCCATGGCCAGCGCGCAGTCGGTGCCAGGACGAACGCGCAGCCAATAATCAGACCGAGCAGCAAGCCAAGTCAGACCTGGATCGATGGTAATCATCTTTGCGCCGCGCTGCATGCAATCGACGATCCAGTGGCCGAAGAAGTTGTCAGAATTGGACACAACCGCATTGCAGCCCCAGTTGACGATAACCTCAGGGCAACGCCATTCGGTACTCTTTTCGTCATACCGATTCTCAAATTGCTGAGACATATCAGCAATCATAAAGTCACCGTTCGTTGACGCCATAGACGCAGATCGAGGGCAGAAGCAAGAGTCGCCAGCCAGGTAGCCCATCGAGAAGTTCGGCGTTCCAAAAGCACAGTATGCCATGCGAGGAATAACATCGTTATTGTCGCGCCCAGTGCCGATATGAACCGCAATGGACTCAGGGCCATAATCACGCCAGATAGCCCGAACTTTCTCCTCGATAATATCAAGAGCCTCATCGATTGAGATTTCTTCCCACTTGTTCTCGCCACGTTCTCCCACACGCTTAAGAGGCTTCTTGAGGCGTTCAGGGTTGTTTACAACTTCGGGCATCATGACGCAGCGCATGCAAAGGCTACCACGATTGAACGGGTTCTTAGGATCGCCTTCGACCTTTTCCAATTTGCCGTCTTTGGTATAGTACAAAACACCGCAGCCGTCATGGCAACCTGGCGCAGACCATGCCGTGGTACGAGTAACGGTGTAATCACCATCTTGCCACTCAACCTCGTCCCAATGCTTCTTGTAGTAATCAGTTGTCATCGGAACTCCTTTCTCACAACCACTCTCGTTCTAATACCCCTCTAAGACACACGGGATGGGTGAATGGTCACTGTGTGTCCCATTGGCGACAATTGTAGAAAGGAGGACCTGAATAGGGCTAATGACGTTTTATACCCAAATATGCCACGATAAAGTCATCACTATTCCACTTCGGAATGGACAAAAAAGAGAGGGCGCGAATGCGCCCTCTCAAAACTCATTTTAGATAGAACTATCGCGAGAACACAACCCTCGGCAACTCGTTAATCTGCCGAACTCTTCCCGTAATTCTCGCCATATTTCTCCATTTTTGTTGAAGCAGCTAGAATGCAGTACAGAACACCCATGACAACGAGGCAGATTGAAGCAGGCATGACACAATCCATCGGGTTCTGGCTCCCCACCAGCATGAGAATGGTCGTAGCGACAGGCGTGCCGATGAAACAGCCGAGCTGATGGAACACGGTGTTCCATCCCATTGCGCGAGTAGCAGCGCCAATTGGAGTCAAGTTGGTAATCATATCGGCAGTGCCAGGAATGACAACTGCGAAACCCCAGTGGCCGATCAAGAATGCCGCAGCGTAAGGAACCGCGCTCCAGTTAGGACCGACGAAGAATGCCGCAACACAGTATAGGATTCCAAGCTCAAGAACAGATACCGGAAGCGTCCACTTGCCAATAGCCTTGTACACTGGACCAAGCGTCATACCAGAAACCGCACCAACAAAGGTCATGACAGATAGCAGAATTCCAGCAAAGGCGGAGTCCGGAACGATAAAAGAGCAGTACAAGATTGTCGGCATCGCAAAGCCTGTAGTCAGGGTCAAGAAAATCATATACACGAAAGCAATTGGGGGAATCTTGGCTTTGACCTGGCGCTCACCGTGAGCAGCAGCACGCTCAGCAACCTGAGCCTCATCCGTTTTAGGCTCTTTAAGCAAAGGAATAACGACCAGAAGCGGCACGATGCCGAGCAGATAAACACAGAAGCACATTTTCCAAGAAATGATAGCAAGGTAGCCACCAGCAAATTCCATGATGGCGGAGCCGATGTTGACAAACGCCCAGCCAGCTCCCAGCCAAGTTGCACGCTGGTTCTCGTCGTCAACGGTCTTGAAAACGAGCGCCTGGGCTAGCGGATAGCACCAGCCCACAGCAAAACCAAAAATAAATCGGCTGACCAACAAAGTCGCAAAACTCCAGCTATCATTAAAGAAAATAGGGAAGCATCCAGAGATGAGATAAAGAATGATAGCCGTAACGATAGAAGTACGGTATTTAATAACCTTGCCCGTTAAAATGCCAGTAAGCAAGCCGCCCGGAATCATACCCAAAGCGACGATAGAAACGACATAGGCAATATTTGCGCCAACATCAGGGAAACTAGCGCCCATAGTGGCAAGGCCAGCATTAATGCCGCCTTGAGATGCGCCCAGAGCATAAATGGCCATGATGGGGACCATGGCTTTTCCGACTTTTTGCTTTACCTCTGAAGTCATTTTTCCCTCCCAGTTTCGTCTTTTTCAATCACCCATCCCACATGGTTTTTATTCTAGGAACATTGCAAAGAATGCGCACAATAACAATTGCGCGAAAAAGTGCACTGGCTAATCCATAATTGAATAGTAAAACGCCAATACTGCTTCATTATTCCACTATTGAATGGGTACAATTTCAATTAGGAATTCGCTAAAAAGCACTCGGGCAGTTTATTGTTGGGATAGCAGGTATTCCCTGCTAATTGATGCGTTGACAATTTAATTGCAGACGCCGTTCCTGGGGAGATGAGCAAGTCACCCTAAGGAACAACCTGGAGGGGGTTGGAGCTTATGGATTCGCAGTTTATCGTCGAATACGCTGAGCTGGCAAAACGTTTAAACGTCACGGAAACAGCGCGTTTTCTCAATATGTCCCAGCCCACTCTCTCGAAACATATAACGGCATTGGAAAAAACGCTTCGATTCCAACTATTTGAAAGATCACCAACAGGACTAAAGCTCACCCGCGCAGGAATCGACCTGCTTCCGTTTGCATATGATTTGATCGAAAAGCAACAGGCGTTCGAAGCTCGCGCAAAAGAGCTGCGCGCCAATCCTCTTCGACGCCTATCCGTTGGAGGGGTCGTCAACGAAGAGGCTGCCACCGAGGCGATGGCCAGGCTCATCGGGACAATGTCGCCTACATATGGGGCAAACTTTTTAGAGCTTAAAGCGAGCCACCATAAGACATCTATCGCAATGATCGAAGAGGGTATTGCAGACATCGTTTTTGACTTTTGTGAAGAAAAAGATTTGGCAGACATCGACAACGTTGATTGCGTATCCGTGTGCAACATTCCTTTAGCGATTCTTGTTTCCAAGGCCAACCCATTAGCCAACAGAGAAACTGTCACCATCGACGACTTGAGGGATTATACCTTAGTGAAAATGGAAGGTGCGCATATGGCCCATGCTGGAGCTGTATCGAGCGAATGTGCAAATCACACGGGTTCGAGCCAACCTATCGCCGCCAATACTCCATGAGGCAGATTGATTTGCTTACCATTGCTGCAAATCTAGGTTCCGATATTATGGTTCTCGGTATGAATTACATAAAAAGAATTGGAAGCGGATCGGCTTTATTCGCCAAAGTCGTCCCCATCGCCGACGAGGATGCCTACATACCGTTGTCCGCGTTATTCCATATGAATAACGGTAACCCCATCCTCCAAGAGGCATTAGACCTGATTGCAGCAACCGACGAATCGCATACCTATGACTACGCTCCCGAAGACGGCCCCATTTTTTAAGTAGATCACCCACAATTAATTGACGCGGAGACAGACAATGCCATGTTACCCCTGCACGCATTGCAATAAATGCGGCCTTTTCTCAATGAAGCTTGATTTACGCTGCAATCATTGCGGCAAACCAATAATTGCAGGCTTGCGATCCTGCCCAGAATGCGGGTCTTCATATCAGCACAATATGAAGAGGGGGGAAATCATAAAGCCAGTTGGGTCCTCTGACTACTACACAGAAATCATTGAGGCCCAGCATCACGCGAGCAGCTAGTTCGCTTTAATTACAGGAGGTATTGTCAAATGCCGTGCTATCAATGCGGACACTGCGGAAAATGCGATATGTACTCGCGAGTTCTCGAGCTAAAATGCTCGTCATGCTCTGCACCGATTGGTCCGGGCATTGCGAAATGCCCCGAATGCGGAGCAGACGTCCTCCACAGCATGAAAACTGGAGCGTTCCTTAAAACAACGAATAAGCCTCGGAGTGAATCCGAGGCTTAATGATCATGCTAGTTACCAATGAAAACACAATTTGCTATAACGATACTTCCCAACAGGGCAACGCAAATCAAGCCTACAACCAAACCTGCGATGAAGTCGCTCTTCTTAGGTTTGGTTAGAAACCAGTTTCTGTTCTTGCCCCTCTTTTCACAAATCTCACCCATTGGAAACACCTTTGCCTTCAATAACGAGAATCGCCAGAATGAGGGAACGCAGGCGTCGCGCTGTCAACCTTCCCGTTTAGCGAGGTAAAAGCCTACTTGCGCGCCTCGTAATCAGCAAGAGCTATTTTCACAATTGCAGGGTTATTGCACACAGTCCAGGTAGGTTCCGTAACGCCCGTTTGAACTGCCATGCCATCAACGCCAAGAAGAACTTGGGGCTCGCCGTCAACTTCGGTAACTTTCACCTTTGCCTTCATATTGCCAGGATTGAGCACATACGAATCGATGCCAGTATCGGCATCATATTCATGAGATTCCACGGTAAACATTGTCTCCTCCTTTATACAGCCTCGACCAGATGTCTTAAGTTTAGAAGGTTGATAACGAATAGAGTTAATGCCCATTTGCATGGTCTTATTCCATAAAGGCATAGAGCAACTTAAAGCCCTATGCCTTTTAGCGACTGCATGACGCTTCTTTCGGTGCCCCGTTCTAAAAATGAAAGAGGGAATCGCTTTCACTCGTTGTTTCCATGGTTGGAATTTCACCTATTCAAAGGCTATTGGTTAAAACAGGACCCAGGGTAATTCATGTTAATGATTGCACGACGGAAAGGGAGCGAGGAAATGACTTCTACGAATCTGAACAGAAGAGACTTCTTCAAGGGAGTTGCCCTTACGGGTGGCGTCGCTGCAGCAGGGGTTCTAATTGGATGCAGCGAGGCGGATCCTGCGGAGACCAAGCAAAATGAAACACGGAGCGAATTCGCTCAGGCGGCTCCTGTTTCATATGCGGACGACTATCTTGTTGATCCGAAGACGGAATGGGAAAAAGTCTGCAATGTTCCAGAAAGCGGCCTAATCGAGGGAATGAACTTTCAAGGCGACGTGCTGTGGTTCATCGATGTCGCCAAATCAAAGATTCAAAAAGTCGTTAATGGCGAAGCTGTCGACGTTTATGTTGACGGAGAACATAATGCTATGCCAAATGGCGCAAAATTCATTGATGACCACACACTTCTCATCACCGACCGCGCTCAGGGTTTGTGCACTTTTGACATTAATACTAACGAATACAAGGTTTTGCGTAGTGACTACAATGGCGTAAAATTCCTTGGTTTGAACGACTTGGTGCTCGACGGGCAAGGCGGCGCCTACTTCACTGATCCTGGCCAATCGGACTATCTTTCCAAAGATGGAGCCGTTTACTATGTGAATTATAAAGACGGGGATTTCGCGGTAGAACAATTCGCAACTGGCTTCGCCTATCCAAACGGAATCACAATTTCCCCCGACGGAAATTTCCTCTATGTCGCCGAATTCAACACCAATTCGATCATCGTCGTGCCCTCCAAGCTTTACAAGGAGGCGAAAGACACCCCCTACGTCCTTGCTCGCCTAGTTGGAGGACATGGCCCTGATGGTGTTTTAACAGACGCTTCTGGCATAGTGTACGGCGCCCACCTACATGCGGGCGAAGTTGTAGCCGTAGACGCAAAGGGCTGGCCAGTCGCAACAATTAGATTACCGGAGAATGCAGGTGTGCTTGTAAGTAATCTGACTATTCATGACGGCTATCTGTATGTCTGCGAATTCAGCCAAGGCAATATCTGGCGAATTGCCATCAATGCCGAGCCAAACCCTATTGCATGATGGGCCGCTAATTCGATAATGATGATTCTCGTTAGAAGGCGCGTTGATAACTGATAGTAATCGTCAACGTTCTAGACGGCGAGCTTCCCCAATCTAACCCATTCGCGCCGAAGCAACTATCCCTCTGCCGCTTCGGACTTCATCGAGGGTCTGGATTATTTCCAGGCCCTCTTCTCTTTCGGGGCGATCATAAAATGCCCTTCACCCTCACCCTTACAAATCGTTGAAAGCTCTCAACGTACTGCCGCTTTCTTCTAGCCATCAATGAACGTTAAATGAAAGTATCGAAAGGGAGAGGATATTCTAAATACAGGGGGTCCCATGTCGAAAGGAATCGCCGGGCAGCGCGACCAGTCGCCCATGAACATCGAAGCAATCAAGAAGAAAAGGGCTTTTTACTTAGCAAGCTCTGCATTCTCTCTCCTATTCCTCGGGCTGATTTACGCATTCTCTATGTTTGCTGGGCCGATGTGCCAGGCATACGGCCTCGAGAAAAGCGCCGTTGCCTTGACCTTCAACATCATGATGATCACTTTTTGCATCGGCGCCGTCATCGGCGCTCAAATCGAAAAGCGTATCGGACTCAGGACAACGCTTTTCGCTTCCGCTGCGCTTTTCTTCGCTGGATTCGCGGGAACCGCCACGTTTGCAAATGGATCGATCGAGTCGGTTTACGTTTTCTACGGCGTCCTCGGAGGACTCGGCGTCGGCATCGGCTACAACTCCATCATCGCGACCACCAATGTCTGGTTTCCTGATAAAGTAGGCTTTTCGTCAGGCGTCTTGATGATGGGATTCGGTCTTGGCTCCCTGATTTTAGGCAATATCTCGATCAATCTCGTCCCCCTATTCGGTCTATCGAACGTCTTTTCCGCCATAGGGGTGGCTACCGTGCTCGTCGTGGCCAGCCTGGCCATGACGCTGTCGTACCCGCCTTCCAACATAGTTACAATCATGGCACCCGAGAAGGCATGCGGAACCAATTCGGATGACCCCGCAGACAACGACAACATCTTGAAAACGCCGACCTTCTACGTCTATTGCATCTGGGCGGTTGTCGTCATCGCAATCGGTTTAGCCACCATTGGGAACTGCGCCTCCGATGCGCAACTTGTCGGTTTCGACGTCGGCTTCGCAACGCTCCTCGTGGGCCTTGTCTCAACCTGCAACGGACTTGCCCGCGTCATCATCGGCGCATTGTACGATAAGACCAATGTGAAAGTCACCATGCTCGTTGATGGAATAGTCGCAATCTGCGCAACGGCATGCATTGTCGGCGCATTTACGACCGGTATCTCGGGATTGTACGTCGTCGGCGCTTTCTGCTGCGGGTTCTGCTACGGCGGCGTTCCCGTTGTGGCATCGGCTTTCTCAAGACAAAGATTCGGCTCGAAGCGCTACCCGTTCAACCTCTCTGTCGTAAACTTCGCCATCGTCTTCGGCTCGCTGCTCAACATCATCGTGCAAGCCATCGTCAACGATTCCAGCAATCGCATGGGGGTATTCCTCATCATGGGGGCGCTGGCCATTATTTCAACGCTTGACGTCATTGCCTTCTCAAAGATGTGGGACCGAGACATGCGCCGCCTCGAGAATCTACGACTCAGTTCGAAATAGCGTGGCGCCAGGGCACTCCCCAATTGCCCCGCGCGCGTCAGCTGTTCGCCTTTCTCCTCCCTCGCGGCGGACAGCTTCCCTCAATGCGAAGGCCCCTGTTTAATCACAGGGGCCTTCGCATTTTTTTGATGCACCAACAAAGGCAGAATCGCAGCTCGCAAACCCTCAGCGAGTCGCGCGCCGTTCCCTGGCGACAGAAGCGAGCAGCTTCAGCCGATTCAACTGGTTAACGGAGCTCGTACCGGCATCGTATTCGAGCGGAGCAACCGATAGCTCCGGATAGCGCTTCTTTATAGCACGAAGAACTCCGCTTCCGCCAACGTGTCCAGACATGCAGGCAAAGGTGCTTGCATAAGCAATGTCGTACACTCCACAATGGGCAAATAATCCGATGTACCCCGGCACGAGAAAACTGGATCCTGTTGCAACATCTACTGGCAGCACCTGGTCCTGAATGCCAGAATGCTCCTCGTTAGTTGGAATCGGAGCAAAATAATCCCCTTGAAGTAAAGAGAGCATCTCTTCTATAGCGCCCGTGAAACGGGGCCACGCCCCACACTCCCGGCAAATCATCGCCAGAAGCTGCGAGGCAAACGGGACCACCGCCTGGCACCCCTCATCGCGAATCTTGGCGATAAGTCCATCGTTTATCCCACTATCGAAGATTGCGGGATAAGAGCCAACAACTCCGATTACAGGAAAGCTAGAAGCCTCATTAAGGTGCCTTCGAGCGCACGTATCTGCCTGCTCGGCGGCTCGCCATACCGCTTCTTTCGCCCCTGACTCAGCAGCAAAAATCGCCTCAGTACGACATCGCGCAAGCTCGCTCGACGCTTTTCCCGAAGACAAACCCCCTTTGCGAATCAGCGGAGCAAGATAGTTCTCAAGCTGAAGAACTATATCACCCGCGACAAGCCCACATGCAAGGCGCTCGGGAAAATCAGCGTACACGTCGTTGTAAAAGTCCTCGTCAAGGTCGAGCAGATTGAGAACGCGCACGCCCTCAAAAGCCTCTCCTTCAAGAGCTCGCTGAGTGAACCAAGGGGCGTCCTTTGACCGGCAATCAGGGCAAAGACAGGGCAAGGCGCACGCCCTCGAACTGCCGCCGTCAACCGACAACTTTTCTTCCCCCATCGCCATAATGGCTCGACCCGCAGTGATGATGGTCGCGAAACAGGCGTCGTTGTTCACATGGGCCAAACCAAGAGCCGCAGTTCGTCCATAGGCCCCGCTCGCCAGTGAAACGGAATCGCACCCTGCGCCCTTAAGCGAAGCCCTCATAAACGGCGCATGGAAATCGGAAAAGACAGGAATCAGCAGGTTTCTATTTTTTTCCGTCATCTTCGGGCAATCCTCTCTTCTCGAAGCTTCGTCGTTCGTGCGCGGCAATCATCGACCGGACCCGAATGCGGATCGACGCCAGATCGACCATCTCGTCAATCTTCAGAGCAGTGAAGACCTTCCCACCGCCCTCGATGACGTCCCGCGCGCGGTCGACGGTAAGCGCGTCGAGCCCGCAGCCGAACGAGTACAGCTCCATGAACTCGAGATTGTCGAAGGCGATTGTTGCTTGCGCAGCATTTAGCACCCGATCAGGGTAGAGCCAGCCTGAAAGATTTGACGCTTCAGCTTCTAGCGGTCCCTCAGCAAACAACAACATATCCTCGGTTAAAACCGCGAACCCATATTCTCGAAGCAAGCCCGCTATCCCGTGGCCAATTTCGGGATCTCCATGATACGGACGCCCAGTAAGAACGATCCCCCGCCCGCCTCTCTGCCTGATTGCGGCAAGGGCGGTTTTTCCCATCCTCGCGATGTCGTCGCGAAACGCTCTTTGCGCCGCAGATCCAACCACAAGCGCATGCTCGATATCGGCCAAAGAGAGGTCGAGGGCAATGGGGCGCAAGGCGTCAAGAAGCCGGACCGCGACATCAGCGCAAACATCGAGATCTTCGGAAGAGAACAACCCTTCCAGAACGGGAGCCGCAAGAGGCACGCCCCCCTCACCGATCTCCTCCACATTCGCCTTCAAGACGAAGGGGACGCCCCTCGACGGCGGGCAAGAGAGTTCTCCAGGCATGACCTCGCGCACACTTGGCGCAAATATTGCAGCTACACGACGATTCACCAGGTCAAGAGCATGTGCATGCACGATTTTCGAGGGAAAGCACGCTGATTCGGAAGGAATCGTCCCAAGCGCCGCACCGCGAAGCTTCGCTCGCTCGCTTGACAAAACGACGTCGAAACCCAAGTCGCTCAAAACCCCATCCCAGAAGGGGAAGAGGTCGAACATCTCGAGGGTTCGCATGATGCCGATAGAGCCCCGCGCTCCCGAGCTTTCTCGCGCAGCGCGCGTAAACGCCCTTCGCACGCGAGCAGAGTAATAATCCGAAAACTGGATTCCACTTTTCGCACCCGAGCGATCACCGCGCGCGCAGCGGTTCCCAACAGACAGCTCTCGCGTTTCGCCGTCGCTTTCAAAAGTCGTGACCGTTATAGAGCAATGGTTCCCGCACAACTTGCACGTTTCTGTTCGCACTGTCAGCTGCAGTCTCTTCAATTGCTCGAGCGAGAGAAGCTCCGAAACGCTGCAAGCACTTTTGCCTTTGCCGCGAACATGCTGCTCGCGAGCCAGAAGGGCAGCGCCATATGCGCCCATGTGCCCCGCGATATCGGGACGCACTACCTCGATTCCCGACAGCTTTTCGAACGCGCGCAACACGGCGTCGTTCAGAAACGTCCCACCTTGCACCACGACGTGCTTGCCGAGGGCGGCGAAATCGCGCACGCGCATCACTTTGAAAACGGCGTTGCGAACAACGGAATACGCAAGGCCCGCGGAGATGTCCCCGATGGTTGCGCCCTCCTTCTGAGCATGGCGCACACGTGATGTCATGAACACCGTACAGCGCGTTCCCAAATCTACCGGCTCGGATGCGAACAACGCAGCGTCAAGGAACCTATCGAAGCGGACATTCATCGACCATGCCATCCCCGAAAGCAGCGCCCCGCAACCGCTCGAGCAAGCCTCGTTGAGGACAACGTTGTCAAGCGAGCCATTGCGCAGGTAAATACACTTGATATCCTGCCCGCCAATATCCAGGATGAAGTTCGCATCGAGGGAAAGCGATTGCGCGGCGCGCATATGGCACACCGTCTCAACTTCGCCCGCATCTACCCGAAGCGCTTGGCGCAAATAATTCTCACCATACCCCGTGACGAGCGAGCGGGCGATGGTAATTGCGGGAGAACCGTCGTGCATGCGAGGGATATGCTTCCACAGATCGAGAAGCATATCCCTCGCGGCCTCAATGAGATTTCCCGCCGATCGAGCATAATACGTCCGAAGAATGCTGCCATCTTTTGCGATAAGCGCATACTTGATCGCCTCGGAGCCAGAGTCGATTCCGAGAAACGCCTCTCCTTCGTATGCGCCCATATTCGTCCGAGGCGCACGATGAGACGCGTGGCGCTTGGAAAATGCCTCGAACTCTTCTTTGCTGCCGAAAAGCGGGTCAAGACGAGGCAGGGACGCTCCCTGCCTCCAATCGATTCCGTTTATCTTCTCGACCATTTGAGAGAGGGTGAAAGGCCGAGCATGCCATTGAGCCAGCGCAGCTCCTTGCGCAACAAACAGATGGCCCTCGCGCGGGACCACCACGTGGTCGTTATCGAGACCGAGCCGATCGATAAAGCGTTCCCGCAGCGCCGAGAGAAAATGAAGCGGTCCGCCCAAGAAAGCGACGTTACCAGCAATGGGCCTTCCGCATGCCAAGCCGCCGACGCACTGGGCGACAACCGCATCGAACGCAGAGCCGGCGATATCTTCCTTCGAGACCCCCTGATTGATAAGCGGGCGTACGTCTGCCTGGGCAAACACCGCACAACGCGAAGCGATGGGCAGGATGTTCTTGCATCCATGGGCGCAGTAGTTGAGCTGTTCGGCGTTCATATCGAGCATGCCGGCGATGGTATCGATGAAGCCGCCCGTGCCGCCTGCGCACGTGCTGTTCATCCGCAGCTCCTCGCCACCCGTCAAAAATAGGATCTTCGAATCCTCTCCCCCGATTTCGATGGCAGTATCCGTTTGAGGAATCAGCGTCTTGATCGCCGATCGGACCGAAACGACCTCCTGAGTGAACGGCAAGCCCAACAGCTCGGCAAGCTGCATTCCAGCAGAGCCTGTAACACCGAAGGTCATCGCTTCGCAGGGGAAGTGAACGCTCGCGTTCTTCAACGTGTAGGCAAGCGTCTCGAACACATTAGATAGATGGCGCTCGTAAGACGAATACAGCACTTCGAGACCATCATCAAGCACGACGAGTTTCACAGTCTTCGAGCCCAAATCGATACCGGCATGGAGCACGGCTCCCCCTCTCCGCAATGGCCAAGATCAGCTGCTATTCCCCTTGTTCCCAAGGGTATACAGGCTTCGGTCGCTCTTGCTGCTCTCGGCGCTTTTTCGCCTGCTGAGCAAGTTCAACGATCTTCTGGTGCTCGATTCGCTTCTTTGCAAGATATTTCTGCTTGGCAGCATCGCGCATCGCGTCGGTAATGGGCTCGCCGCAGTTTGGGCAGGCGTCCTCAAGCAGGTTAATCGGGCCCGCGCATTGTGGGCAAGTCGAATGCTTGTCGTAGCATTTACCGCAACGGGAGCAATCGGTGCAGGCGAAAGTCATGACGCGCCTCCAAAGTAACACGCGGTCGCCCCGCCCGCATGAAAGCGAACGAGGCGACGTATCATTGAATCAACTAGCGATAGACAGCGAGATGGCCGTCGGTCTTCTCCGCGAGCTCGTTGATCTTGTCGAGCTCATCGACATGCAGCGCCCTGGAGATGCAGATTGCCGCGCAGGGAGCCTCGCCTTCTTTCTCGAGACAATTCGCGCACTTGTCGAGACGGTACGCGTACGGCGACATGAACATCTCGTGGCGGCCGTCGACGACATCGGGCTTGCCCAGAAACACGCGCATATACGTTTCGGTTACCGGCAAGTCATAATAGTCTTGGCAAGCCAGCTGACACGCTGAGCAACCAACACAATAATCAAGCTCTACGAGCACTCCAATTTTCTTTGCCATGGTTCTTCCTTCCTAACACGCGAGGATTCAACTATCGGACTACAGTTCGTTCACCTTGGTGACCTTGCAAAGCAAGCTTCGCATCGGCGCTGCGCCAAAGCCCGGATCGGAGCCCTCGGCAGTGGTGAGAATGTTCGGGTTGCCCTTGTCCCAGCTGAAACCAGGAAGATTCAGCTCCTTGCAAGCGTGCTTGTAGTTGGGTCGGCACATGGACGCAGCGCCCTTGATGACGCCCTTGGAGACGCGGGCCTTTGCCTTGATTTTGCCACGACGGGTCTCGACCCAAAGCCACTCGCCTTCGGAAATCTGGCGCTCACGCGCATCATCCTCGTTAATTTCGATATAGGGCCACGGCTCGAGAATGCGCTGGTGGGCGATGTTCGTCCATGCGGAGTGGTAGAAAGCGTAGTCGCGAGCGCCGGTGGTAAGGCAGAGGTCGTACTCCTTATAGAGGTCCGGCGTCTGATACGGACTCTCGAAAGGCTCGCTGTAGCTCGGCAGGGGCGAGTCATAGCCGTAAGAAGGCATCTGCTCCGAGAACACCTCGATGCGCGTCGTCGGAGTCTGGAATTTGACCAGACCCTTCTCATGCTGTCTCGTGGTGCGGTTCTCTCCGCCGTACAGGACGAAGTAACCGATCTTCGCAGCCTCTTCGTAGTCGTTGATAGGCTCCTTGCCGTTCGGCTTCAGATGGAACTCGTTGAGGCGCCAAAGCTGCATCTCCTCGGAAGACTTCCACGGCCACAGATCGGGAGCGAAACGACGACCGAGCTCACGCTGGAAGTACCAGTCGTCCTGAGCCTCGCCCGGAGCGTCGACGGCCTTCTGCGGGATGATGAACGGGCAGGGCTCGGGATAGAGCTCCTCGTCGAACACGCCAACGCGCTCCGACCAGTGGGCGGCGGGAAGGACGATGTCGGCAATCTCGTTGCCGGGGGTCATAAAGTAGTCCATGTCGACATTGAGCTCGAGGATGTCGTTCAGCAGCGCACGGTGAATCTTCTCCGTATCCTCGAAGCAACCCAAGGGGTCGTTCGCAACGGAAATCATCACTTTGACAGGCCAAGGCTCGCCCGTAAGCATCGCGTCCCACACGTCGTTCGGGATGTTAGCGTTGCCGTAAACCTGCGTGTACATCGGATGCTTGTCGTAGCCGAGGCGCAGCTTCGGCGGAACGCGGTCATACGCGGTGATCTTAGGATCGAGCATGAACTCCCAGAAGGTGTTGAAGTAGATGCCTCCCTTGTCGTCGATCGGCGGGTTCAACAGCAGCTGGAGAATGGTGATCGCGCGACCTGACTGCAGGGCGTTCGAAGTCATCATGCAGGCACCGAGATATGCAGTGAGCAGCGAGGACTTGCCATCCGAGGGGTTGGTGATGATGTCGAACATCTGGAGGATCTTCTCGACCGGAGTCCAGGTAACGGCGGAAACCTTCTCGGGGGTCCACATCGCAACCTCGTCCTTGTAGGTCTCAAGGCCGGTCTTGCATTCCTTCTTCGAGCCGTCCTTCAAGGTCACTTCGTGAACGCCCATGATGTCGGGGTGCACATCTTCACGATCGAAATCTTCCGTCTCAGGGCGCCAGATGGCGATAGCATCGGCGTTCTTGTCCCAAACGACATAATGCTCGTCGGATCCGCCTTCGACGAGGTCAGCCTCGCGAAGCATCATACGGGTGTCGGCGTCAATCAAGAAGCCCGCGTTCGTCCACTTCGAGAGCATAGGCTCTGCGTTCATGAATTTGCCGCTTTGGAACATGAGGTTGGTGAGGCCCATCGCCAGAGCGCCGTCGGTACCGGGGCGAACCGGAACCCAAAGATCAGCCTTAGCTCCGATGTCGCGGAAAACCGGGTCGACGACCACGACGTGTGCACCGTTGCGCTTCGCGTCCATGATGCGAAGGCCCGAATACTGGCGCGAGCGAATGGGGTTGGTGCCCCACATTACGATGGAGCCAGCGTTGCGGTAGTCGCATGCCTCATGAGGATGGAACATACGACCCCAGGTCACATGCGTCTGAGCCAGGTTCGGAAGCAAGCAAACATGAGTAGGCCAAACCTTGCCACCGCCGTTCCAGGAGTTGTTCAAGCGATCGAGGAAGTGGTTGGAGCCACGACCCGTGCCCTGGGAAATGATAATCGACTGCGGACCGTATTCGTCGATGACCTTGCGCATCTTCGCCTCGATGAGATCGATGGCTTCATCCCACGTGATGCGCTCCCACTCGTCCTTGCCGCGGTTTTCCGTATGGGGTTCGTCTACCGACCACGTCTTGCGCTTCATGGGGTACTTCAGGCGATCGGGATGGGAGTGGATCTCTTGGGCCGAAAACGCCTTCACGCAAAGAATGCCGTCGTTGACCGGGCAATCCTTATCGCCCTCTACGCGAACAATCTCGTTGTTGTCATTGACAGTAAGGATGACGCCACATTTGGAGTGGCAGTCGAAGCATACTGTGCGTACCTTTTTTTCCATGTCCTACCTCCGTCTTTTCTCTCGTCTATGTCTCGTCTGCACCGGAAAAGGGCGCAGTCCACCACCGTCAGCCGAATGCGGCTTAAAAACGGTTGTAGCCGATTAGAATTTCTTGTCCTTGGTTTCAGGACCGATAAGGAATACAAGCAAACCAGGAATGATAACCATGGCCGCCGCGATGTACATCGTGGTGTACACACCGAAGCTCGTCATGACGCCCGCGAGCACAATCGGCCCGATGATGGAGCCCATTCGGCCCCACGAAGTCGCCAGACCGTTTCCTGTCGTTCGAATGCTCGTCTCGTACAACTCGGGCGTATAGAGGGCCATCATCATTGCGTTCAGGTACTTGCCGAACTGGTAAAGGATGCCCGTGATGATGAGCATAACAAGCGTGGTCGAGGCGCCGTACGCGATGCCGAAGATCGAAGTGCACAGGCCCGCGATGAGGAACGTCTTTTTACGCCCGAACTTCTTCGCAGCCCACGTCGAGAAGAACCATGCGGGGATGCCACCCAAGATGCCGATAGTGACGAAGCCAGTGGATTGCACGACATTAAAGCCCTTTTCGATCAGAATCGTCGTGAGCCATGTCGTCAATCCGTAATCGCTGAACATGCTAATGAACCACACGAAGAAGCAAAGTATGGTAACCTTTAGATACTTCGAGCTGAAAAGGTCCTTAAACGTCGCTTTCGTTTGGACGCGCTCGATAACCTCGACGGGGGGAAGTTCCTTGTGCCTCGCTATGGCTTCCTGCTCGAATTTCGTGCAGATTGCATCGGCTTCCTCCCATCGACCCTTAGCTTCAAGCCAAAGGGGCGATTCCGGACAACATTTGATGATTCCGATTACGAACAGCGCAGGCAGAGCCTCGGCAAGATACACTCCGCGCCAGTCGAAATGCGGAAGGATGAGCACCGTGAGCACGCCGGCGACCGCAAAGCCGACAGGCGTCATGAGCTGGTAGAGCGTCATGAACTTCGGTCGATCCTTGCCGGAAACAAGCTCGCTAAGGTAGCTGAGCGCGACTGGGAACTGAGCACCAAGCCCAAGGCCTAGAATAAATCGCATCGCGAACAGGTAATACACGTTCGGAGATGCTACCAAAGCGAATCCCGCAACGCCCCAAATAAACATCGAGACTACAATCGTCTTTTTGCGCCCGACCTTATCGGCGATGCGCCCAGCAGCGATAGCGCCGATGAACATTCCGAGAAAACAAATCGACGAGTAATAGCCGCCTGTTGTTGCGTCCATGCCGAAATATTCTCGGATAGTCGGCATAAGAAAACTCGTACCGCCAAGGTCAATCGTCTCGGCAAACCAACCCATCAACACAAAGAAAATAATCAAGGTGGTGTGCGGTGATGTTGGGATACGGTTCATTCGGTCAGCAACAGAATAATGAGGTTCCTTCTTCGCCTCCGTCGCCTTCCCGTCTGTAACTGGTCCTGCCATTGTCTGATCCTCCTCACAAACATAAACGATCTGCCACTAGATAAACCCGTTGGGAGTGCTGGACAGATTTAGGATGACGGATCATGCCCCTTTGGTTTCCCCTCTCTTTTCAACCCCCTTTTTCATCCCATGAGTACGATACGATGCGGCCACAAGAAGGTCGAACAAGCGCTTGTTTAAGTGCTTCAACTGTTTTGATGCGCTACAGAAGACGGCAGGGTTTCAAACATGCAGCAAAACGCCCCTCCTTCCCAAACCGATCGCAATGGCTGGAAAGAAGGGGCGTTGAATTCTTCTATTAATACGCGAGCAGGAATATCATGACGACAGCATCTCAAACGTCTTGAAGTAGCGAGGCTTTCCCCTCTCCTCTTCGAGCTTTTGCTCGATATAATCCAAAACGCGATCGACATTGGCTGAAGAGATATTGCGTTTAGCCACAAGAATGCCGAACTCCGTGCTGAATAGTCCTTCTGTCGGCTTTAAGACAACATGTTGAGGGAGCGTTCGCATTCCCTCGGCGAGCTTAGGGGCAAAACTGACCGCCTGATGCTCGATGACTTGGTCGTACACAACAGAGCTAGCATTGGTAATCGTTTTGATATTGTCTTCTCTTACATAATCATCGAGAGCGTCGCCTAGGACAGTATCCCGGTACCGCGCAATCTGACATGAGTCAAGATCCTTCGGAGTAATCACCTTTTTCGAAGAGAGCGGAGAGAATTCGGATACCACCGCAACGAGGGGCGACACGGCGAGAGGGCGATACACCAAATCCTCTTCCTCGATTGCCGCCTCGACGATTTGCCGATGTCGATTGGTCGCAGGAAACGACACAATTCCCAAGCAGTCCTCATTCTCCCTTGACAATAAGTGAGGAACCAGGCGATAGATATTTGCCTCGTTGACTTTTACCGCAAAGGGGAATAAGCCTGGCTGTTGCAAGCCGAGCAACGTGAGCAGATAGCGCGACACGCAGGAAGTGACCGTCACCCTCACGATTCCCTGGCTTGGGGCGATTTCCGAGAGCTTGTACTTAGTGAGCGCCCCACGTGCGTCGTCGTACTGCGCGATTATGCCCTCGACGCGCTCGGCAAGTTCCTTTCCCGCCGGAGTGAGAGTCACCGCATTGTTGTTGTAGGCCATAAGAGTGATACCGAAGTCTTTTTCAAGCTGGTGCAATGCCCTGCTCAGACCCTGTGGCGTCATGTAATACTCCGCCGCGGTCTTCGATATCGAGAGCGACTTGGAAAAGTCCCGAAAATAATACAGATACTCAATATGCATAAGACCGCCTCCCCCTCAGTCAAGAAATGCATAGTAATTACTGTATCATGGAAGCCCCATCATTTGGCTGGATAGAACAAAATGGCGCGACCTGGGCAGTAGCAAAGCCCTGGGTCGCGCCATTATGTCAGTTGAGCTATTTCCCAGATGGAGGCTTCGGCGCACCTGGCACCGTCGGAGCGCCGGGAGCAACTGGTGCTCCACCTGCCGAAGGAGCCGCGGGAGCGCCTTCGGGCGGAAGCGGAGCCTTACAGAAGGGGCAATTAACTGGTCGGAAATTCGGTGACACGATTTTCTTTCCGCATTCTGGGCAAATGAGCGGACCTGACGTTGTGTCCGGTGGCCTGAAACACATAACATCCTCCTCTTTCGTTACTATCGCTATGCATTGACTCGCCTTAACGAAATCGCAAGCCAATAGTATCGAGCGAGTCAGTGCGTTCCAAGCAACTAACAGTGAGACCCACCCCCACGAGTTGTTGTGCGAAGACTGAAGTCGAGATACTTGCTTCTGCTTTCGAAAAAGTACACGAGAAATGGCCGATTCTGGCGCAAAAACCGAGGTATCCCAAGGGGAGTAAGTAGGGACGGGAGAGCCCTCGAGTTGGGCGTTTGTGCGACCTGGCGTTTCTTCTCGAGAGCGATCCATCAACCCGCAGCAGCCTCCTGAGGAGGGGCTTCATCCGTGGGATACCTCGGTTTTTGTGCCAGAATTCCTTGCTAGCAGAGTACTTTTTGCAAAATTCGATTAGCTTCCTTGCTAGTTTCGCAAGATTGAGCCACTCTGGAGATCCCCACTCGCGCGCGCTCGCCGTCTCGCAGCCCGCATCAGCTCGCGTAACTCAGGTTGTTAGCCCTTGTTCTCGCGCGTCAGCAGGTTCGAGAGCGTGCGAACGTAGATTTCAGTGCACTTGTCGAGGTCCTCGATAGCAATAAACTCGTTCGGGAGATGCGACATCTCCACCTGACCTGGAAAGATCGGGCCGAAAGCGACGGTGTTCCTCATCGTTCGCGCAAATGTCGCGGCCCTGCCGCTACATCTGGCTTACCAAGTTGTCGGTCTCGCGCGCGATGCGCATCTCCTCGTCGGTGGTGACGGCGCAGATCTTGATGGGGCTGTCTCATGGGGCCATCATCGATGAGCGCGGCTTTGTGAAGTGCTCGTCACCAGCGACGCGTATCCACTTGCGTGGTACGCTTTGCAGAGAGTCTTACGAGCCATCGAAGGAACCTGGATGCAGTTGGAAACCCCGAACGACATCACTCTCAAGGCAGACGACGCCGAACTCGCGCGAACAACCCTGCTCTCAGCAAAGGGAGCAACCTGCGCGGCCGCCCGCAACGGCGAGACCATGATTACCCACGAGCGCGGCGTAAAGCCCCTCCTCCAATGGATTTCCGAGGGCCGAAGCTTCGAGGGCTGGTCTGTCGCCGACAAGGTTGTGGGCAAAGCGCCAGCTCTTCTGTACGTGCAGCTCAAGCCCGCTGCGGTCTACGCGATTGCCATGAGCGAGGCCGCACGCGATATCCTGCTGGCAAACGGGATAGCCTGCGGCTGCGAGGACCTGGTTCCCTTCATCGTGAATCGCGCAGGAGACGGGCAGTGTCCCATGGACGCCTCCGTCACCAACATCTCCGATCCCCGCGAAGCCGAACGAGCCATTCGCGAATGCGCCCGCCAGATGGCTGCCTCGCGCGAATAGTGGGGCCATTGCGGCTGTCGCGCATACGCCGAGGCGCCTCGGCAAGCAAGGCACCCTCCATCACGGGCAAACATGCAATCACGGCGAAGTCGAGAACGGGCCGCAGTATCTGAACAAGAACCCTTTGATGTTCACCTGCAAGGGTCATACCATAGATGATGTCGAAGCGGGCGCAGGCAATCCGGTTTGCAGCGCCCGCCTTGCATGATGGCGGAAATCCCTCGACGACGCCCGGTGCCGCGGAAGACGGCCCATAATCGTCGACTTTCCCGATATTTGTAGATTTGGCTCGATAGCCCCATTCTCCCAGGCTGGAGAATATGATTGAGTCAATAACTTCCTTATGAGGAGGAACGGATATGTTCAAAGTCTCTAAGCGCACGCTGCTTCTTATCGCCGGCATTGTTTGGCTTGCCGCCGGCGGTAACATTGCCTGGCTGGGCATCCAGGCGTTCGCTCAAATCAACATGAGCTACGTCTGGGCGATCATCCTCGGCGCCGTCGTGGTGTTCACCCTGTTCCACATGAAGATCTTCTCGAAGATGGTGGGCAAGCATTCGAATCGAATCGCCGCCTACGAAGACGACAAAATCGGCTTTTGGCGCTTCTTCGACGCATCGGGCTACATCATGATGGCGATCATGATGTCGGGCGGAATCTCGCTGCGCGCGTTTGGCCTGGTCCCGATGTGGTTCATCGCCTTCTTCTACACCGGTTTGGGCATCGCACTCGCGCTTTCGGGCGTAAGCTTCCTCGTGCGCTTCGCGCGTCGCGGCGGCACCCCCGCAACGTGCCCCTTTAGCTTCCTTACGCTCTCGCGCGAGAAGGAATAGGGCATACGCTTGCAGAGCGCAAGCCAGCCCATCAAGCTAGCCGCACACCACCCCATATCGCCAGCAAGGCCCGCTCGCCGTTGAGCGGGCCTTTTGCTTGCCTGAGGCACCCGAACGAACAAGAATACAGCGATACGAGGGGCTTAAGAAATCTCAAAAAGACGATATTCTATGCAACCACCTTGTATAATGGTGCGGCTAAAGAACGCCCCGCCGCTCACCTGGCAACGATAATAGTGTAAAGGCGCAGCGCAATTAAAGCGAGGCGCCGAAGCCGCAACCCCCGTTCAGATGCTGCGCGACGTCATGCACGCCTTCTTCGAGCTCATCGGGCACGGCTTCACCACCTTCGACTGCGGCGACATCTACACCGGCGTCGAGGAGTTTTTGGGGACGCTCGTCGCGCGCCTGAAGCACGGCGAGGGACCCGTATCTGCCGACGACATTCAAATTCACACGAAATACGTGCCCGACCTCGACATTCTCGCCGATGTGACCTTCAAGCACACCGAGCCGATCATCGACCGAAGCCTATGCAGGCTCAACCGCGATACGCTTGACCTCGTGCAGTTCCATTGGTGGGACTATAACGTCCCGGGGTACGTTGAAGTGGCGCTCGACCTTCTGAAGCTGAAGGAGAAGGGGAAGATCCGCAATATCGGCGTGACCAACTTCGACGCGCCACACCTGAAGGAGATTGTCGATGCGGGCATGCCGATCGTCTCCTGCCAAAGCCAGTACTCCCTGTTCGACCGCCGTCCCAAGCTTGCGCTCTCGAACTACTGCGAAAGCGCCGGCATCAGGCACGTTTGCTACGGAACGCTGGCGGGCGGCCTTCTTGCAAAACGATGGGAAGGCGTCGGTGCGATCAAGCCCGAGACGCGCTCGCAGGTGAAATACCTGCAGGTACTCGAGGATTCCGTCGGGTACGAAGGGTATCAGAAGCTGCTCGAGCTGCTTGAGAAAATCGCTTCCCACTACGGCGTCGGCGTCTCGCATGTCGCGACTAAGTACATCCTGAACCGACCAAGCGTTGCCTGCGCCATCGTCGGCGTGCGCAACAGCCGCCACGTTGCCGATAACTGCAAGATCTTCGGGTTCGAACTTTCTCCCGAGGACGACGCGGCCATCACGGCGTTCCTCGACGAGTACCCACGCCTTCAGAGCGACTGCTACACACTCGAGCGCGAGAGCCCACGATACAAGAGCATCATCCATATGAACGTGAACGAGGAGGAGCAGGGTGGAAACGACGCCCTGGCCAGCAAGTAAAGGCGACGCCGACGATCAGTCCAACCTGCACAGCCGGAATCTCGAGCACCTTCTTCACGAACTCGATGACCGTAAGCTTCTGCTCGAGCTCGTCGGAACCCTTGTAGACGATGTTCGTGCTGCCGCTGTTCGCGAGGGCGTCCCTCCCGATCATAGTGACGCCCTCTGGCACGAAGATTGTCTTGAGGTTCGTACAGCCGTCGAACAGCCCCGCGCCGATGGAGGTAAGGCCCGACAACACCACGTTCGAAAGCGAGCAACATCCGCCGAACATGGTGGCAGGCAGGCTCTTCTGCGCGGTAATCGTAACCGTTGACAGGTTCGCGCAGTTGGAGAAAAGCGCGGTTCCCAGATTTTCAAATAAGCGCATCCTTCTGCGAGCGAAGGAGCGTCGTGCGCTCGATGACCGATTCGACCTCATTGAAAGCTGCATCGTGGATCGCGTTGACATCGCGAGGGATATTCGCCTTGAAATGCCGCACGCGGAGCGCTAAGCGAGATGGGGATTCGTCGCCAATGGCCGCCGCAGAAGCGCCCGAGCTATGAGACAGGGGTCGGGTGATTCATCTCACGCTCCCCCAATTTCTGGATGCACACAAATATCGGGGAGACCTGCCAGAAATCGGGTGGTTTTCATCAACAGGAGGCACCTGAAGGGCGTCGTTCGATCTTCGCTGGAGAAACGGCAGGCTGCACTCGAACATAAGGCCAGGTCAGCGAAATCCGAATTCCGAGCGTCTCCCCTTCCGCTCCGCAGCCCCTTCTCGAGTCGATGAAAACCACCCGATTTCTGGCATGTCTACCCCTTGAAAATGCATTTCGCTCCTCCCCTTTCCCAATTGAAGGATGCGAGGTTAAGGACGCAGACATTCCTCTGCTGACGAGCCGTGGGCAATATAAGTCGCAGAACCATGCGCGTCGTGCCCGACAGATCGGAAAACCCGAAGCGGCGGCAAAACGCCGATGCGGCCTCCCCCGCCGGATCGACGACGAGAGCCCTCGCGCCGGCAAGCTCCGAAACCTTTAGCGAGTTCAGGATCGCATCGCGCAGAAGTTGGGCGCCCAGACCCTGATAACGTTCGTCTACGCCAAGCATGCCCAGAAGGATCGCGGGACCAGGCTCGGGGCGTTTGCGACAAGCAAAAAGTCAACAAGAGGGACTGCGGCGGGAATCTTGAACCAATTGTATCCATGAAGTGTGGAGAATGCCATGCTACGCAGACGACCAGAAGCTCAGGAGTAAAATCAGGGTATAGGTGTAAGAGTCTGAACTGGTCAAACGTAAAATCGTGAGCTCAAAGTGAGTTCACGTTTTCTGTGAGCAAATGTCGGGGTGCAGCGCTATGAATTCGCAATCTCGTTGACGAATCCGTTGACCCACTCGACTGCCGCGGCAAGATTCTGGGTGACGCCCAAGCCTTCTGCAGATTCCGCATACAGGGATGCCCAATTCAACCCGGCCTCAATCGTGGGAGGCCATGCTTGCTGACCCCTGTACGCGAACAGCCGCTCGCACGTCTCGCGGGTTTGAGCAAGGTCAATCTGCCCCTTCAGGCTTATCAGTTGCAGATCAACGAGATCATGCGCGCGCTTTGAGCCCTCTTCAGACAAACCGTGCAGCTTTTGGGCAATCTGGTGGCTGAGGCGCATGACGGGGACGGGGGATGGCGGATCGAAGCCAAGCGCCTCGAAGAGCATTGCCGCGTCCTTCGGGACGATCATGTCCGGATCGTCGGCATCGCCTATCTCGTTATGCCCGACCTCAAGCGGCACCGTCACCCAGGATTTTCCGAGGTAGCTTAACTTTACATCGTAGGGCTGCATGACGTAGGCTGCGGGAACTCCGGTTGGCGCGGCTGGCTCTCTTCTGACGGCAGCTCCGGTGAAGCCTTGCCACCCCTCCTCAAGCGCGGCGTTCAGCACGCCTATGTACTCGTCGATGCCAGAGGCTCGTGCGGTATCGAGGTCCTCGCTGAAGCGGGTGCCCGCATCGCCGAATCTGAGCTTCAGGGCGCTGCCGCCTTTGACGGCCCCGTCGGGCAGCATCTGCGCGACGACGGCATCCGCCATGAGCGTCCGCGCCTGGACGAACGCCGGGCCGCGCCCGGCAACGCGCTCGATCGCGATATCCAGATTCCTGCGACTGTTCGGCCTCTTCGCCATCAGCTTCCCACCTCGCTATCGACCCTGTCGGCCTCTTCTTTCTTCAAAAGCCCCTGCCGAAGCGCCTCTTCGACCGCCGCGTGAAGCCTCTCGGGCATGAGCTTTCCGATGCATGAGCGGATGGCGGCTCCCACCTCCTGAGAAGGAATGCCTTCGTAGCACGTCACGTCCGATGCGCCCTTGCGCTGCACGACCTTCATCCCTTCGGGCAGCTTCCGGCGCACACGCTTAGGAGTGGCAACAAACATCTTTGTCGGATTGGTCGGGCAAAGGGAGAACATCGCGAGCACGGACTCGCCGTAGAGATAGGCGTCAGGCCCCACTGCGGCGACGCTTTCCGCGAAGGGGTCAAAGGGGCTTGGAACATGGTGCTTTACGCGGTAGACGCCATGCCCGATGCGCGTCAGTTTTCCGTGGGATGTAAGCCTTGAGAGCTCCTTGTCTGAAACTCCCATCGCGACCGCTTCGTCTCGCGTCACGAGCCCATAATTGTCGGCAGCCGCCTCGTATATGTCCTCATATTTGCTCATGTCAAAACCTTACCATATTTGGGAAGGTTTTGACATGGTAGGTGTTAATCTGCGGACAAATATTGCAATCGAAATCAGCCGAGGAAGCAAGTTGGAGCGAGCTTGTACCATAGAGATAATCTCCGCGCAGGCACGCATTTTGGCGGGGCGATTCCCTATAATGGTTGCTAGCAAATGAGGGGATGCAAGGGGGGCATATGGAAATTGGCGGACGGGGTTCTTTCCCGAGAAACACGCTTGAGGCGGCAACCATCAACATCGTTCTCGACCATCTAAGCGATTTCGAGATCGTCTCGACGCCTGAGAACCCGAATCGCACCGTGTCCTGGTGCAGCGCCCCTCTTCCATCCAATAAGCAGGCTCCCTGCGATGACCGCGTCACCCTCTACGTCATCGAGGCCAGCGATGCCGAGGAGCTTTTCGCGCAGCATCCGCATGCAATCGGGCTAATCGCCCTGCAGCAAGACGAGCCTTTCTCGCCCGATGCGCCGCCCTTCCCCGCAGACCTTTTGCGCCAGCTCGTTATCGTCCGCAGCAAAACGCCGATCAGCAAGACAAAGCTTTTGGGGGCCGTCATGTCGACGGTCTATTCCTGCCTCTTCTCGATACGTGAATGGGCAGCCAACCTTGCGGGAATCGTATCGAGAGAGGGCACAATTCAGGAGCTCATCGACGAGAGCGAGCAGCTGTTCGACAACTTCATCGATGTGAACGACTCAACGTACAGCCTCATCGCGCGCACCAAAAACATCGAGCCCGCCGACCCGCTTTCGACCGAGCTCGTGCGCCTGGGCTGCCACAATCTCGACGCCATCAAGGCCGCAGAGTCGATCGGCGCCTTCGGAGAATGGCGAGACCAATCGGACATCAACGTGTTCGGGCCGGACGAAACCGTCCCCTTCAAGTACATCACGTGCGTTTTGAAGGACAGGAACTCCTACGCCGGCCACATCGTCATGGTCTGCAACAACCATGACGCAACGCCCGGCATGGTGGATATGTTCAGGATACTATCGAACTCCTGCCAACAAATCGTAAGCAGCGCGTTTTTCAACGAGTCTCCCACCGCGCTTTTCTTAAGAAAGCTCATCGACAACGCACGGTTGACCCAAGCCTACTTTGACGAGCAATCATCCCTGCTTGGCCTGGATACCACGGGTTGGTTCGGACTGGGAATGATCGACTACCGTGGGGGCGAATACTCCGAGCAGCCATCGTGGGTCGCATCCATGTTGCAGAAGACCTTCCCTGACTACCAGGTCTTTCCCTACGAGGATTCGCTTCTTGTGCTGAGCTTTTGCAAGGAAGGGCACGTCGAGCGACGCAAAGAGGACTTCGAGAAGCTCGACGCGTTCTGCCTCGAGATGAAATGCACGGCTTACGCGTCAGACACGTTCGAACACCTGCGCAACCTTCGTTTCGCGTTCGCGCAAACCCGCATCGCGCGGTCGTATAAATCCTGCATCGATATCGAAATGCGACCGCTCGACAACATCGACAGCCGGCGAGTGTTCCACTTCGGCGACGCGTTCGCGTACTACTGCCTCGACGGGCGCGAGACGGACCCCGACCTGTGGTCGTTTTGCATGGACCACACCATCTTGGACGACATCGTCGCCGCTGAGCCTGGCCATAGCATAAGCGACGTGAAGCTTTTGTACTGCTACCTGTTCAACGAGCGCAAGACCACGCCGACGGCGCAGCAGCTGCACATGCACCGCAACAACGTGCTCTACCGCATCGGGAGCATCGAGAAGCGCTTCGGAATCGACCTGGGGCAGTTCGGCACGCGCGAGCGCCTGATCAGCTGCTATCGGTACAAGATTCTCACCTCGAACAAGTTCCGCCAGCTGCTCGTCTAGGGTTTAAACAGAAATGGGGCCTCCCGCATACAGGAAGCCCCATTCTGCCGGTGGGGCAAATCACCCGACTCCCGTCCCACCCCCTAAAGAGCGAGGCGCGCGTCTCCCTACCCTGCCGCAGGGCGGAAGACAACCGAGTTCGGCGTGCGACGCTGCAACTTCGTCAGCTCCTCAAGCTCTCCAAACTCCATCACCCCCGCCTGGCAATGGTGGACGCACATGGGAAGCCGTCCCTCGCCAACGCGCTCGCTGCACAGATCGCACAAGCTTGTCGGCAACGGAAGGTAGGTGAACTCCCACGAACCGTCCTCTTTTTGACGGGGACCATCCTGCAGCACATGGATTCCCCATTGCCCTTTCTTCAGATGGTGTTCCTTCTTGCATGCCACCTCGCAAGTGTGGCATCCCGTGCAATACCCGTAATCGATGAAAAGACCGTAAGTCATGATGCCCCCTAGCACGCGCTCTCGGACGGATGGATCATCTCGTCGTGGTTGGACATGGTGATGCGCTCGTAATCCCAACCGCCACCTGCCACTATTTCGGTCGGGGTCGGCGCGCTGTTCTCGGGCGTGCAGCGATAGATTTTGCACAAAAAGCCCTTATACGGGGCGCCGTAACCTGTCTCGCCATACGCCATCTGCGTGGTGAGGTTGTTGATGTTCGAGTCGAAGACGCCGAACAGGTTCGGGGCACCGGCCTCGGTCTCGGGGAACCACCAGCCGTGCTCGGCGTTGATCACGCCCGGCTTCATCTGGGGCGTCAGGTGGGCGCGTTGGCGGCAACGGCCCCGGCCGTTCTCGATCCAGCACCAGTCGCCTTCGCCAATTCCGTACTCCTCGGCGGTCTCGGGGTTCACGTCGAACAGCGGGTCCGGATGAAGCTCGCGCATCGTTTCCTGATTGCGACCCTCAGAGTGGAAGAACTCCCAGGAGCGATGCCCCGTCGTGATGACGATCGGATACTCCTTGAACTTCTCGGGGCTGCTCACGGGGCTCTCCCACGGCTCTTCGTACTTCGGCAACGGGTCGAGCCCAAACGACGCGAACGCGGGCGAGTAAAGCTCGATGCGGCCGGTCGCCGTGTTGAACCCTGGCTTGCCGTCGGTCCTGAGCAGGCCCTTCTCATGGCGGTAGTATTCAACCTGCGGCCACGTCGTGACCTTCTCCACCTGGTCGGCGAAGGTTTGCCCCTCTGGCGCGTTGTGCGAGTTGTAGGTGATCTGCCACTGGCAGAGCTCGGCTTCGGTGGTGATGTCGTGGAAGACCTCGTGCGCGAGCTCGGGGTTCAAGCGGTTGATCAGGTCGATGGTAATCTGATTGTCCGAGCGCGCTTCGCCCTGCGGCGCCACAACGGGCATGCACGCGCGCGTCGGGGCCCACCATTCACGGATGGAGGTTCGCTCGGCTGCCATCGCGATGGGAAGGAACAGGTCGCAAACCGCACTCGCCGTCGGCGTCATGACGTAGTCGAGCACCACGTTGAAGTCCATCTTCATCATGGCCTCGTACACGCGCGGGGCCTCGGCGCCCATGTTCGTGATGGGATTGGTGCCCTCGAGATAGAGCATCTTGATGGGGTACGGGTCGCCCGTCTCGATGGCATTGAGCATGCAGTCTGCCTGGGCACACGCCGTAACGCCGAACTGATGCATGGGGGACATGGTGTTGCCGAGCCGCTTCGCTTGAAGCTCTGGATCGAGCCATTTCCACCCGCACGAGTAGGACAGCTCCATATCCCACGGAAGGCGCGCCATGCGCATCCCGCCGGGGGCCTCGAGGTTTCCGGTCAGCGCCGAAAGCGCCATGATGGCGTGCACCTCGTGGACGCCGTTCGCATGGGCATCGGTCGCAAGGCCCCATTGCAGCGTTGCAGGCCGCGCGGAGCCGAACAGTCGCGCGGCACGTCGGATGTCCTCCGCGTCGATTCCGCACACTTCCGCCGCGCGCTCGGGCGTCCAATCCTTCACGCGCTCGGAGAGCTCATCGAACCCGTAGGTCCACTTCTCCACGAAATCGTGGTCGTAAAGGTCTTCGCCGATGACCACGTTGATCATCGCCATAGCGAGCGCCGCATCGGTCGCAGGACGAACCTGCAGGAGCACCTCGGCGTGCGCCGCAAGCCAGGTGACCTCGGGATCGACGACCACAAGCTTCGTGCCGCCACGGCGCATCGCGTCGACGATCCAATGCCCGAAAAAGCCGTCGCCGTTGGAAACGATCGGGTTGTTACCCCAGATCAAGCACACTTCCGGCCATATGTAGCGGGGATCGTCGTAGCGCAGCTCGGAGAACTGCGACATGTCGGCGACAGGGCAATCGCCGTGCGTGATCATCGTACCCGCCATGCGGGGAAGCATGCACGAGTCGCCCGTCAGAAAGCCGCACGCCAAGTTCGGCGTCTTGAACGCGATATAGCACGTAAGCGCCAGCTGGCAGTTCACGTCGCGCCCCGTGCCGACAAGCCCGACAATGGACTCGGGACCGTAGTCCTTCTGGATGCGACGCACGTTCTCCTCGATAAGGTCGTACGCCTCGTCCCAGCTGCACTGCCCCCACGCATCATTGTCGCCGCGCTTGGCGGGGTCGCGGCGCATGGGGTGGACGATTCGGTCCTTCCCGTAAATCGCCTCGAGCTGATTCAGACAGCGGATGCACAGGCGCCCCTGGTTGAAGGCAGCGCGGGGGTCGCCCTCGACGTGGTCGAGCACACCATCCTTCACGTAATACACCAGCCCGCACCCGTTATGACAGCCGGGCGCCGACCAATGGGTCGAGCGGAACACGTCGAATTCCCCTTCTTTCCAGTGCCGCTCGCCTCGATAGAGCTCTTCGTTGTATTTCGTCATCTTCTCTCCCCTCTCGATTTCTCTCACTTCACCTTGTCGTTTTCGTTTCAATCCGCAATCGGCGTGTTGTACGGACAGTCCACAAAGCCGGAATCCGCAGGTTTGTCGCCCTGCCCGCAAGGCCACGCACACCATTTCCCACTGCGCTGGCACAACACGGGAGCGACCGCGACCATCCCCAACAGCTCTTCGCCGCATTTGGGACAAGGAAGGCTGCCCGCGAACAGGACTTCCCCCTTGGAGAAGAACGTGACCGCGCCGCACGAGGGGCACGTCGCGACCTTCTGCTTCGGCGGCTTGCACCTTCCGCAGACAGGGTTGCACGCCCAGCACATATCGTCTCCTATCTAGCAAAAAGGGCGGGACCCCGATTTCGAAGTCCCGCCCGCGAGGGATTTGACCTTCCCAGCGCACAGGGGGGATACGCGCTGCGAGGCAAAGGTTGTCTTACTTGCTGGATTCCTCGGCCGCAGAGGCGCGATTGCCCGTGACGAGCTTCGGGAGGAACAGGGCGGAAATCAGCACAAGCGCCGTCAGGATCGCATACGCTGCGCCGTTGAGCAGGTCGTAGTTCAGGCCGCAAATCGGGGCGACAACGTAGGACGGGATGAGGAACGCGAAGGCGTTCTGGATGGTGGAGTGCAGGCCGCCTGCAGCGCCCATGTGCTCGCGGCTGATGTCGGGAAGCTGCGCCGGAAGCGCTTTCGACAGCGGAAGCACACCGCCGACCAGGACGGACACAATCATGACGCCCACGGCAGTGGCAATGCCGTCAAGCATGAACCAGTAGATTCCGATGCCGACGATAACTGCCGCGCACAGGCCGACGAGCCACCACTTCTCGTTGTGGGTCTTCGAGAAAATGAGCGGGAACATGATGCCGCCAACCGAGCAGGTGATGTTGCAGATAGACGAAGTGAGCGTCGCGAAGGTGTAGTCGAGTGCCTTGCCGCCGACGGTGGGATCGCCGGAGAGCGCAGCGACGAGGTAGCCGTTGTTGACCGCGCCGGCAGCCATGACAAAGCCGATGACGAGGCAGGCAACCCACAGGTTCTTCGACTTCACGACGACGCCGAGATGCTTCATGACAGGCTCGACGATGCGCTGCTCGTTATCGGGGTGCTTCTTGTAGAGCACCGCCCACAGCACGGCGACGATCACGGAGAGCACGGCGACCGCGACGAACACCGGAGTGGGCTCGGTGGCCATGCCGGCCAGCGGCACGGCGAGCGCGCAACCGACGGTGGCTCAGCAGAGATAAATACCCATGGCGACGCTGATCATCTTGCCAGGGAACCACAGGCTGATGATCTTCGCGGAGTTCGCGTTCAGAGCAGCCAGACCGAAGCCGAAGATGACCGACGTAACGAACATGCCGGCGAACCCTCCCCAGAAGATGCGCAGGATGGCGCCGATCGCGGAGATTGCCAAGCCGATGACGAGCACCTTCTTGATGCCCATGCGGTCGGCCATGGTGCCGGTTACCATGCAGAACAGAAAGCCAGTCAGATACGAGCAGCTCGTGAGCATCATGAACTGTTGGGCATCGAAGGCCCACGGACCTGTTGGATTCAAAAGGATGCCGGCCATACCCGCGAACACGAGCGTGGAGCCGTTCACGACGATGCAGGCAAGGCCCATGAGCGCCAGAATGATCCAGCGATAGCCGTATACCTTTTCGCCATCGATAATCTTGTAGTTCATTTTTCCCCTTTCATTGTTGCACCTCGCCGATGCAATCCCGCACGCATCGGCGAAGCGACATCGTTCGATGTTACCGCGCTCCCCCCGCTTGCCGACGCCCCGAGAGGCGCCGGCAAAGGGCGCGATATCGACCAATCAGTTAGTCAAGCGAGAACACGACGGAGCGCGGCTGCTCGACAAGGCGCTTGGAGAGCTCCTCCATGTCGCCGTATTCCATACATGCTGCCTCGCAGTGGTGCACGCAGCTGGGAAGCTTGCCGATCTCGGTGCGCTCGGCGCACAGGTCACACAGCTTGGTGGGAATGGGAAGGTAGGTGTATTCCCAATCGCCGTTGATGTTCTTGTGCGGACCGTACTGGGCGATCTTGATGCCGAACTCGCCCGCAGGAAGCTTCTTCTCCTGGGAGCACGCCATTTCGCAGGCGTGGCAGCCGAAGCAGATGTCGTAGTTGATGAAAAGACCCATCTTGCTCATGTTCGTCCCCCTCTCTTACTGTTGCTCGCCGTACGCGGCGACCGCCGGGTTGCCGTATTCGGGATTCTTCGTGAAACCGCCGTTCACCACGACTTCGGTGCCAGGCATGACCGCGCTGTTCTCCGGCGTACAGGGATAGATCTTGCACAGCGTGCTGCGGAAGTCGGCGCCGAAGCTGTAGGGCCCGGGGTTGCAGTTTTCGGTGAGGTTGTTGATGTTGCTGTCGAACGCGCCGAACAGATGCGGGGCATTGCCGTCCTGCTCGGGGAACCACCAGCCGTGGTCGGCCTCGACGACGCCCTTCATGATGCCCTCGGTGATAAGGGCGCGCTGACGGCAGCGGCCGCGCTTGCCCTCGATCCACACCCAGGCGTTGTCGGAAACGCCGAGTTCCTTCGCGTCCTCAGGATTGATGCGGACACGCGGATCGGGGTACGTCGCGCGCATATGGGCCTGTTCGCGCTGCTCGGAGTGGAAGAACTCGAAGTTGCGCGCACCCGTGGTAAGGACGAGCGGGAACTTCTCGAAGAGCTCCGGCGTGGAGACGGGGCTTTCGGCCGGCTCCTCGTACTTGGGCATAGGCTCAAGGCCAAGGTTGGAGAACATGGTGCACCACAGCTCGATGCGACCGGTCGCAGTGGCGAAGCCGGGCTGGCCGTCAGGACGCAGGCCGCCGGTCTTGTACTGGTAGTAAGGACGGTCGGGCCAGTCGTAGTTCTTGCCGTCGGCCTTGCCGTCGTAGAGATCCTGGAAGCTCCACGTATGGTTCGGAGCCTGCTGAACGATGTACTCGAGCATATCCATGTCGGTGCTGATGCCCTTCGACTGGAAGAACTCGGGGTTCATCTTGTTGCCGAGCAGCACCACGATCTCCTCGTCGGACTTCGCCTCGTAGTACGTCGAGATCTTACGGTTCGCGCGCATCGGGGTGAACCAGCAGCGAAGCGTGTTGCGCTCCCAATTCATAGCGATGGGAAGGACCAGGTCAACACAGCCAGCAATGTACGGCGTCATGCGGTAGTCACACGCGATGGCGAAGTCGACGTTCATGAGCGCATGATAGGCGCGGGAGGCGTCGGGCGCCATGTTCACGAACGGGTTCGTGCCCATGCAGAAGCTCATGCGCATCGGCGGGTTGTTCGTCTCGAGCGCCTTCATAAGGATGTCAGGCTGACCGAGCGCGGAGAAGCCCACGGAGTGCAGCGGGAATTCCTTGTCGCCCAGTCGCTTCGCCTTCATCTCGGGGGTGAGGACGCCCTCGTCCCAGCCAGCGACGTAGGACATGACCGTGCCCCACGGGTCGTAGGCGATGGTGTTGCCGCCGGGGTTCTCGTAGTTGCCGGTGATGGCGAGCATGTTGAAGATGGACTGGTATGCAGCGACGCCGTTGCGCTTCTGGTCGTTCGAAACGCCGAAGGGAGCGGCGCAGGCGCCGTTTGTAGCGATGAAGCGAGCCGCCTTGCGGATGTCGTCGGCATCGCACCAGGCGACTTCGGCGGCCTTCTCCGGCGTCCACTCCGAGCAGCGCTCGCGCCACTCGTCGAAGCCGTAACACCACTTCTCAACGAAGTCGTGGTCGTAGAGGTCTTCTTCCATGATGACGTGGTTCATGGCCATCGCGACCGCCGCGTCGGTGCCGGGACGGATCTGGATCTGCACCGCAGCCTTCGCAGACATCCAGTTAATCATCGGGTCGATGACCACGAGCTGCGAGCCGCGCTTCATGGCGTCGGTAATCCAGAAGCCCTGGAAGCAGTCCGCATTCGAGCGCAGCGGATTCGCGCCCCAGATGAGGATGGTTCCCGGAACGGTGAAGTCGGGGTAGTCCATCATCTGCTCGTTGAACTGGCCGAAGTCGGACACCGGATAGCCGCCCATGAGGGCCACGGTCGCCGCCGTGCGCGGAACAGCGCAGGAGTCACCGGAGAACAGCGCGCAGAAGGTGTTCGGCGAGCCGAACGCATTGTTGATAATCCACGGCACCTGCCAGCAGATGTTGCGGCCGGTACCCACCATGCCGAAGATCGATTCGCGGCCGTAACCCTTGCCGTCGATCTCGTTCTTCACGTAGTTGGCGATGTAGTCGAGGGCCTCATCCCAGCTGATGCGCTCGAAAGCGTCGATGTTGCCGCGATCTTCCTTCTTGCGGAGCAAGGGGTACTTCAAGCGGTTTTCCTGATAGCCCGCCTCGTGCAGGTTCAGGCAGCGCGCGCACAGACGGCCATTGTTGTAAGGGAACAGCGGGTCGCCCTCGGCGTGGTCCATCACGCCGTCCTTCAGGTAGTACAGGATGCCGCAGCTATTGTGGCATCCGGGAGGGGTCCACTGGAAGCCACGGCAAACCGTGTACTCCCCTTCTTCCCACTCGAGCTCGCCCTTGTGATAGAGCTCTTCGAGATTCTTCTGCTCCATTCCTTTTCTCCTCTCCTCTTCGTCTGAAGTCATCCACAGCGGGCGGTCGGAGACGATGGAGGGACAAGCGCACGAGGACAGCGGTGCGCATGCTCGCCTTCGGCCACCCGCAGGGGGAGTCTCTTGGAGTTGAGGAAGCCATTGGCGTCGACGCTTGCGGAGATGCAGTTCGTGCTTTGGCGAGAGCCCGCCTTAATCGTTTCCCCCTCAAACCCCTTCGAGATAACGCTAGTATGCGATGGTGCAGATGCACAAAGCACCGTCGAGCGGCCAAAGTTGCCGCGATTTATTTGGGCAGTTTGTTTTCGCAGGTAGATTGCGCAAACTTGTAATTCTTTGAAAGAAAATGCACTAATCGGGGCGCCTGGATAGCATAGTATTGACGAATTGAAAGGTCGTTGACACATGGTAAACGGCAATTAATTGTGCAGATGCACAAATGTAAGATAAGTTGCCTGTGCAAAAAAAGAACCGCAATTCGAGACGAAACCGCAGTCCTTTCCAAAGAAGTCGCTGAGACTAGGCGAAATCGGGCGAGCGCGAATAACAGCGCATCGAAAGCGACGTTAGAGGTAGCTTCGATGGATGAGGTAGTCGCGAACCTCGTACCAATGCTCGGGCTTCACCAGGTAATACAGGTACGAGTCGATCACATCGTAGCGGGAAAGCCCCCGACCCACGATTTTGAAGCTGCCTACGCCGAGATCGTTCGCGTAATGGCGGATTTGATCGTTTTTCAGGAAGACGTCGCCCTCAATGAGGCCGTTTAGGAAGCCCCACGCCTGAGGCGCGGGCTTGTGCTTGCACTCGAAGGCGCAAGGGACACCCTTGATCTGGCTCTCGCTCGTCGCGCGGTAATGCTCGGTGCGGTACGGGCAGCCGAGCGTGCAGTACTCGTTCGCCATGACCTCGAGCTTTTCGGGATGGTCGATGGAAGATATCACCTGCTCGTCATGAGTGAGGTTGTAGTTGAGCACCACACGGTCGAACTCGTCGATCTCGCGGTTCGTCGCCTCGACCGATGGTAGCTGCTTGGTCGTCGACGATATTCGGCGAAGGCGAGGGTGCGTGCTTCGGACATATTCGTCCATCGCGCCGGTGTAGAGAATCACCCCGTTGGGCAGGTCGCCGTCGGGCGATTGCTCATCGAGCAGAGACAGGATACGCTTGCCATACGCGTCGCGCTCGATTGCGGCGGACGTTGCGAGCTGGTTGGTGAACGTAACGTTGCAGGCGACGCCCAGGTTGCGGTATCGCGCAAGGCATTTCTCCACGTCGCCAAGAGAAATGGCCTCCCCGAGGTTGTTGCGCCCGCCGCAGAGAGGGCTTCCGGGGAACCCGCCGTAGACGCTCTCTATCGCGACGTCGTCGAAGAAGATGTCGCGAGCGTCGCGGTAAAACGACAGGAACAGCAGATTCAAATCGGGAAATTCCGTCATTCCCGGCAACGTGTAGGAAACCATGGGACCCCCTTGTATTCCGGCCTGCTTCTCATTATGCGGGCACCAACGTGAGCTAGGCGCGCACAGAGGCCCAATGCTTTCCAACCAAGATTGTGCAAAGCGACAAGCAGAGATGGGAATGGGGCACCAGCCACGATCAGCCACGGCGGGCTGCGGGACAAGCGCTAGCCAGGCGATTTCCGTACGCGGAGCGATAAGCGAGATGGGGATTCGTCGCCAATGGCCGCCGCAGAAGCGCCCGAGCTATGAGACAGGGGAGACAGGGGGTCGGGTGATTTGTCTCGCGCTGCCCCAATTCCCGGATGCGCACAAATATCAGGGGGTCCTGCCAGTATTTGGACGAAGCTGCAAAGGCTCATCTAAACAATTCATCATGGCTACCGGTGCGCTCGAAAAAGGCGACGCTGTCATTTGACGACCAGATAACAAGCCAGTCGCCCGAGTTCGCAACATGGCATTCGCTCCTGCCCGCCCAACTTCCCGAAAGCCGGTGCATATTGTGCCGGCGCCTAAGAATCTCCATGGACTCGGGCGAGTTCTCGAGAACAAGATCGATGAGGCTCTGGAGTTCGACGAGATCCCAATTGCGACGATGGGCCTTCTTTTTGAGGTCGCGCGAGAACGCGGTGGAGAATTCCGCCGTCAACCTCCCCATCAGCGCATCGCCGCTGCGATAAGATCCGCACCGTTATCGTAACGACCCTCTTTGCCGGAAGAGAGGAAGGCATCGCCCTCGCGAATCGCCTCAAGGCTCTCGGCATTTGGCTCTTCGGGGGCGAAGGTGAGGGGGATGCGGCGAGTGTTCACCATCTGCTTGTAAAACGCGCGCGTTACCGAAGACAGGTCGAGACCGTAGTAATCGGCCACCTCGGAGGCATCTCGTTTCAAATCCTCGTCGATGCGAATGGTCAAAGTCGAGCTTGCCATAAACACTCCAATCACCTTTTGTATGTGCAATTATATTGTATTGCACCGACATTATAAGTTTCAAGAACCAACCAGTCGCCAATAACTCAAAAGCATCAACCAGATAGATTAAATAGGCTACATGAGGGCAATCTGCCCGATGGCGACCGAGACAGGGCTCGGATGATCTGTCTCACTTGTGCTGCTCGCAGCTATAGCAAACGATATTTCTAGCCCCCTTCTTTCCGAGCCAATCCTCTTCAGCCTCTTCACGCAGGCCATGGTGCCAGCGAGCCGGGTGTCCCTCGCCTTTCCCAATTTGAGCCCGTGAATGCTTTACCTGCAGACGACCCGCAGGCTATATAAGCCGCAAGACCATGCGCGTCGTGCCCGGCAAATCGGAAAACCCGAAGCGGCGATAAAAAGCCGATGCGGTCTCCCCCGTCGGATCGACGACAAGAGCCCTCGCGCCGGCAAGCTCCGAAACCTTTAGCGAGTTCAGGATCGCATCGCGCAGAAGTTGGGCGCCCAGGCCCATGCCCTGGTAGCGCTCGTCTACGCCGAGCATGCCCAGAAGAATCGCGGGGACCTGGCTCGGGGCGTTCCTCCGAAACCAACCGCCCGACACCTCTTCGCGCGCAACCGAATGGGTCGACAGCGAGTAGAACCCGGCGATATCGTCCCCACATCGCGTAACGTACACGATCGCGGTGCCGCGCTCGCGAGCGCGAGAGGCGTGAGTGGCCGCCCATGCGTCGACTATGGGGTCCCCGCAACGAAACCCGTCCATCCCCTCGCCAGTGGCAAGGCGATCGGGCTTCGAGAATGTCAGCCCCATATCGACTCCCTTGCAAGAAGCTCGCGAGCCGCCTCGTGCATCGGCTCGTCAAGCAGCGACGAGAAACGTTCGAACGCCTCATCCGACAGTCGGGTAATGTGCGCCTCGTCGATGTCGCGCCGCGCGCACTCGTCAAGGTGCATCGTCGTCCATTGGGAAAGCGTCTGGCCGCGAAGCTCGGCCGCCTTCTCGTAGTTTTTCCTCTGAGGCTGCGTCAGCCGGATATCCATTCGGCAATCCTTTTCTACCGTCGCTGTTGCCACTGCTGCCTCCGTTCAATCCGATGCATAGCGTCTTAACTCATTGTACGGAGTTTTTCCGTACATAGCAAGAGACAGCATCCTACGCGAATTGAGCGAGGGAGCAATTTGCGAAGCCTCCCCAAAACCGGCTCCCGAGCAGACTGCACGGGAATTTTCTAGCCCTGGCTGCACAAAGAAGCCAGCGCAGACTTCACATAAAGCGAGCCTCAAAATGCGACACGGCTCCTTGAGAGAGGGAGCCCAGGCCCATTTCTCAGTACCCCCGAACGCAAGGAAACATCTGAAGAAGTGCGGCAAGGGCATCCCTCTGTTCGGCTGGAAAAGCGTCGTCAAAACGCCTCGGAGAAATTACCCGATATCGACCGGGCGCGGCCTTCACCTTGTAGTTGAACCGCAGAGAGCATCAGCTATCTCGGTAATGCGAGCCGCATTGGATGATCTCGATACGTCCTTCTCGAATGCGATAGACGATGCGATTGCTGTCGTCAATCCTTCGGCTCCACCATCCAGATAAGTTCTCCCTCAGCGGCTCGGGTTTCCCGATGCCGTCGTAGCCGTTGCGGTCGATGTCCTTCAGGAGGGCGTTGATTCGCCTCAAGGTCTTTCGGTCCTGCGTCTGCCAATGCAGATAGTCGTCCCAGGCGTCATCGTCCCAGGCTTTGATCATGCCTCGTCCTCGATCGGCGCATGGACGGTTCCGCCGCTTCGCTCCATGCGCTCTTTCGCTTTGATCAAGCGGTCTTGGTTCGCCTGGCTGTAGAATGGGTCGAGGTTGTAGGACACGACGTCGAACGGCAAGCGGCGCTCGCGCAAGACGGCTTTGGCGAACATGTTGATGGCGACGGAAGTGTTCATGCCCACGTCTGCGCAGAACGCTTCCAGGCCTTTTTTAACGTCTTCATCCATGCGAACGCTCAATGTTGTTTGTGCCATAATGGCCACCTCCTTATTAGCAGTATACTCTTTTCACTACATAGTATGCAATTTGTTTATACATTGTTTCTATTATTTCGTACAATGTATGGCTAAATTTCGTAACTATCAACGAAAGTCATCCTGCGCGCTCTTCCTTTTTTGCCGCCTTGCGTCTTTTTGGGGTCACGCGAGAAAGCGGGAGATAATATTCCGCTGCGAGCCTTCCCATCAGCGCATCGCCGCTGCAACAAGATCTACACCGTTACCGTAGAGACCCCCTTTGCCACTGCCCGACTTCACCTATCATCCCGACCGCGTCATCTACCCGATGAAGCGCGCGAAGGAAGACCGCGGGAAGAACGAGTGGGAGCGCACCACGTGGGAAGACGCCTACAACATCATTGAAGAGAACATCGGCCGAATCAAAAAAGAGCATGGGCCTGAATCGATAGTGGTGTTCGGCGGAACCGGCCGAGAAGGCGAACCCATGTGCGGGCCCTACGGCATGGCGATGATCGACATCATCATCCAGGAAGACCTGTACGACCACGACTTCGTCGATCGTTTCTGCTACGGCTTCGAGCAGCTGGCGGAGCGCGTCGCCACGATGCCCGCCGAAAAAGCTGCGGAGATCTGCGGTCTCGACGTCGAGTTTCGCGAACGCCACAGGTCCATGGTCGGTACCCACTACGGCGCCTCGCCAAACATGCTCGGCTCCGTAGTCGACGCAGTGAAAGTCGGCGAAACGAAGGGCGACCTTGAAATCCAGTACGAACTCGGTACCCGCCTCAACCCCGGCACCTATGCACGCTTTGCCAACTTCGAGGAGTTCAGGGCCGAGTTCCGCATGGGCAATTGCGGCATGACCTATGAAGAGCTCAAGGAGAAGGTCGTTTACCAGCGCGAGGTCAACTACCGAAAGTACGAGACCGGACGCCTTCGCCCCGACGGACAGCCCGGCTTCAACACGCCGACGGGCCGCATCGAGCTGTATTCTACGATGTTCCGCCAGTTCGGCGAGGATCCGCTGCCTTATTATGAAGAGCCGCAGCAGTCGCCTGTATCAACGCCTGAGCTTATGGACGAGTACCCGTTCGTTCTCACCACAGGCGCGCGCACCTACGCCTACTTCCACTCCGAGGGCAAGCAGATTCCTCTGCTTCGCGAACTCAATCCCGATCCGCTGCTTGAGATTCACCCGAAGGACGCCGCTAAGCTCGGCATTGCAGACGGCGAGTGGGTCAACGTCGAGAACCAATTCGGCAAATGCGAGCTGAAAGCAAGGGTCGTCCCCGTCGTGAAGCCGGGTGTCGTCCATGCTCAGCACGGCTTCTGGTTCCCCGAAGAAGATGGGGAGGAACCGCATCTGTTCGGCGTATGGCGCTCCAACATCAATGAACTTGTCCCGCACAAAAATGTCGGCAAGCTTGGCTTTGGTGCGCCGTTCAAGTGCCTTATCTGCAAAGTTGAAAAAATCGCGAAGTAAGGAGCGCCGAGATATGAGAAACGGACTTCTGATTGACTACGAGTTCTGCACCGGATGCCAGTCCTGCGAGATCGCCTGCAAGCAAGAGCACGGGTTCGGCGTTGGCACATGGGGCATTCGCGTGCTTGATGAGGGGCCTTGGGAAATTGACGAGAAGACAGTGAATTGGAACGAGATTCCGACCCCGACTTCCCTGTGTGATCTCTGCGCAGAGCGCACGGCGGGAGGAAAACTGCCTACCTGCGTACACCACTGCCTCGCCGGCGTCATGAAGTTTGGGCCTATCGATCAGCTCGTCGAGGAGCTTGACAAGAAGCCCAACCAGGTGCTTTTCGTCCCCGGACCGTACACCCGCAAGGCGTAGCGATACGCATAGCTCCCCTCATATCGCCTGGGAAAGTATCCCCCTTCGTGCACCAGGCGACACTCTACAACGGCCCGAGACATTGATTGCCCCGGGCCGTTTCATGAGCGACACCTCATGTACGAAGGGAAGATTATAGCGATACCTCTCCTTGCAAGAACCCGAAGGAACTAGCCCCAAGCAACTTATCGCAAATCAGCCGATAAAGACGTAAGCGAAGCCTCTGCAACTCCCAGGATCCCATCAATGTTCCCTTGCGGATGCGACTCCTGAACAGCACTGCGCAGCACTTCGACCCATCCCAGTGGATGGCTTTCTATAAATGCCTGCACAGCTTCATCGGCGCAAACTTCATCATCGACGAGACAGCCCGTCGCCTCTTCCGCGCGGCGACGGCAAAGCTCGGACAGATACAGCAGCTCCAAACCGATATGGTCCTCGTATTGGTTGTTCTCGTTACTCACCTGCAAGCCAGCCGCCCGCAAAAGATCGCGCATCTCGAATGTCGCCTGACCAAACCCGATGGGGTTCTCGCTTTTCGAACGATAAAACGACTCCCAAGGCGCAGCAGCTGGATTCGGTGGCCCAATGAACAGGCGAGTGAATTCGGTTGATGCAAGTTCAACAGGATCGCGCCCATTGCGGTCGGAGATAAGCCACCGAAGGTCATCGGTGGCTTATCTCCGACTGCAATGGTTGGGCTATCCGTCTCGCGCTCTCCTACTTTCCAGATGCGCACAAATCTCGGGGAGACCTGCCAGAAATCAGGTAGTTTTCATCAGCAGGAGGCGCCTATAGGTCGTTATCCTCTCTCTACGAGAGAGGCCGCAGGCGGTATGCAAACGATAAGACCAGGTCAGTGGAGCCCGATTTTCAAGCGCACACACCTTCCCTCCCGCGCGCACCACCCAAGTTGATGAAAACCGCCCGATTTCTGGCAGGTCTCCCCCTTGTTCCAAATCCTCATCGGTGCGAATGGTCAAAGTCGAGCTTGTCATAAATATTCCAATCAACTTTTGGCTGTGCAGTTATATTGCAAAACACTAACACTTTAAGTTACAGGAACCGACGAATCGCGTGTTAAGAACGAGCTTTCCAGAGCACTTTGCCCCTTCAAACCCCAATCGCTGCGCTCTTCGCTTGTGATACATTATCTCTAACCTGATACGACAATCGTCACTACTAGGTCAATTACCCACGAGGGGGAGCATAATGAAGCTTATCACTTGCGAAAGATGCGGCGGAAACGAGTTCGACTACGTAGGAAAGACTGCAATATGCCGCTACTGTGGGTCAAAATATGCTCTCGAGAAAGATGATGTGGCAAGACAAGCTAGCACTCGTATCGCTTTGGATGATGACGTGGCCAGGCTGCTCGCCAAGTGCGAAGCGGAGCCCGCGCGTGCCCGCAAATACGCTAACCTGGTGCTTGACATCGACCCCAGCAATACGCAAGCGCTGAAATACCTTTAGTACCGCGACAAAGGAGATCAACATGAAGCTAAGCGATATCGCAGAACGCTACAATGTACCCGAAGCGGATCTGAAGAAATTCATAAATCGTTATAGCATTACGTATAAACATAAGACCAATCTTTGGGATGGATCAATCACTTTAGATGAAAACTTCGATTCCGATGCTTTCATTCGAGCCTTCAGGGAGGATGAAGCCAAACTTGAAGAATTAAAGGCGGCGAAAGAGAGGGCAGAAGCAGAGAAGAGGCAGGCGGAAGAACAAGAAAAAGCCGAGAAGAATGCCGCCATGGCGCAGATGCTCATTACCTCCGGGTTCAGCTTCGACGGGTACCGAATTACGAAATACTCTGGATATATCTCAGGCGATGACGTGATTGAGATTCCCCGCGGGCGCGAGGGCATCTTCGCAACTGCTACGAACGTCGGGGACGCCTTGAGCGCATCGCTCGTGAAGATACGCCGACAAGCGCTAAAAGAACTCAAAGAGGCAGCCTACGATCTTGGCTGTAATGCCGTCATTGGCGTAGACTTCGACTACATTACGCTCGAACCCGAAACCGTCAATGCTGGCGGAGGAACGCTTTACCTTCCCTATGTCTTCTGCGTAACCGCCAACGGAAACGCTGTGATCATCGAAAAAGAGTGATGCGGGCCTCAAGGCCGAACTGCCCTCGCCCCTGCCACCACCCTTCAAGTAATCGAATAAACCTCTCCCCTTTCCGAATACGCTTCTTGGAAAACATTCGATTTTCTCATATCCCCTTATCGGAATAGACTAGCCCCATGAGGCGACGAGCAAAAGGGAGAAGGGAGGGGTCCGTCGCTCCACAGCAAACATGGCACTTGCAATCAATTTCATTCAATATCATCTTTCGCATTAACTCCCTACGAAAGGTTTCGTGGTGCCGCTTCTCCTACTTCCCAAGGAGGCGAATCGGCACCGCGACAATTCCCTCGGCAACTTCGCGAGCGTACTCGCCCACCCCCGTAATCACCGCCATGAACTCTGGAGGCCTCGTCTGCGAGCGGGGGTTTTCGCACACCTTGCGACGCATGCGTTCAAGGCTCGCAACCCCCTTTTCCACCTTGTCCTCGCTGACCTTGAACTCGAATGCCGCCCAACGGCCATCGGCAAGCTGCACGATAGCGTCAGCCTCGACCCCCGAGTCATCGCGATAGTAGCGAACGGGCACATCATCGAGCAGATCGAGCGCCCGGGCGTAAACCGACAGATCACGCACCGCCATGTTCTCGAACACCAGCCCGAACGTCTGCCAATCGGCAAGGAGCGCAGCGGGCGACATGCCGAGCAGCGCGCAAGCAAGGCTCGGATCGGCAAGGTAGCGCTTGGGCTTCGTCGCGAAGCGCTTCCTGTCGCGGGCAGGAGGCGCCCATCCGGGAACCTCCTCCACGATGTACATGCCCTTGAGCGCATCGAGATAGGCACGCACCCGCCCCTCGTCGATCACGCTGAGCGGATTCTCCTCGGCGCCGAACATGTCGTTGATTATCGTCTTGTACGTAGCAGCTTGTCCCAGATTCCGAGCAAGCGAGGATGCGAGCCTGCGGGCGATATCAGGATCGAGGCCGAGCGCGGGAATGCTCACGCCAAGTGCCGCCGTAACGTACTCGCGAGCAATAAGCTGCGCCGCATCGACTTCCATGTCGACAGCCTCCGGCCAGCCGCCTCGACAGGCAGCTTCGACAAGCCCCAGCGTATCACGCTCGGCAACACACGGCGTGAATTCACCAGCGAACAAACCCTCGAGACTGACCTGTCCGGTTGACTCCCCGGACTCGAACAAGCTCATGGGGCTCATGCGAACGCGACCTATCCGCCCAGCGCCGCTATGCGCGGGCCCCTGCTCGCCTTGGCGGGTTGCAGGCGTCGAGGACCCTGTAAGTATGAAAGCACCGCGCGTCCCTCGCGCTCGGTCGACCTCATGGCGGACGCAATCCCAGATGGCGGGGACGCGCTGCCATTCATCGATTACATGAGGGCGATCCCCTATCAGCATCATAGACGGGTCAGCTCGAGCCAAATCCAAGTTCTCGTCGACATAGGAAACCGAGGCTCCTTGCATAAGGGCTGACCACGTCTTGCCGCACCACTTCGTCCCCGCTATTTCGACAGCACCAAACGCCTTCAGGTACCGCTCGATTTGCGCATCGGCAACGCGCGGCATATACCCTTCAGGCTTCTCGTACTTCGCTCCCATAGCGCCTTCCCTTCATTTGTAGCCATTGAAGAAAGTGTAACGTCTTTCAAACGCGCTGACGGTGTCGATTCGGATTTTCTTGTTACTAATATTCGGAATTTCCCTCTTTAGTCACTCGGATTTTCATACGAGTTCGATTCGGATTTTACCATCATCACCATTCGGGATTTCTCAACGAAGCTGAGCGAGCATGGAACAGAGCGAAGGGGGACTGCAGAAGGATTCCCACGACAGCTCCGAGCCCCTTCGCTCCCAGATAGTGAAAACGCCCTCCGACGAGGGCGTTTTCGCGTGAACGCAAGCCTATCGAATCCTCAAACAAGCTTGCCATCTATCCCAACATACGAATGGCATGCACTCGGAGACGACCAACGACGCCTTCCCCTAAATCATCTCGCTTGCCGAGAAGCTCGGCGGCGCGAGCGGGCGATGACGATGCCCGCCCCCGAAGCAACGAGCACGGCAAGGGCAGCCTGCGGCAGGGGCGCATCCCCCGTCTTCGCCAAGCTCTCCGATCCCGGCTCTCCTTCAGCGGAAGGAACGGGGTCGTCGGTTACCGTCACCCACGCGGTGCCCTCCTTCTCCGAAATCGTCACATGGGCCGCAAGATCAGAAGAGACGTCAGCGCCCAAAGCCAACCTGCCGTCGGAGTAGACCAAAAGCGTTACGGGATCGAGCATTTGGTAGCCATCGGGTGCCGAAACTTCCCTCAAGACATAACGCGTCCCCTCGTCCGAGCCGATAAGCTGCACGTCGGAGAAGAGGGCACCGGCGCCATCGGAGATGAACGACTTGCTTGTAGAGCCGTCGGGGAAGCGTCCCTCAAGGCTGAACTGCGCGCCGGCAAGCGCACCGCCCTCCTCATCGAGCTTCACGGCGCTCACTTTAAGCGGATCGTCGACAGCGATGACACACGCCTCGCCCGCACCTTCCGAAAGGAACCATCCTGTCTGAGATGCAGCCGGGGCGGACGCACCCGCCCATCCGCCAACGGAAGACTCCGCAGATATCGTGCCATCGGGGTTCACCGTGAAGGTAAGCGACTCCTCGATGAGCTCGTAGCCCATTGGAGCCCGGGTCTCCACAAGGTCGTAGGAATTCCCTGCAACCAATTGGGCAATGCAGGAGACGGAACCCCGCTCATCGGTTTCGAACTCCTTCACCGCCGTTGTGCCGTCGGCAAAAGCCGATCCCTCTTTCGGCGTTATTGCGAAACGAGCTCCCTTCATAGCGCTCGCAGCGGAACCATCGGAGGCTTTCTTTTGGAGCACAAGCTCAATCGGACGGTCCTTGGCCGAGACCACGATACTGCCCTCGCCTATCACCGAGCATCCCGCGTCGGCGGATTGGCCTGCCACGGGAACGAGAGAGCCGTCCGCCGCCACGGTGAACGCAAACGCCGCCTCATTGACCCTATACCCTTCGGGCGCCTGGGTCTCGGTAAGCGTGTATACGGTCTTGCCGTCGGCGATCAAGAGCCCCTTGTCAAGATCGGCCATTCCGTTGGAATCGGTCGTCATGCGGCGCTCAGCCGTTCCGTCCGCGAACGTTCCCGAAAGGATGAAGCTTGCGTTCTCCAGCTTTTCCAGCGCGTTGAGGGACGATACCTTCTGCACGTGCATCTTGGTGGGGTCGTCCCACACCTCGCCCGTGAAGACCGTGATGACAGTCCCGGCCGTCACGGAAGTCGCCTTGAACTCGACGGGCACGTCGCCTTGCGCCCTCATGGTCCCGTCGGCAGCCACCTCGACGGTAAGCGACTTGCCGGGAATCGTGTAACCTGCGGGCGCTGTAACCTCGGTTATCTTATAGCGGTCGCCTGCGATGAGCTGCCCTTTCAAGGAGGTCTTCCCATCCGCGTCGGTCGCGTCCAGCAGTTTCGGCTCGATCGTTCCGTCGGCAAACGTGGCCCCTTCGACGGGCGCTACCTCAAACACGGCGCCAGCCAGCGGCTTGTCGCCAGCCTCGTCTTTCTTGACCAGGGAAAGCTCGATGGGGTCATCGACTGCCCGCACCAAGACAGCGTCTTCAGCGATGCTTATCGAGCCGTTGGCGAACGACGTTTCCTCCGCATCGACCTGCTCGATGGTTCCATCGGTGTTGACCCTGAAGGCGATCTCGCCCTCGATTTGCTTATAGCCCGCAGGGGCGGCCACTTCCCAAAGCCGGTAGACGTTGCCCGCCACAAGATGCCGAAGCGTGATCGAGCCCTCTTCCATGGAAAAGACCTTCTCGTCCACCTCGCCCGTTTCGCTGTCAGCGAAGACTCCCCTTATGCGGAAGGTGGCGCCGGAAAGCGCCTTGTCCGGGGTATCCGTCCCCTTGTCCGAGCCGTACTTAGCGAGCGCGATCTCGATCGGCTGGTCCACGGCAACGATGCCGAGATGGTCATCGAGCAGGCGGTATTCACCGTTGCTTACCGACGAGGCGTCAATGTTGTCCTCATAGACCCGCCCATCATCGGCGACCGTGAATGTCAGGCTGCCCTCGATCAGCTCATAGCCGGCAGGCGCCCTGGTCTCCGTGAGGGTATACGTCTGTCCCACGGCGAAGTGCAGAGCGCTCACCTCTTCGACGCTCAAGCCCTCGAACGTGCGCTGCTCCAAAACGCCGCTCGTCGTGTCCTTGGCGAAAGTGCCCTCGATTGTGAATTCCGCGCCCTTCAAGCGAGCATCCCCGCTGTCGGCTCCCAGCTTTGCCAGCTGGAGGCTCACCGCATCATCGGTTTTGGTTATCGTCACCGTTTGCCCGTTGGAAACGCTGAACCCCTTGCCTGCCTGAGGCGAGAGCGCCTCGACCGTACCGTCTTCTCCCACCGTGAATTCGAACGGCGAGTCATCGAGGATATAGCCTGCAGGCGCTTGCACTTCCTTGAGCAGGTAGCGCTCGCCAGAGAGCAAGCCGTCAACGAGGACCGTTCCGTCCGCCCCTGTGGTATAGGGCCTCGTTGCCTGCTCGACCTCGCCGGCTTCGTTTCGGAACTTGCCCTCGATGGAGAAGGTCGCGTTTCCAAGATTCAGGGCGGTCGAGCTCTTCTTCGCAACCACGACCTCTATCGGCTCGTCAACCGCAATGACGATGGCTCCGCCATCGGCAAGCTGCCAGCCAGCGGGCACGTCCCCGACCGGCTCCACTCCCCCGCTCTCCGTTGCCCTAAACGTCGCCTTAGGGAGCTTCTCATACCCGAGAGGAGCCCTCGTCTCCTCGATGGTGTACACGTTGCCTGCAATCAGAAGCCCCTTGGCGACGAAGGAAGCGTCATCACCTTCGGGAGTTATAGTCACTTCCGTGGCGCCGCCCTTGAAGACGCCCTTTATCTTGAACTCCGAGCCGGAAAGTGGATTGCCGTTCTGGTCGCGCTTGTACACGACGATGCTCGTGGGCTCGTCCTTGACCGTGAGGGTACTTGCCACCCCGTCAGAGGACAAATCCCAACCATCGGGAAGCGCACCGCCCGCACAGGTGGCAAAGCCGTCATCGGAAATGGAAATCTCTATCTCCCTCGTCTCAGGAAGCGAAAATCCTTCAGGTGCCTTAGTTTCGGTGACAAGATAGCTGCCACCCGCGACAAGCTGGCCTTCAAGGGAAGTCGAACCCTGAACAGGCTGCGCGATTCCGAAGGCGTCCGTTTCGAATTCCTTCGAAGCGGAGCCGTCGACGAAAGCAGAGCCATCCTTCGGCACGACCCTGAACTGCGCACCCGCAAGCGCGACCGCTCCGCTCGGGTCGGTCTTGCGAATGCTGAAGCCGATCAAGGAATTGGCGACCTGCCCAACGGCGATCGGGGTCGTCAGCGTCGCCTCGACGTTCTCGGCGCTCACCGTCGCCTCGCCGGAAATCGCCCACTGCCCGTCTTTGACGCCCGTATAACCCTCGGCTGCCTTCGTTTCCACGAAGCGATACGTTCCCCACGGCAAATTGGAAACGAGCACCGACCCCTTCTCGTCAGGGGCGCCGCCCGACGCCTGCTCGGCCTCGGACACCGAGACAATCACCCCATTGCCGTCAACGTCGGCTCTATATTTCTTGCCGGAAACGATTCCCTCAGCAACGACCGCCCACGTTCCGTCGGAACCTTTCTTTTCCAGGGCGAATTCCGCCCCTGCGATGCCGCTTCCGGTTGCAGAGTCGACTTTTTCCATGTAAATGGCGCCGTGCAGCGGATTGTTCGCCAGCTTGCCGCCGATGCCCAGCGAAAGCGTAGCACCACTATCGTCGTTGCCGACCGTAAACCGCATAGGCGCCACGTCGGACAGGGAATACCCCACGTTGCGCGTTTCCGCCAAGATATAGGAACCCTTCTTAAGGCCAGTCAGCTTGAGCGTCCCCTCGCCAGCGGTGGAGCTCGACTCGACCTTGGACCCAGTCGCGTCGAGCGCATAGGTTTTGCCGGATTCGAGGCCAGAGGCTATAAGGCTGCCACCTTCCGTGCCATCGTCTCGGCTCAGAGCGAACTGGGCGCCTGAAATCGCGGCACCCGTTTCCGAATCGACTTTCTCAAGTTCGACCGCGGCGTTGAACTCGTCGTTTTTCGCTTGCAGCTTCACAGAGGGCTGCGACGTTTCGGTTTGGGCAATCTCGAACGCAAAGTACTTCCCTTGCGCATCGACCGTGTTGTTCGACGTTCCCGTCTCTATGAAGTAGTAGCTCCCCTCCGGCAGGCCATCGCTTGCGCGCTGGTAGTATTTCGCATACTCGCCAAACGCCTCGACCGTGTTCTTGTAGATTGCCTGGGTGTCTTCATGCGAGCGCCACGTGCCGCCACCGTCGGTGACGAGCCCCGTGGCTATGCACACGCCGCCGCCGTTTTCGGCATGCTCGTCGTATGTGCCTTTGTACAGGTCGAAAGTCATCTTGGCAACGGGCGCCTGATCGCCGTTGTGATCATAGTATTTATGCAGCTCAACCTCGCCGCGGACAACGGCGTCGGTCACCGTCACCGTGGCGGTGTTGCCCTCAACGGTTACGGCGACGTCGCTTCGCGCGTCGGAGGCGCAGGCCACAGCTCCATCGGAGGCGATCGTTATCTCAAAGTCGGCGGCTTTCACATGCCCCGCCGGAACAGAAGTCTCCTTCACAGTGTAGGTACCGGCAGGCAAGCCGACTATGAAGCCCTGATTCGTCCCCTGCATCTGAAGACCGGGGTCGCTTGACTCGGGCGAGGCGCCCAAAGGCCAGACAGCGCTGCTAACCACGCCCTCGTCATTGCGCTGCCAACGGGCATATAGCTCGCCGTCCCGCCAAAGCTCAAATGTCGCGCCGGAAAGCGTTTCGCCCTTGGAACCGAGGGTGTCGTCGCCGACCTTGTCCATCGTGAAGCGGGTGGAGGTGTTGGTGATAGTAGCCGCTGAAACATTGCCCGTTTGGCCATCGACAGCGGCATCGTCTGCATAGCTTTCGTAGAAGCCCGACGAGCAGTCGCTTACCTCGATTACGCGATAGCGGTAGACGTTGCCCGCCTGGTCGGTTTTGGGCAGGCCTGAATACGAGTAGACCCATGTCCCGTCGACCTGCTTCCACGTGGGTTCGTCCGCCTTGCCCCCATCTTTGGTTGCATCGGCCCAAGTCTGCCCATCGACAGAGCGCTGCACCCTAAGCTTGACCAAGTCTTGAACCTGCTCGATGCTCTGAGGAGCCAGCCCCGTGCCGTAGTCGTTGAAGAGCTTCTTGCCCGTAATGTCGATGGTGTCGAGCCGATTGACGAATGCATTCGCCGCCTGGTCCTCCTGCGCGACGACCAGCTTCACCCTGCCGTCGTTGCTCGTTGCGACGATTGTGCCGCTCACGCTATAACTTCCCTTGACCTGCTCAACCAAACGGTAGGCATACTCCGCGCCCGAAGGATCGGTTTTGGGAAGGTTCCCGAACGTGGCCGACGCCGAGTCCCCCGTTCCGGAAAGCACAGCGGTGAGCAGCTTGGGGTTCAAGCTGCCCCGATCGTCAGCAAAGGGGCTCTCGATTTCGGCTCCGTATTCGCTCAACCACCTCCACGATGAGGCATCGGAAGGGGTCGTCGTGCGCTGCAGCGCGTAGGTGAGGGACCAAGTATCGCCGACATGCTGCGTTCCCGGCCGCGAAGCCCACTCGTTGCCCGCGTCATCCCATGTCTTGTTAGCTGAAATCGAGGTAGATTCCAAGGCGTTCGTTATCGTCGACGTCGAGACCAGCTCGCCTTTCCCGTTAGTCTCCGAAGATTCGCTTTGGGAAGGCTGATAGGGCTTGTAGGCAAGGTATGAGCCCGTCTCATCGGGGGACGAGATCGCTACCTCGGTCTGATTGGCCGACCCCGCGTCGTATGTCAGCTTCGACTCGACCACTCGCCAAGAGATTTCGCGCGGACCGTCTGCGGACGAATAGAGCGTGGGCAGGTTCTTCCACGTATAAGAGTATTCGCCTGTACCTTGGTTCTTCTCATCGGGGGCAAGCCAAGTCATCTCGAAGGGCTGGAACTTTCCGTCCGCCTCCAAGCCTGCAAGCGCGTTCCCGTTCTCGTCGGTGATGCCGAGCGTCTTCAAAACCTCGCCCGCATCGCCCCATTCGCCGCCCTCGATCTTGGCCTGCACGCGAACCGTCAGGCTTGGACGCTGCTTCCAGTCGGCATCGAGGCCGTCGTCCCATTTCTTGACGACGGACAGCTTGCCTTTCAGATAGTTCTCAATCGTCGGCACCGAAACGGGTCTGTCAACGTCGTGGTTGTCGGCGCTCACTGTACCGCCGTTGCTGTTGGATTTGACGAGATACTGCGACTCATCGGGCAGTATCTCTTTCACCGTATAACGCCACGGCTTGCCGTCGGGAGCATACTGCTCGAGATTAGAGATGGTGTACACCCAGGTGTTGGCGTCGGCAGACTTGTTCCATTGCAGGTAGTTGGGCTCACCGGGATCATCGCTTTGCAGTTCGATGACTCCCGCAGGAGAGCCCGAGTCGAGCCCCACGAGGCTTCTCATGGTCTCGACCATCCCCGGCACCTGCCCTTGCGCATCGGGAATGCCGTTTTGGTACGTTCGCGTCACCTGAAGGGTAATGTCCTCAGGGCGCAGGCCGAACGCGTTGCTCTGGTCTTGCCAGGTCTTCTTCCCCTGCAAGGAAGTCAGCGTGTCCTCGGGGTAGTAGGTGTTCCTGAACGTGACGTCGGGGGTCTCGTCGTTGGCGACCATCGTCTTTTCGGGCTGGTCGAAGTCTCCCTTGTCGTTGCGCTTCGGCTCTCCCAGATCGGGCGATGCCCAAGAGCCGTTTTCAAGGAAATTACCCCATGAGAAACCAGTGTCCGAAAGGCTTTTGTCCCCCAAGGAGACAAGCGTTTGGAAGCCGTCTATGCTGTTTTCAGCAACGTAGTACACCCAATACTCGCCGGACGGGGTGTACATCTCCAGGTTGTCGAAGGTGTACTGCCCGACTCCGGTCTGAGCACCCACGCCCGTTTGCCCGTCAACGGAGACCGTCGTGGCTATCTCGCCAGCCGAAAGGGTGTGAGAGGCAACGCACTCGGCTGTGCTTTTCTTTCCATCGCGGGTCACGTAGTAGCGATAGAGCGTGAAGGTGGTATCGGGGACCCTATCCCCCGGCTCCATGCCTTCGTAGAGCTTTTTCACTGTCAGCTTTCCCGTATCAGATTGGTATGTGTTGATGACGCGGTACGAGCCGGGAGTACCCGAAATGGCGAAAACGCTGCCAGCCGACTGTCCCGCCCCGTTTCCGACAAGGTCGTCGGCCGTGAAGCCACCGGGCTTGCCCTCAAGACCGCGCACCACTTCGGTGGGCCGATATTCGTACAGATTGCCGTTTCGGTCGTATCGCGGCAGTCTGTTCGCAGCGTCGGGCGCGACGCCCTCCTCATTCGAGCCGTAGGAGGAAATCAAATAGCTATAACCCCCAGATGCGTTTTTCTTGATGTCCTCCGTCCAGGCAACAGCCGTTTTGCCGTCTGCCACCCCGGCACCATCGACGGCGTTGTCAACGGACGCGACGGAATACCCGCCATCGGCGGTTTTGCTGATCTCCAGGTCCTGCCAAGGAAGCACTTCCCCTTGCACCCAGTTGCCCGCCTCGTCGTAGGTCCCGTTCGCGAGCCTTCTCTGCATGTAGATCGTGATATCGGGCAAGTCTGCCTCGTCAAAGCCGAAGGGCAGGTCATGCCAGGTCTTCTCTCCGCTGATGTCGATGGAGTTCTCGATCTTGAAGTTGAAGGTGCCGTCCTCGCGAACTGCGTCGACCATGCCCCCTTCGGCTTCCGAACCAACGGTCACTTTGTTGAGCGCGGAAGAGACCTCGGCGCTCGCCTGGTCCCACTTAGGATTGCCAGGATCGGGGTCATTGGCGCTGTAGGTAAGCCACGAATCGGTGTAGTCGAGACCCTTCACTGCATCTTCGGACGTCCCGATGTGGCAACTTGCGTAGTACACGATTTCCTTGCCGTGGCTATCGTAGCGGGGAAGGTTTCTGATAGTTGCCGCGCTGTGGTAGTCGTCGATGCTCTCCCACGAGTAGCTCTCGTATCCGGCGACCTTCTCCAACGTAGCGCGCGGATGCACGCCGTCGGCGTCCATCACCAAATTGCCGTCGGCGTCGTATTGGTACACCTGGCGCCACAGCGTGAGAAAGACGTCGGGGCGCTGTTTCAGTACCTCGTTGACGTAGCCGTCGTACCAGGAGGTGAAGAAGGTAATGTCCTTCGTTTGGGCGCGCTTGTTGTTATAAGAAGCCGTGATCGAGTCGAAATAATGCCACTTCGAAGTGTAGTCGCGCGTATAGCTGGTTCTCGTTGAGGTATAGTCGCCGCTATCCTCAAGCCACGCCTCCTCGATATTCCAATCGACAACAAACCCATTGGAGTCGTATTTCGGCAGCAAGGCGAACGCCGTGTGCGACGTCGCAGCCGAGCTATCGATGCGCACGACGAGCTTGGCCCCCTCATCGCCTTCTACCTTGTTGCCGTTCTCGTCGGCAAGCCAAACCCCACCAGGATTGGCTTTCGTGTTGTAGATGGCCCTCTCCTGCATATCCGGAGCGGTGAACACATATGATCTCTCATCTGTCTGCTCATCGCCTGCGGTCACGTAGACGTTGCCTTCATCGTCTGCGCGGAAGGCGACGCCGTCGTCTGCCGAGGAGAGGACAAAGCACGCGCTCGGACGCTCGCTCGGGTCAGCCCCCGCATCGGTCCAGCTTTTATCAACGAAGACGCTCACGTTGCCGACTCTTTTGTTCCTCACCTGAAGCGAGCCTAAGACATCGTCGGTGCCGTAGTCGACCTCGTAGACATACGCATTTCCCCCGGCTTGGGGAGATCCGACCATGCGCTCGTTGTAGGGGTTGTTCTGGTTCGTCTCCGCCCAATTGACCAGCAAATCTTTGTATTCGGAGCCTTCGGGGGCAGCGATAACTTCATCGCGCGTCACAACGGCGTAGTTATCGCTCGCCGAGCCAGCGTCGCTTACCGGCAGCTCGCGGATATAGACATCGTCTTTTTGGCTGAGCCCGTCGATCGGCACATAGCATTCCTTGTACCAGGCGTTGTCGTAGGAAAGGGTCGCTTCGCCGATCTCCGCATCCTGCGCATATTTCAGCTCGCCATCTTCGAAGATGTCGTGCTTGGCGAAGATGCCCACCTTGACGGGCACACGGGCAGAGGTGTTCCCCCCGTCCTCCCATGCTTTGCTGACGCGGATCAACGACCCGCCAGAGCCGGGCTTGTTCCAGATTTTCGTCACGTTCGGAAGACCCGTCTCAGGGTCTTCGGGCATGTACTGGTGTTGCTGGAAATACCCCATCGCGCCTTCAACGACCATGTAATCGTACTTCGAGCCGTTGGTATCGTATTTCGGCAAGCCCGTGAAATCCATCACCCACGGCTCGGTTTCCTGGCAGAAGAACGCGGTGCTGCCATCCTTCGAGGCGACTTCCCGCTTTTCGGATTTCGCCCCGTTGACCGTGAATTCCCCAAAGACCTCGTTGTTGCGCAGCAGCGTTACCGTAACGGGTTGGGCCTCGTAGCCAAGGTTGCTCGTGTCCTGCGTGAACTCCTGCGTGTTCTCGTTCCACCACCACTTTTGCATCTGGGCTGTCGTCTCATCGACGTAGCGGTTCACCAGGACGCCGCGCTCTTTGTCGTATTCGCCCTTGAAGTGGAGCGGAACATTAGCACCCTGAGCATCGACGATGGAGGAGAAGATGAAGAAGTCGCCCGACATGAGCTTGAGCCCGGTATTGGGGTCGGTATTCTGGATGAAATAGCTCATGGGGTCGCCAGCCTTGGTTACCGAGACCTCGCTCCAGCGATAGACCCACTCTTTACCGTCCTTGTCATAGCGAGGAACATCCGCACTCACCTCTTGCGTCATGTTCTCGGACGTCCATCCTGTCACCGTTTTTAACTGGGCATCAGACGGGACGTCGTCGCAATACTGAAAATCGTAGGGATACCGGAACGTGTCACCCGTATCGGGGTCCGTGACCTCGTAGGTATCGCCGTTGGCAACCCAATAGCCCCGATTCTCATCGAACGTGGCATGTTCTTTAAGTATGCGCTCGAGCTGGAAGGTCACCTCAACGTCTGCAAGCTGGTCTTGATACGACCCCGCCTCCCATGTCTTAGCGAGCGTCTGCTTCGTGGTATCGCTACGGCGATTGATGATGGTACCGCCCATGTAGAGCGACTTGTCGCCATCCGCGCGGACGGCATCGCCCCCCCCCGCAGCGACGGTGTTCTCGAAATCGGCGCTGTAGTAGTTCGCACCCGTGTCGCCTGTCGCCGATCCGTCTTCGGCGACACCCGATCCGAACAGGGCCTCGTAACCCGACAGGCCGTCCTCTCGAATGAGATAAATATAGGGATAACCAGCAGGGTCGTACTTCGCGATCGAGCAATCCGGGTACTGCTTACGGAGCAGGTCGCCCAGATCGATAGCGCCGTCGCCGGCCTTTTCGCTTTCCTCCGCAGAGAGCGTAAGCGTTACGTAAGCGCCTCCGTCGTCGCGGGTCGTCACCTGAGACGCGCTATCGGGGCCGGCTCCATCGCGCAACGAGTAGCGCCAAAGCGTGAACCTCGTCTCCGGGCGCTCAGAGGCGTCGTCGTCGAGCCAGATCTTATGGGCATCGACGCGCGTGTCGCCCTTATGGATGAGGATGATCGTGCCGTTATTGTGCGCCGTCGTGGTGTCCGAACTGTAGTGCAGGGTGTTGAGGTTGTTGTAAACAACCTGATAGTAATCCGAGTACGTGGCTCCATCGGGGAACGTCTTGGTGCTCTTCGACTCCTCTTGTTGGAGGCTGTACTCGAATGCCGACCCATCGGGATGATACATCGCCCAGCGAGCGGGCCCTAGCATGGCGGTCTGCCCATCGTTTGAAATCGACAGCTTCAGGGCGCCGTCTTTCATAGCATGATAGAGTTCGTTGTCCGCTTCAGGACCCCCCGTCAATTCGGAGTAGTCCTCCTCTGTGCCGTTGACGTTCTTCTTCACGATGAGCTTTTGGTGGATGCCCCATTCCTGAAACCAGGCATCAAAGCGCTCGTCCTCTGGCAGGCTCGCCAACCGCCCCGCCTCATCGCCAACGCGCAGGGTGAAGTTGAAGGTGACATCCCCCAAAAGCTGCATCACCTCTTGCCCGTCGTTGATGTAGTCCGGATAATCATCGTGCGGAGCGTCGATGTAGGCCCCGTCGTATGCCGTCTTTCCCTCGCTTACCCCGTCGTGCTTGATAGACCAGGTGATGTGCTTTCTGGTCTCCTTGTAAATCGGATTGCCCTCATCGTCGAGCGCGGGGCTGCCGTCCTCGTCCTTCTTCTGCGTCGTAACGACAACCTCGGAATAGAGCTCTGACGCGCTCGCTTCATAGGAGTTGGTCGTTTTACGGTCAACCCGCACGAGACAATCAGTGTCGGGGTTTCTTAACTTGTCAAGGTCTTCCTGGGTCATGCCCAACAGCCGCTTCGCATCCTGCGAAACGACGCATTTGCCCGCACTATCCATCTCGAAAAGGCGGTACGACGCATCGTCCCCTTCAACTTGGAAATAAAGACTGTACTCCTGCCTGTTCATCATCTCGGTCGTTGACGGGCGGGACGGCGAGTTGTTGTCAGCCCACAGGGTGACAAACGACGCCGAGCCCTCGCGCTTCGAGGAAGGATGGATTCCAACGACTTCGTCTTCGGCTATCGCATTTGGCTGCCCCTCGCTCGGAGCCGCGCCCATCAACGACAAAAACTCGCCCCTCGAGGGCACGCAAAGCTGCGCACTGCGGCTTCCCGATGCGGTTTGCTGCAACAGCCAGTTGAAGGTGGATGGGGTATCCTGCACGAGGTCGGCGGAGAAAACGACGGGAAGCTGCACTGACGCGACGAGCGTCAAGGGCATCGAGGCATCGGCGCCCGTTGCCCGTTCTTCACTTTGGCCATAAAGCGGCGCGGCACCTGAAGCGGTGTCGACCGGAGTTGTGAAAGTCACCTTGGCCTTGTCGCCCTCCCACGTCGCTTCGGCGATCTTCACCGTTGTGGCGTTGCCCTGCTCGTCGTTTTGGAACACGTCGAGCGCAAGCGTTTCATCTGCGGGCTTGAGCTCTTTTGGAAGCTCCACCGAGAACCAATCGCCGGGGACGACCGCCTTGTGCTCGCTCGCGCCGAGAGGGGCGGCCGCAGGGGATTGATCGGTGTCCGAGGACGGATTCGTGCCCGAATCGCCGACCCAAGCTGAGGGGTCGAGCTCAAACGAAAGATCAAGCGTGGCGGGAATCGTCGAGGGGAGCTCGCTTTGGGCAGCGCCGCTTGGGGCCGCCGCCTGAGAACCGGCCGGATGGGATTCGCCGCTTTGAGCAGCTTGCGCCTGGGTGTCGCCCGAAGAGAGTGCCGTGCCGGACTCGCGCACGCTTTCGACGAGCTTCTCCACATCGACTGTGAGCCCTTTCGAGGACAACACGAGCGCCTGGTACTGAGCGCTCCAATCAAGAGCGGGCGAAAGCGCTGGGGAGTCGGGCGCGCCCTGCGCGGGGTCGGCAGCTTCGCCGTCCGAAGCGCCGTCCGAAGCGCCGTCCGAAGCGCCATCGAGAGCATCGCCACCCGTCGATTGCTCCTGAGGGACAGACGTGTCCGCCTGCGCTTGCCGCACGTGGGACAAGTTGCCCGCTAGCGTTGTGGGCACACAAAGCGTCAATGCGAGGAATATCGAAAATGCCTTGCTGGTAAGCGTACCTTTGAAAGGCACCTTGTTTGATCGGTGCATCTTACGTAAGTCCCCTCTGCAGTTTTACCCAACCCATCAGTTCTCTGCCTACGCAAACGACAGAATGAGATGGTATGTTAGCACTCTACAACCGATCATCCAAGGTGACCCCCCCCCGAAACAACGATAAAAATCGATTATTGTCCCCCTCCTTGCCTTCAACTCGTTTCCTCCACGCTATGAGCGAAAGCCAAGCCACACCCAGCCTTTTTCCAATGGGAGGAAAACACGAGAAGGCGGCACCCCAACCGGCAGGTCGCGCATCATTGTCGCTACGAGGCCCCTTTACATCGCAAAAGGCGAACACGCCCTCTCATGAGGGCGTGTTCGCCTTTTGGCTATGAGCTTTTCGGCCACCTGGGCGGGCTGCGGGATCGCCCAGGCGGGCCTACCCCCTACCCGAGCGGATTTCCCCCTGCGGGGTCGGGTGCCGCGAGCGGAGAGGCCTCGGGGGCCGATCGCGAGTCGGAGTACACCATGCTCTCGGGGCGGAAGGGGTTATCCTCCTCGGAAAGCCCGCTAGAGGCAGCACCTGCGCTCTCGACGGGCAAGCGCAGGATGGCGCGCAGACTGTCCTCGTAGATGGAATCCACGAGCCGCGAGAACGCCTGGTATGCCTCCTCCTTGTATTCAACAAGCGGATCGCGATGCCCGTATGCGCGAAGCCCGATGCCCACTTTCAAGCCCTCCATGTCGGTAAGATGCGCGACCCAGTGCGTGTCCATGATGCGAAGCGTTATCTGCGTGCAGAGCTCCTCGAACAAAGGATTGCCCACCGCCTCGCGCTTTTCGTCGAAAACCCTCATCAGATGATTGCGAACGTCTTCGGCGAGCACATCGGGATCCTGATCGTATTCGATTTCGCTTGAGTCGTAGCCCTTTTCTCCCGTCATCGACTCAACCCACGCATCGACCGTCCCGAAATCCCAATCGTCCGAAGGAATCTCGGCGGGGCAGTTCTCCTCAAGCAAGCTATCGACCATGCTCTCCACGAACTCGGCCATGCCTTCGCAGACGTTCTTGCCGTCCAAGATGGCATTGCGCTCGCCGTAGATGGCCTTGCGCTGCAAGTCCATGACATCATCGTACTCGAGCACGTTTTTGCGCGAGGCAAAGTGCATCGACTCCACCTGTTGCTGAGCGGCGGTGATCACCTTCGAGACCAGCGGGTCCTCCAAAGGCGAATCGTCAGGGATGCCCCTTTGCACCATCATCTCAGAAACCTTGTGTATGCGCTCCTTCCCGAAAAGGCGCAAAAGGTTGTCTTCGAGCGAGAGGTAGAAGCGGGATTCGCCTGGATCTCCCTGTCGCCCGGCGCGGCCGCGCAGCTGGTTGTCGATGCGCCGCGCCTCGTGACGCTCGGTACCGATAACGCACAGTCCTCCAAGCACGCGGACGGCATAGCCCTCGCGGTCGGTGATATACCTTGCCTCGGCGTCGGCCGCATGGAGCTGCCACTCTGCTGCCAACTCCTCGTCTTTCACACCGAATTTCTTAAGGGCGGCCTGCCGAAGCATCTCATAGTTGCCTCCGAGCAGGATGTCGGTTCCGCGGCCAGCCATGTTGGTGGCAACGGTGACCGCGCCAAGCCGGCCCGCCTCGGCAACGATCGCAGCCTCACGCTCATGTTCTTTCGCGTTAAGCACCTGGTGCCCGATGCCACGTTCGGTTAGCTTCTCTGACAACCGCTCGGAAGCCTTCACCGAAGCCGTACCCACGAGCACGGGCTGCCCCTTGGCATGGCGGCACTCTACCTCGTCAGCAACGGCGGCGAACTTGGCCTCGGCAGTGCGGAAGATCAAATCGCCCTTGTCTTCGCGGATCACGGGCTTGTTCGTGGGGATGGGGACGACGGGCATATGGTAGATATGATCGAGCTCGCTGTCGGCGGTGAGCGCCGTGCCCGTCATGCCGGAGAGCTTCTTGTACAAGCGGAAGTAGTTCTGCAGTGTGACGGTTGCGATGGTGTGCGTCTCGGGCTTAATCTGAACGTGTTCCTTCGCCTCGATTGCCTGATGGAGACCCTCGGAATAGCGGCGACCCTCCATGATGCGGCCCGTGAAGGCATCGACAATCTTCACTTCGCCCCCGTCGACCACGTAGTCGTGGTCGAGCTTGAACAGGAACTGGGCCTTGAGCGCCTGGCGCAGCCGGTTCGCTGTGGCCCCTGAGAGGTCGGCATATACTTCGCTACCGAGCATTTTCTCGATTTTCACAAGGCCGTTTTCAGTTTCGTACACCGTCCGGCGCTTCTCGTCGAGGACGACGTCGTTCTCGGGATCGAGCTTAGCCGCGATTTCGGCGAAGGTGGCACAGATAGCAGAAGGCGCACCGGAGAGCCCTGAGATGATAAGCGGCGTGCGCGCCTCGTCGATAAGCACCGAATCGGCTTCATCGACGATGCCGAACGCATGGCCGCGCTGCACGCGATCGCGAGGCGAAGAGACCATGTTGTCGCGAAGGTAGTCGAAGCCAAATTCGGAATTGGTACCGTAGGTGACGGAGGCGGCGTACGAGGGTCTGCGCTCCTCAGGCTCCATGCCGTTTTGGATAAGCCCAACCTTCATGCCGAGCAACCCGTATATGCGGCCAACCCATTCCGCATCGCGCTTCGCCAAGTAATCGTTGACGGTGACGACGTGAACAGGATCGCCCGACAGTGCGTTCAGGAAGCCCACCGAGGTGGAGACAAGCGTCTTTCCCTCGCCAGTCTTCATTTCGGCAACGCACCCATCGTTTAAGGCCATGCCTCCGACGAGCTGCACATCGTAGTGGCGCAGCCCCACCGTGCGCTTCGACGCCTCGCGCACAAGCGCGAACGACTCGGGCAAAAGACTCTCGTTGGCCTCGCCAGCGGCGGCGCGCTCTCGAAGGCGGTCGACCGTAGCGCGCAATTCGGCATCCGTCAACGCGGAGAGGCCGTCTTCGAGCGAGTTGATCTTGTCGACTATACGGCGATACTGCCTAAGACGCTTGCCGTCGCCGAGCGAGAGCAGCTTGGATATGGGGTTGGGCATGGGAAAAAGCCTCCTGGGAAAACATGGGCCGGCATTTCGTCAGAAAACGCCGACGCCCCCTCCCAGGTTTCCCGGATGAGGGGGCGTCGGCGCACCCGAAGCCTTACGCGACAGCTTGCGATTGATTGCCTAAGGCTGACCCTGAGGCAGGGGAATGCTCGCGCCCTTTGCGCGACGCCCACATCCCGCATGCCCCATGGCCAGCCTGCTGGGATTAGCTCCCAGCAGGCGAAAAATGAGCCTCGTTTAGGCAGTTAGCTTAGCCAGCGTAGCGGACGACCATAGCAGCCGCCTCGGCGCGAGTCATGTTGGCGAGCGGCGTGAGAACGTTAGTGTTCTTGCCCATGTAACCGCCCTTGACCGCCCATGCGACGTACTCGGCAGCCCAGGAGTCAACCACGGAAGCATCGCCATACGCAGCAAAATCAGCAGCGCTACCGGCAGTGTAGTTGCCGTACTTCTGAGCATAACGGGCAAGCATGGTCGCGAACTCTTCGCGCGTGATGTTGTTCTCGGGAGCGAAGGTGCCGTCGCCGTAGCCAGTCACGATACCAGCAGCCTTAGCCCACGCGATGGCCTTGCCGTACCACATCTTGCCATTGACATCGCCAAAGGACGTATATCCGTAGATCTCGTTGTAAGAGCCCTCGGGAAGGTCCATATCGGCGCGACCGCCAGCCATGTTGAACAGAACCTGTGCAACCTGAGCACGAGTGATGGTGTCGTTCGGCCCAAAGAGATTGGTGTCAGCGTAACCGTTCATAAGACCGAATTCGGCAGCCTTGTTGACCTCGTTGTAGTACCAGGCACTCGAATCGACATTGTCGGCGAACTTCAGGTTTGCCTCATCCGCAACCGTGATGGAAACCTCCGTCGGGAACGTGTAGTTCAGAGCAGCGTCGTCATCTGCAGCCGCAATCTCGATGGTGTAGATACCCTCGTCCTCAAGCTTGGTGACTTCCTTGCCAGAAGCATCCTTGACCGTCACCTTAGCGGCAGCGGGGAGCGACTCCCACACAGGCTCGCCATTTTCGTCGGTGCCAGACTGGTATTCGAGGTCAAGGTCAGCAACCTCGGTACCCTTCTGGACATAGGTAAGAACCGGATTCTCGGTATGGTCGAGCCACGCCTTCTGCTCAGCATGGACCCTGATGGTGCTCAGATCAACCTTGTTGATGGTGATAGGCACAACAGCCTCGCCCTGGAAGTCGACGTTCTCGTTCTCGATGACGAGTTTGTAGGAGCCTGCGTTAAGCGCCTCGGCGACAGCTTTGCCTTCTGCATCGACAAGCCCCTGCGTCGAACCCTCGATCACATTGCCCTTGGCGTCGGTGACGGTCACCTCGAAGTCGCTAGCTACAATATCATCGCCATCATAATTCTTATCGACAGAAGTAACGATCTTGCCATTGTACTTAACGACAACGTTCTCGGCAGTAACGACAGTGGCTTCCTTGATGACGACTTTGCACTCAACGGATCCGCCCAAGGTATAGGTGCCGTCGTTGATAGCGGCCTTCACGGTGTAGGTGCCGGCCTTGTGAGCCTCGAAATCAGCCGCGGCGTCGTTGCCATCCTTGTCGGTGACGGTGACATCGATCAGGGATTCGTCAACAGCCTTGCCGGCAGCGTCCTTAGCGGCAATCTTGTCGAGGTCGAAGTAGACCGGCTTCTTGTCGCCTTTGTTGGAGGTGAACTCCGTCGGGAACGCGGCGCCATCATATTCGAAGGTGGCAACTGCGTCGACCTTGTTGCAGGTTACATTAGCATTGCTACCCGTGATGTTGGTGTTGCCGTCCGCCTTGGCGGTGAAGGCGTACTGGCCCTTGGCGTCCCAGGTCTGGCCATCGTTGAGCGTCAGTTTGACCTCAGCCGGGTTCGCAAGCACGTCGGAGCCGTTCTTGACAGAAGTCGGAGTAGAAGGCTTGGCGGCAGTTGCGCCGTAAACATCATCGACAGAAATCGTGGCGCTGGCGAGATTGAATTGAGCGACCGTGACGTTGGCAATCTTCTTGACGTTGCCAACGAAGTTGCCTTGACCAGTAATGACCGCATAGTACTTACCGGCGTTCTTCACTTCGACCGCGGGGTCGTTGTTAGCATCGCCGCCAGCATTCACAAACTTGATTGTGTAGTCGGTGCCGGCCTTAAGGGCCTTGCCGTCAACCTGAACGCCCAGATCGAGCACGTTGCCGGTGTAAGTGAACGTCGTATCGGAAACGTCATTGGCGTCATCCGGGTTCACCTGGAACAGCGTTGCGTTAGCAAGAGAGGCACCCTTGACGGCGATGGTGGCGGAAACCTGGCCGCCCTCGTAATCGCCGCCGACAGCCTCAACGGTCACGGTGTAGGTACCGGGAGTCTTGATTTCCTTCACCTCGGTGCCGTTCTTGGTGATGGTCACCTTGAAATCGTCGCCCGCGACGGTAACCGCAGACTGGCCCTTCGGGGTAACGGCGACGGTGCCAAGATCGAGCGCGGTGCCATCGGTGGTCGCGTTAGCGGTGAACTGGTTGGTCTGGCCGCTCACAGGGCTAAACGTGCTGCCCAGCGCAATGGTGCCAGCATTGAACAGGGTCACGGGGCTAGTGGTGTCCAGAAGTTCGATGCCATCGTTCTGGACCTCGTCGGCGGGTGCTTCCGCCGCGAAGGCCGCTGCCGGCACCATGCCGACTGCGAGAACGCCCGCGAGGGTCGCGCTCACTGCCTTCTTCCCGTTGAGGGAGTCTTTGCAAGCTGTCATTTTTCCTCCTATTGAAATCAACCTATAAGGGTTTTCATAACAGCGAGCCTTCTGCTCTCTGGCTGATTGCGCTCATACGGCTCGCTCGTCCACTGCCGTATGCCATCGCGCGCGTCATATCCTATCCGCGGCCATTCTCGTCCACTTCAACCGGCGGCTCGTAGAAAGTACCTTCGTTCAGCATCGCGAAGATCACCGTCACCCGATGTCTCGCCAACGCTCGGAGCGCCTGCAGGTGCTTCTTTCCTTCGGCTCGCTTGCGTTCGTAATACGCCCTTGCCAAAGGGTCGCACTGCACCGAACGCTGCGATGACTGCATGAGCGCGTTCTTCAGCCGGCGATTGCCGCCTTTGCGTTTCCTTCTCTTATGAACACTCGTTCCCGATTCCTCCTTGCGCGGTGCCACACCCGCGTATGATGCCAGATGATTCGAATTGCGAAACCGACCAATATCGCCAATCTCGACGGCGATCAGCGCCGCGTACACCGGGCCGACGCCAGGAATGCTCTGCAAAAGATCAACCTCGGGAATCATCTTCGCGCGCTGATCAATCATCAGATTCAGGCGCTTCTCTTCAGCCAAAAGCTCGATTATGCGCGATGCGATCGAACGTATTTGCTCCTCTATCACCGCAGCACCCGGCAGCATGACGGTCTGTCGGTCGAGCACGTCGAAAACTTGCTCCACCTTCTTCGGGCCGTCCACGCAGTGATACTTCAGCTCCGCCGCCCACGTCGACGCGCGAGCGCGGCCCGCCTGGCGAAAGCCAATCGGCCCGCCATAACGCGCAATCAGTCGAATTTCCAGGTCGTTATGAAGTTTTCTCTTCGAGAAGAGCTCTTCAAGGGGAGGGCTTACCTGATGGATGAAATCATGAAGCCGGTTATAGCAGCGCGTGCGCTCCTCGACGATGTCGTCGCGGCGCGAGGATAGCACCTTGATCTCGGCCATCGACTCAGCCCGATTGCCCACGAACTCGATGTTGCGTGGCGTCGTTCGTGAAGCATCAGCCAGGATGAACGCATCCTTTTCGTCGAATTTATCCTCACCGTACGTTTCAGCGACTTGACGAAAGCGGCGTGGCGACATGTGCGCTACAGGAATATCCATGCTCTTAGCGACGCCCACGACAAGACGGCCGAACGCGCCGAACTGATCGACGATAACGAGAGCAAGCCCGAAATCGCCTGCTTCCTCCAATGCGGCGCGAATCTCCGCCTCCTCCTGAGGAACCTTCCGATTAATCAACGGCTTGTCGTCATAACGGTCCAGGGCGACAATGTGGTTCAAAGTTTTCCCAACATCTATGCCGCAAAACACTTCGAATGGAGCAATATCGACTTTGTTCAAAGACAACTCCTTCCCAAAAAGGGGACGAAGCCGCCGCGCGCCAGCCCTCGACAACATTCCAAAGAGCGAATAGCAGCAACCTTATGAGTGATGAGCGGACGCCGCCGGGGACGGCGGCATGATTCCAAAGGCCATAGGGCGGCAATGTGCATGAGCCTGTACCCGAACCCCGCGGCGGCCATGGGCGGGCCATGCATAGCCGAGCCCAACCGTTAGTATAGAACCAAAGCAGAAAAGAACAATGAGCGAAGACGGCGTCTTGACAAAATAGCGAATTTAACACCAGCTCAGGTGCGGTATCGTGAGAATTAAGAAGGGGAAAGGGTTAAACTTCGTCGCCAGTAAAGCCCTATCGAGAAAAGGGCAAACAATGTGAGCAGCTTGTTAATTTCTGCTGAAAACTAAAATTAAATGTTTCAAATTGACGGTGTTGTGTATAATGAGAAAGAGTTATTTGGGCGTTGTGAAGCTTGCTTCACGGGTGGCACACTAGCTTTAGGTTTCATCCGTGGAGGAAGTGAAATTGCTCCCAAAGCAGTATCCACATTCCAATAGGAATAATTCCCTTTCAACAATTTACTTTTGTTTGTGATAATGTTTTTGGGATATCTTCGGCTATAAGGCGCTTGTCCGCTTTTTGGTACATCATGGAAGACATTGCGCCCCTCGATTGTCTCACAATCGCCTCTCGGAATAGTGGCTCTCCGAACATGTGTCATCCGTCGAAGCCGTTGTCCTCGTTCTGAGCGTACGCAGCGAGGGCAAGTCTTCCTTCCGTGGTACAATTCCAAACACGAGCGCCCAACTTGCGGGCGTGCTTTGTTCGCAACCTATGGGAGGATACCCTCATGATCAAAGACCTGGTGAAAGACGAAGCCGTCTTGTCACAGCCCTGCGATGCCGTCACTGCCGAGGAAGCCGCAGCACTCGCTGCCGACCTCACCGACACGCTTGAGTCGCTTGAGAACGTCGCGTGTCTGCACGCCAACCAGCTCGGCGTGACCAAGGCCGCCTTCATCTACCTCGATGCCGATGACAAGCCGCACATCATGTTCAACGCGAAGATGATCCGCGCGCTCGGCGCTTTCAAGACCACGGAGGATTGCCTGTCCCGCGAGGAAGAATCCAAGGTCACGCGCTATGCCAAGGCGAAAATCAGCTACCAGGAGCTTGCCGGCGACAAGCTCGTCACGAAGAACCGCGAGTTCACCGACTGGACGGCCGAGATCATCCAGCACATGATCGACCACAGCAAGGGCAAGCTGGTCTAATCCGCAAGAGCCGCGCGCCTGCTTCGCCATATTTCCCAACGAGCATTTCCCGCAGCCTGGCGCAGTCGAATTCGCCGCTCGGGTTCGCAGCGTCGCGCAGCGATGAGTGAGGGATCCCCCTGCCCTGCCCTGCCCTGCGGGCGCTCATCATGTCCTGAGATCAATTATTGCGAAGGCGTCAATGTCGCAGCGAGCCTCGAGGAAAACCTGAGCCAAGCCGAGCGGGATAAGCCCCTGCCGCTTGATCGATAGTTTCTGCTGGAGTTACATTCCAGGGGCCGACGATGCCGTCCTGGTTCGGGGGAACGAGAATGGGTTCTGTTCGAAAAGAGCGGCTAGCCCATAATCTGGGCAAGGTCGGCCTCGGGAGTGGATATGGGACGAATGCCGTAGTTGTCCACCAGCACTTGCAGCACGCCAGGGCTCACGAACGCCGGAAGCGTGGGGCCCAGGTAGATGCCCTTGATGCCCAAATGCAGCAGCGTGAGCAAGATGCACACCGCCTTCTGCTCGTACCAGGAGAGCACCATGGAAAGCGGCAAATCGTTCACACCGCAACCGAAAGCATCCGCCAGCGCGAGCGCGATCTTGATCGCACCGTAGGCGTCGTTGCACTGGCCGACGTCCAGCAGGCGCGGGATGCCGTCGATACTGCCCAGATCCAGGTCGTTGAAACGGTACTTGCCGCAGGCCAGAGTCAAGATGACGGAGTCGGAGGGGGCGAGCTTGGCGAAGTCGGTGTAGTAGCTGCGCTCCTTGCGCATGCCGTCGCAGCCCGCCAGCAGGATGAAGCGTTTGATGTCGCCGGACTTGACCGCATCGATGACGGCGGGAGCGACGCTCATCACGGTGTCGTAGCCGAATCCGGTGGTGACGCTGGTGCCGCCGTTGATGCCGGCAAAGGTTCGATCGACATCCCAACCGCCCAGCTCCAGTGCTTTGTCGATAAGGGCAGAGAAGTCCTTGGCGCCGTCTTCGCCCGCCTCGACGACATGCGCACCCGGGAAGCTCACGGGTCCGGTGGTGAACACGCGGTCGGCATACGACTCGTCTGGCTTCAGCAAGCAGTTGGTCGTCCACAGGATAGGCGCGGGAAGGTCTTTGAACTCCTTGCGCTGGTTGTGCCACGCGGTACCGTAGTTGCCTTTCAGATGCGGATACTTGCGCAGCTCGGGATAGGCGTTCGCGGGGAGCATCTCGCCGTGGGTGTACACGTTCACGCCGCGGCCTTCGGTCTGCTCCAGAAGCTGCTTGAGGTCGTGCAGGTCGTGGCCGGTGACCACGATGAAGGGTCCCGCCTCGACCCCGAGCTCAACCGTCGCAGGCTCGGGTTTGCCGTAGGCAGAGACGTTCGCTTCCTCCAAAGCGGCCATGGCGGCTAAGTTGACCTCGCCGCACTTGAGAACCAAAGGCAGCAGCTCGTCCATACCCAGGTCGGAGCCGACGGCCCTCATGCCCTCGTAGAGAAACGCCGACACAACAGGGTCCGACTTCCCCAGCGCCTGCGCATGATAGGCGTACGCCGCCACGCCGCGCATGCCGAAGAGCAGCAGGCTCTTCAAGCTGCGGATATCCTCCTGCCCGTCCCACAGCAAGCCCATGTCGTACGAGCTAAATTCGCCCAGGGAAATAGCCTTCGAGCGAACGCGACGCTCAAGGGCGGCAATGGCCTTAGGGTCGAAGCTGACGTTGCTCACGCAGGCGAACATGCCCTCCAGCATAAGCCCGTCGGATTCGGTATCCCCCCTTCCGCCGCTCTCGGCTCGGGCCAAGGCGACCAATGTCCCGGTCAAATCATCTTGCAGCCGAGCCACATCGGCGGTCTTGCCGCACACGCCGGCAGCTCCGGTGCAGGCGGTGCATCCCGCCGTCTGCTCGCACTGGAAGCAAAACATGTTCTCGTCAGTCATTTCGCGCTCCTCTACTCGGGGGTGTATTTTCGAAGCAACTACACTATAATGTGGTATCACATACATTTCTGTTGTAGAACCTACAGGTGAAACCAATGCTTGATATCCCTATTTCTTCTTCGATGCTATTCGTCGGCATAACCCAAGACGAAGCGAAGCTGATGCTGCCTTGCCTTAGGGCGACAAGAAGGGTTTTCAGCCGGGAGGAGCGGATCATGCGCGCCGGCCAGCCCACCGAATACCTCGGTGTCGTCCTGTCCGGGCGCGTGCGGATCGAGGTCTCGGATGCCTGGGGCGAGACGACGATCTTGGAGATGCTGGGGCCCGGCTCGCTTTTCGCGCACGGCTACGCCTGCAGCATGGAGCCCCTCGACATCGACGTGCTGGCAGATACGGCCTGCGAGGTGGTGCTGCTCAAAGCCGAACGCATCATCCATTCCTGCCCTAAGCAGTGCGGCTGCCACGCGCACATATCCTCGAACCTCATGCGCGCCTTGGCGCTAAGCAACCTGGACATGAACCACCGCGCCATAGCCATGACCCCCAAGACCATACGGGGCAAGATCCTCGCCTTCCTATCGCAGCAGCAGAAGAAGGCCGGCACCCGCGCCTTCACCATCCCCTACAGCCAGACCAAGCTGGCAAGCTACCTCAGCGTCGACCGCAGCGCGCTGTCGAACGAGCTCTCGAAGCTGCGCAAGGAAGGCGTCATTGACTACGAAGGCCGCACATACCGGCTGCTGTAGTGCACGACAGTTTCCTGCCATGCTGCGGCCAAAGTGAGTAGTCTCAGGTGGCTTTCCCATGAGTCACAGAGCTGGCTGGGGGCTTCGCTTGCATCCAGATCGATTTGTGCGCGTTCGAACTCCTACGCGGGCAATGAGGGCCTTCGGGAATGCATCCCTGATAGACAGAAGCGGCCGAGCTCCCTCTCTAGCGTCGATTCGGAGCTGATGTCGTATCTCGCTTAAACTCTTCTTCCCGGTTTCGAAACTCGAATTGTTTTAAAGTTTCGAAACCGGGAAGGCAATATGCAAAAGGATGCGTCGAGGAACGAATCCCAGTCGCGCCATGTCAGCAGTAATGGCGAGAGGCATTTGCGCGTACTACAATGCAGGCACCAGAGATGAAAACACAGTCCCCGTCGGGTAGTCGTGGGCGTGCGGATGTCCGCATCAGTAACCTGCCTCCTTGGTTGTCCCTTCTCTGCATGGCCATCTACATAAAGGAGGAACCAGCCATGCAGATCAGAGTTTTGAAAACGCTAGATATTAGCTATTCCCACTCGATGGCTTCGGTTCTAGCGTTCCGTCACTCCAGTTGCACCCAGTTTTCGGTGCCGCCTCGAGCCGAGTACCGCCAGGTGACACCATGTCGCGTTTTGTCGGCTTCGGGGACAAAAGCTGGGACAACTCTAAAAACTTTTTTCAAACTCAGGGCTTTGAGTTTTTGTTTTTGTCCCAAAGGGCGATATCGAGCCGCCTTTGGAGGCTCGATATCGCCGAAAACGCCCGTTTTGAAACTCAAACGCCTTTTAGCTTGCAAGCCGCCAGCTGCAATCGCAAGTGAATTAACGCGGGTGGCTTGCGCACCGCTCGCAAAACCCCAGTTCGCAGGCTTTCGCCATCGATGAGCAAAGTGAGTAGTCTCAGGTGGCTTGCCCATGAGTTGGCGAGCGGGCTTTGAGATTCCGCCGACGTCTGGAAACGCTTCGAGCTCCCTTGAATTTCCGGACAGTACATGATATAAGGTAATTGGTTTTCCGTTAGGAAGGCTTCCAAGTGCCGGGGACGTTTTCCCCGGCTTTTTTCTTATCCAGGAGAACAATGCGAGAACTCAGCATCTTCGTCGACGAGTCGGGAAGCGACGGCCTCTCCGACCGCCACTACCTGCTCACCGTCGTCATGCACGACCAATCCGAAAACATCGCGAATTCGATCGCGGCATATGAGGGCGCCCTTCGCGCCAAGGGGCTCCCGGACATACCCTTCCATGCGTCGCCGCTCATGAACGGCAAGGACCAGTACTCGGGGCTCGACCTGAGGACGCGCAAGATGATGCTCGGCTCGTTCCGCGTCTTCTTCCGCCACATGCCCGTAAAGTACCACACCTTCGCATACGCGACCAAGCAGTTCGCCTCGCTCGACAAGCTCGCGGGGGCGATGCGAAGGGATATCGTGAACTTCCTGTTCGACAACCTCGCGGAGCTGCAATCCTACGATATGGTCAAGGTCTACTACGACAACGGCCAGCACTCCATCGCCGAGTCGCTGCACCGCGCGGTCGAGTACGCGCTGTCGAAGGACGCCGTCGTCTACCGATCGGCGCAGCCCTCCGAGTACCGGCTTTCGCAGGCGGCGGACTATATCTGCACCATGGAACTCACGGCAATCAAATACGCGGAGCACACCGCCACCGCGACGGACGAGAAGTTCTTCGGCAAGTGGTCCGATTTCAAGAAGGGCATACTGAAGGAGACGCGCAAGAAGCTCGTCTAGAGAGGCGATCAGCCCTTGGCGGAGCGTTTACCGACAATGGAGTCTGTTACGCGGGGGGTTGATAAGACGCCACTTAGCTGCATAATAGGTTCCAGTTAGAAACCCTCGGGTTTGCGGGGCGGGATCGTGAAAGCGATTCTGCCCTATTTTTTTCCTCTGTCTGCTCCAAATCAAGTAGTTCGAAGATAGCCTGTAGGTGTCCTCATGGGCGCCTTTTATTTTCAGGGAATCAGTCGCTCGTTCATGAACGCAGCCATCGGCCGCTTCATGAACGAGCGACCGGCTTGACCTAGATCGAACCGCCTTCATCTCCGTCTAGGCGCCGGCAATCAACATCGTAAATCCGCGCGTGCTACAACGCGGACACCAGAGATGAAAACACAGTCCCCGTCGGGTAGTCGTGGGCGTGCGGGAGTCCGCATCAGCAACCTGCCTCCTTGGTTGTCCCTTCTCTGCATGGTCATCTACATAAAGGAGGAGCCAGCCATGCAGATCAGCGTGTCGTCCACCCTGACCGTATATCACGACGGCCAATTCTGGGTCGGGCTGGCGGAGCACGTCGAGGGCGGAAGGTACGGCGCCGCCCGCATCGTCTTCGGCGCGGAGCCGTCCGATGAGGAGATCCTGTGATTCGTTACAAGCGAATGGGAGAAGCTCTCGTTCTTCGGCGACAAGGCCACTGAAACAAGCAAGCCCGCGAAGAACCCCAAGCGGCGCGCTCGCGAGGCGGCGAAAACCCTCAAGCAGCCAGCGATGAGCACCAAGGCGCAGCAGGCGCTCGCGGAGCAGCGAGAAGCGCTGAAGCGAGAATCAGCCCACGCAAGAAGCCGGCGCCGCGCGGATGAGGCGGAGGCACGCTTCGAGCAGCGAAAACTGAAGCGCAAACAGAAGCATCGCGGGCATTGATCGCCATGTGCAGCAGGGCAAACCATATACAGCAGCGGTGTCAGTTCCACTTGAAGCCGACGCCGCTATCTATTGCGCCGCTCGTCAACAACCAATCTCCATCTCGCTCGGAAGGTCCTCCCTTCCTGATTCGATTTAGCGTATTGCTCTTCAGATCATCGTGGTGTGCTCGTAGCCGCGCCCCACGAGGAGCCGCTCGGCAACGTCGAGAATCTTCTCGACCGCCTCCTCCGGGTACTTATTGCGTGCCACGGGCACCTCCGTCCTTGTTATCGCGATAAACATACCATGAGTGGCGTACGGGTCGAGAAGGGCTGGCGCCAAAAGAGCCCAACGGCCGTTACAGCTTCGTTAGAAACGCGCCCCACCATGGATGGTGAACCCGAAAGGTAAGGCGCGCGGGCACGGCGACTCGGCCCGCGCGCCCGGAAGAGAAAGGACGAACCCATGGGTTACATGCTCGAGACGCGCGGGCTCACCAAGCGCTTCGGCCGCGGCGACCAGGCGCAGGACGCCGTGGCCGACGTGAGCCTTCATATCCGCGAGGGCGAGGTGTACGGGCTGCTCGGCCCCAACGGCGCCGGCAAGTCGACAACGCTCAAGATGATCTGCGGGATGCTGCGGCCGACGGCCGGGGAGATCCTCTTTGCCGGGCACGCCTGGCGCCGCGAGGACCTCTACGCAATCGGCAGCCTCATCGAGGAGGCGCCGCTCTACCCCAACCTCACCGCGCGCGAGAACCTGCGCGTGCGCACCACGTTGCTGGGCCTTCCCGAGAGCTGCGTAGATGAGGTGCTCGCCGCCGTGGACCTCGCGGACACCGGGAAGAAGCGCGCCGGGCGCTTCTCGATGGGCATGCGGCAGCGCCTGGGCATTGCAGCGGCACTTTTGAATATGCCTGAATTTCTGATTCTGGATGAACCGATCAACGGACTGGATCCCGCAGGG
>OLPR01000083.1_pt1 | contig 93326 bp, 74 predicted proteins | sample 1672761 | NCBI WGS metagenome assembly OLPR01 (sample SAMEA3136721, study PRJEB25190) | human gut metagenome | biome: human gut; feature: human-associated habitat; material: faeces | place: Austria | collected 2013 | reverse complement strand
CGAAAGTACTGCGGTGAAGTCCGTGGGAGGATAGGCCGTTCCGCTCATGCAGGGCATTTGACCCAAGCAAATCTGAGATGTATCTCAATGGTTAAAAATTATCTTGAAATTCTGCATAGAATCTGGGATAATCTTTGATCGTGACATATGGGAGATTGGCGCAGCGGGAGCGCAGTTGCCTTACAAGCAAACGGTCACAGGTTCAAATCCTGTATCTCCCACCATTAATTACATGCCACGCTTTTGCGTGGCATTTTTATATCGGGCGTTTAGCTCAGCGGGAGAGCACTTCCTTCACACGGAAGGGGTCATCGGTTCAATCCCGGTAACGCCCACCATAATAATTTATAGCCGAGGTTATTTGCCTCGGCTTTTTATTGCACGGCAATCGTAGACGAAGACCCGGACGGCGTGGTGACCTATTACTCCTTTTATTTTAAGGGCCAGCCTGCCGTTGTGAACTCCGCCAAGGACGAGGAGGACGCAGGCTAGGAAGCTGCTGACGATGGTGCCGACGAGTCGCATATCGTCTCCTCGCAGACTGGTGAGGCAATAAATCATGCCGCGTTAGCCGGCGTTGGCAGCATCGCGGGCATCTTGGCTGCCGCCACTTCGCCTCCGTCGCACAACTATTTATTTCTTGCGCTGTCTTTTACATTAAACGTGCTAATAGTTAAACGGACCGGGTTGTTCCCGGTCCGTTATCCAAATTTATCTAGTTAAGTGTTGCTATACCGCTTAGACGAGCCGGCATAGCTCTTTGTATAGTTCTCTGACGCTGAAGCGCTCTTCTTGGTTCGCCTTGATTCCCTGATCAGCAAGCTTCAGCAATTTGCATACAGGAACGTTTGGGTCTATTTTCGGCTCTTCTTTCATCTTTACCAAGTAAGGCGAATCATTGATCCTCGAAGCAAGTTGGTGCGGGGTTTCTAGTGTGAGCAGCAAATGCATTATGCTGCAGAGAGCATAGGTATCGATCGTCTCTGAATGTCGAAGTTCTTCAATACCCTCTACATCGCGGGTGAGCATTTCAGGTGGGGCATATTCAATTGTTCCGTAACGCCAGATGCCATGTTGAGTGGTGGTAAACGGGGAATCGGTTTCAATGTACGAAGCGCTTCCCAGGTCAACGAGACATATATCAAAGCAGCAGGAGTCTACTTGTTGCTGAAGGCTTGCTCTTTCTGTTCTGATAATGATATTGCGCGGTGATAGATCGCGGTGCACGAAGGCGCCCTCAAGCGATTGTGCATTGAGGAGTATTTTCAGGACCGCTTTGGCGATTGCGGCAACCGTAATGGGCTCGATGCCAATGCACGCACCAAGGTCTACATGGGGAAGTAAGTCTATTGCTGCTGCCAGCGTGACCCCTTCAACATACTCCCTGACGATAATTGGCTTGCCCTTGGCGTTCCCTAGTCCAAATATGCGGGGGAAACCCTTTAAATGTGAAACCGCCAATGAATTGCGAAATTCTTCCAGGGTAAGCAGTGTTTGAACCTCTTCGTATCTTTGCAGCGCTTCTTGAGAAGTTTCCTTGTATTCCATTTCCTTAATGCCGTCTTCGTGGAACAAAGGGGATTTCAGCGCGACGCATTCATTGAGCGTGTTGTAGGCTTTGCGCAAAACCATGCAGCTGGGATATGGGGCTTTATTTTCCAGGAAGAATGTCAGAAAACGACGACTCGTTTCTTCCTTTGTGCAGTTTGGGTCCACGAAAGCTGGCATAAAGGAGTCCAGGGAGAGAATAGATACTCGTTGTTCTGATTGGTTATTGAACCCGAAGCATAAGTCAGCCGAATCCAAAACTGCCCTTCTTTCATACAGTGTGATTGATCAATATTGCAATCTGATGAACCTTGAATGTTGCGCAACAAGGTAATGGGCCCATGTAGCCAGTTAACTATTAATCGGCAATTTTCAGAACAAGAAACCTCGTTGTTTTGCCTAGACAGAGTGTGTCACCATGGCTGATTTTGACGGGGGGGGGTTCTTTTTATTAGCAGATCCTTGCGGTTCTATCTCAGTGATAGATTTATCGGCTCCTGAAATTAGAGTAGTGCCGTTTGTCGATCCTAACCCCTGAGCGTACCAGGCGCTTCCGTCTTCGAAAATGCGAAGATGTTTTTTGGAAACATCGATATCGACATCATTGATGCTGTTGCTACCTGTTGCCAAGAGCCCGATAGTGGTTCCTTCCTCGGAGGTAGAGAGAGGGTATATAGGAGAGCACGCAACCTCGTTATCGATCCTGATTAGCCCAAGTTTTATGGGTCTGCCGGCGGATTTGGTTGTGTGCTTTGGTCGCGCTAGTGTTGGCCGAAGCGTTGAAAATGTGAATGAAAGCTTCTTCTCCATGAAACTGTGCGTTGTTCTTGCCGCAATTACGGGATCTGCGAGGCATCCCGTAGTCAGAAACATCATCACCAAAAGCACGGCCTTATCGGATGTTTCCGACATAGGTGATGCGTTGATTCTGCGAATGGCGTTGGCGTACAGATTTCCATCAAGGGAATAGTGCCTGAGAAGAGCCCCCATTTCCTTTGCCGCTACACCACCGTAGTGCTCTATAACCTCGTGGTATGCACAGGGGTTGGCTAAATTGGAAACGATTTTGCTAGTTATTGTTTGGGCGCTTTGATGAAAGTCGCCAAAAAACTCAGGATGTACCTGGCTTGGGGTTGCGTGGACGATCTGCCTTGATAAAAAGGTTCTTTCATTGATTCGATCACGGGGCGCACCGTTGCCGCACACAGTCCGATCGGTTAGGAGCTCGCTTGCAGCATCTTTATTGGTGATGCCGCCAAAGCTGCGTAGATCAGAATACATATAGGAGCTGGGTGTGTGCATTTATATCCTTGCCGGGTGCGCAATTTCGCTACAGGTTAAAACGATAAAAATGGGTACTGGCTGCGCGTTGTCCATATTGTAACACAGAAATACGAGGTCAAAGCTATAATCTCTCAATAGATTTAACGGGTAAACCTCTCAGTTGCGCATGTTGTGCACAAAGCAAATCGGTAACTAATGTTGCGCAACGGATCCTTTTCAAACTGCCTTTAAATAGCAAATGCATAAAAAAGATAACTAGTCTGACGCGTAAGCGCGCGGGCTAATGCAGTGCGAAAAGGAGAATAAATGAAGGATTTGCGTTCTAAGAAAGCAATTGCGGCAAGCCTGAGCTTGACGCTTGCTCTTGGTAGCGTGCCTGCAGTAGCATTGGCCGATGACGCCGATGAGAATAGCGAGGGAGCTACTTCCGAGCAGTCTACCCAGGCCGAGCTTTCGTTTTCGGCAAATGGTGGACAGTTCACTGATGGCAGCACTGGAGTAACCATCAAGGCAAACGAGGACGGAAGCATCAATGCTCCTACGCCTACTCGTGCGGGCTATACTTTCAAGGGTTGGTACTCTCAGTCCAGCATGGATGGCATTCCTGAGAATTATCAGCAGTATTACAAGCTTGATCTTTCTTCCGCCAAGGCAGGCAGCTGGTTTGCTGCATGGGAAAAGAACGCAGAGGTTCAGGCCCAGAGTGTTGAGGTTGTAAGCTTCTTCCAGGGCGGCGAACGTGATGGCTCCAGCGTAACCACCACGATTGACGTTGCCGCAGACAGCAGCGTTGCAGATTGCGTTAAGAGCTTCGAAGGGTATACCCCCACGAAGGTTGTTTCAGGCGTAGCGACCAGCGAACAAGAAGTGAACATGGCCTCCTCCCTGGAGGGCATCAGCACGCTTTATGTGTTCTACAAGGCCGACGAGCAGAAAACGGAACAGAACCAGATCAACGTTTTGTATGCTGCTAACGGCGGCCAGTTCGTAGACGGCAACGAAACCATGCAGGGCGTTGCCGACTCCGATGGCAAACTCCGTCAGCCTCCTACGCCCACCCGCGATGGCTACACCTTCGCTGGTTGGTACTGGCACGCTGACTACTCCGGCTACACCGACGAGCAGAAGGCTGCCGACAAGGTCGATTTCGACCAGGCGGTTACTGGTCAGACCGTTACGATGTTCGCTCAGTGGACTAAGGATGAAGTACAGAACGAGACCGACGTTCTGTATGTTGCCAATGGCGGCAAGTTCTTTGACGATCAAGAAGTTCAGCAGGGCCTCACCGACTCTGACGGCATGATGCGCCAGCCCATGACTCCCACGCGTGATGGCTACACCTTCGCCGGCTGGTATTGGGTTTCCGACTTGAGCGTCCTCACCGAAGAGCAGAAAGAGCAGAACAAGGTCGATTTCGGCCAGCCGGTTACCAAGCCTCATGTAACGATGTATGCCCAGTGGGTGAAGAACCAGGACGAAATCAACGTCCTGTACGCTGCTAACGGCGGCCAGTTCGCTGACGGCAACGATACCATGCAGGGCGTTGCCGACTCCGACGGCGTCATGCGCCAGCCCGCTGCCCCCACCCGCGAGGGCTACACCTTCGACGGCTGGTACTGGGTCTCCGACCTCTCCGGCCTCACCGACGAGCAGAAGGACCTGAACAAGGTCGACTTCTCCCAGTCCGTTGCCGGCAAGGAGCACGTGACCGTGTTCGCCCAGTGGACCAAGAACCAGGAGCAGAACGACCATGCCGTGATGTACGTCGCTAACGGCGGCCAGTTCGCCACCGGCGAGACCTTCCAGCAGGGTCTCACCGACTCCGACGGCATGATGCGCCAGCCCGCGGCTCCCACCCGCGATGGCTACACCTTCGACGGCTGGTACTGGCACGCTGACTACTCCGGCTACACCGACGAGCAGAAGGCCGCCGACAAGGTGGACTTTTCCCAGCCCGTGCAGTCCGACGTGAACATCTACGCCCAGTGGACCAAGAACGCCGATGCTCAGGCTGAGCAGATCACCGTTAAGTTTGTTGACAACTTCAACGGGACCGAATCTTCCGCCGAGGTCAAGAAGGGCGAGGCTGTTGCCAAGCCTGCCGACCCCACCTATGACGGTTGGACCTTCGAGGGTTGGTCTTCCACCCTCAAGGACGATGAGGGCAACTGGGAGTACACCCCCGTTGACTTCAGCAAGGCAGTTGAGGATGAAGACCAGGACGGTGTGGTAACCTATTACGCCTTCTACTCCGAGAACCAGGCTGCTGCGGACGACGCCGCTAATGGTGAAGAAGCCGCGGAACAGGAAGCTGCCGGTGATGACGCCGAAGCGGCGGATGAATCGAGCATCGCCCCTCAGACCGGTGACGCCACCAACGTTGCCGCTGTCGCTGGCATTGGCGGTATCGCGGGCCTCTTGGCTGCCGCTGCTGCGCTGCTTCGCCGCCGTCGCAGCAACTAGCTAATGCATACGCTGTCCGTTTGAGGCAGAGGTACTAGCAGGCGAATGGACTGGGTTATTCCCGGTCCATTCGTTTTTTAGTGGGAAAATGAAGCAAACCCGTATTTGAGCTTGCGTTTGACCGCATTGCGCGTGAAGGGAGTTGCCATGACTTTTGTCCTCGGGCTGGCTCAGTGCCGTCATCCTGAAGATGGCGGTACGGAAGCTGTTTTGGAAATGGCCGAACAGTGGTGTGCCGAAGCTTCTCTTCGTGGGGTGGATATCTTGGTGTTCCCCGAGTCGCTTATGACCCGCTATGAACTGGATAAACGGTCGTTCGCTTCCGAGGCTGAGCCAATCGATGGGCCGTTTTGCTGCGGAATGGATGCGCTTGCGGCGCGTTATGGCCTTTGGCTTGTATACACCGTGAATGAGCGGAACAATGAGGGGAATCCCTTTAATACGGCTGTTATTACGGGAAGCGATGGGACAAAGCGCGGGGTTTACCGCAAAGTGCATTTGTTCGATACCGATTTCACTAAGGAATCCGATCGTATGGCGGCGGGCTCTGCGTTGTTCGAGCCCATTGATACTCCCTTTGGGCGCATCGGTCTTTCGATTTGCTATGATTTGCGTTTTCCGGAAGTGGCGCGCTTTGCGGCAACGCGTGGGTGCCAGCTGTTAATCAATCCTGCTGCCTGGGTGGATGGCCGCTTGAAGGCGGAACAATGGCGTACACTTCTTTCGGCGCGCGCCATCGAGAACGAGATCTTTGTTGCGGGCTTAAGTCGCGTTGACAAGGGCTACATCGGGCAAAGTGCCGTGTTTGGGCCTGATGGTGTGATGCTGGCCAGTGGCAGCGTCCGCGAAGAGCTGGTTGCTGCCCGCATAGACCTTTCGGCGATTGACGGAGTTCGCGCAGCCATGCCCGTCCTTGAGCATCGCAGGCCGGAGCTTTATTAGTGGGGTATGGGGGCAGACGCCGTTTTCCCACTAGGCAGGGCTGGGGGGGTCGCCCGGCAACTCCATACGATTAGTGCGGGCGGCGCCTCAAAGCTAAAGTGGGAAACGGTACCTGTCCCTATATTCCTACTTTGCCGTTTCAGCAATCAGGGCAGATCGTTCGACTTTTCGTTGCATAGTGTGGAATCGGCGTGTATGGGGCTTTCTTCGCGGATTCGTGGCCGAGATCTGTGGTGATGCGGCATAAAATCACAATGTTTACTAAATAAAACATACGGGAGTCAATAGGCTCTCTTTGGCACTCGCCAGAAACCTACCTCAACTGCACTATTAAAGGAGTTGCTGTGCTTAGCCGCTTTAGCGTAAAGAAGCCATATATCGTTACGGTTGCGGTGATCATCATCCTGATTCTGGGTGGTGTTTCGCTTACCAAGATGAAGACCGACTTGCTGCCCGATATGGATTTGCCCTATCTGGCGGTTATCACCACCGACCCTGGCGCTAGCGCTGAAAAGGTGGAATCCGAAGTTACCGATGTATTGGAAGGCTCGCTTTCGAAAGTAAGCGGTGTTTCCTCCGTCCAAAGCCAAAGTGCTGATAACTATTCCATGATATTCCTCGAGTTCGAGGACGGAAGCGATATGGATTCCGCCATGGTGAAGGCCTCGTCTGCGGTAAACGAGGTTTCTTCCCAGCTGCCTGAAACCGCTGGCAGCCCTAACTACATGGAAATCAGCATGGATATGATGGCAACCTTGTATGTTGCCGCATCCTACGACGACCATGATATTTTCGACACCACTTCGTTGGTGAAAGACAAAGCTGTTCCTGAATTGGAGCGCATTGACGGTGTTGCCGACGTTTCTACGGTTGGGGCGGCGGAAAAATCGGTAGAGGTGCGCCTTTCCGACAGCAAGATTGAAGACATCAACAACAAGCTGCTGGCCAGCGTCAATTCCCAGCTTTACGATGCCAAGAAAAACATCGATGAAGGTGAGGCGAAGCTGGCTGAAGCGGAGAGCCAGCTAAACAGCCAGAAAGAAGCGCTCGAGCAGAAGCAGCAGGAAGCAAGCGATCAGCTTGGTCAGGCAAGCTCTGGCTTAACGCTGGCAATTTCCGGGAAAACCAGCGAGATCACTTCGCTGCAGGCGGGGATCGGAGCGCTGAAGGCCGTCGATCCTAGCGGCGCAAACCCCCAGGTTCAGGCGAAAATTGGGCAGCTTGTGCAGAAGGCGCAAACGGTAACGGGAGAACTTGAAGCCTACCAAAAGCAGCTTGCCGAAGTGCAATCGGGCTCTATTACTGCAGCAACGCAGTTCGGCAGCGCCAGCGCTCAGCTTGCCAGCGCCCAACAGACCATCGACTCCAACAAACAACAGCTGACGGATGCCCGTTCTCAGTACGAAAGCTCGCGTGAAGAGGCTCTTTCCAAGGCGAATGTCAATGCCTTGGTGGACAAGGAAACGCTAGCAGGCATTATTAAAGCCCAGGATTTTTCGATGCCGGCTGGCTACCTTGATAGCGGCTCGGATGATCAGTGGCTGTTGCGTGTGGGCGACAACATCTCTTCCATTTCCGACCTGCGTTCGCTTTTGCTCGCCGACATCGATGGGGTGGGTGAAATCCGCCTTGCCGATGTTGCCGACATCACCGAAGTTGACAATGTCGGAGATCAGTACATGCGTATCAACGCCAAAGATGGCGTATTGCTTTCGGTGTTCAAGAATTCCACTGCTTCTACGAGCGAAGTCTCTGCGGATACCCGAGCAGCGCTTACCAAAATTGAGCAGGCCAATCCCGGCTTGCATCTAACCGTGGTGAGCGACCAGGGGTCTTTCATTGCGCTGTACATCAACTCTATTTTGCAGTCGCTGCTTTTGGGCGCGCTTCTTGCCGTGGTGGTGCTCATCGTTTTCCTTCGCGATTGGCGCCCCACACTCATAATGGCTTTCAGCATTCCCTTCTCAGTGCTCTGCGCCTTGGTGGTGATGTACTTCTCGGGCATCTCGCTGAACATTATGTCGCTTGGCGGTATTTCCATCGCTATTGGCATGCTGGTAGATAATTCGATTGTTGTGCTGGAGAATATCTATCGGCTGCGCAGCCGCGGCATTCCGCCTGCTCGCGCAGCCGTTCAGGGTGCGAAGCAGATCTCGGGCGCGGTAATTGCTTCCACGCTTACTACCATTTGTGTATTCTTGCCCATCGTGTTTACTACGGGCATGGTGAACCAGCTGATGCTGCCCTTCGCGCTGACCATTGCCTACGTGCTTACCGCGTCGCTGCTTATCGCGTTGACCATGGTTCCCGCTGCTTCTTCGTTCCTGTTCAAGAACTATATTCCTCGCCGCAACAACTGGTTTGAGACGCTGCAGACGAAATACGCTCGTTCGCTGGCATTCTTCTTGCGTCATAAGGCGTTGCCTCTTGTGGTGTCGGTAGTGCTTTTGGCTGTTGCAGTGATTGGCGTGGTGAACATGGGTATCACTATGATCCCCACCATGACCTCGAAAACGGCAACGGTGACAGTGACCATGCCTGAAGATACCGACAAGGAGACGGCGTATGCTACGGCGGATAAGGTTATGGACGAAGCCATGGGCATCGACGGAGTGAAATTCGTTGGCGCTATGGACGGAACGTCTTCGACCTCGATGGTTGCTAGCGATATTTCCAGCAGTAGCAGCAGCGACAAGTTCCACCAGGTGTTCACGTTCTACGTACAGACCGACAGTTCAGTGACCACCGAAGGCCAGGTGCTTTCGATTTTGGATCAGCTGCAGCAGCGTACTTCTGGCCTGAACTGCGAAGTGATTACCGACGCTTCTTCTTCTGAGGCGATGAGCTCTATGACCGGCAGTGGGCTTTCGCTGAGGATCCAAGGTCCCGATCAGGATGAGCTGGTGCGTATCAGCGAAGATGTGATGGGGATCGTTGGCCAGGTGGAGGGCTATACCGAAATCGAAAACGGCATGGAAGATGCTGCGACCGAGCTTCACCTGGTTGTCGATCGCGACAAGCTTACCAAGGACGGCTATACGGTTGCTCAGTTGTATAGCGATTTGGCGAAAAAGCTTTCCGAAAGCGCCGATGCGCCTTCCATGACGCTCGATGGCAGCAAGATGAATGTGTCTGTAGTGGATAAGACAAACCCTGTTACGGCAGACAATCTTCTTGATACCGAGATTGAGATAACCAATCAGCAGACGGGCGATACCACCACGCACAAGCTTCGCGAGTTCGCTAAGGTTGAGCAGGGAGTTGCCTCTCCCACGATGATTCATGTGAACTCAACCCGTGCTATTACGGTGACGGCCGATGTCGAAGATGGTTACAACAATGCTTTGCTTGCGCGCGATCTGCAGACCAAGCTCAAGGATTATCAGCTGCCCGAGGGCTACACCATTCAAACCAGTGGCGAACTGGAAAACATCAACACAATGCTTTCTCAAATGATGCTGCTTCTGATTTTGGGCTTTGTGCTGATTTACCTTGTCATGGTGGCGCAGTTCCAGAGCTTGCTTTCTCCCTTCATCGTGATCTTGACTGTCCCCCTTGCCTTTACCGGCGGTTTGTTCGGTTTGGTGGCAGCCGGCGAACAGTTGAGCATGCTTTCGCTGCTGGGCTTCGCGGTGCTTATGGGCACGGTGGTGAATAACGGCATCGTGTTCGTTGACTATGTGAACCAGCTGCGCCGTGGTGGCCTGTCAAAGCACGATGCCCTGGTGGCTGCGGGACGTACCCGCATGCGCCCCATCATGATGACGGCAATTACCACCATCTTCGCTATGTTGCCGATGGTGTTCAGCGATGCGGTGGGATCGTCGATGCAGCGCGGCATGGCGGTTGTGGTTGTGGGCGGCTTGCTGTACGCCACGTTCATGACGCTGTATGTGGTGCCGGTTATGTACGACATCCTGTATCGTCGCGTTCCTCGCGAGGTTGATTTGGGCGATGAGTCTATCGACGACGATCCAGGCGATGCTCAAGCATATTTGGAGGCAATGCAGAACGCCCGTGCTTTAGCTGGAGTTAAGCCAAGAGTGGCCAATGCAGGTTCGGGAGGGAGTGCCGGAACAGCTTCGTGACAGGTATGGCTTTCGCAGAGGCAACCATTCACAATCCCCTCATCATTTGGGGTTTCTTTGGGGAAGAAGGAATGAACGTGTTACAGCATTGTGACGTTTTTGCTTGGGTATCCTGCTAGAATAAAGAAAGATAATAAGCGAGGCGCAGGGGCGCTTCGATACTGGGGCCTTTGCCGTATGGCGAAGGAGAAAGAGGGGCGAGAGCTATGAAGCAGTACAGGCGCGTATTTGCAGCACTCGATGGCGGCAGCACTCAGCAGGAAGTAGCCGAGCGCGCAATTCAGATTGCGAAGCTCAACCATGCAGAATTGATGTTCGGCCATGTAGTAGATTCGGTTCCCGATTCCTTGACGGGCACCGACTACAAAGAGCTTGCTGAAACGGTTCGCAACCGTTTGGTCGATTCCTTGGGCGATACGCTGAAGTCAGCCGAGGAAGATCCAGACATCCCTTCCGTAGAGGTTGTCGTTAAGGTTGGTCGCATTCAGGAAACCATCCATAACCTGATGATCAAGCCGTTCGAGCCCGAGCTGGTTATCTGCGGTGAGCGCGGTCTTTCGAACATCACCTACGTATTCGTTGGCAGCGTTTCCACTTATCTGATCAGGAACCTTCGCTGCGACGTTCTTGTTGTAAAGCAGGATTAGTCGGTTGCGCTGGTCTACGATCAGCGCAACATGCTCCTGAGACGCGACGATGCTGCGCGGGATTCTGGCGGTACAGGGAAATTTCAAAGCCCATAGGGCGGCGCAAAGGCCAGCCCTATGGGCTTTTCGATCTCCCCGCACTCGCCAGAATCTTACTCGCTGACTCTACTGGTGCATACCCCAAAGCTCGTTAACGTCCTTGTGGGCGTTTTTTTATTGGGCCTGAGTTTCGATAGTAGGGCAGCATCGTCTAAAATAAGAAGCAGTGCGCCCGTGCGGTGCATTCTAAACATACTAGAGCGGCTGGCAGCTTGCTGGCTGAAACGTTACACACAGAAAGGCATGGCATGCAGCGCAACCATTACGATTTCCTCATCGTTGGCGCTGGCATCACGAGCGCCGTTTTTGCTCATGAAGCCGCCAAGATCGGCAAGACCTGCTTGGTCATCGACCGCCGCGATCACATTGCAGGCAACATCTATACGGAAGAAATCGATGGCATCAACGTGCATAAGTACGGTGCCCATATCTTCCATACGTCGCTTCGTCCCGTTTGGGATTACGTAAATCAGTTCGCCGAGTTCAACAACTATGTGAACTGCCCTGTTGCCAGCTACAAGGACGAGTTGTACAACTTGCCGTTCAACATGAACACCTTCTCGAAGATGTGGGGAATCAAGACTCCCGCTGAAGCGAAGGAAATCATTGAGCGCCAGAAGCAGGAAGCAGCCGAGCAGATTGGCGAAGGCGAGCCCTCTAATCTCGAGGAACAGGCGCTTTCGCTTATCGGCAAGGATGTATTCGAGAAGCTGATCAAGGGCTACACCGAAAAGCAGTGGGGCAAGAGCTGCACCGAGCTGCCCGCTTCCATCATCAAGCGCCTGCCCGTTCGCTTCATTTATGACAACAACTACTTCAACGACCGTTGGCAGGGCATCCCCATGGGCGGTTACACTGCTATGGTTGAGCGCATGTTCGGCGATACGGAAATTTTGCTGAATACCGAGTATCGTGAGTTCGTTGCTGAAAACGAAGGCATTGCCGACCGCGTTATTTACTGCGGCACCATCGACGCTTACTTCGATTATCAGCTTGGCGCGTTGGAGTATCGTTCTTTGCGCTTCGAGTCTGAGCGTATTGAATGCGAGAATTGGCAGGGCAACGCGGTGGTTAACTACACCGAGCGCGAGGTGCCCTTCACGCGCATTATCGAGCACAAGCACTTCGAGTACGGCACTCAGCCAACCACCATCATTACGCGCGAGTATCCCGCAAACTGGGAGCGCGGTGACGAGCCGTACTATCCTCTGAACGATGAGCGCAACAGCGCTCTGTACGAGCAGTACGTTGAGCTCGCCAAGCAGGAAGGCAACGTGGTGTTCGCTGGCCGTTTGGGTGGATACAAGTACTACGATATGGACAAGGCCATCGACGCGGCATTTGATTTGGTGAATGCTGAACTTGGCGTTGACCTGAGGAAATAGGGTTGATCTCCATCTTCTTGCATTGATATATTGCGAGCCTGGTATGGTTGCCGAAAGGGCAGCTGGCCAGGCTCGCTGTGATTTGTGCCTAGCGAGAACGTTGGCGCCGCTGTGCTGGGCACGCCGTTCGGTTGAAAGGAAAACGTATGAGACTGATAGGGACACTTGCCGCCGCTGCTTTGGCGTGCACGTTGGCGGGTTGCGCAGCTCCGCAGCAACAGCCCGACCACTCTCAGCTCAAGGTGAATGATGCGGGCGTTTCTTCGGATGGCGGTGCCCAAAGTGGCGAAGGAGCCGAAGGGGGCGTTTCTTCTGCGGAGGAAGCTAAGCCGACGGCAAGTGAGTTGCGCGCGAAGCTGGATATAACGGAAGACTATCGTTCCGACTTCAACCACGGCAAAAAAGGGGCCAGCTATCAGAGGTACATCGTGCTGCACGACACCGAAGTGGATAGCAGCGCGGCTTCTATCGTTAATTCATGGGAGAGCAGTGGCAACAAAGTGGCCTCGCAGTTCATCGTGAATAAAGACGGATCTATCGTGCAATGTGTGCCGATGGATGCCATTGCCCATCATGCTGGCTATGGCGACGCAGGTCACAACAGCGAGTATGGCGTGCCGGAAGATGGACGCGACGACAAAAAGGGGACCACCAAAGCTCCTTCGAAGAGTATTACCGATTACGGTATGAATTCGTATTCTATTGGCATCGAAATAGTGCACGTGGGCGGGCAGGGCGCCTATCCCGAAGCGCAGCTTGAAGCGATTGACGGGCTTATTGCCTACATCGATGCGTATTACGGCAGCGAAAGCACCATCATCGACCACAAAATGTGGCGTTCTGGCAACTCTGACACCTCGGCTGAATTCGCAACGTATCTGGCCAATTACCGTGACCACCGCACTCATAACTAACTGATGGGAAAATAGGGGCAGGTGCCAGATTCCCACCTGTGCCCATTTTCCGTGCGCCGTTTCTTTCAACGTAAAAAGCGAGTAAACTAATATGGCTTATGGCTATGCGCTTCGACTGCTGCTCTGAGGGGTATCGGGCGGTATGCGCCGTAGGTGCATAGTCGGCAATCGATACATTTCGCGCTTTTGCGCTTGCTGTTTGCTTGTTTGAAAGGGAGCTCAATGGCAGACAAGGTCGCAGTACTCATACCCTGCTACAACGAAGCCGTGACCATCGGCAAGGTGGTGGACGACTTCAAGCGCGTCCTGCCCGACGCCGACATCTACGTCTACGACAACAACTCCAAGGACGGCACGGCCGACATCGCCCGCGAGCACGGCGCCATCGTGAAGTTCGAGGGGCGCCAGGGCAAGGGCAACGTCGTCCGCTCCATGTTCCGCGACATCGACGCCGACTACTACCTGATGGTCGACGGCGACGACACCTACCCCGCCGAGGCCGCGCCGGCTCTCCTGGAGCCGCTGCGCGCCGACCGCGCCGACATGACGGTGGGCGACCGCCTGTCCAACGGCTCCTACGGCGAGGAGAACGACCGCGCGTTCCACGGCTTCGGCAACGACCTGGTGCGCTGGCTGATCAAGAAGATCTACGGCTTCGCCTTCGACGACGTCATGACGGGCTACCGCGCGTTCAACCGCGTGTTCGTGAAGACCATGCCGGTGCTCTCCGAGGGCTTCCAGATCGAGACGGAGATCTCCATCCACGCGGTGGACAAGCGCTGGCGCATCGAGGACGTGCCGATCGACTACCGCGACCGCCCCGAGGGCAGCTACTCGAAGCTGTCCACCTTCGGCGACGGCGCGAAGGTGCTGCGCGCCATCACGAGCCTGTTCAAGGACTACCGCCCGCTGGCGTTCTTCGGCTGGCTGGCCCTGATCCTGCTGGTGCTGGCCGTGGTGGCGGGCATCCCCGTCGTCGCCGAGTACGCGGCCACCGGCCTGGTGCCCCGCATCCCCACGATGCTGGGCAGCCTGGCGCTCGCCGGCTGCGGCGCCCTCTCCTTCGTGACGGGCCTGATCCTGGACACGGTTGCCAAGAGCCACCGCCGCCAGTGGGAGATCGACGTGTACAAGGCGATGAACGGCTTTTACCGCGAGTAGCCGCAGGGGCTTTGACCCAGGCTTTTGTAGAATGAAAACAGTAGCTTCACTAGAGAAGGAGTGCGCTCATGGAGGCATATAAGAAAGAATTCATCGAGTTCATGGTGGAAAGCCATGTGCTCAAGTTCGGCGAATTCACGCTTAAGAGCGGGCGCAAATCTCCCTTCTTCATGAATGCCGGCGCCTACGTTACGGGTGGTCAGTTGAAGCGCCTGGGCGAATACTACGCTCGCGCTATTCATGACAACTTCGGCCTGGATTTCGATATGGTATTCGGCCCTGCCTACAAGGGCATTCCGCTGGCCGTCGTTACCGCCATTGCTTTGGAGGAGCTTTACGGCAAGGAAGTTAAGTACTGCTGCAACCGCAAGGAAGTGAAAGACCACGGCGCCGATGCCGGCAACCTGCTGGGCGCTGAGCTTCATGACGGCGACCGCGTGATCATGGTTGAAGACGTTACCACGTCGGGCAAGTCCATCGATGAAACTTACCCCATTCTGAAGGGTGCCGCTGATGTTGAGGTTAAGGGTCTGATTGTCTCCCTGAACCGTATGGAAGTTGGCAAGGGTGGCGTGAAAACTGCGCAGAAGGAAGTCCAGGAAAAGTATGGCTTCCCTGTAGCTTCCATCGTAAGCATGGCTGAAGTGACTGAGCTTCTGTATAACCATGAGGTACAGGGCGAAGTAGTGATCGACGATACGCTGAAGGCTGCGCTCGATGCTTATTACGAGCAGTATGGTGCCAAGGAAGCGTAGATTTCAGCCGAATTGGTTTTTTTGAGGCGTCCGCATGGCGGGCGCCTTTCTTGTTTCTGATTTTGGATTGCTGGTCATGATGCTCCGCGCATTTTCGCGGGATTTGCCCTGTTGCAGCGATCGGACCCATTGCAAAAAACAAAAAACTCGGTATCTTTGCAACTTTTTTGCGATTAGGGGCTCTTCTCGGTTCCTTCAGGCTTGAAATATGCCATTTTTGCTGCGTTTTTGTGCTGCGATTCGCGATTGGGAGCTCGCAACAATTGCCAATCGCAAAAAAGTTGCAATTCGGACCGATTTTTTGTTTCTGGGTTCCTGGGAGGGCCCCCGAGGCAGTGCTGGGATGTTATGGGCTCGATGCGGAACGGGGGTTGAACCTGATACGGCGTTGGGTCGTTGTGGGCCCGATGCGGAGCGGGGGTGGATCTGGCGCGGGGCAGGGTTGACTCGATGCAGCGCCAGGGTATTGCTTGGCCGCGGCGCTTGGGTGCTGTCCGGGTACCGCGCCAAGGTGTTGCCCAGGTGCGGCATCGTGATGTTGCCCCACTGCCGCGCTAGGGAACTGTTTGGGCGTGGCGTCGTGATGTGGCCCGAGCGCGGCGTTGCGAAACACGGGCGGTGCCGCGGGTTTGGGCGCTTGCTCGTGTATCGTGTCGTGTTATTGCTTTCTCTTAAAATAAGTAACGCCACGTTACTAAAGTTGGTTTTCCGCTACAATGAGCGCAGAGAATTTGCAGAAGAACAGGCAAGGAGCCCCCCCTATGAGCAATCTTTTGGATACCCCTAAGTTGGGTTTTGGCTGCATGCGTTTGCCCCTTACTGACCCCAAAGATCAGAAGAGCATCGACATCGAGCACTTGAAGAAGATGGTCGATGCGTTCATAGAGGCTGGCGGCACGTACTTTGATACTGCCTATGTCTACCACGAAGGCGAATCAGAAGTTGCTATGCGCAAGGCGCTGGTGGAGCGCTATCCGCGCGATTCGTTCACCATTGCAACCAAGTGCTTGGCTTGGGCTCAGCCTACCGCAGAAGACGCTAAAGCATGTTTGGATACTTCGCTCAAACGCCTGGGCACTGACTACACCGATTTCTACCTGCTGCATAACATGGGCGGTGCGCGCACGGCGAAATTCGATGAGTACGGAATGTGGGAATGGGCCGCGCAGAAGAAAGCCGAAGGTGTCATCAAGCACTTGGGCTTCTCGATGCATGACAACGCCGAAACGTTGGACAAGTTACTCGCCGATCATCCCGATATGGATTTTGTCCAGTTGCAGGTGAATTACCTCGACTGGGAAGATCCTGTGGTGGAATCGCGCAAATGCATGGAAGTTGCGCAAAAGCACGGTGTACCCGTGGTGATTATGGAACCCGCTCGCGGTGGTCGCTTGGCGGACTTGCCGGAACGTGGCGCAAGCGTGCTGAAATCGGCCGACCCCGACAAGAGCGTGGTTTCGTGGGCATATCGATTCTGCTACAACCTGCCCAACGTTATCAGCGTGCTCTCGGGCGTATCGACGTTGGAACAGATCCAGGAAAACGTGCGCGAATGGAAGGCGAACGAACCCTTATCCGCCTCCGAAGAAAAGACGCTGGGCGATGCGGTTGATGCTCTGAAGAGCGTGGGGTTGATCCCTTGTACCAACTGCCGCTATTGCGTGAAAGACTGCCCCGCTGGCGTGAAGATTCCCGAAGCCTTGGGTTTGCTGAATTTGGAAAAGATGACCGAGAATCGCGAATTTGCGAAGAGTCAGTACGCCTGGCAAACCCGCGATGGCCGCGCTTCTGCCTGTATTCAATGCGGCGCCTGCAAGGATATGTGCCCGCAAGGCATCAGCATCATTGAGCTGCTTGAGGATGCCGCCGACTTCTACGAGTAGGACGGGAAAAAGGAAAGGTGCCAGATTCCCATCTAGCGAGCAGAGCCGCGCTTGCGGTGTGGATCGCGAGCGCGGCTCTGCTTTTGCGCCTTATTGCGAATACAGGGAAATGGGGCAGGCGCTAGGTTCCCGCCAAACAGGATGCATAGAGCACTTGGCGCTCTGCCATTTGCGGCAGACAATTGCCCGAGCAATAAAGCGGGAATCTGCTGCTGGTCCCTTTTCCTGTCTATATGCCGAGGCCGCCCATGTTATGGAAACGCTTCTGCAGCATGTCAGTGGGGTAGGCGGTATCGCAGAATTGTTCGATGGGATTCTGCGGCGGAATGCCATCGGTGCGGGCATCGGCGCGCAGCAAAACAATGATGGTCATGGCAATGTCGAGCGCCATGAAGACGGAAAGCGCTGCCGTTGCCGCACGATACGGGGCGCCGGCGGTGTTTACACGGTTGAAGATGCGTTGGCATAATTGCAGGCCAACCTTTACCCACAGCACGCCAATGGTGCCCCAGATCAGGCAGTGGAAAACGTCGGTGCGCCCGTCAAAATTGAGGGGTATGTTCAGATAGCTCCATGCCACCACGCCCCAGAATGTTTCCATGGCCCAGCTGGCGAAGTACTCAAGGCTGCCGCCCACGACGGCGCTTACTGCCAAAAGCAGTGGAACCCCTTTGTCCTGCAGGGGTTCGAGCAGCATGGTTAGCAGGACTGCCGCCAGCCCGTAGATGGGCGAAAACGGACCCCAGATGAAGCCGGCACGGCTTTCCAATTCGCCGAACGCCACAAGGTGCTGCAACGTTTCGCCCATAAGGCCAACGACGGACATGCCCATGAAAATCCACACCAGCTGTCCTGGGTGTTCGGCAAGATGCGTTTGCTCGTGGGTTGCCGAAGCGGCATGACGGTTAAGTTCGCGAGCAAGTTCCACCACGGCAATCCTTTCGTTCGGGGTTTGTAGTTCGCTGGCAGTGCGGTTCCCTTTAGGGGGCACTGTGCTGTTCGATGCTGGTGCGGTATCGGTTGTGCGAGGCCTCCTTTGAGGCGCGGCGCAATCGATGCGCATTTGTGCGACGCGGCCTTTGCGGGAGTGGCATCGGCACGTGCAAAGGCGAGCGGCTGTTGCGCAGGGATCGTGCGAAAGCGATTTTCCTGCGTTGCCCGCCGCGCAGACATGCCAAGGGCATTCCTTGCGTGGCGTGGTTTCGCCCCCCAATGCACTCAACGCGCATTTGCGCAGCATTGCTTATTGTAGCTTTTACGTTCTACGGCGGGCGGAAGAGGCAGGAAAATTACACCGTTAAGCGACCTTTGCCCTGCAGTTCCTGCTTTGCATCCGCCTGTTTGCTAGGTGCTATTCCAGCACGTCGCGACACTCAAAAAGAGCGGATGCCAGGTTCGCCAAGCGAACGGTGTACAGGCCGCCGTCCGGCGAATTGGTCATAGTGCTCATAAGGTAGGTGGTGCCGTCGGTGCACTTGATGAGCCCCGCATCGCACAGACCGGTGAAACGTTCGCTGCCTGCGCACCAGCCTGCTTTGTTGAGCACGGCTTCGACTCCTTCATCGTCGCTCACGCCGGAACGGATGAACGATACGTTCGTCTGCTCGTAGAGAGATGCCAGGTTCTGCGCGGTGGGAGTATTGGTTTTGAGGTACTGGTACGTGCGCAGCCATAGCAGGGCGGATTCGCGCGCGGAGTAGCGTGGGAAGTGCGTGTCGTGCATGATCTCGGAATCCACGCCGCACGAATTGAGCCATTCGGCGAATCCTACGCTGTCGTAAGTGTTGCGCAGGCTGTTGAATGCGCTGTTGTCCGAGTAGAGGATCATGGGTTGCATCAGGGAATATATGGACGACGAAACGCCAGAGCCCGCCGCTTCACTGCCGGAGGGGTAGGAAGCGTCGTTGTCGCCCAGGTGTTGGCACAGGAAGGCGGCGTAGGGACCCTTAAACGAGCTGGCGCCGTAAACGCGCGAGTCGAGGTTGTAAGCGATGCCCTTGCCGGTGTTCAAATTGATGAGCGTGAAGCCAACGGTGTAGCCGCCGCCTTCGATGTTTTGGGTGGCTGCTGCAAGGGATTCTTGCTGCTCTTCGGAAATCGGTGTGGCATCTTCGCCTTCTATCAGGGAAAACGTGCCAGGGGCGGTGGTGAAGGAATCGACGCTGTTGAGTGCGTTGGGCGTGAGACGTTGAGCGACGAGTCCCGCTGCCGCTTCTTCTGCGGCAGTGTTCGTGGTAGTTGCAACGGCGTTTGCTGCGTAGTTCACAAAGCTGCTGCTTAGGAGCATGCCGTTAGGGGCGGGCCGGCTGCTCGAAGCCACGGCTGCGCCGATGCCCACTACGGCGCACAGCGCAATGGCTGCAGCGATGGCGGAAGCTTTTTTGTGTAGGCCGAGGAAGTCTCCGGCTTTCTGGAGGTACGCGGACGCCGTCTCCGCTGCGTGGGAGGTGCTGCTGTGCTTTGGCGAGGAGGCGTTGTCGCGTTCCGGCGAGGCGGCGCCGTCACCGTCGCGCTGCGCTGCTGCCTCGTTGTCATGTTCGGGCGAGGGGGCATTGCCGCGTTTCGATGAGGAGATGTCGCCGTGTTTCAGCGAAGTGACGTTGTCGCGTTCCGGCGAGGCGGTATCGCCATGCTCTGACGAAGCGGTGTTGTCGCGCTCCGGCGAGGCTGCGCTGTCGTGATCGGACGGTTCGGCGTTGCCATGATTCAATGAGTCGGCGTCGCCACGTTGGGACGGTTCGTTGCCGTCGTGTTCCGATGATGCCGCGCTGCCATGCCCAGATGGCTCGGTGCCGTCATCGCGCCCGTCTGTGTCGTTGATGTAAGTATCTTTTTTGCTCATGTTCGCCATACTACGCGAGCACGTTTTCAGCGCCGTTTCTTGGCGGAAGGTACCAAAATATTTTCATGGTTTCTTGGACGTGTCAGCGCGTGGTGTTGAATTGGCCGACGCTTCGTTCTGGTGGCGTCTTTCGACTCCGTGGCACCACTGCGATTTCGCAGCAAGCTCGGGCAGTCGAGGGCCTTCTTGGCAATATGTCGTCGAGAAGCATTCTTGAAAGAGGCTGCCGTGGCAAGGTGTTGCCGCAGTGCATTTTCGGGCTGCCTGCCACGGCAAGATTATGCCTTGATGCGTTCCCGGGCGCTCTCCGATGGCAAAATGCTCGCGAGATGCGTTCTCCAGCGTCCGACGGTGGCAGGATTGCGCCGTAATGCGTTCTTGGCCTGACTGGCAGTGGCAATATTCTTGCGCGGTGCGTTCCCGGGTGGCAATCTGTGGCAATTTTTTCGCCTCATGCATCCCCGAGGGGGCCTCGGACGGGAAAAGTGCCCCTTCATGGCAAGATTCGCGCACCATGCATCCGAAAACGGGCTCCCTTTGGCAAGATATGCGCGCCATGCATTCGAAAAGCCCTGCAAACAGCCGTTTGGGAATACACCGCGCGAAGGTCTTGCCAGGAAGGGGTACTTTTCGCTGCACGGGCCCCTCGAATCATGCACGGCGCGCAGATCTTGCCATTCCTAGGTGCTCCGTTTGAGCGTTTTGATCTTTTTCGGGTGGGGTGGGGCGGTGCTCGTGTTTCGCGCACTGTCCCCGTTTGTGCGGGGTGGCGCGGCTGTTTCGTGGGTTCGCTCACATGCAGCTTCGAGCTGCTCCCCGCTTACGCGCAAGATGCTCCTGTTGTCGCGCCTGCCTTCGCGTGAGACGTGCCCGTTGCTCCCGTGTGAGGTGTGCGTACATTCCGTGTCGTCCCATGCGGGGCAAGCGCATTCGCCTCGCGTCGCTGGGTATATCCCACCTCGCCGTCCACGCGCCTTTTGCCCTGCGCGTCCGTTTCGCGGCGGCGCGCGTTGTTGATTTGGTTGGGATTTCGCATGAGGCCGGCACCCGCATCTCTGTCGTCGCGTCTGCGACGAGGCCGAAGCAGCGGGATTGTGTCGTTTGCCGTCGAAAACATGGCGCTGTGATGGTGTTTCGTTGAATTGCTGTTGTTCCGCGGTACTATTCTGAAAGATATCGTGCCTGTTTACGCAAAACGGGTTGTGGGACCAACGATGGCGGCGGCCATCAGAATAGGAGATGAAGCTGTCGTGAACGACTCCGACGGCGGCGGTCGATGTTGCTCGACCCGAAAACGCACCGCACAATGCAATGATTCTCTTTTTGGTCCCGCGCGGTCTTTGTCTTCGTGTGAAGAAAAGGCTGCGTTTCTGTATTCAGATGCTGCAGCGCAAACAGCGTTGCAGCTCTTCCTTGCGCGTGCTTTATGCCTGGACGTGCGCAAGCGCCTTTCCTTGTTGGCGGACGTAACGCGCCTTATGCCCTTCCCAAAGGGGGAGATGGCCGTGTAATTTCGGTTTTCTCGGAAAGGGTGCAAAGCGCACCGATTCCCCTTTAGCGGAAAAGCAGGCTGGCCCTCTTTTCCGATTCTGTTTCCGCAATGAGAAATGGCCGATCCGTTTCTCGTCCCCGCAGTGAGAGATGGCGATGCCGCTTCTCACCCGCTTATGCAAGGAGTTTTGTACCTAGATGCCTATTTGGTTAAGTTTGATACTGGTGGTTCTGTTCCTGTTGATGAACGCTTTTTTCGTTATCGCCGAGTTTTCCTTGGTGCGCGTGCGTAAATCGCAGATTGAGATTTTGGTGGAAGAAGGCAAGAAGGGCGCCAAGCGTGCGTTCGAGATGGCCGACAACGTTAACGAGTACCTTTCGGCTTGCCAGCTTGGTATTACGCTGGCTTCGCTGGCGTTGGGCTGGCTGGGCGAGCCCGCGTTTGCCGCGCTGCTTCACCCGATCTTCGTGTTCTTTGGCTTGCCCGACACGGCTGTCACCGTTATTTCGGTGGGTATTGGCTACTTCATCATGACCACGCTGCATGTGGTGGCCGGCGAGCTCATCCCTAAGAGCATGGCTATTCTGAAGACGGAAACCTACGCGCTGCACACAGCGGGTCCGCTTCATGCGTTCTATCGTATTACTTATCCCATCATGTGGCTGTTTAACGCTACTACCAATGGCGTTATGCGCTTGACCGGCCACGATGCCAAGAATGAAACCGAGGCTTATTCCGAGGAAGAAATTAAGCTGCTGCTTGAAGAAAGCGCCGAGAGCGGATCTATCGAGCAGGATCAGTACCAGTATCTGGACAATATTTTTGACTTGGACGACAAGGATGCGAAGGCAATCATGACGCCTCGCACCGAGGTGTTGGCCATCGACTACGACGATGATCTTGAAACGAACCTCGACTTCATGGGGAAGAACAAATTCACGCGTTACCCCGTGTTCCGCGAGGACAAGGACAACATCGTGGGCTTCGTGCACATCAAGGATGCTTATCTGCTGCCCGAGGGCTCCACGATGAAAGACCTGAAAATCCGCTCGATTCAGGCGGTGCCGGAGAGCATTTCCATCGCGAAGCTTTTGCAGGTGCTGCAGGCTAAGCACACGAAAATCGCCGTGGTGGTTGACGAGCATGGCGGCACGTCCGGCATCGTTACCATGACCGATGTGGTCGAGCAGATTATCGGCCGCATGGAAGACGAGTATCTCCACGATGATCAGGACGAAATCCTGAAGGTGGGCGAGCACCATTATTTGGTTGACGGCTCGCTGCCGGTTGACCAGTTTGTTGAGTTCATCGGATTTGAGCCCGTGCCCGTGTTCGACTATGAGACCGCGGGCGGCTTGATGCTTGACCTGCTGGACAAGATCCCTGCCGAGGGCGATTCGTACGAGCTGCATCACGAGGGCACGAAGATCACGATGATGGCTCGTGTGATGGACGGCCTGCGCATCGATAAGATTGACGTCCGCTTCGAGGAAGAGCCCGAGACGGCAGAAGGCGAAGAGAAGGAATAGCGCCTAAAATGCTTAGGGCTGCTGCTATTTTCGCTGGTAATAGGCGAAGGCTGCGACGCCGGCGTGGCCGAAGGGCTTAAGCGCCCGCAGGCCCAGCAGATTGCTGCGCAGGCGGTTTTGGGTTCTGCGAAGCTGGTGCTGGAATCGGGCAAGCATCCTGGCCAGTTGAAGGACGAGGTGTGCTTGCCTTTCGGTTCCACCATTCGCGGAGTTGTGGTTCTGGAAAAGGGCGCGTTCCGCGGCACGGTGATTGACGCGCTGCGCACTACCATCGCCCGCGCCCGTTCGCCGTAAACCGCCCGAAAGGCAACAGCCGCGTTACAAACGGGCGGGCGGCTTTCGCCTTCCTTGACAGGTGCAGTTCCCATACTAGAATTCTTATTAGCACTCCTCTTGCGGGAGTGCTAATTTGCGTTTGCCCACAATATAAATAGGGTGTTGCCGCGTCTGTGCCGTGTGGCGCGTGCCATTCGCCCAAAGAAAGAAGGATCTGAATGAAGCAGTTCCAAACCGAGAGCAAAAAGCTCCTAGATCTGATGATCAACTCCATCTACACGAACAAGGAAATCTTCCTGCGCGAGCTTATTTCTAACGCATCCGACGCGGTGGACAAGCTCTACTTCAAGAGCCTTACCGATACCTCTATCGCCGTTTCGAAGGACGACCTTTCCATCGATGTTGCCTTCGACAAGGACGCACGCACCATCACCGTTTCCGATACCGGCATCGGCATGACGCGCGACGAGCTCGAAACCAACCTGGGTACCATCGCCCATTCCGGCAGCCTTGAGTTCAAGACTGAAAACGCCGAAAAGCAGGGCGAAGATGTGGACATCATCGGCCAGTTCGGCGTGGGCTTCTATTCTTCGTTCATGGTTGCCAAGGAAGTTACCGTAACCTCCCGCGCATACGGCGAGGCCGAGGCGTTCACCTGGAAATCCGACGGCGTTGAGGGCTACACCATCGAGCCCGCCACCGCGGAAGAAGCCGCCGCACTGGGTGCCGACCACGGCACCAGCATCACCCTGCACCTGAAGGACAACGCCGACGAAGAAGAGTACGACGTATTCCTAGACCAGTATGAGCTCCAGGCCCTCATCAAGCAGTACAGCAACTACGTGCGCTACCCCATCCACATGGAAATGGAGGAGCGCAAGCCCCTGCCCAAGCCCGAAGATGCTGGCGACGACTACACGCCCGAATTCGAAACGGTGCGCGAGGTTAAAACCATCAACTCCATGATCCCCATCTGGAAGCGCCGCAAGTCTGAGGTGTCCGACGAAGAGTACGCCACCTTCTATAAGACCGACTTCCACGATTTCGAGGATCCGGCCCGCACCATTTCCGTTCACGCAGAAGGTGCGTTAACCTACGATGCGCTGCTGTTCATCCCCAAGCGCCCGCCGTACGACTTCTACAACAAGGACTACGAAAAGGGCCTGGCACTGTACAGCTCGAATGTGCTGATCATGGAAAAGTGCGGCGACCTGCTGCCCGACTACTTCAGCTTCGTGAAGGGCGTGGTGGACTCGCAGGACCTTTCGTTGAACATCTCGCGCGAAACGCTTCAGCAGAACAGCCAACTGCGCGCCATCGCCAACAAACTGGAGAAGAAGATCAAGAGCGAGCTGGAAAAGTTCCAGAAGAACGACCGCGACGGGTACGAGAAGTTCTTCAAGGGCTTTGGCCGCAATTTGGAATACGGCATCTACACCAGCTACGGCATGAAGAAGGATGTGCTGGCTGACCTGCTGCTGTTCTACTCCGCCAAGCAGCAGAAGATGGTGACGCTGGCCGAGTACGTGGAGGCCATGCCGGAGGACCAGAAGTCGATCTTCTTTGCAACGGGCGAGGCCATTGACCGTTTGGCGAAGCGCCCCATTGTGAACACGGTGCTGAGCAAGGGCTTCGACGTGCTGCTGTGCCCGCAGGATGTTGACGAGTTCTGCTTCATGTCGATGAGCGAATACAACGAAAAGCAATTCAAGAATGTCGCCGGCGGTGACCTGGGCCTTGAAACCGAGGACGAAAAGAGCGCAGCTGAGGCAATTACGAAGGAAAACGAGGGCCTGTTCGCCGAAATGCAGAAGGCACTCGATGGCAAGGTTAAGCGCGTTGCCGTTTCCGCCCGTCTGACCGATACCCCTTCATGCGTAACCGCAGAAGGTCTCATCACGCTGGAAATGGAAAAGATCTTGGCGCAGGGTCCCGACGGCGAGCACGTAAAGAGCGATCGAGTGCTCGAACTGAACGCCGAGCATCCCGTATTCAAGGCAGTGCAGAAGGCGTTCGAGGATGGAGATACCGAAAAGGTGCACCTGTACGCCACGATTCTGTACGATCAGGCGCTGATCACTGAGGGTCTGCCTATCGACGACCCGGTGGCCTACACCCAAGCCGTCTACAAATTCATGGCGTAAGAGGGAATATAGGGACTGATACCAAATTTCCAGCTTTACTAAGGGCGTCCGCAAAAGCGACCGCCCTTTTTTGTTTGGCAACACGCACAAAAACAGAGCCCTGCTCGCTTAATTGGTCGCAAGTAGGGCTCTGCTTGTTAGACGGGTAAGCAAAAAGCCCTGGATTTCTCCAGGGCTCAAAGGGCCAATGCGAAAGGATGCGCGAGAAAACAGTGCCCGTCCCCATTGTCCCAAAGCAAAACAAAAGGGTCGGGTCCGAGATTTCCTCAGGCCCGACCCTTTACCGCACACGCTATCGCCGTATTGCCTTACAGTCAGTACAACGTAGTGAGCAAAAAACTAGTTCATCTTCCTGCGACGCAGTGCAAATCCTGCAACGGCAGCAGCCGCAACGGCAATCAGGGCAATTGCGCCACCAATAAGGGCAAGGTTGTCACCCGTCTTCACGGTAGTCGCCTTTGCTTCGCTTGCGGCATTGTCGCCATTGTCGTTAACGGTGTTGACGTTTACGTTCGCATTGGCAGAGGAGTTATTGCCGTTGTCGCCAGCACCGGGCTGAACGGTAGAAGGAGCCGCTGCCTTCCAGCCGGCATACAGGGTGAACTCGGGTTGTGTGTTGTCTACAGCAGCATCGAAGTGGTAAGCCTTGGTGCAGTCCTTGTCGGTGAACCATCCCGAGAAGGTATAGCCTTTCTTGGTAGGATCTGCCGGCTTTGCCACTTTGTCACCAACGGCAACAAGCTGAGAGTCGACTGCTGTGCCCTGGTTGGAATCGAAGTTAACGGTAACCTTCAAAACCACAGGAGCCTGAGCGCCCGATTCCTTAGCATAGTCGTTTGCAGCCTGAGCATCGGTGAAGTAAACAACCGTTCCGTCGGTATTGGTTACGGAATAGGTTGCATCGCCCTTCACGGCGTCCTTGTTACCGACAGCATATTTGCCGTCGTTGAACAAAACTGCCTTGCCGCTCTTGAGGTGCTTTGCGACTGCCGGATCCGTGAACGTACCACCGGAAACAGAAAGCGGGCCCTTATGCTCGGACTCGTTTACCAAATCCCCGTTGAAGATGCCGTTGTTTATCACCGTGGACGTTGCCGTGTTGTTGGCGTCGTAGTAGTTCGTCAGCACGGGCTGGGCAGCGGAATTGGTGGTGAACGTGCCGCCGTTTACTTCCAGGCTTCCGATGTCAGCGGGGTCATTGCCGTACGAAGAATTGAACAGAACAGCAGAGGTGGCTTTGCTGGAGGTCTTGAACGTGCCGTTATTGATGGTGGCCTTGCTCCAGTTCATGATTACGTACTGGGACGTGTTGTCGAAGTCGCCATCGTTGATGGTGAGGTTGCCGTAATCGTCATTCTTGATGGTGTTGATACCGCCGCTGAACGTGCCGCCATTGATGGTCATTTCAGCGGGACTTTCAGCGGTGTTCTTGCCGCCGTTGCGGATCATGCTGGAGAAGTGACCAGCGTTTTCCACCGATGCACCAGAACCGAAGCTCATGGAGCCATAGTTTTCAATGGTGTAGTAGCTGTTGCCGCCACTGTTGTTGCCGTCCTTGCCGGCTTCCTTGCTGCGCATGAACGTGCCACCCTCAAGCGTGGCCGTTGCGCCTACTGCGTTGGAGAGAGCAGCCTTTGCATGGGTGATGTTGTCAACCATGCCGCCGCCAATGGAGTCCGTTACCGTGAGCGTTCCATTGTTGGTGATGGTGTGACTTGCCTTGTTGGTGAGCTTCTTACCGTTTAGGTCGAGCGTGATGGCCTTGCCTTCAGGGATGGTGACGTCCTCTGTTGCATCACCCAGGAGGGTAACGGTGCCCTTAGCATCGATGGCCGCGATTGCCGCTGCGATGCTTGCGTACTGCTTGCCGTCAACCTTGGCCACTGCCTGCGTGGATTCGTTGGAATGCAGCGCAATTGCGCCTTTCGCGTCTGCCTCGGTTTCGCCGGTTGCCTTAACTGTTGTAGTTTCTTCGTTGTTGGTTGCGGATCCGTCGTTTGCCGCTGTCGTTTCCTCTTGCTGGGTTGCCTCTTGCGAAGCGTTCGCATCTTCATCGGCATATGCCGTGAAAGGAACGCTCAGCGAAGCAGCCATTGCAAGTGCTACCGCAGTGGAAAGCGTTTTATTCTTTGCTGATGCTTTTGCTATGTGATCCCACTTTGCCTTTCTGCTTGTTCTTTGAACTGGTATGGATAAGTCCATCGTAATGTATCCCCTGGGTACATTGTTAAAAAAATAAGGAATTATGTAGGATTTTAGGTACGTTTACGTTGAATTCTGGCGGGTAAATGTCGCGCTCTGCTGTCACTGGTTTGGGGCTTCGTCTTTGTTCGGTGTTGTGCGGGCGGGCGTAGGTGCGGTGTGCGCCCTGGCGCATGCAGCGAGGGCTCGTTTGCGGGGGTGATGATTCGCGGCGATTGCGTAAGCAAGTGCGGCTATTTTTTGGTCAGAGACGTTCGGTTTGTGCGTCGGCATGGTCCTTCTGAAGAATCAGCGCAGAGGGACCATGCATATTCCCTTCGGGCTTAATCGATGTCGTCAATCAGAAACAGTTCCGCTGCTCTGCCCCTAATGCCCTTGATGTCGAATTGTTTTACTCTGGATTCCGCCAATCGCTGCTTGCCGCAGCGCATCGGCACCGCAGGCACCCAACTGTTCCCATTTGCGTTACAGAGCGCGTGCCTTTTCGATGGTGGTACGCAGTGCATCGATAACGGTGCCGCGGAATGCGCCTTTTTCCAGAACCTCAAGGCCGCGGATGGTGGATCCGGAAGGCGAGCACACCTCGTCCTTCAGCTGGCCAGGATGCTTGCCGGATTCGAGCACGAGTTTTGCAGCACCCAGTACGCCCTGTGCGGCAAGCTGGTAAGCCTGCGGGCGCTTCAGGCCCTCGGCCACGCCTGCGTCTGCTAAGGCCTCGATGAACATATATACATAGGCGGGTGAGCTGCCGCCGATGGCACTTGCGGCATCGAGCTGCGATTCTTCCAGTTCAACGGTGGTGCCGAAGCTGGCAAGCAGGCATTCGACGGCGGCGACGTCTTCAGCGGTTGCCAAGCTGTTGGGGCAGTAGGCGGTAACGCCTGCCAGCACGTGTGCGGGTGTGTTCGGCGCAGTGCGTACGATGTGGACGGGCGCGCCGAACTGTTCTTCCAGCCAAGCGATGGTCTTGCCGGGGGCGATAGTGACGACGGTCTGTTCAGGGCGCATTGCTCCACGGATTTCGGCAATAACGGCCTCGTACTGGTAGGGCTTTACGGAAAGGAACAGGATGTCGGCGTTTTCGGCGACGGTGATGTTGTTGATGCCAGCGTTAATGCCGAATTCTTCGGCTACGGCAGCGGCGTGTTCCGGCGTTGCATTGGAACCGTAGATTTCACCGGGCGCAACAGCACCGCTAGCGACAATTCCCTTGATCATGGCTTTGGCCATATTTCCGCATCCGATGAATCCAAGTTTCATAAGAACCTCCTTGTTGGCGGCGGGCTTCAATAACGCGTTGAAGCGAATAATGTTGCGCTCTGCTGGCGCCGTTTTATGAACGCGTTTTACATTAGATCGATTCTATGCGATGCGCTCGAGGAAAGCATCTCGTTTGCGAGGAATTAATTAAGTGTTGAAGCTTTGCTGTGAAGTTCGTGGTGCGATGGGCGGGGCGGCGAATGTCCGTGCGCGTCGTTGAACGCTTGGGTTGGTGGAGACGTGGAGCGCCCACCGCGATTTGTGTCGACCCTGGACGTATGACGCCCGTGGATGCTCGGCGCGATTGCGGCTCGTGAGGGCGCGGCAGCCAAGGACGTCCGACGTAATTCGCGGCTGTCGGGGACGCGCGGGCCCGCGGACTGCTTGACGTGATTCGCAGCAGCTGAAATATGCCCTGTGGTTGCTTCTTGTATGAACGGTATACTTTTACCTAATTGATTTGAGAGGGGCAGGGAATGGCTAAGAAGAATAACGCGAAGAGCGCCGGTGGCGGAAACGCCGCTGCGAAGACCGAGAAAAAGGGCAAGAACCAGATTTCTCAGCAACAGGCGCGTGCGAATGCAGCGCGTGCGAGCGCGAAGATCAGCCCTGCACCTGAAGGGCCTGCACCTGCTATTTCGGTGCTGGTGCCCATTTGCAATTCCGAGCGGTATTTGGAGCAGGCGCTTGATTCGCTGATTGCTCAGACGTTCACCGACTTCGAAGCACTGTGCATCAACGATGGCAGTACCGATGGTTCTCTGGACATCATCAAGCGTTATATGGAAAAAGACCAGCGTTTTCGCCTGATTGATAAGGATAATTCCGGTTACGGCGCGTCAATGAACTTGGGCATCGAAACCGCGCGAGGCGGGTACATTGGCATTTTGGAGCCCGACGATTTCTTTGAGCCGAATGCGCTAGAGCTGCTGTATGGCCTGGTGAAGGATGCAAGTGCCGACGCTCCTGTCGATGTTGCCAAGGCTAACTATTGGTTCTACTGGAGCACGCCCAAGGAACGCAACCAGCTTATAAGCGTGTGCAAACCCCCTATGACGGATGCCCCCTTCAACCCGCGCGACCTTCGCGAAGTGTTCTACTGCATTCCCTCCATTTGGTCGGCGCTGTATCGTCGCGAAATGCTGGTTGAAAAGGGCGTGCGTTTCCTTGAAACGGCGGGTGCGAGCTTCCAGGATCTGGGCTTTCAGTTCAAAGTGTGGGTAACCGCGCAGAAGGTTGTTATGTCCGAAGAGGCCATTCTGCATTACCGCCAAGACAACGAGGCGTCTTCTGTGAACGACGCGCAAAAAGTCATGTGCGTGTGCAAAGAATTTGACATGGCAGAGCGCTTCATCAAGAACGATCCTGATTGCGATGATTTGAGAAAAGTCCTGTTCAGGCTGCGTTATGACAGCTATATGTGGAACTTTGCGCGCTTGGCGCCGGAGCAGCGTCGTGAATTTGTGGTCAAGATGCATGAGGATTTGCGTGCCGGGTTCAGGGGCGGCGCGTATGATCGCTCGCTGTTCAGCGACTATCAGAACGCGAACCTGCGCTATTTGATGGAGCACCCAAAGCGCTTTGAGCAGTTCTTCCCCAACAATCCCACGCCGCTGCGCAAGGGCTTGTACTATCTGCTGGTGGCAGGCCCCAAAGCAGCATTGAAAGCCGCAGGGAAATAAGCCAGGTGGGTATATAGGAACAGGCATCGTTTCCCCGTTTAGCGGACAGAGCCTCGCTTGCAGTGAATGAATTGCGCAAGCGAGGCTTTTTTGTGCGCTATGTCGTACTGGGAAAACGGGACTTCTCCCTATATTCCCAGTGCGACACCTATGCGACACTGTCGCCAAACTGTCGCGACAGTGTCGCATAGGTGTCGTTTAGGGGCGATATTGCGTCGCGGTGCCGTCGCTTGTCGCGAACGGTAGCGCCCTCGATTGACCAAAATAGATCAAAGAATTTTGGTCAATCGCTCGTTTTCGCTCGAATAGACCAAAAAATAGGCTGATTTTTTGGTCTATTCGTAAGATATGCGACAATAGACCAAATAATTACCGACATTTTTGGTCTATTCGGGATGGTGTCTCATGTCGTCAAAATATCGGGACCTAAGAACCCTATTTCATATCTCAGAAAATGACGCCAGGCTCGTGTACGAGCAGCGCTTTAATTCCAAGGACGCCGTGCGTCTTAACTTTCAGATAAGCGGGAATCAAGCATTCTACGTAATGGACTCCGCGATTTACGAGCTAATTATCAAGGCGATGGAGCTTGATAGAGACATTGACCGCACCATAGGGATGTTGCCGCAGAGGGCCATTGAGCAATACATGGACAAATGCCTTATTGACGAAATCGTGCTTACTAACGGAATCGAAGGAGTTCACTCGACGCGCAGGGAAATCGACGATGCCCTTGAAATGCTCGCCGAAAAGGACAAGACGGGCAGGTTTTTAGGCATTGTTGAAAAATATCATGCGCTAAGAGTGCGTAAAACGATTCCTATCGCTACTTGCGCTGATGTGCGTGCTTTGTATGACGAGCTGGTTCTCGATGAAGTAAGAGCCGATGATCCGTCTCATGTGCCAGATGGTCAGTTCTTCCGCAAAGGGCCAGTAAGCGTTCTGGATGCCTCGCATAAGCCAATACACCAGGGCGTTGAACCCGAATCAAAGATCATTGAACTGATGAATCAGGCATTGATGATCCTTGCTGATGAGGCCATCCCCGCGCTTGTACGGGTGTCGGTGTTCCATTTTCTGTTCGCCTATATTCATCCGTTTTACGATGGCAATGGGCGAACCAACAGGTTCATCAGCAGCTATGTCCTTTCTCGCAGCTTTAGCCCTATAGTCGGGTATCGCCTTTCGTATTCCGTGAAAGAGCGTATCGAAAAATATTACAAGGGGTTTTCGATTTGCGAGCATCCGCTGAATAAGGGAGATATAACGCCTTTTGTGATTTCCTTTTCGGAGCTGGTGGTTGATGCGATGGGAAGCATGCTGGATTCGCTGCAGGCGAAGCAGAGCGATTTGGCTGATGCGGTTGGGGCGGTAAATCGCGCAATCGCTACCAAAGAAGAGGACGCCGGTCTTTGGCGAGTTGCGTTCATTCTTGCTCAAGCGGAGCTGTTTTCGGAAAACGGTGCAACTACTGAAGAGCTGTGTGCGGCAGCCGAGATGTCCGAGCCCACAATGGCAAGGAAGCGCAAGCTTATTAAAGAGCTAGGGTTTTTGAGAGAGACGCGCAAGGGTAGGCAAAGGTTCTACTCGTTGAATTTGCAGAAGATGGGGTAGGGGCTTGTCGTCCCCTGAAAAAACATGACTTACATTTCGAGTGTAGAATAAGAATATTTGCCGATCGGGGCTTGATTTGCTTCAGAAAGAGGAATGAATGTCGGAAATTGTCAGCGGTCTCGGCGATAAAAATACTTGGAAGACGGCATGCAAAGTGCTTCTTGCTGGAGTTTCGAGCTGGGCCTGCGCTCGTTGCTTGAACGTGGACGCAGAGGTCGTAGCCTGGGTCTGCCTGTTCGTTCTTGAGTTTATCGCTTTAAACAGATTAAAACCAAGGAATCTGGCAACAAGAAAGCCGCTATTGTGTGTGGTGCTCCTGTTCGTCTTTGCGTTCGCAGTCAGCTTGATCCTTGGCGATCATATTGTGGTGCCCGCTAGTGGGGGCTACAGCGCTCATGTTGATGAGAGCTATATCGCACCCTACCACCTTCGCGATTTCGCCCTTTTCGTGATGCTTCTTCCCGGTCTCTTTGCTCTGTTTGCGGTTCCTGTTCAGCTCTTGCAGGCAAGACGTGAATCTCGGCAGAAAGGCATTCTCGAGCCGTGCATGGACCGTTTGGGTACGCGATGGGTGTTGTTGCTTTCCGTCATTGTTTTTCTAGGTTGGATCCCCTACATGGTGATCTACTGGCCTGGCTTCGTTTTTGGCGATTCCCTTTCATCTCTTAGCCAGGCTATGGGGTGGACTGCACTGAGCAACCATCATCCGGTTGCTTACACGATCTACCTGAAGTGCTGGCTGAAATTTGCTGGCATTTTGGGATTGGGCAACACTATTGGTGTGGGTCTGTCGTCGATATGCCAGTCCGTTTTGATGTCCCTGGGCTTTGGTCTGCTTGCGCGTTGGGTTGTGGTTCGCGGTGGCGTCCGCCCTCTAGCGGGGATTGCGATAGCTCTTGTTTTCTCCATGACGCCGTATATTGCGACGTACGGCATTGCTCTTTGGAAAGACCCTCTTTTTAGCTCGGCAGTGCTTGTTTTCTCGATGTGCCTTGCTGACTATGTTTGGTCCAAGGGAGAGATTGCCCAAAAAAGGAGCTGCATAGCTCTTTTGCTTGCTTCATCGTTGGTCATGGTCTTCTTCCGGAATAACGGCGTCTATATTTTGTTTGGGGTGCTTGTTCTGTTGGCGATTTTCTTGATCGCCAAGTCCCGCTTGCGGTATGCGAAAGGGTCTGGCCGTGTGATTGGGTGTATGGCGGCTGTCTTGCTTGTTTTCGGAATCGTAACCGGCCCTATTTATTCTTTTGGTGGCGTAGTGCCATCGGAAGCATCAGAAAGCGTCGGTATTCCGCTGAATCAGATGGCGCGTGTTGTTGCGCTGGATGGTGAGATGTCCGAGTCTGATCGTGAATATATGAATTCAATTTATCCACTGGAAGAATACAAGTCGACCTATACTCCCTGCTGCACCGACAATTTAAAATGGGCGCCCGATTTTAATAATTCTGCGCTTAATGAAGGGCTATGGGGACATTGGGCCTCTATGCTTGCCAGAAACCCAAATGCATACTTTCAGGCTTGGGAATTGCAAACATACGGATTTTGGGCGGTAAATCCAGGCAACAGTGATCACCTTTGGTCGTGGAACATAAGTGCAGGCGTTCCCCGGAACGCTAATGCTGCCTATGCCGATCGGCTTGTTCCGTATGGAATCGAGTCAAATCCTGCAGCGCTCGACGAAAGCTGGAATGAGATGCTTCCTATGGACTCTTGGTCTGTTCCGATCAGCTGGCTGTTTTGGACGGTGCTGTACCTTTCCATTTGCTTGCTCGCTGCGGGCAAAGGGAGATGGGTGTTCGCCTTAATTCCATCAATTATTCTTGTGGCTACGTTGGCAATAGCGTCTCCGATTTACTACTGGCCGAGGTACGGTGCTGCTTTGCAGTTCTTGATCCCGATGTATGTATTGGTGTTCTTTTTGCTGTTTGGAAAGAAAAAGAGAACTTTCCGGTAAGCACCTGTCCCTATATTCCCATTTTCCGCAAAAACCGTGCAGGCTGGTTAGCGTGCGCCAATACCCTTTACAATAAAACATCGTGATTATTTAGGTCGCGTTGGGTGCCAACCGCAAAGGCGGCACCCCCTGCGCAACCACTAAACGATAAGGAACTGCATTAATGCCAAATATGCTCTCAAGCGCTAATGCCAGAAGGAATTGGTTCACCATAACGTCCCTTGTATCCAGGGACTTCAAGCTGAAGTACCGTCGCAGTGCCCTGGGCGTTCTGTGGTCGGTTCTGAACCCCCTGCTCATGATGATCGTGCTTTCCGTTGTGTTCAGCACGTTCTTCAAGTTCAGTATCGAAAACTACCCGCTGTATGTAATTCTTGGCAACGTTATGTTTGCCCTCATGGCCGATTCGACCTCAGGCGCCATGAATTCAATCATTGAATCTTCTTCGCTTATCAAGAAGATCCGCATCGAAAAGCTCATCTTCCCGCTTGAAAAAGTGCTGTTCCAGCTGGTGAACTTCTGTATTTCGCTCATTGCTGTAGCTGCGGTAATGATCTTCTTCCAGGTTATGCCGCACGTTAGCCTGCTTGCCCTGCCGCTGCTGCTCCTATACGTGGTGCTATTCAGCGCGGGCGTGGGCATGGCCCTTTCCGCCCTTTCGGTGTTCTTCCGCGACGTATGCCACCTGTGGGGCGTCGTTATTACCGCATGGACGTATGCCACGCCGCTGTTCTACCCCGTGGAAATCCTGCCTGATTGGGCGGCGCCCATCATGCAGTACAACCCCATGTACCACTACGTAAGCTACTTCCGTGACCTTATCCTGAGCGGCACGGTGCCCGGCTTGCAGGAAAACCTGCTGTGCTTAGGTATGGCGGTGGCTGCGTTTGCTATCGGCCTGCTCATTTTCAAGAAGACCGAAAAGAAGTTCATTCTCTACGTTTAAGGAACAACCATGCCCGAAAACGTGAACACCAGCGTTCTAGAAATCGAATCCGAGCTTGCGGACGATTCATCGAAGAAAACCATGATCAAGGTGGACCATGTGTCCATGATCTTCAACATGGCAAGTGAGCAGCTGAACAGCATCAAGGAATACGCGATTGCCGCTCTGAAGCGCGAGTTACGCTTTAAGGAATTCCGCGCACTCGACGATGTCTCCTTTGAAGTGAAGCAGGGCGATGTGTTCGGTATTCTGGGGACGAACGGCTCTGGCAAATCCACCATCCTGAAGATCATCGCCGGCGTACTGGAGCCCAGCAAAGGATCATGTACGGTCAGCGGCAATATCGCCCCGCTCATTGAGCTTGGCGCGGGCTTCGACATGGAGCTTACTGCGCGCGAAAACATCTACTTGAACGGTGCGTTGTTGGGCTATTCGAAGCAGTTCATTGAGGAAAACTTTGACGATATTGTTGAGTTCGCCGAAGTGGAAAAGTTCTTGGACATGCCCATGAAGAACTATTCTTCCGGTATGGTGGCGCGCATTGCTTTCGCGATTGCTACGGTTATCGTGCCCGAGATTTTGATCGTGGACGAAGTGCTTTCCGTGGGCGACTTCATGTTCCAGAAGAAGTGCGAAGACCGCATTACGAAGCTGATCAAAGAACACGGCGTGACGGTGCTCATCGTTTCGCACAACAATGACCAGATTGAGCGTTTGTGCAATAAGGCGGTATGGATCGAAAAGGGTCATTTGCGCATGGTAGGCACAGCAAAGGAAGTGTGCCAGACCTATCGTGTGCTGGGTGGTCATGTGGGCAGCAAGGAATCGGAGCAGATTGTGTTCGAAACCTTGCAGGATCCGAAGAAGCCCGACATGAGCGGCATCGAATCCATCGAGGCAGACACGCGCTACGGCATTGCGGCGAAGCTTTCAAGCCGTTGCTACCCTGATGGGGCTAAAGCGGTAATCTTGGCTTCGGGCGAGCACGAAATGGTGCCGCTGATTGCGAATGGCCTTGCGGGGGCATTGGACGCACCGATCCTCCTTACGCAGAACGAAAGCGTGCCCGATATTACGGCGCAGGAGCTGACCAGACTCAACCCTCAGGCGGTGTATGTGCTGAATGGCGGTACATTGGATGTGGGCGCTGTTCGCGAAGAGGCAAAGGTGGCTTTGCCATTGATTGAAATAACCGCGCTTGAAGGCAAAGATGCTTGTAGCTTGTCCTGGGAGATTTACGAATACGGCGAAGCGAATGCTCTTTGGGATGCAAGTATCGCCTTAACCTACGATGGCTGCTTGGGCGATTTGGCATCTCTTTCCCCCTACCTGTATTCGAAAAAGTGCCCCGTTCTGGTTAAGCTCGGTGAAGAGGCGGTTTCGCCGAAGATGTGCGAAATGGCATCGCAGAAAGAAGAGACGCTTATTATCGGCGGTTTCAAATCGTTTCCCGATGAGGGCATTGCTCCAATTGCTGGCAGCTCCGCAGCCGTTCATCGTTTTGTGGGTAAAGACCAGTACGATGCAAATGAGTTGATCAATAACTGGATTGAGCGAAATGTTGATGCCGACTCGTTTCTCGTTGTTTCCATTTGGCATCCAGAAGACGCGCTTGCGGTTGGCCCTTTTGCGGCGAAGAACGGATCTCTTGTTTTGCTGGAAGATCCGCAGAACCTCGATAGCGTTGCTCATGGCATCACTTACGTCGGTGGCAACAAAAAGAAATTGCGTTTCGTGGGCGATAGGCCCAGATTCAGCGATCTTGACAAGGAGCTGCTTGTCAAAGCGTCTAATTAGTGGAGTGAAGCAGAGGGGATTGGCGAGATGAGTAATCAAAATACACGTGAAGCCATGGTGACGATAGAGCCGGTTGGTGAATTGGGCCAGCGCAAGCCCGGGCTTAAGCGCGTTTTGACATATGGCACATTTGACCTTTTGCACTACGGCCATATTCGTCTGCTGCAGCGCGCTTCGCAGTTAGGCGATTATCTTATCGTTGCCCTGTCTACTGATGAATTTAACGCTACCAAAGGCAAGAAAAGCTTTTACCCTTATGAGACGCGTAAAGAGATGCTTGAAGCGATTCGCTACGTTGATTTGGTCATCCCTGAAAACGATTGGGCTCAGAAGCCCTCTGATATTGCCGAATACCATGTTGATACGGTTTGTATGGGCAGCGATTGGGCGGGGGATGTTCGGTTCGAGAGCCTAAAGGATTTATGCGATGTTGTGTACCTTGATCGTACTCAAGGTATCTCCACCACAGAAGTTAAAGAGAGGCTCGGAGCCAACGAGATGTAAGCGCCGAGCTTCGACCCTGGGCTGGATCTCTCTGTTTGCCTTGGCTGCTTTCGGCGAGAATGTCCCGTTGATAAGCTGATGGAGCATCTCATTATGAGTGCATTATAAGATTTGGGACCCAATGATTCTGCCTGAAGCGGATTGGACGCGCCTCTCATTGCGGTCTGGAGCTTTCGAGGTCGGCGGGCCACCGCTATTCCCGCTTTGCTTCTCATGCTTGCGGCTGCCTCGCATTCGGACAGTTGACTTAAATAATGTTTCGTTTGACGCCGCAGGCCCGAGGTTTTGTGAATCTTATGTATGATGTTTAGAACGTGTGTTTAACGAAAGGCAATTCGTATGGCTGTCGGAAAAAAGCTGCTAAGCGTATTTTTTTCTTTCACTTTAGTTATGGGTCTTCTTCCTTATTCGGCATTTGCGGACCCTTCGGATTCGAGCTCGGATTCAACCAAGTCCAGCTCTGATGCATCGACTTCCAATGAGTCCGAATTCGCGGATGGCGGGGTTGCCTCAAAGCCGGATCCAAGCGATTCCGAGGGCGGAATGGATTCCAGTGGTTCTGTCTCTGGCGGGGAAGATGTTGAGTTTGGCGTCGATGATGAATTCGCGGAAGAGCAGGAATTGTCTGCTCCTGATTATAGTGATGGCAAGCTGGCAATTTGGGCTGATGGCCTTGATGATTCTTCCGATGTCACGGATGTTTACCCGCCTGACACTAACGAAATTGAAGCATACGCTAACGGCTCTAACCTTCAGCCAATGAGCTTCAGCTCTGAAATGCTGTACTTCTGCAAATATGAGAGTAGCTGTAATTACGACCAGGGCCTTAGCTCGGGCGATGGTTATCATGCCATGGGCTATTTCCAATTTGACAACAGGTATGGCCTGGGCAGCTTCCTGAAGGCTGTGTATAACTACAACCCTTCAACTTATAGCGCTTTAAAAGTCATTGGTGATCGATACGGCTGGAATGTGACGGGCGCAACGCGTTCTAATGGTTCTTTCACCCAACTGGGCAATGACCTCAATGCCGCGTGGCATGCTGCATACAAGGCGAACCCCACCGAGTTTTCAAACCTGCAGAATGGCTGGGCATACATTGATTCCTACAACGGGTCGTTAGGTGCTCGTGGTTGCCTTAAGGCATTTGGAATCAACTTGGACAACCGCCCCGATTGTATTAAGGGCCTTTGCTGGGGCATGGTCAACCTGTTTGGTGCAGGAGGCGGTGCCTCATATATCAACAATGGTAATTATTATGGTGCAAATTGGTTCTTCAAGAATTCCGGCATCAATGACTCTATGTCGGATGAAGTTTTTGTAACTACTCTCTGCGACTATGTCGTCAATAACGTTGCGAAGCGTTATCCCAAGCAATCCATCTACTGGACCGGTTGGCAGAATCGGTACAAGAGCGAAAAGGCTGACTGCTTGGGCTACCTATCGTCCAATGTATTTACAATCGATGTATCTGAGAAGTTGCCTGGTGCTTCTGTAGGCGTAGATGAGGGTGAATTCGTTATTGCGTCTGCCCTTGGCGGCAGGAATGCCCTTCAACTCAATGGATCAGGGTCGGCTTCAAGTTCTGCGCTTTCCATAAATCGATCTGACATGGGTAAAGACCAAATGTTTTCTTTCGAAAAAGATACGGCAACTGGGTTAATGCGAATCAGATCGGTGGGGAGCTCAAATTACCTGTCTCTAAACGTTTCGGGGTCAAAGATGAGCCCAAATGTGTCTGCGAAAGCGTATTCTGCTGATGACAAGGGTCAATTATGGCTGATAGAAAAGGGAGCCGATAACAATGTGGTCATCTGCTCCGCTTTGAATGCAAATTACTGCTTAGATGTTTCTGGCGGATCTTCTTCGGAGGGTACACGGGTTGCGCTTTACGTGAAAAACGGCACTGCAGCGCAGAAGTGGGCAGTATATAATGCGTCCCCCGATATTCAAGGTGGTCGCACTGTTGATGATGGCGTTTACTCGATACTCGCTAAGTCCGACCCCTCGAAGGCCCTCGCCGTGTCTGGGTCGGGCAACGGCTCCAACGTGCAGCTTTCCGACGCCGACGGCGCGTCTGCCCAGAGGTTCCGCTTCGAGCTCGGCGCCGACGGGTTCTACACCGTCACCAACCTGAGGTCCGGCAAGGTCCTCGACGTCGCCGACGGCAGCGTGCTGCCGGGCTCCAACGTGCAGCAGTGGTCGGGCTGGGGCGGCGACGCCCAGAAATGGGCGGTCCGCGACAACGGTGACGGGTCCTATTCCCTGGTTTGCAAGGCGAACGGCCTCGCCCTCGACCTCGACGGGACGGCCTCCGGCTCCAACGCTCAGGCGTGGGCTCTCTCTGCGGACCGATCCCAGTCGTTCTCTCTCGAGCCCGCCTCCGGGCAGCGCACGGTGCCTGACGGGACCTACGTCGTCTCTACCGGCCTCGACCGCGGCAAGGTCCTCGACGTCTCCGGCGGATCAGTGTCCGACTCCGCCCGGATCCAGATCTACGAGTCGAACATGACCAACGCCCAGGCGTTCAGGCTCACGTTCGACGAGAAGACCGGCTACTACGAGATCGCCAACGTCGGATCTGGCAAGGTCCTCGACGCGGCTGGCGGATCGAGCGCGGACGGCACCCGCGTGCAACAGTACTCGTCCAACGGCACCATGGCCCAGCGCTGGTCGGTCGTCGCCGACGGCGACGGCTACCGGGTGTGCTCCGCCCTCGATGACTCCAAGGTCCTGGACGTGAAGTGGGCGTCGTCCGCCAACGGCACCGACGTGCAGCTGTACGGGGCAAACGGGTCCGCGGCGCAGAGGTTCTATCTTTCGTCGACGGAGCACGAGCCTGTTTCGCCCTGCGAAGATCTTGGGTTGGACGGCTGGTATGAGATAGTCCCCTCCGAATCGGACACTCTTTGCGTAGACATCTCTGGCGCATCGAAATCTGATGGAGCGAAGGTCCAGCTTTATAGCAGAAACCAAACGCTGGCCCAGTTGTTTAAATTTGAGTATTCGGATGGTTACTATCGTTTGATTTCTTTGAATTCCGAAAAGGCAATAGGGGTAAAGAATGGAAGCATAGTTCCAGGCTCTGCTGTGGTCCAGTCTTCGAAACAGGAAGACGGAAGCCAGCAATTCAGCGTAAAGGCTAACCCTGATGGGACATATACCTTTATCTGCGTTGCGAATGCTTTGTCTTTGTCGTGCTCCTCTTTAGGTTCTGAAGCGTCTATCGTGGGCCAGCCTTCTGATTCTGGTTATTGCACATTCAGGCTCGAAAAACCTGAGTACGTAGTTCCCGAGGGCTTGGTTAAGATATCTTCTTCCCTGGATACGGATAAGGTACTTGATGTTGCGAATGCGTCGGAATCTGACGGGGCTAATGTCCAGCTCTATTCCTCCAATAGCACATTCGCTCAGAAGTGGATGTGCACTCATGTTGAGGGACATGCAAATGTATATCGCTTCGAGTCTCTATGCTCGGGTAAGAACATGGCGGAACGCGAATCGAACGTTTGTGTAGAGGATCCGAATCCATCGGCAAAATCGCAAATGTGGTTGCTTGCAGGTATTAACTCCGGTGCTTATTCGTTCGTTAATCTTGAAAGCGGAAAATCTTTGGATGTTCGCTATGCCTCAACGTCAAACGGGACAAACATCCAGACCTATGAATACAACGGTAGCAAAGCTCAGCAGTTTATCTTCGAGACTGTTTCTCCTGTAGCTGGTGGAACGTATGTGATTCACTCGAAATCAAACTATGGGCAGGCGGTTGACGTTAAATTTGCATCAACCGAAAGTGGTGCAAATGTTTGGTCTTACGAAGCAAATGGGAGCGGAGCGCAGAAATGGAACATAACTGCCAATGGTGACGGCTCGTATCGAATAGAAAATGCGCCAAGTAAAAAGGTTCTTGATGTTGCAAATGGAAACGCCGCAGAGGGAAATAATGTCCAGCAGTATGCGTGGAATGGAAGCGCTGCTCAAAAATGGTACATTTCCTATGGTGGCTCGGGCGGCTTCTATCTTGAGTCTGCATTAAATAGGAAATTTGTTCTCTCTATTGAAAATGGATCTCCTGTTAATGGCGCCAATTATGCTCTGAAAACGAAAAACGCGTCGGCAACCCAGTTGTTTTCGTTCGAAAAAACAACCTATGTTCCTCCTATGCCATCAGATAGGAAGGCGATGCAGGATAGAATTTGGGGTTATAGCAGCGGAACGCAATGGCTTATCGGCGTTGACAGATCGACTCATCGGGTCGGTGTGTTCAAGGGGTCTGCAAACAACTGGTCTCTTCAATATTGGTGGAGCTGTGTAACTGGCGCCCCTAGCACTCCAACGATAACGGGATACTATCGAACGACTGGCGGTAAAAGGATGTCGTTGAGCACCGATAGTCGAGCGAAATGGTGTACTCAAATTTGGAATGGATACTTCTTCCATACCATTCTGAATTCCGATGCTGAGTTGGGGAATAGCCTTTCCCATGGTTGTTTAAGGATGTCGTATCCGAGCGCTCAGTGGATTTATAGCAATGTGTACGCTGGAACGGCAGTTCTAATTTATAACTAATTGATTCTAGCCTCGGCCAATGCCGAGGCTAGAATGCTTGTTTGAAAGGGAGCTCAATGGCAGACAAGGTCGCAGTACTCATACCCTGCTACAACGAAGCCGTGACCATCGGCAAGGTGGTGGACGACTTCAAGCGCGTCCTGCCCGACGCCGACATCTACGTCTACGACAACAACTCCAAGGACGGCACGGCCGACATCGCCCGCGAGCACGGCGCCATCGTGAAGTTCGAGGGGCGCCAGGGCAAGGGCAACGTCGTCCGCTCCATGTTCCGCGACATCGACGCCGACTACTACCTGATGGTCGACGGCGACGACACCTACCCCGCCGAGGCCGCGCCGGCTCTCCTGGAGCCGCTGCGCGCCGACCGCGCCGACATGACGGTGGGCGACCGCCTGTCCAACGGCTCCTACGGCGAGGAGAACGACCGCGCGTTCCACGGCTTCGGCAACGACCTGGTGCGCTGGCTGATCAAGAAGATCTACGGCTTCGCCTTCGACGACGTCATGACGGGCTACCGCGCGTTCAACCGCGTGTTCGTGAAGACCATGCCGGTGCTCTCCGAGGGCTTCCAGATCGAGACGGAGATCTCCATCCACGCGGTGGACAAGCGCTGGCGCATCGAGGACGTGCCGATCGACTACCGCGACCGCCCCGAGGGCAGCTACTCGAAGCTGTCCACCTTCGGCGACGGCGCGAAGGTGCTGCGCGCCATCACGAGCCTGTTCAAGGACTACCGCCCGCTGGCGTTCTTCGGCTGGCTGGCCCTGATCCTGCTGGTGCTGGCCGTGGTGGCGGGCATCCCCGTCGTCGCCGAGTACGCGGCCACCGGCCTGGTGCCCCGCATCCCCACGATGCTGGGCAGCCTGGCGCTCGCCGGCTGCGGCGCCCTCTCCTTCGTGACGGGCCTGATCCTGGACACGGTTGCCAAGAGCCACCGCCGCCAGTGGGAGATCGACGTGTACAAGGCGATGAACGGCTTTTATAAGGACTGACTGCGTGTAATAACATTAGTTTTCTTGGCGATATCCTTGATGATATTCGAGTGTCGCGCGAGGTATTTATACTTATATGCGCCTTTCTTTATTATGCTTGGTATTGCTGGATGGATAGGATTGTGTCGACGAGCCGAAACGGCTGTTTGCAGTAGTGGCGGGCTTTATCGCCGAAGTTCTCGGTTGGTTGGGAAGCACGCTGCTAGATGCTAGAAACTAATGCCGAGAATGCCGTTATGCTCGATAAAGAATCCGTCTGTATGGATAAATCCGAAATATCGTTTTTTGCGGATACGCGATTTGCGATGATGCTTGAAGGAAAGATTGCATATGTCAGATAGGATCTTGGTGACTCGTTCGTCGATGCCACCCTTTGAGGAGTACTGCGAAGAGATATCGTCTTTGTGGCAGAGCCACTGGCTTACCAACATGGGCGTTGAGCACGAGAAGCTGGAGGCTGCACTCAAAGAAAAACTGGGTGTTGCTAATCTGGCGCTGTTCACAAATGGGCATAATGCACTCGAGTGCGTTCTTGAGGCTATGGAGCTTCCCGTTCACGGGGAGGTTATTACAACGCCATTCACGTTCGCTTCAACCACGCACGCGATTGTACGCAAGGGGCTTACGCCTGTGTTCGCCGACATTCGCCCCAGCGATTTGACGCTCGACCCAGAGTCGGTAGAGCGTTTGGTCACCGCGCGCACTTGCGCTATAGTGCCGGTGCACGTGTACGGCAACCTTTGCGACGTGGATGCCATCCAAGAAGTTGCTGACCGTCATGGTCTCAAAGTGATTTACGATGCTGCCCATGCTTTTGGCGTTGAACGCGAGGATGTTTCCGCCGCCGCCTTTGGCGACGCGGCGATGTTCAGCTTTCATGCCACTAAAGTGTTTAATACTATCGAGGGTGGCTGTGTGTGCTTTCGCGATCCTGCTCTTTATGATGCCTTGAACCGATGGAAGAACTTCGGAATCGCTGGGCCTGAAGACGTAGTTCATGTTGGTGGCAATGCCAAGATGAATGAATTCTGTGCAGCAATGGGGGTATGCAATTTGCGCCACCTGGATGGCGAGATCTCTAAGCGTCGCATTGTGGCTGAACGGTACTGGAGGCATTTAGGTGGCGTTCCCGGCGTAAGGGTGTTCCGTCCCGCTGGTGGCGTGAAGGCCAACTACGCATATTTGCCCGTATTATTTGATCCTGAGGTTTTTGGTGCCACGCGCGACGACGTGTTTGATGCGCTCGATGCCGCTAACGTGGGTGCTCGAAAGTATTTTTACCCGCTGGTTTCTGATTTCGAGTGCTATTGCAGTGCGTACTCATCTGACCGTACGCCCGTTGCCAAGAAGGCGGCATCGCAGGTGTTGACCCTGCCCATGTATGCCGACCTGGAGCTCGAGGATGTTGACCGAATCTGCGATGTTGTGTTGGCAACAGGGAAGCGAAATGATTAGGAGAGAGAAATGAGCAACGTACTTCTCACGTCGATCGGTTCAGTGGCGGCCGATATAGCAATAAAATCCCTCAAGCGTCTAGGGCATCGGGTTGTTGGTGCCGATATCTATCTTCGCGAATGGGTGGCGGATGCCTACAATGTTGATGCTTTTTATCGTGTTCCTCTCGTGAGCGATGCCGACTCCTATTTGTCGGCAATTCACGATATTTGCTTGAAAGAGGGTGTCGATTATTTTATCCCGCTTATCGATCCAGAGGTTGACTTGCTCAATGAAAGTCGTGGATGGTTCGAGGATCACGGTGTGACGCTGTGCATCTCAACGAAGCGTTCGCTTGACATTATCCGCAATAAGAAGAGTTTGCAGGATTTTATAGAAGCGAATGTGCCTGAGGTGAACGGTATCCCAACTCTTATGGTCAATGATGTCGATAAGCTTCCATGGGATTATCCTGTTGTGGTGAAGCCTTACGACGGGCGTTCAAGTCAGGGTCGTGAATACCTCAACTCCGACGAAGAATGGGAGACATACAAGGAGAAGCGTGCGGATGCCAAGAGCATAGTTGAGCCCTTTGTGGGCGGTTGTCTTGTTATGGTGGAGGTCGTTCGCCAGGAGTCTACTGACAAATGCATCTGCATTCCCCGACGAGAGCTCTTGAGTACCCCGCATGGTTGCGCGACCACAGTGCGCGTTTACGCTAACCCTGGGCTCGAGACGGCTAGCCGCGTGCTTGCAGAACGTCTAGGGATAAATGGTTGTGTCAATTTCGAGTTTATCGAGCATGAAGATGGCCGGTTCTTTTTGGTAGAGTGTAACCCCCGCTATTCCGCTGGACTGGAGTTCTCCTGCCTTGCTGGCTATGATTGCGTTGCTAACCACCTCGACTGCTTCGGCTGCCGCGAGATTGACGATTTCGATATGGGATCACCCATCATCGTTGCGCGTAAGTACGAGGAGTATGTGACTTCGGTAGAAAGGGGAAAGCAGTGGAGCTGCATGCGGTAAATTTTCTGTATGACTTTGCCGTTGCGGCAGCGCTGCTGTTTGTGGCTAAGATTATTCGTTGCAAGTTTCGTTTTATCCAGCATGCTTATATTCCAGCTGCGCTCTTGGCGGGTTTTCTCGGCTTGTTTCTGGGTCCGCAGTTTCTAGACATTCTCCCTTTTAGCTCCGAGATAGCCAATTACCCTTCGATCCTAATTGCTGTGCTATTTGGCTCGATGTTTGTAGGCACCAGGGGGAAGATGTCAGTCAAATCGGTGCTGAAGGGCGCTGGCGACACGATGCTCATCAATGGGGCTTCCGAAATGATGCAATTTGCCGTGTTTATTCTGATAGGCGTGGCGGTGCTTCCTGTGGCATTCTCAGGCATTAACAATGCGTTCGGGCTAATGCTTCCTGCGGGGTTTGTGGGCGGCCATGGCACGGCTGCCGCCATTGGTGGCGTGCTGGGTGATGCCGGATGGGCGGACGCTTCAACAATAGGGCAGACTTTCGCTACTGTAGGTTTGCTCGGTGGCATTTTGCTTGGTGTGGTTCTTATTAATTTTGGTGCGCGCAAGGGTTGGACCAAGGTAATCAGAGGTATCAACGAGTTGCCCGAGGAGATGCTGACGGGGGTCGTTCCCGAAGGAAAGGCGGCGTCTCTAGGCAGAAGCACCACTAATGGCGTGAGCATAGATTCGCTGACGTGGCACGCGTGTCTGGTGCTGGTTTCGGTAGGAATGGCATATCTGGTTAACGAAGGGTTGAAAATTGTTATGCCAGGCATCTCATTTCCAACCTATGGTTTGGCGCTTCTGTGTGGCGTGGTAGTTCAGCTGGTATTGAAAGCCGTCAAGCTTGATAGCAGCGTTGACAAGGATGTGATCACTCATATTGGCAGTTCTGCGACGGATTTCTTGGTAGTGTTTGGCATTGCCTCGATTAAAGTGAGTGTCGTGGTTCAATATTGGGTCCCCATTGTCGTTCTTTCCGTGCTGGGCTTCCTGTTTGTGACTGCATGGTTGCTGCTGGTGTCTCGGCGCTTCTTTTGCGACTACTGGTTTGAACACGGCATCTATATCTTCGGCATGTCTACTGGCGTTCTTGCTACGGGCGTCATCTTGCTGCGTATTACCGATCCCGAGTTCCGAACGGGTGTGCTGCAGGACTTCGGGCTGGCGTGGATTGTTCTGTCGGTGATGGATGCGCTGCTCGTGGCATTTGCTCCGGTGTTTGTGCTAGCGGGGCAGGGTGTCGCTTTTTCGGTGACGTTGATCGCGGTATCCGTCGCGGCGCTAATAGCTTGTAAACTCATGTTTGGCCGAAAGGCTGAAGGGTAGGAGGGCACTCCATGAAGGGCATAATACTTGCGGGCGGATCGGGGACCCGTCTTCATCCCATAACTAAGGCAGTGAATAAACAGCTGCTGCCAATTTATGATAAGCCTCTGGTGTACTATCCGCTGAGCGTGCTAATGCTGGCAGGTATTCGTGAGGTGCTTGTTATCTCTACGCCGCGCGATCTATCGGCATTCCAGGAGTTACTTGGTGCTGGTACAGAGCTTGGCATGCGGCTAGTGTATGCCGAACAGGCGGAGCCGCGCGGCCTTGCCGAGGCGTTTACTATTGGGCGTGATTTTCTGGCAGGTGAACCCTGCGCATTAGTGTTGGGCGACAATGTGTTTCATGGCCAGGACCTTACCCGCGTGCTTGTGCGCGCAAAAGAGAAGGTAGAGGGCGAGGGCGGTGCCGTGGTGTTTGGCTATCCAGTGCAGGATGCTAGAGCGTTCGGTGTAGTGGAATTTGACAAGGATCGGCGTGTTGTGGGCATTGAGGAGAAGCCGGAATGCCCTAAGAGCAATTATGCAGTGCCGGGCCTGTACTTCTACGACGGCCAGGTCTCCGATATCGCCGCTGGCGTTAAGCCCAGCGCGCGCGGCGAGCTCGAGATCACAAGTGTTAATAACGCCTATTTGGAGCGTGGTCAGCTTTCGGTCGAGCTGATGGGGCGCGGTATGGCATGGCTGGACACAGGGACGCCTCAAGGTCTTTTGAAGGCTGCCGAGTACGTTGAAGCCGTTCAAAGTAGGCAGGGTTACTACATTGCTTGCCTTGAGGAGATCGCATTTCGTCGCGGATTCATCAATAGCGATGAGCTACGTGACTTGGGCGAGTCGCTCAAGAAAACCGACTACGGCAGATATTTGCTGTCGATTGCCGATGAGGCGGAAAGGGGATAGGCGTGACAGACGCTTTTACGCCCAAGAACATCATCGTAACTGGTGGTTGTGGCTTTATTGGGAGCAACTTCGTGCGATACGTGGTGAAAAACCACCCTGACGTGCATGTGACGGTTCTTGACAAACTGACCTATGCGGGAAATCCAGAGAACATCGCAGGGCTTCCTTCTGATAGTGTGGAGCTTGTGGTGGGCGATATTTGCGATGCGGGTCTGCTGGACGAGCTTGTACCTGGTCACGATGCCATAGTGCATTACGCTGCCGAATCGCACAATGACAACTCTATTGTTGATCCGCAGCCATTCCTTCATACGAATGTCGAGGGCACATTTTGTTTGCTTGAGGCTGTGAGGAAGTACGGCATTCGCTATCATCATGTGAGCACCGATGAAGTCTACGGAGATTTGGCAATCGACGACCCCGCTAGGTTTACTGAAGAGACGCCATACCGCCCTTCCAGTCCATATTCAAGCACGAAGGCCAGTTCTGATATGCTCGTGCGCGCTTGGACGCGCACCTACGGTCTTAGAGCCACTATTTCCAATTGTTCGAACAACTATGGTCCATACCAGCATGTGGAAAAATTCATTCCCCGTCAGATCACTAATATTATTGATGGTGAACGTCCAAAGCTATATGGCAAGGGGGAGAACGTTCGCGATTGGATCCATACCGATGATCATAGTTCCGCAGTTTGGTCCATCTTGACCAAGGGCCGCATAGGTGAGACTTATCTTATTGGCGCCGATGGTGAGAAAAACAACATCACGGTGCTACGAATGATCCTTGACCTAATGGGCAAGGATCCCGATGACTTTGATTGGGTTCGCGATCGTCCCGGGCACGATCGAAGGTACGCGATTGACTCAACCAAGCTTCAACGTGAGTTGGGTTGGAGACCTCAGCAGATCAATTTTGCCGATGGGCTTAAGCAGACCATCGGCTGGTACATTGAGAATGAGGCTTGGTGGCGTCCTGCAAAAGAAGCAACTGAGGCGAAATATAGAATCGCAGGAATGTGATCCTATATTTCTCTCGTCTAGATGGCTTGTTGCTATTTGCGATCCAACGGGACCCTCTTTCCTATCTCTTTTACCAAGAAGAGGAAAGACTCGTTCTTTGTCAGCGCCGATAGAGCAAAGTAGCCAGCTGCCATCACTGCTAATTGGACTATTGCCAAGAATCCATCATGGAATAGGTTTGTGCATTCAACGATAATTCCCAGAACCGATGAAATAGCAACAGAAATAACGGTGGGTCCTATATCGACCAGTTGCTCTCTGTAAGAATAATTGATTATTCTTTTATTTGGATAGGCGTTTACAAATGTTGAAATGACACCAGTAATAACATAGCCAACGCAAATTGCAAAAAGATCTTGCATAATAAGAGCGGTTAACAGAATCATTACGATGCCGTAGCTTTTTTTTATTAACTCTAATTTCAGGTAGAGATCGGAACGCCCCATCCCATTAAGGGCTTGCAGATTTGTCGTATGTATCGGGATCAGCATGAATGAAATACAGAAAGCCTGAAAGTAAGGTACTGCTGGCGCCCATTGGCTTCCGAGTATCGTTGTCACAAGAGAGTTTGCTGCTACTGCCATGTAGCTCATTATCGGCATAATAAGATAAGTTGAGGTTTTTAGTGCTCTTCTGGTTAAGCCCTTGACGTCATCGAGATTGTCTTGAACGCGTGATACAGTTGAGAGCATGATTGGCTGAATGGTCGAGTCTAATGTGTATGCTAGAGCTTGGGGGTACTTTTTCCCTTGGTTGAAAAAACCCAGGGATCCCGCCGAAAATAGCTTTCCGACAATTAAGTCAGAGAGAGATTCATATAGCGTTTCGAGAAGCCCAGAAACAAGAAGCTTCCATCCGAATTGAAATAACGTTCGTGCTCGTTTCGGAGAGAACCGAAAATGAGGAAACCATTTTGTCTCTAAGGTCAGAACTGCTGAGGCGATAATGCTGTACAGCACCTGCTGAACGACTAGCGCCCAGATCCCGCCACCGAGAATTGCGGTTGCTACTCCAGAGATGCCAGAAACAACCATTGCAGTAAACGTTGCTATGAATATTCTCTTAAAAGCAAGATCTCTGGTGACAAGTGCGGCTTGGATGGAGTAAAGAGAGTTAAATACGAGAACAAGGCATAGAACCCGTAGTGGTTCTGTTAGTTTTTGCATTTGGTAAAACTCGGCTATGTTGGGTGCCAAGAAAAACAAGGCAATATATAACAAGAGGGAGGTTGAAAAGCACATCCAGAAAGCCGTATCGGGATCTTTTTCGTCAAGCTTCTTTGTTTGGATCAATGCTGTGTTGAGCCCCGATTGAACGATGACATTCCCCACGTTAACAAAAACTATCATTATTGCCATGAATCCAAAGTCTTCAGGAGATAGGATTCGCGCCATAATGATTTGGACAAGAAGCGCCACCCCTTGCCCACCGGCTTTTTCCAGCAGGTTCCACAAGAAAGAGGACGCTATTTTTTTCTTAAGTTTTTCTAGCGATTCTTGTTCCATTGCTCCCCTTCGAGCAGATGCTCCATTGCTTACTTCCGAGCAGATATAATTCTAATATTGATGCATACAACAATAGAAAGAAGCGTTTGCATGGAACATCCTGAAGTAAGCGTTTTGATGACTTCCTATAACCATGAACCCTATATTGCCGAAGCCATTGAATCCGCTCTGTCCCAAATAACCTCGTTTGAATATGAAATCATAATTTTCGATGATAAATCGACCGACAGATCTCGTGAAATAATAAACGAATACCAACAAAAATGCCCGAATAAGATTCGCACTATATTCCCCGAAGAAAACCAGTACTCAAAAGGAAAATCATCGCTATGTGATTTCTTGATTCCGGCTGCACGAGGTACATACATTGCCCAGTTGGAATGTGATGATTGCTGGACCGACGCGAATAAGCTACAGCGGCAATATGATTTTATGGAATCCAATGCGAGTTGTGCGCTTTGCTCTCATTCCGTCGAGCTTTTCGATGATTCTGCTGGATCAGTTAAAGGGGTGTCGAACCCGTGCAAAGATGTTATTAAAATTTCGACTTCTGAAATAATTGACAAAGGGGGAGCCGTATTGGCGACATGCAGTTATTTTGCTCGGCACTGTGATTTGAATAGCTATTTGTCATGGCGCCCAAAAGTGTATCCTGTTGGAGACTGGCCTTTGATGCTGTTTCTCTCGCTGATGGGTGAAGTATGCTGCCTTCCGTACGTTATGGGCCGGTATCGAACGGGTGTTTCGACGTCCTGGACGGGAACCAGGGTTCGAGATAAAAAACTTGCAGCCGATTTCGACAAAGACATGGTGGAAATGCTCGATGAGCTCATAGATAAACTGCCTCCGAAATATGAGAGTGGGCTAGTCGAAAAGCAAGCAGTGTATGTCTATGATTATGCATTTAGGGAGTCGATAAGCATACCTAAGGCGATTGCCCAATTACGATTCGATAGATCATTGCTCGGCATCGGCTTGAGAACTTCTCTCGCTGTCAAATACTGTCTGAAGATGAGTGCTGATAAACTTGGATTAATGAATGTGATTGAGTCGCTGTTGTTGAAGATCGCCTCTCGTTAAGATAAGGCGTTGGCTATAGATAATAAGGCTAAATGGGGAAGAGCTGTTGTGAGACGAGTGTCGTTTTGCCGAAGGCGCCATTGTATAACCTGTTCGACAATGGCGCGGCGATATATTTGTCTTTTGAGAAGTCTTGGTTTCTCGTGTGGCGGAAGGAAATAATATCTGCGTGGCTGGATTGCATTGCTTCTGCGAGTAGGAGAAGCGTATCTTGCTGCAGCTGGTCGTCTGTATCAAGGAAGAGGATATAGCTCCCCTTGCACATAGAGGCACCGATTCTTTTTACTTGGAATACGCCAGCGTTTTGCCGATGTATAACAGTGGTTTCTTTGAGAGTGGACCGAAGGCTCGATATGACGGCAAGTGCGTCGTCAGAGGAGTTGTCATCGACGAAAACTACTTCAAAATCTTTGCAGGATTGTTTTTTTCAAGAGATTCTATTGTGCGTTTGATTGAATCTCGAGCGTTATAAGCAGGGATTACAACTGTAAATAACATCAATTATCCTTGTTGTATAGAGCAAGAAAGATAATTTTGCCAATATTTTAAACCATGATAGGCCAAACCAAAATCATACCTAAATAGCATAGTTAAGGTGGCAAATTGTCTGAGTTGTACCTTTTCATTACGCCAACGTTAAGGACCATGGGCGGTTCATTCCTGTATGTAGCAGCAAAGTCAAAGCAATTAAGGGAAGACGGTTGGGCGGTTTCTTCGCTTACTATTGATGGCTATTTTTGGAACGACATGAGCCGACCTATCATTGGTGATACGGAGTTTTCGTTCTATGAGCTCGAATATGACCCTGCTTCCTATAGGAGAAAAAGGTGCGAGAGGGTCTGTCAGAAGGTTGTTGACTATATTAGCCAATTTGGCTCTTGCGTGATCGAACCCCATTTCCCTACTGCAGCGAAATGGGGTGAATTAATTGCAAGCAAAACAAAAGCAAAGCATATTGTTTATCTAATAAATGAAAGATATGAAAAGCCATCAAAAAGAGATATTAGCTTTTATGAATTCAAGCTTGCCAGATGTGAGTTAACGTGCATCCAAAGAAAAGGGCTAGAAGAAGCAATGGACGGAAGCAAAGACACGAGCCATATTGCATCCGCTGAAATCTTGAGCGCATTTGGCGCTTCGGACTGTGTGGCAAATGTCGAATTTGACGATAGCCGAGTTCGGGGAGCGGAGCTGTGCGATTTAAAATTGGGAAGTCTGGGGCGCCTTGATAAGGACTATGTTCCTAAGATGATTGATTCAATTGTCGAATATGCTTTGCAGAATAAAAATTTGAGCATTTTTATTCTGCATTGTGGGGGATACTAAGGACCCCAAAAGAGCTTCGTACATAGTGAACTCCCTGAAGCGATGCAGAAACGTAAGCTACTCCATGCTGGGGACGCTGAATCCGGTCCCTGAAAAACTAATAAAAACATGGGATGCGGCAATTGCGAGTGCTGGCGCCGCACGTGCGCTTGCCGAGCATGGTGTTCCAACCATCAAATATAGCGCCGATGGACGACCTATGGGAATCATGGGAAGCATTGGCGATACAGACAGCCTGTTCCTCGCGGAAGGGGACTGTGGGTATTCGCTTGAGTTTCTGCTTGATAGCGTTCGCTCGGGAAACGTGAAAGTGAGCAATGGGCCGAGTGGCTCAGATCACCCTGTAGAATATTCGCGGCATATGGCTTTCATCAATAAGTCTTCATCCGAAAAAGAATACTTCAACGTAATGTGCGGTTCTGCAGATCGTTTGCCGCGAGCTTGTTTTGCCGCGTTGAGTCACTTGATCCGTCCCTTGAGAAAAAGGGGATCATATAGTATTGCCACTTATGCTGCAATAAAATGTCTTATTGCGCTGCGGTAATTTGAGGCAGGGATTACAGCTGACCGTCTATGTTCTATGCGATCGCGGGGAGTCTCGTATGCAGGTAATGCGCCAAAACTTTTTGGGGCTAGGTATCGCGTAGCCCGATAGGTGGGGTCTGCGCAGCTGCATAAATGCTTTTTGAGTAACGCGATATGCGTATATCCCCTTTGAACCTTGCCGTTGTCAGGACGGGGGTCAGCGGCGTTTCGTCGAGTTGGCTTGCACTGACCTTTTTAGCCGCTTGCCTTGTGTGAGATTACCTCTGAGTAAAAATTCTCATATTTTTCTGCGATGGCTGACCACTGAAAGTGTTTCTTTACGATCTCTGTTGCGTTTTTTGCCATTGATTGCCTGAGTGGGGGATTGTCGACTATTGCGATTATTTTTTTCCCGATTTCTCCGACGTCATCTGAGACTCCAAAGCCAACGCCGTATACTTCAGCGAGATCTTTCCAAGTGGTTCCTTCGCTAACAATGATTGGTAGGCCATAAGATAGCGCCTCGATGATCGATGTTGGGAATCCCTCCGTTCGGGACAATTGAATATAGCAAAGTGCATCTGAGAGAACCCGGCCTTTACTCGTTGCGTCAATGGGGCCACATAGTTTGCATAGCTCCGACAAGCCTTTTTTATCGATTTGGCTTTGCAATTCCTGCATTGACCCCTTGCAGTCGGGCCCATAAATATTGATGGCAACCTTGCGCTTTTTGAGGTCGTCGGCGACTTGAGCCGCCGCTTCAACTAGTAGGTCAAGTCCCTTTACGTATATGTCAAGACGGCCGATGAAGACAATGTCCTTTTTTTGAGAGGCGTTGGCGCTTAGCCTTACTGGCATAGGAACGCCATTTGGGATAATGCGCTTCCCCTTTGTCGCAAATTTATTCGATTGGTTCATTTCCCGCTCTGAGAGGAAATGAACAACTTGTGCTTGCCTGATAAATTTATTGAAAAAGGCAATATTAAGGATGTTTTTTGCAAAGTGATGTTGTTTTTGCGCTGTAGCATTCAAGGATCCATGCGGCGTAATGATGTAATTTACATCACTTTTCTTTAACTCGACGAAAAAAGGAAGAAACCGTGTTCGGTATATTTCATGGAATACGACAAGGTCCGGTTTGTTAAAGGGAGCAGGCAGATTGGACAGTCTATTGCTAAAAAAAACAGGGAAGGTGGCGTTGCTAGGCGTATACTCGGTCAGATTTAGCAGTGCAACCCTCAGCGAGGTAGTCTTGCTTTGCCAATTTAACAATTGGGGTACTACGGTTGAAACACCTGACGTATAGTCGTTACTGATATGGGCGATATGGAGAATTACGTTCTTCTTGACTTGTTTCATTGTCTGTCCGTGACTTGGTTGTTTGGAGATAGCTTGAGTGATAAAGAACCGCTTGTTTCCGTTCTTATGTGTTGTTATAGAGAGCCAGATAATTATCTTAAACTAGCAATTGAATCTATACTAAATCAAACATACGACAATCTTGAGATAGTACTTGTTGTGGATGACCCTCGAAACCGTGAGGCGCAGCAGATAGTTCGCAGCTATTCTATTGGTGATAATCGAATTGTGCCCATTTTTAACGAGCGCAATCTTGGGCTGGCTTCGTCTTTGAATAAGGCTATTCGCCATGCAAGAGGTGAGTACTATTGCCGTATGGATTCTGATGATATATCGAAAAGAATAAGGATCGAAAAACAGCTTTCGTATCTGCGGGATAATAACCTAGATTTGGTTGGCTCGTATCTTGACGTAGTTGACGAGGATTCTGATTTTCTGTATCGGGTAACGAATATTCCGACACAACCTCGTTCTATTGGTAGTGCCTTGCGCTACAACAACTGTGTTCCGCATCCTTCATGGTTTGGTAGGTCTGTTGTGTTTAGAGAAGGGTATAGAGAGGTATCTTTTGCGGAAGATTATGATTTTTTGATAAGAGCGGTTTTACGTGGTTTCAAAATTGGCAACGTGCCTGACGAGCTTGTCGATTATAGGATGAGTCCGAATAGCATCTCTCGCTCGAATATGTATAAGCAATATCTAACGCAAAAGTATCTTACGAAGCTTTACTCTCGAGGGGAACAGGCTGAAATTGACGAATTGAATCATTTTCTTAATTCGATGTACGACGAGGATAAGGACAGACATTATTCGGAAGCGAATCGTCGATTTAATTCAGGGTTGGCGTCATTGCGCCAGGGCTTCAATTTCCCTGCAGTGAAAGATATTGCTAGTGCCCCTCTTTTGTCTCCGTCGTATTTTGTTAAATTGATAAGAATGGTACGTGCTTCTATTTGCTAGGTCGCAAAAGAGGTTTGATCTATGGTTGTCAACGGGTTGGGTATCGTAAAGCATTAACTAGCATCAATAATCGCTTGTGGGAGCAACTTGAGTAGAGCGCGTGAGCGCGATTGGTGCTGCTCCTTCGACGGCGAAATAGATCACCGTTAATAAAGGTGCGGTATACTTTACAACATTAATACACGTGGAATGTTGTCAATGAGTGGGCTATCTTGAAAATACTTCTTATTATTCCGGCATATAACGAGGAAGAATCGCTGAAGAAAACAGTCGATTCCGTGATCAAAAAAAGCCCTCAGGTTGATTTCCTTGTCGTTAACGATGGTTCAAAAGACGGTACCGCTCAAGTCTGCAGAGACAATGGGTATCCTTTTCTCGATCTACCGACCAATCTTGGCCTTGCTGGGGCATTTCAATCAGGAATGAAATATGCATACAGACATGGCTATGATTGCGCAATTCAATTTGATGCTGATGGTCAGCATCTGCCCGAGTACATAGACTCAATGGTTAAAGCTGTTTCTGATGCTGACATCGTGATTGGTTCAAGATTCGTAGATACGAAGAAACCTCATTCGATGCGTATGCTTGGCAGTAATTTGATTAGCTGGGCGATAAGAATCACGACAGGCAAAGTAATAAAAGACCCGACCTCGGGAATGAGGGCCTTTAATTCGAGGATGATTGCGTATATGGCAAATGGCCTCAATTGCGGGCCGGAACCCGACACAGTTTCTTATTTGATAAAACGCGCCGATGCGAAAGTTATTGAGGTTCCCGTAAAAATGGCTGATAGGTATGCTGGGGAAAGCTATCTTAATCCATGGAGATCCGTAGTTTACATGACGCGCATGACCATCTCTATCTTCTTTATCCAGCTATTTCGCAAGCGCCTTGGTGGTGGTTGCTAAATGACTTTAACGCTGCGTGTCGTTTTGGTTCTTGTTTCCCTTATGACTCTTTTATTTGTTATGAGGAAGGTCAGGAGCTCGAAAATAAGGCTTGAGGACTCGATGGCATGGATCCTTTTTTCAGGGGTTCTATTTGTTCTAAGCGTTTTTCCTGGAATCTTTGACTTTCTTGCTGAGCTTGCAGGAGTCTATTCGACGGTCAATTTTGTATTCCTCTTTTTTATTTTCGTTCTTCTTATTCTGTGCTTCAGTTTAAATATGAAGGTCTCCCAAATGGATACAAAAATAAAAGAGCTCACTCAGCTTCTTGCCATTGAGAAATTTGAGAGATACTCCAATGATCTCCTAAAAGGGGATGAGGGCGATGGGGAAACTGGACGTGAACAGCGGCTCCCCTAGTGTTCTCGCGCGTGTTTGGGCATATAAGCATGCACGAGTCGTTATTTGCACTACATTTAATTGCTTGTCATGTGGCTGAATGCGGACAAGCAGCAGCCTGAGCCATTTGCTGGCATCCCGGTATAGGCATTGTTCGAGTGACGCGACCATCATGGTTTAATGGTTTGCGCGTACGAACAGTATTTGATTCGAATTGACTTTGAGATTATTGGGGGCTTGAAGTAAATATCGCAGTTGCGAGTTGTCCCCCCCCCGCATAGGAGAACGGAAATAATATATGTGGCTTTCATTTTTCTGCTTGTCCATTTGCTTGGTGACTTTATTGCTATGTCCGGGTTTTTTATTCGCGTATGGGATATCCAGGGATCGCCTTTTTTCTTTGCTGAGTGCGCCATTGTGCGCTGTCTTTCTGCTGGCTACCGTCTCCATTCTAAATAGCGCATTAGGGCTCTTTACGAGCCCTGGATTCATCATGGTTGAATTACTCTCCATTGCGATAGCTGTGGCTATTATTGGCGCTATCGCCCGTAGCAGGTTCGGCTTTGCTTTTACGGCGCCAGATCTTCCGGCTTCTAAAGTTGTCGTATTCGCCCTTGCTTTTTCCTTCGCTATCGCGATTTATAACTATGTAATTCCTCTAGATGGATCATCTTCTTTTGCTCAGGACTCGGACAATTCTTTTCACCTTTCCTTGATACGTTCATTTGTTGAAAGCGGCAATTGGTCTTCTCTTGGGGTGTCTGTTTATTCTGGTATGGGCGAAAATCAAATTGCCCCATTTGGGGGCGGTTTCTACCCGGCGGTATGGCATGCGCTGGCTGCATTTGTTTGCGGCATTGCGGGCGGCGATCCTTGCATTGCTGCAAATGTGGTCAATTTTACGACTTTGTTCATCGTGTTTCCTTTCTCGAGCTTGCTTCTTTTCTCCGTTTTGTTTCCCGATAAGAAATGGGCTCAAGTTGCTGGCGTGGTTTTGTCGTTTGCCTTCAGCTCCTTCCCCTGGGGTACATTGTTGTCGGTTTCTGGTCCGTTGTTCCCAAACACCTTGGGTTTTTCCCTTGTTCCCGCTTGTGCTGCTTTGTTCATAGCATTCGTTAATCTGGTATCCGAAGAGCAATTTCGGTTGAAATCGGCTTTGCCGTATATCGTTTTACTGATTTGTGGATTCGTGGCGATGTCTTTAGCTCATCCGAATGCGGTATTCACTATGGCTGTCTTTGTTGTTCCGTTTACCCTCTATAGAATTTTTGTATATACGGATCGCTTCAAGAGCAACCTTAAGAGGGCTTTGATTCTTGGTGGAGCCATAGCGGTGTTTCTCGCGGTTTGGGTCTTACTTTACGGTTCGCCTTTCTTGTATGGGGTGACTCATTTCAGATGGGCTTCTACTGCATCGTCGAGCCAGGCAATAATAAACTGCCTTTCCCTTTCTTTCCGTTTGCCAGCGTGCAGTTTTGTTCTTCCGGTGATTGTTTTGGCCGGTGTTCTGTATTCCATAAAGGAATGGAGACGCTATGCGTGGCTATCGTGCTCATTTGTTTTTGCTTGCGCCATATATATTGTAGGGGCTTCGTCGGATGGGATCCTCAAAGGTCTAGTGGCAGGCTTCTGGTATACGGACCCCTATAGATTAGGAGCGAGCGCATGTCTTATGGCTATGCCCCTAGCTGCGATTGGCGCATATGCTATTGGGTCTTTATTAAAGATGGGGTTTGAGGCATTGCGCTTCGAGCGGGTTCCAACGTTGCTTTGTGTTGGGGCGTTTGCCGCTGTTGCTGTTTTCTTTTCTTTTGTTGGCAACTATTCGATTCCTGGGCTTGCTGGCGTTACAACGGGCTTTGGCGATTATAGATGGTGTGCAACGTTCTCAAATTCATACGATAGGCCGAATTTGTTTGATGAGGACGAGAAGGCTTTCTGCTCCAAGGCAAAGGATATTGTTGGTGAAGATCTTGTCTACAATAACGCTGATGACGGGAGCGTTTTCGCTTATCCTCTTTACGATATCAATTTGGTTTATAAGCGTTCGCTCGGGGATAGACGTAAGAGCATCAACCCTGATGAGCAGGTGCTTTGTGAAAAGCTGAATGAGATAAACGAAAACCCCGAGGTGAAAGAGATTCTCTACCGAAGTGGGGTTAAATATATCCTTAATCTTGATTATGGCGGTGAACCTTTGTATGACCGTTGTTACTACGGATCGTACGACCCAGATAATTGGCGTGGCATGAATGCGCTTAAGGACGACAACCCTAGCTTGAAGGTTGTTCTTTCGGAGGGTGACTGCCGTTTGTACAAAATTCTGTATTAGGATAGTTAAGACCAAACTTAATCTTATTAGCGCAACTTTGAAGCCCGTATGCGGCTCTTCAACATATCGGTCGGAGGATTAATGACGTTTAAGGAAAGAGTTTACGCCGCTCTGAACAAAAATGCTGCGTTTGGCGATTTATTTGAGGCGCGAAGGCTTTCCAAACAACGTAAACGTGTCGATGAAGTCGCATCTGGAACCCATGATTTCATTGACCGTAGCAAGGGCAGCGAGAAGCTATGCATGGTTTTAGCGGGCTATAAGCCGACATTGTGGGAAGACGTCTTCGGTCGACTTGCCGCCTTTGTTCCGGATGACGTTGACGTTTGCATAATGACGAGCGGGCTCGTTAATGATGAGCTCAAGGATCTTGCTGCGAAAAACAACTGGTCGTATCTCTCTACGAGCGTAAATCATCTTTCGGTTGTGCAGAATATCGCAATAGAATGTCACCCAAATGCAAAATGGATTTACAAGCTCGACGAAGACATGTTTCTTACCAAAGGCTTCTTTGAGGTTTTGATGTCAACCTATCAAAGGCTCGAGGGTGATTCTCTTTACAAGCCGGCATTTGTTTCCCCTCTAATTAACGTGAGTTGCTATGGGCATTTGCGCCTCCTCGACAAGCTTGGGTTGTTGGATGATTTTCGTTCGACAGGTTTGACTGATATGAAGTATTCGGATGGCCTGCATCATAATCGCCAGGTTATCGATGAGCCGAAAGTCGCCCAATATATGTGGGGCGAATCCAGTCCTGTTCTGCGTGATATAGATGCTTTGGCCGAACGTTTCTCTGAGGAACGTGAAGGATTTTCGTACTCCATCTGCCCTATTCGTTATAGTATCGGCGCTATATTGTTTACGCGTGATGCTTGGGAAGAATTTGGACATTTCCCCTTAACCTTTGTTGGTGGTCCGTATGGGTTGGGTGACGACGAAGAGCACATTTGCAACTATGCGTGCTTTACCGGAAGAGTAATGGTTGTGAGCGAGAATGTTGTGGTTGGCCACCTTGGTTATGGTGGCGCTCAGACCAAGTCGATGATTGAATACCATGCGCAGCATCGGGACCAGTTTAGGCTGAAAGCTTAATTGGAAGGGAATCAGTTGTCAGAGCAGCCTGATATTAAAATACTGGTGTCTTGCCATAAGTCGGTATGCACCCCTAAAAACGATATGTTTATTCCTGTTCATGTGGGCTCTTTAGGGAAGGAAACCATAGAAGGCTGCCAGCGTGATGACGAAGGCGAGAATATCTCTTCCAGGAATTTCACCTTCTGCGAAATGAGTGGTCAGTATTGGGCATGGAAGAACCTGAGCGCTGATTATATTGGGCAGTGCCACTATCGACGTTATTTTTGCTTTGATGGCAAAAGCCATAAAGCGAATGACCATGCCCAGATAGAAGATGAGTGCCTGTCGCCCTATTCGATCAACGACTATATGGTTGCCGACGAGCTCGCCATCAGAAAAAACGTTGAGCCATATGATTTGGTACGTGCTCCGTATTGGTCGGTAAAAGGCGTTCCCACTCCAGATGGACCCAAAAAGACCATCAGAGAGCATATGGTTGCCTATGGTCTAGTTCCAGACGAGGCATTTGACCGACTTATTTCGATTTGCGAAGAGCTTCAGCCCGATTATCGCGATGAGCTCGTTTCGTATCTCGACGGCGACAAGTATCTTGGGTACAACTGTTTCATTATGAAGAGACAGTTATTTGATCGACTGTGCGAATTTGAGTTTTCTATCCTGGGCAAATTCGATTCAGAGTTTTCATACGAAGGGCTTACCGCCACGCAAAAACGTATTTGTGGCTACCTCGGTGAAGTGCTATACAGCGTTTTTGTTGCGCATGTGAGCAAAGAGGGGGTATCGGTAAACGAAATCCCATTGGTTTTCTTTGACGAAACCCCTAAACCTGCTTTCCTTGAAGCAAAGCGGAATGCCGTTAGCATTTTCTGGCAGTATATTGATGGCTCTGCCGCTGAATTGGCTGTTTCTGTTGCGAGCATGATGCGCCATCTTAGCTCTGAGTGCAGGTATTCCCTAACTTTGATCAGGGATCCTGGATTTAAGTTCGAAGAGTTTAGCCGCTTGCTAGGCGCCGTTCCTTCGAATCTGGAAATCAATGATGCTGTTGTCGATTGCATAGAGCTGGGCGGCCTTCCGAATGGCATTGGTAGGTTTGATGCTCAAGTACTGCTGCCCCTTTTGGTCGCTGCGACTGTTAGGAGCGAAAAAGACTCAACAGATCCAATCGTCTGGTTGGAAGGGTGTGCTCTATTCCTCGACGATCCAGCCAAGGTCATCCAGGTCAGCGACTCTTCTTCCAAAAGGGCCCTTAACGGCGTCTTTCTGAAAGCCGAACTTAACAGACCGTTCAATAAGAAGCTGAATGCTGCATACTTCGATCTTGCCGACAGGAATGAGGCGCTTGATTCGGCGGTGATGGCTGTAGTGCCTCATCGTTTTGAGTCTGATGAGCTTTTTGGCGAATATAAATTCCTATGCGAGTCTCTTCGGTGTGATGTTGCTGCTTTGATGTCGAAAGCTCGAGCTGATCATGACCTTCTAAAGAAGGAGCGCGGATATACAAAAGAGCCTTTCTGGCTGCCTATAGAGGTGGTTGCTATTCGCAGCGCCTTGATGACGCGCCTTGGGTTCAAGGCTTTAGATTATTCGGCTGCGTACCCGGTGCTCGATGCTTCCGAGATCGCTGGGTGGGTTCCCGACGAACAGGCCTCCGAATGGAAAAACGCTCATCCTTGTGTGGCTTTGAGCTATTCTCCGGGTTGCCTGCCGTTATTCGATCCAGCTGCCCTGTATAGCTTCCCGTTTTGGTCGGAGGCTAGACAGTCAAGGGCCTATGAATCCCTGTTGCTTGCTTTAACCGAGAAGCCAGAGTTTTCTTTGAAGGATGAAATGCTGCCTCCGGGCAGTTTCCCAAGGCGTTTGCTTGGGAAACTGCGACGAATGCTTCGTTAGTTGTGCTCGTCGTCGGGTTGGCTTAGCGCGGCAATTTGCTCTTGAGAGACATGGGGGCAATGGGTCCCCATGTCTCGAGGTAGTCGATAGATATCCCCATACACTTCGGTAAGGAATTTGTCGATGTTGGAAGGCGCTTTGCACGCTACGCCTTCGAATGCCAATGTACGTTGAGGGAACACATTGCCCTTATCGCAGATCCAGCGATAACCATTTAGGTCGTTGAGGTTTTCGATTCCCCATACCATCCCTTTTTCGTCGGTTTTGTCGCTGATGAGATCCTTTTCAATAGCTTTTGCTCTATAGCTCTGAAAGACCGTTTCGACTTGGCTGGAAATTGGGTTTGAGGGATCGATGAATTCCTTCTCTTTCCACTCAGGGAAGAAAGATGCCGTTTTGAGCTCCTCGATCATTTCATTTCGTAGCTGGTTAAGGGAATCAAAAGTGTCTTCGGTTGGGTTGGAGGTCTCTTCGAAAATAAAGAGATCAAGGAAACAGGGGTTCTTGGTATCCGAGTACATGAATCGCACTTGTTTGCAGAAGTTCCATGCATCGTAAATTATCGAAACCCTGTATCTATCGTCGTTTTGTATGAGCTCAATTAGCTTTACGATGTCGGAGCGCATCATGCCGAGATCGCTGTCGTCATCCCATGGGATGAAGCCCCTATGGCGTACTGCGCCTAACAGAGTGCCAAAGGCGATCCAGTAGCGAAGGTTGTGCTCGGAGCATAATGAATCGAATTCTTTGAGGAGCTGCGCGCAGCCGAGTTGCAGAGCCCTCAAGCCGCCTGTTGCTGGCGATAGCCCGTAGAAGAACCTGCATTTTGCTTCTAGCAGGTCTTCCCCCTCTTTTCGATAGAGCTCCCAGAGCATTGTTTCTAGTCTATTGTTTTCGCTCTGGTTTGCTGATTTGAGCCATTCTGAGCGAAAGTTGATATTGTCGTTGATTTCCTTGTCGGCTTGCTCGATGCGCGCTTCTATCGCATCGAGACGCGACAAGATCTCAACGTTTTGATCTTGAACTATTCTGACCGCTTTTTTGGAAGAGGGCATTTTGTCTATTAAAGGGGTTGCCATGGAGGGACTCCTGTATTGTCGTTCTGGCTATTATCGCGATAGCTTATGTTTGGCTCTATATATAGTCCAGGCTAGTGGACTCTTTGCCTGAAAGAATGCTTTTTTATATTCAGGTCGGATATTATCCGATTTCGTGATTATTTTGGCATCTATTTGGGCCGTCATTCGATTTATTGCTTTTTTGATCTCGCTGTCGTTTGTGTTGAATCGGTCGCTTAGTTCTTTCAGGTAAGCGCAACCACGATTGTAATGGCCCTCGAGTATGCTTGATGATACAGGTGAGTGGGCCTTTATGATCGCATCCATATCGAGCCAGCGATTGTAGACGATGGCGGGGTCTTTTACCAAGGAGGAAGACCCGGGGATGGTTTCGCGGTAAAAGTACAGGCATTCATCCACAAATACGATGCTATTGGCTTCGAGGAGCGTTTCCATCATCCAGGGGTTGTCCGCCCAGCCTGCGCCTGGGATTTCCGGCATGCGTATTTCGTTTTTGTCGAGGAAGCTCCTTTTATAGATGGCGGTCCAAATGCTCGGATGATGGTAAAGGAACTCTGCGTCGTCCTCGAGTTTGAACGGCCTGCCTACGGTTTTGATCCGATGGAAGTAGTTTGCTGGCTTGATTTCCTGTTGCGGCGAATCGGCGTTAAGCACGCGCCAATATGCCCCCTTGACAATGTCGGGGAAATCGTTGGCTTCCGCTGCTTCGTACAACGTTTTAAACATATCGGGCTCGATGTAGTCGTCTGGCTCGACAATGCCGATGTATGCGCCTGATGCGTGGGCAATTCCGGTGTTCACTGCGGCGCCATATCCAGCGTTCTGCTTGTGGATGACCTTGAAGCGAGTGTCTGCAGCTGCGAAGACATCCATGACTTCTGGCGAGGAATCGGTCGAGCCGTCGTCGACGCAGATCGTTTCAAAGTCCGCAAGCGTTTGGTTCGCGATGGATTCAAGACATTGCTCTAGATACTTTTCGGTGTTGTATATAGGGATGATTATGGAGATTAGTGGGGTCATGGTGTTACCCGTTTACTTAGCATTTGGTTTGTTCTGGCTGGTTTGGTTTTGGTCGACTAAGAACCATTTTTTCTTCTCCGAAAAGATCTTTTTTTCTTTTCGGAGAATTTGGCTGTAAATCGCCCAATCCTCTTTAGGGATCTCTGTCTCTTGGATTATTCTCTTTTTTGTATTTATTCCATTTTCGATCGCGCCCAAGATAAGCGATTCAATATCGGGCAGTCTGCTTGGGCCTGCTTCTAGCGTTTCTATGATATTGGACAGGGATTCAAGCTTTATTAATCCTCTGGCTTTGACTTCAAATCCATCTTGTCCTTTGCTCCTTCCGTCTTCGAATATGAATACGTACTCTCCTTTTGAATTATGCGTGAATCCAAAACGGGCATGGGCGAGTGAATTCCTGAGATGATAGAAAAAGCTCATATACACACTCGAGTTCCCGTTTCCGGATATTTCGGTGAAAACGGCTATCTGTCTATCTGGCTCGAGGTAAAAATCCTGTCTGTCTAGATTGGCAGCGCTCAGCTCGTTGTCTAATTCGCAGCTATTTTTGGCCTTTTTGAGAGGACATTGGTCGATTCCGGTGATAGCTAAGTTAAGTTGTCTTTTTAAATATCGGGCACTAAGCCAGGGTCTCGCTCCCCAGATGTCCTCGATCGCGTGTCGCTTGCTGCTCTGAGGCTTGCAAGGTGAATGGACGAGGAAAAAGGAAAGAACATTGTGCCATTCTCTGCTCTCGGCTATTTCCTGTGGAATGTCTTCTTCAATCCAGGGACTTTTTCTTTTTGTGACAGACATGAGTGCTTTGATTCCTGTTGTCGATGTAGCTTTTGCATGTATCCGAATAGCAACTATTATGCCACGGTTGGATTTCCGCACATGGTTTTAGGTGTTTGGATTAAAGCTTGATTAGCTTGGAGCAAAATTGAGATCAATCATGACTCTTTAGACTTTGATCGGGGATGCGGGTGTTGGACGCCGTCGACTTCACGGGCTTGAGGAGGATGGCGATGAAGAGCTGAGCCGCGGGCAACCTTCCACGCAGCCATATCGGGAAACTGCGTAGAATGTCTGCGAAGGGGAACCTCACAGAAAGGCCAGGCATGATCAGACTCAACCGCCGTGGTGAGTTCACGCTCGTCAGTGCACTCGTAGAGGCTCTCGGCCACGAGCCGGTCGGCCTTCTCGTTGAGCATGGCGTTAATGGCCTTCTTGACGATTTTCCTGGCCAGCTCACGAAGCTCGAACCGCACCGCTTTTCTTCATCGAATGATACGATTGGGCTGGATGTGGTCTGCCTCTTAGTATGGTTGAATTCGACACCCAAATCATACCGACGGCACGTGTCATGTCCTTCGTTGTTCTGGGTGTGTTCAACTTTCAAAATGCGCAAAGAGTTTTACGTTGCCACGCTATCTACGTTTGACAATACTTGGGCGATAAGCGGCAGGCGATACTTGGCGATCTTTAGGGATCGGCGACAGGTTTCTGCTTTTGCTGTTGTTCATAAACGACTTGAATTCTACGGAAGGGGAGGTTGTGAGTGATTCCGAGCTGACGGTAAGGTCAATGCCGCCATCTGCTGTCATCAGTAATTTCGTAGAAGGAATCCCGGATAGTAACTATGAAATCTATTTACGTGAGTTAGTCAACAGCTCCGCCTATTTTCTGGATAAGGGCAAATCAATATACAGTGGACCTCCATCGGAGGAAGCGGGCCAATGTGACGCTATTTCTGAGGAATACGAATTAGATTTCAAATTGCTTGATTCGCAAACCAAGTTGATGGCAGTCAGCATTCTCAAAGAACAGCCTATTGTTTTCGCTTCTGGACTCGTAGCGTATACCGAATGTAAAAAACCTGGAGGAAAGGTCAGAGCAACGAGACTCCATGCTGCAATGCGTGGGCTATCTGTCGATGACCTTGTAAATGCTCGACGCGTCAAAGTGAACCGTGCCAATGTCCAAAACGACATACCGCAGGTTCTTGAAGTCGTTGAAGTGGAGAAACATATTCTGATGTTGTTCCCCTACATTTTTTCGTTTGATCAAGAGGTTCACTCCGAAGACCCCATAGAGACTATAAGAGTCGCGATGAATAACGATTTCAGAAATCTGTTTCTATATCGGGAGAAGATATGTCCTGGGTTCGATACGTATCTCACGACAGTATTTTCTGATTCGTTTCTGATATTCAAAATTGTTCACGGCGAGTTTTCGTTGGTAGAGTCTGTTTCAACCGAAAATACGCCAACATACAAACAACTACTTGATTACGGCGACATATGGGGCTAGTAAATTCACGAATTGTTTTATCAGGGGCTCTGCTGAGGTTTCTGCGACTCGGAAGGATGGATCGAGTTTTCGAGAAAAACACTCGCCTGTATTTTAAAAAGTGCGAATTCCCGTGATTCCGGATACGACGAACATTCCGCGAAGAGCCGACCTGCGAGGTATTGTTAATGGTTTTACGGTAGCGAACGGCTTACACCAACTTTGCCGACGCTACCGATTGCTCCGACCCATTCAAAGCCGATCTTGAGGCCTATACAGCCCATTGGAACACCAGGAGAAGGCAGAAAAAGCTGAGAGGGCTGGGGCCCCGAACGAGTTCCAGGGCCAGCCCTCGAGAGCGGCTTAGCGATAAACTTTATTCAGTCCGAGTTATGGGCGCAGTTCAATGCTTGAATGGAGTTTTTACTTTTTCGATTCGATGCAATTAGTTTGCTGGTTTGATTTCCTGCTGCGGCGAGTCTGCATTCAGAATGCGCCAGTATGCGCCCTTAATAATATCAGGGAAGCTGTTGGCGCTTGCCAAGTTGTAGGGCGTCTCGTACATGTTGGGCTCAATAATTCCGATATAGGTGCCTAGCGCCATGCTAAGTCCGGTATTTACCGCAGCTCCGTATCCATCATTCTTCTTGTGAGCGACCTTGATCGGCCATCCTTGCTGGCAAATGCGTCCATGATGGTAGGGGAATTGTCGGTCGAGCCATCATCGATGCAGATGGCTTCATAGTCCGTAAACGTCTGATTTGCGATCGATTCAAGGCATTGTTGCAAATACTTTTCGGTGTTGTATGCGGGGATGATTATCGAGATTGAAATCATTTTCTTGCTTTCATCGTTCGGCATAGAGCTAGGAGACATAGCCAACAAAAGCAATGGTTAAGAAAAGCACGGCAAGAGAAACGGACAGAAGCAGAAGAATCGTTGCTGCCTCGATTAGCTTTGACGCCCTTTCGTTTTTCGTTCTCGTTGTCCAATAGAAACCGTCAATTGAATCGCAGTAATATTTGGCGATTTTTTTCTCGCTTATGCCTTCGCTTTTGCTTCTCTTTTCCTCAACTTGCCTTGTAAACTCTTCACAAATTTCTTTGGGAGAATTGAGTAGCTGACTCTTTCTCAGAAGTCGACTAATCAGGGTTAGGACTAGTGAGGCAAACAAGAGAGTGAGGATAGCGATATAGGCAACTGCTAAAATCCGCTGGCTTCCTGTTGTCTGAATAGACTCGCATGCATAATGGTGAAATAGCATTTGCGAGGGTGAAATGTAGGCAACTGACAGGATGGTTATTGCTGTCATGAGCTGAGTTGCTGCCTTGTCGAGGTTGCTGTCTTTCTTCAATTGCATTTCAACCGATAAATTTGCAAGGCCAACCGTTTTTTCAAATGGGTTGTCTGGTTCTTTGGGCATTGTTGACTCGGTTTCTGAGCCCTCTACATTCTCTGTCCTATTCATTCGATCCCTTTTTTGACTTCGTGTTTTGATTTGCTCCCTTGGTTTGTCTTTTTGTGAATTGAGTTGTGTGAGAACCTGCCGGCTTGAAGTCGGAGCCTTCATTGCTTTCCTTAATTCGTTTAATCGGCGCTTCTCTTTTTGCTTCGTTTTCCATTGTTACCTCATCTCTATCAGTTTTATTATTCTTTGTGATTTCATTTTGGCTATATGAGTTTGCCTTATTGCGGCTTTGTAGGAATGTTGCGTTGGCGGAGTTGCTTAATTCTCTTCGATAAGAATCCTATAAGAGAATTCGATAAAGCTGCTTTTGTCGTTGTCTGGCCAAGAATCACAGACGATTGCCTTTGCCTGCCCGACCAGCAGTGCGCCGTTCTTGTTCATTATGACGAATTTGCTTTTCTCGTTTAGTGGTAGATCTCTATTGGGTACTAGATATTCTGCTGCTTGATCAGCATCTATCTGCGATATATCGGTTTTATTGGGCAAAAGGCCGATAGAATTAACGTAATCGCTGTATAGATGAACAGCGGCTGAAGACATCTTTGTGCACATAAGGGTGAATGAGTAGGCTCCCTGCCCGATATTGAAGCAGCTCCTTGGAGCCTTTTCAAATTCAAACCTGATTGTTTCTTCGACATCTGGGCTCGTCCAGGTGGAAGGGTCTCTCATATTGTTGATTCGTTCGACTCGAGTAAGTCGTTTCCTTATGATGCCGGGGCTTATTGCGTTCTTCTTATTTGCTGGCAGTCCCGCAAGCCATCGCCATAAATCGTCTATTTGTTCGGATCCATATTTCATTTCTCCCTCCAGATTGAAAGAGAAGCCCTTGGGATTTTTGCTTTCTAGCCACGAAGGAAGCCTTCGCTGATCGACGAATATGACGCCAAGCCATGAATTAGGCTTTGTATCGATAACTTTCGATATCCACTTGTTTTCAGTTGCTACGCCGGATTCTGGAACGGAATTGGCTCTTTCGACATAAGAAGCATCGGCGATCATTAGCACGTGATTCGCATCGCAAATGCTATTCATAAAACCGGTTAAGCTGTTTCCGTAGTCTACGTTTATATCTATACCGACATTGAATCCTATTGTTTGAAGGTGAGTCGCAAGATCATGTGCGAACACTTTCGTGGTGCCCTCGGTCCAGGAATACGAAATGAATACATCGTATAACATACAGGCTGCTCCTTCTCTCGTTGCTTGAGTGGGTATTGGTTGCTCATTTGCTGGCAAGTGAGTGTTTCTCTATCCGCGCTATAATCACTGAAGCAAATATTAGGGAGAGACGCATGCTCACTATTCATTTCGGCGATATGGACGGGGTTGTTTGCAATACCTCGGTCTATTTCAACAATACCTATTCTGGCGAGTGGTTTAGCGACCCTTTTGCCCAGAAGATGATTGCCTCTGTCGATAAGGGGACTGTGCTGGGCCCTAATGCCATCGAAACAAAGATACTGTGTTATTCCTCCCGAAAAGCTCTCTAGTGGCCTGAAAACGCTTTTGTCGATGTATTTTCTCCCAGAACGCGTCTAAAACGCTTCTAACTGCGGCGACAATTGTGCTCGTTGGGTTCTTGCTATTGCGAAAAAGCGGGACATCACAATCAACCTGTACCACCTTATGGATTTCGGTGGCAGGCGCTTTACTGCGACAATTGCCAATACGGGCGAAATAATTCACTCCATAGATGAGCTAGTGCTCGTTGGTGCCAAATGCCTCAGGGGTGCCTCGTTGTGAGGGGCGAACATCAGGTTGTTGTGCGCAACAACAAGGTTCAGATTAAACTCAATATTCGACGCAACCTAACCATTCTTCAGGGCAATAGTGTGACAAGTTGAACCCGCTACTTGAGCCAGTTGTTGGGTTTAGGCAGCTAGGGTCCCGGTAGCGGCAAAGCTGTGAATCACGATGCAACCCGAGGAACTACTGGGCGTCTAATTGCCCTTGCTTTCTTCCTTGCGTTGTTTATACTTCACTTATAAATGAAGTGAAAGGATGCTGATGGATGGTGGTTATAAATTAATACGCCATATGATTGATGACGAGCATTCCTTTTGGGAGCTGTCGACGATTGGAGACGCTCCGTCTGCCTTTGAAAAGCTGGTCTTAAGTAAGAAGGATCGTGCCGTTGCCGTTAATCTGGCCAATCAGATAAAGAGGATTCTCGACTATGGCATTGAGGTGTCCTGCAAAACATGCAAACTTAGAAAGATCAATCGGGTTCCGGGGTTGTATGAAGTCAAAGGTTATTCTGGCGTGAAACGCGAGATGGTATATATCCTGTGCAGAAAGCCTCCTGAAATTGTTTTGCTGTTTCAGTTTAGCGGGCATCAGGGAAGTGGAAATGCTCACAAAGAGATAGATAAAGCTAAGCCGCTTGTTCTTGCGGCGTCAGACTTATTGGAGAAAGAGCTAGGCAACGCGAATAGGGGAAAGTAAGAAAATGAACCTCTCAAATTTTCTCAAAGAAAACGAAACGCCTAATACGAGGGCGTATGAGCATGCTTTGGACCTTGCATACTTATTTGTAAATGAGATGGATCGACAGGGACTTAGCAAAAAGGAGCTTGCCGAGAAGATGGGCGTTAGTCAATCAAGGCTTTCCAACCTTCTGAACACACAACCCAATATGACACTAGAAACTATCGCCCAGTTCGAACTTGCTTTGGACGTGAATGTGTCCTTTGAGCTTGAGAGCGCTAATGCTTGTAGTTCCGAGATTACAACAATGATTAGCGATTTCGGCTTTGGTGACTTTGTTTCTTCAGTGCCGATGGTGGAATTTAGCGGGGAAACCTCAACGGCGTTTTCCGGGGTAAAAAACATTAACCTGTCTGGCAAATTGGAGGTTGCAGCCGCATGAGCATGAGAATATCTCCTATTCAATATGGGGAATCAAGAGTGATTCGCTTCCTGTTCGATACGGAGCGAGCGACCGAGCGCAATCTTAGCAATGGGGAACTTGTTGCGGGAGAGAGTCAGCTAACTGCTCGTGTGAATAACTCATTCGGTAAACAGGATGGCTTGGTGGTATGCGATTGCTCCATTGATTTAACGTGGAAGATAACGGCATCTGAGGAAGATACTGAACCTGATGTTCGCATTGAATGTAAAATGGGCGGACTTGTTGTTTGCCCTGAAACCGCAGCAGAGGAAAACGCAATCCGTGATGCGTTGGCGATGAATGGCGTTACATTCGTTTGGGGCAAGATTCGAGATATGATAGAGGCTTTGTCTCGCTATTCGTCAACGGGGCTTCTGGTCCTTCCTGCCATTGATCCGGGAAGCGTTCTCGAAGGCATGGAAAAGGACAGCTAAACGGATTCAGGTTAGACGGGAAAGCGAATCGCTTTCCCGTTTTAGTTCATCCCCAGCACTTTCCCCACAACGGCTTTCGCTCCGTACTTCTCCAGGAACCAGCCGGCTCGTAGGCGTATCGCTTGGGCATTGCTTACGGTGCTTCCGCTTAGGGCAACTTCCAGCAGCTTGCGGTCGTGCTTCTTTAGCTGCAATGCACTGGTGCTTCCGTTGCCCCAGAACTCGCGGAAGATGCGGGCATACTCGGACAGCAACTCGTTGCGTACGCCTTCTGGCAAACAGAACAGCCCATACAGTACGAACTCGATGGACCAGCTTACAATCTCGGAACTGTATTCCTCTAAGCTAAAGCGCTTTTTCCAGGCGCCGAAAATGCGTTGGGTCATGGGCAAGTGCTTGCGGCTCTTTGCTTCCAAGTCGTCATTGGTTTTCGACGTAAGCGACCCTTCGCGTTCGATGCGATACTCGTACAGCTTGTCGCTTATCAGCGCCGTTTTCCTTGAATTGGGGTAAATGTCGAAGAAAAATACCTGATCCTCGCCGAAGGGCAGCACCTCTTCGAAGCGAATGCCGCATTCGTCTAAGAACGCTTTGCGGCAAGCGGTGCGAATGTAGGGGGTGCTCTGCTCTTCGAACATCAAGGCAGGCTGGAAGCCGTCATACACCACATCCCTCGGGCTAAGCTTCAGCGTAATCCAGGGAGTCGCGGCTTCTGCGGGGTTGCAATAACCGCCAAAGGTAACCACGTCGGCATTGGTTTCGGCGAATGCTTCGGCAATGCGTTGGCAGGCATTGGGCGTGAAGCGGTCGTCCGCATCAAGGAAGCCAATGTAGGTTCCGCGCGCCGCATTGATTCCCGCATTACGTGCAGAGGAAAGGCCGCCGTTTGGCTTATCCACAATAACGACGCGAGCGTCTTCCTTCTGGCGCTTTGTCAGGATTTCACGTGAGCCGTCGGGACTGCCGTCGTTTACGCAAACCATTTCGATATCGCCGAAGGTCTGCGCCTGCAGCGAATCAAGGCAGGCATCCAGGTAGTCTTCCACGTTATATACGGGCACGATTATGGAAAGAACGGGATGTTTGGGGGCGCCTTCGGCGCGGGTGACAGTTGGTTTTTCGACCGCCATCGCTACTTCGCCACCTTGTTTTTCAGCAGCTTTGCAATTAGCGGCATGCCGCCAATGCGGTAGTAGTGCTTGAAGGTATTCAGCTTGCCGGGCGCTGCGTATTCAGTGCGGCACTTTGCGAATGTTTCGGGATCTTTGATTAGCGCGCGAAGGTCGGCTTCAGCCCAAGGCTCAAACAGCGCCAGATCAACGCGGTCGGCGTCCAAATCGGCCTTCAGCTCCTGCGCGGCGTGCTTCAAAAATTCGGCGCGCAGTTCGGCGGAAAGGCGATCGTAGTTCCACAGGTAGCTGTTGAATTTCATGCGCTCCAGCACGCCTTGTAGATGCTGCTTTTTTGCCGGGCGCGCATCAAGCCAGCGCTGCATTTCGGCGTACTCGTCGCACACGCAATACACCTTGCCGGGGGAATTTACCGATGAAGCTTCGTTGTCTTGGCGGTACTTCAAAATTTGAGTAGAGCTAAACGCAGCGCGTTCGGCGGCGGCCCATACCTTAAAGGCAAAGCCAGCATCCTGATACGATGCTCCTGGCGTCTCCAGGAAGCGAATGTCATTTTCCTGTAGGAAGGTGCGGTTGTACATGCCCGACCAAATAGATGGCTTTGCATAGAAAGGCTCAAACACTTCCTGAGGGTTAACCAGCTTGCCGCAGAGCCCTTCGCTAATTACATGGCAGGGCTCCAGCTTTTCGTTCTGGCTCCAGTAGAACCAGAAGTCAGCCTTTACCGCCTGTGCGTTGTGTGTGGTTGCCAGGTTGTACAGCACCTCCAACGCGTCGGGCGTGAACGCATCGTCCGATTCCAAGATGGCTACGTATTTGCCCGTTGCCGCATCAAGTCCTTGGTTCATGGATGCTCCATAGCCGGAATTGGACTTGTCAATCACGCGAAAGCGGCCGTCTGCATCAAGGTATTCCTGCACAATGGCGCGAGAACTGTCGGTGCTGCCGTCGTTAATGCAGATTGCCTCGAAATCGGTGAAGCTTTGGGCCAGCACGGAATCTAGGCATTCGCGCAGGTATTTCTCCACGTTGTAAATGGGTATAAGCAAGCTAATTGCGGGCACGGCGGATCCTTTCGCTATTGCTGCGCAGCGTGCGTTTTTGTTCAACATTTCTATGATAAAGGTTATGGCTCGGGTTGCCTGTTCCGCCGGTGCGTCTCTGGCAAAAAGAGATAAAAATGGGCTGGGGTTAATGGGCCCCATGTGCCGGTGGCTTGTTTGACGAATGCTGTTTCCCATGTTGCTGTTAAACGCTTTGTTGGTAACAGGATCTGAAACTCGAGGCGAATAACCTTGAGGGGGAGTAGACTTTCCGTGGTGGGAAAAGGGACAGGTACCAGGTTCTCGCTGAAAGCATCGGGAGGTTATCTTGGGGTTAGAAAGTGAATCAACGGCAGAGAAAACGGGGTTTTCCAAGGTGAAGCTCTGGTTTACTCGCAACGCAAAATTGCTGGTGGTGTGCTTTGCGGTGGGCATGATATGCCATGCGCAGATGTACCTGAACGGCCTTTCGAACCCCGATGCGGTTGTTTCTTTGAGCAACCCCAATGGATACGGAAGCTTTATTCCGCATGCTTGGGATATTAGCTTGGGGCGTTGGGGCTTGCTGTTTGCTGCCTGCGCTAAGTTTGGGCTGTGCTCGCCTATTCTTACCTCCGCAATCACCATTGCCCTGTTTACGCTGGGCATTGTTGCGCTGATAGATAGGCTGGGCATCAAGCGCGCTTGCTTGCGGTACGCTTCTTCGATTCTGTTCATCGCTTCGCCCTTCGTTTCCTGCTGCATCACGTACTACTACTGCTCGAATTCGTATGCGCTTTCGTTTTTATGCGCGGTGCTGGCCGCATGCCTGATCGGGCGCGTTGGGGCTGTTGGCAAGCCAGTTGCCCTTGTTGGGGCAGTTGCGTTGCTGGCGTTTTCGCTCGGTTGCTATCAAGCGAGCCTGGGCGTGTTTTGCGTTGCGGTGCTGTTGGTAATGATTCGCTCGCTTATGGGCGGCGGCTCTGAATCGCTGACGTCGCCGGCATGCGATGCTCGTGGCGAAGCTCAGAACCCCTACCGTGAAGAAGGCTGCAGCGCCGATTCGCTCAGCGCCAAGCAGCTTGCGGTGTTCTTCGGTGTTGCCATTGCGGTGTGCGCGGCTGGTGCCGTACTGTACTACGCGCTTACCGAGATTTCGCTGTTTGTGCTGGGCATTGGCCTTTCCGCTTATGGCGGAGCCTCCTCGGTTGGCGTTGGCAGTATTCTGGGCTCTTTGACGTCGTCTGTCCCCAGTGCTTACGTTGCCTTTTCTGACGGCTTGTTCAGCCACGGCATTTCCGGGAACCATTTTGGCTGGGTGTACGTGGCGGCTGTTGGCATGATTATTGCGGCGGTTGCGTTTGTCCGTCTTGCTGCGATCAGCGGCGTGAAGCGTTTGGGGGCGAGCGCTATGGCGCTGCTTTGCGTTGTGCTTATCCCCTTTGCCGCCAACGTTATCCTGGTTATCGTTCCTAGCTACGGGTATCCAACCCTGCTTATGCTGGGCGGTTTTATGGCTTCTTTTCTGCTTCTGCCCCTGTTGGTGCAGCTTTTGCTCGATTCGCCCGACCGAGGCAATGTGCGCCTGCGCATGCCCGCGAAGGCTATGTCCGTCGGCTGCTGTTGCCTTATTGCCGTAGGGGCGTGGTCGTACGCGCTGCAGTCGAATGCGGATGCCGAGGTTATGCAGGCATGCCAGAATCAAACTGCTTCTTTGGCCACCCGAATTGCTGGCGTGCTTGATGCGAACCCCGATGTGCAGGCGGGTGCGAAGGTATTGATCGCCGGCAAGCCCGAAGCGGGCAACTTTCCGAACACCAGCGATTCCTACGTTCACGCAAGCAGCTATGCGAAGTGGGGCATGGTTTGGGACAACCACTACCAGAACAACATGCGTTCTTGGGATGTGATAATGAAGCGGTTTGCGGGGCAGAGCTTCAACTACTGCTCGTTCGACGAATGCGCCAAGGTTATTCGTTCCAGTGAATTCGCGAACATGTCGCTGTATCCTGCCAATGATTCGGTGACAACCATCGACGGCGTTGTAGTTGTTAAGATATCTGACATAAGCAAGTATTCGGAATAGCGGCGCGCGCTGACGCCGAAGCGTTTAGAGTTCATGAGGGGCGCTGGGCATATGGGAAAACGACATCACGGCAAGGGCGAAGCGAACGGTACGTCCGCCTCGCGGGGGCGTAATGGCGCCGTGAGCGTCGATGCCGCGGACGCTGCCGCTGCGCATGGGTGCGGCGATGCAGCTGCCTATGCCGATGTTGCCCGTAGCGGTACGGGTGCTGCGGAAGCTTCGGGCTTGGTGAGCACCGCAGACGTCCCAGCCCAACCCTCCAGCGCTCCGTTCTTTTCGATTGTTCTGCCCACGTATAGCTCCGAGCCCTACCTTGCCGCTGCCTTGGGCGATTTGCAAGACCAGCTGTTCACCGATTGGGAAGCTATTGTGGTGAACGATTGCTCGCCCGACGGCAGCTTGGCCATCGCGCAGCAGTTCGCCGCAGCCGATGCGCGCATTCGCGTTGTTTCGCACAAGGTGAACCGAGGGCTTTCGGCGGCGCGCAATACGGGATTTGCCGCTGCTCGGGGGCGCTATGTGTGGTTTCCCGACCCTGACGATCGCTACGATTTCACCTTTCTGCAGAGCGCGTACAACTCGCTTCAGCAGCACGAAGCGCCAGTGGTTATGGTGGGTCATGTGGAAGAATTCTACGACGCTGGTGGCAAGGTGGAACGTGTGCAGGAATTCACTTTCAGCCAGGAATCGGCGCATTTGGGAAAAACCAAGCTGCGTAAGCACGTGTTGGAGTTCGAAAAGGGTACGCATTACGGCTACGCCTGGAACAAGGTGTACGAGTGCAGCTATCTGCAGCAGGGCGGCTTTACCTTTACCGAAGATTTGCCGCTTATCGAAGATATTGAATTCAACATCCGCGTGTTCCAAGATTTGCCTGGCCTGAACGTGATTGGCGCACCGCTATATCGCTACGCCAAGCGCGAGACGGGCAACCTAACCAGCAAGTTTGTACCGCGTTACTACGAGGTGCATCGCGCGCGTATTGAAATGTTGCGTAACCAGCTGGATTCATGGGGTTTGCTTGATGCCGGCGCCAAGGCCACGCTTGGTGCGCTGTATGCTCGCTATATTCTTTCGGCGTTGGAACGTAACAAGCAGAAGGAAAGCGGCATGAGCGGCACTGCACAGAAGGAATGGCTGCAAGGTGTGTTTGCCGATGAGTTATTCAACGAGTTGGTGCCCTGTGCACAAGCCGACAGCCAGGCGTTGCGCCTGTGCTTGAAGCCCTTGCAACAGCGCAATGCGTCGAAGTGCCTGGCGCTAGGCGGTGCTATTCATGCTGCCAAGAACGGCGCTCTGCACAACGTGTTTGTGAAACTGAAATCCGGCAGGTGAGAAAATAGGGGGCAGGTCTCGCTTTTTCGCTTGTGGCATAGTGGCTGGTACCGAACCCCACGCGCAGGTTCCATTGCAACCTGACGCCAAATCGAAAGCGGGAAAACGATAGCCGCCCTATTTTCCCAAGATGTTGCATTTCGGCAACACGCTAGGTTTGCTTTGCTGCTAGGCGTACAATCGGACGCGGTAATCAAGCGAAAAGGGGGCTTGCGGTGGATCTTTCCATTGTCGTGCCATGCTACAACGAAGAAGGATCGCTGCCGCTGCTGTTCGGCGCGGTGGATGATGCTTTTGCCACCTCGGGAGTGTCGTACGAGCTGGTTTTGGTGAACGACGGCAGCTCCGACGGTACGTCGCACCTGCTGCATGAGCTGCCCACTCCTGCATCGGCTGAACGTATCGTCGTGGTCGATTTTTCCCGCAACTTCGGCAAGGAAAGCGCCCTGCTCGCAGGCCTTCAACATGCCGAAGGGGATGCGGTTGGCCTGATGGACGCAGACTTGCAGCAGCCTCCTGCAACGTTGCTTGAAATGTACCGCATGCTGCAGGCCAACCCTAGCGCCGATTGCGTAGCCGCATTCCAAGAGCATCGAAACGAAGGTGCGGTGCTGAGCTTCTTCAAGCACGCGTTCTACAAAACGTTCGATGCAACTTCTCGGCTCAATGTCATGTCCGATGCCTCCGATTTTCGCGTGTTCCACCGCAGGGTGGCCGATGCGCTTCTTTCTATGCCGGAAAGCTTCCGCTTTTCGAAAGGCATGTTTGCCTGGGTCGGTTTCGAGACATTGCCGTTTCCCTACACGCCGGCAAATCGCGTTGAGGGCGAAACCAAGTGGTCGTTCCGGAAACTAATGCGCTACGGCATCGGCGGAGTGCTTTCGTTTACCACGTTTCCGCTGAAAATTGCCGCGGTGGCGGGTCTCGTTGCCACGCTTGTCGGGTTGGTTCTGCTGGTCGAAGTCGTTGTCGAGCAATTTATTAACCCCGCCATGCCATCGGGCTATCCTACGCTTCTGTGCGTGCTCCTTTTGATGGGCGGGCTCATTTTGGTAACGCTGGGTGTGATCGGCGAATACATCGCACGCATCTACATCGAAACCAAGCGCCGCCCTGCCTATATCGCGAAATCGGTAGAAGTCCGAACTAGCACCAACCAGGCAGGAAAGTAAGGGTAGGTGCTCGATTTCCGCTTTGCGAGCTGAGCCGCGTTTGCAATGAAGCGTGCGTACGAGGTTCGGCGTCAGCCGCTATGCCATAGGCGAAGAGGACCGCTCTCCTTGCTTCCCGTGCCCGAGGAACAGGGAGAGCGGTTCAATACGGCACCTCATCCGAGTGCAGGTCTGCGTAAAACCATATTTCACATTTCAGAAAGGACGTATCTGTTATGACAGAACCTACGTATATCTTAATCCGTGAATCCAGCAACGAATCCGGCTACACAGCACATCCGTTCCCTACCGAAACGTCAGCATACAAAGCCATGGACTGCATGGTGGAATCTGATGCTGCTGCCATTGAAACGACATACCACTTATCACCCCGTGTGGAACAGGTATCGAGCTATAAAACACAGCTCATCTTCGATGCAATCATTGCTGAGTCTGACATGACCATAAAAATTACGTACAGCGTTTATGCAATCGAAAAGTAAATCTACTTATCGAAAATATAAAAAATGGGGAACAATCGAGATGAAAGATTGTTCCCCATGCTATCTATTCGTACCACGGCTCGCTCGCAGTGGTATATTTTTTATTCTTTTTTATGCTGATTTTCTCTAATTCGTTTGGCCCTCTTGATAGGGGTACTTTTCCAGCAGTTCCTGTACGGTGATGAAGCTGTAGCCTTGTTCCTTCAACTTAGGGAGCGCCTGGCGAAGGCCTTCGATGGTCTGGCTGCGGTCGCCGCCGCCGTCGTGCATCAGGATGATGTTGCCGGGGCCGGCGCTCTGGATGCGCTGGGCAATAACATCGGCGCCGGGCTTCTTCCAGTCGGTGGTGTCAACGTTCCAGCCAATTTCTGCCGTTACAATGCCTTCAAGATCGGTGGCAACAGAAGTGTCGAAATTACCGCCTGGGCAACGGAAAATAGTGCTTGCTTCCTGGCCGGTGGCGTTCTTGATTGCCTCCAGGCCCTTCTGCACTTCCTGCTTGCGTTCGTCAGTCGACATCTTGATAAGGCTTACGCCTTCGCCACTGCCCTCTGCGTGGTCCCACGTGTGAGTGCCAATTTCGCAGCCCATGCTTGCGGCGCGCTGCAATTCCTTTTCATGCCCGCTAATGCATTGGCCAACGGTAAAGAAGGTAGCCTTGGCGTCGTTCTGTTCAAGGATGTCCAGGATCTCGTCGGTTTGCTTATCCCATGGGCCGTCGTCGAACGTGAGCGCAATAACCTTGTCGCCGTTGCTGTTCACGTTGTAGTACTGAACGATGTTGTCGACCGGTTCTTTGGTGGTAACCGTGGCGGTGATGCCCGATTCCTTGCCTGTGCGCGTTACTTGCTCGCCGTCCTGGGCATTGTTGCTGTACAGGTGAACTGCGCCAACGCCCTTCAGCTCCGTTTTGTGCGGAAGGGTTTGGGGTTCGCTGTCGGTGTAGGGCTCGGTGATGTCGGTGCCATTGGAGATCTCGATCTTGTCGCCGCCGTTCAAGTGCATGCCCATATCGTCGGTGTCGTTTCCGTTCACCTTTGCGGTGCAGCGAGTGCCTTCACCTTGACGGATGGTGCTGCCATCGACGGCTACGTAGTTGCCAGGCGTTACCGAAACCACGTTGTTGTCCAGAAGGCCGCCAACGCTGCGTTCGGTGCCCGAAATGGTTACCTGGTCGCCGTTTAGCGTGACCTCAACCGGCTTCGACCCCATCCAGTTGTTGAAGGCGAATATGCCAACGATGGCAAGCACCACAACAGCGGCAACGGCGATAAGACTGCCGCGCGTAAAGAAGTCGGCCTTCTGCTTGGGCGCATAGTTGTTGTTGCCCAGGTAGCGAGCTGCCTGGTATGTGGATGCGTTGGTGGGCGAAGCCTTTTGGGCGCCTTCTTTGGTGCGCTGGTATTTAGCGCGCGAATAGGCAGACGGGTCGTTGCCGCGCATGTTTTGCACAACGGGTATCTGCTGTGAAGGCTGGCCTTGCTGCGGCTGTGCTGCCTGAACGCGCATGCTCTGGCTGGGTTGCGAAGCTGCGGCGCCGCGACGAACGGGGCGCTGCTGGCGTTGAGCCGCGGAGGGACGCTGACCTTCAACGCGCGGCATACGCTGGCTTGCCTGGGCGCTGGGGCGCTGACTGTTGACAGCACGGCGGGATGGGCGCGCCTGCTCGTTGCCGTTTTGCTGCATGCGCGGCATGCGCTGGCTTGCGGAAGGGTCGCCTGCGCCTACGTGCTGGTTGGCATCTTGTGGCATTGCAACGCGCGGCATCCGCTGACTGCCCTGCATGTTGGGACGCTGGCCCTCGACCCGCGGCATGCGCTGGCTTGCGTTTGCGGAAGTGCGCTGATCCCAGGCCGACACGTTGGACATGTTGCCATTGGCCGTGTACCCCTGGTTTGTTTGGGCAGGCTGGTTCGTGGCAACGCGCGAATGGGCAATATGATCGTTGCCGGCACCTGCATACGCAGGGAATGCGGACGATGCGCCGCGTTCCTGACCTGCTGGTTTGTTCTGCATGCGTTCGTGCATGAACGAAGCCGTGGGGTCGTGCTGGCTGTATAACTCGCGTTCGCGCTCAAGCTCGTCACGTGCGCTGGGCACGGAAGTGCGGGGCGTGGTGGAACGGCGGGTTGGTTGGCGACGCGCTGGTCGGCGCGGTGGTTCGTTTGAATTGGTCATATGTATTCTAAAACTCCCTAAAATCCAATCTCCTTATTGTACTCGGCTTGGTTGCGGGTGAGGGTTTTATACACAATTGTTAGATGCCGGTTATGCAAGTTCTTCATTGATGTGTTGATGGGGCGCCTGGCGATGGCAAGATTGTGCCCTGATGCGTTCCCGGACACTCGCCGATGGCAAAATGCCCGCGAAATGCGTTCCCCCGGCGTCCGACGGTGGCGGGATTGCGCCCTGATGCGCCCTTGGCCTGACTGGCAGTGGCAATATTCTCGCGCGGTGCGTTCCCGAGCGTCTATCCGTGGCAAGATTCCGCCGCGGTGCGTTCCCGGGCGGCAATCCGTGGCAAGTTTTGCGCTCCATGCATCCCGAAAGTGGCTTTGGACGGGAAAATCGCCAGTTCGCGGCAAGATTCGCGCGCCATGCATCCGAAATGAGCTGGCTTTGGCAGGATATGCGCGCCATGTATCCGAAAAGCCCCGCAAACCGCCGTTGGAGGATACATCGCGCGAATATCTTGCCAGGAAGGGGCCCTTTTCGCTGCACGGGCCCCTCGAATCATGCATAGTGCGCAGATCTTGCCATCCGCCGCCGAACAGCGCGAGCGATCGCAGCCACGGCGCCGCCCTTATGGGCGGCGGAACGGGGTGCGGGCGGCTTCTTGTCGGGCGGGGTGACGCTGCTAAAGGAGTGCGTGGTGTTGTGGGGTGTCGAGCGCTGGCGGCAAAGCTGGCATCAGTGAAGCTCCGCTTTCAAGTCTCTGACGCCGATAATCTCGCCGAATCTCGAGAGCCGGCATTCGCGGGGAGGGTTCAGGGTGGGGCGGCGGCAAGGAGGCGCCGGTCAAGTGGCCCCGCCGAGTGAGGCCCGCGTGCTAGCAACCTCCAGTAGCGCGTTCAAAGAAAAAGTTAACCCGTTGATACTTTTCCTGTTGACAATACCCCCATGGGGTATATAGTTGCAGCGTAAAACAAAGAAGGGGAGAAGAGGCTCTCTCGTTCCCATCAGTGAAAAGGGTCACCATGAGCGAAGAATTGCCCAAAGCATGTTGCTCGGAAAAAACGGAAGCTTCAAAGCGTATATGCGAGTGCCGTCATAAAGCAACGGAACGCAGCGCCGAATTCCAAAGCGAATTGCAAAAGCGTCTGAATCGCGTCATCGGTCAGCTGAATGGTGTGAAAAGTATGATCGAAGACAACCGTTATTGCGGCGATGTGCTCATTCAGCTTTCTGCTGCGGAAAGCGCTGTGCATACCGTGTCAGAAATGCTGCTGCGCGACCATCTGGAAACGTGCGTAACCGAACGCGTATGCGAAGGCGATACCGAAGTAATTGACGAGGCCATGCAACTCATCAAGCGTTTCGCCCACTAAGGGTGGGTTTGCTCGGCTGGTGCCCGACTGCAGCCTGTCAAGTTGGCTTTCGTGCGGATCCCGACTGCTGCTGACTGCTGCCGAGACTGCCGCGTTCGTGCAGATATCGACCGCCGCCGAGACTACCGCCGTAGTTGCCGTCCGCGAGGATCCCGATTGCCGCCGGTTTGGTTGGCAGTTCGCTCGGCCGGCAGTTTACCCCCCAATCACAAAACTCCAAGAGGAGATACACCATGAAGATATCTTTCAATGTTCAAGGAATGACATGCGCTGCCTGCTCGGCGCGTGTCGAGAAAGCTACCAGCGCGGTCCCCGGTGTGGCGAGTGTTGCCGTGAATCTGCTGAAGAATTCAATGGAAGTGCAGCTTGCCGCCGACGCCAATGCCGCCGAGGTTACAGCCGCCATCGAGGCAGCCGTGAAGAAGGCGGGCTATGGCGCCAGCCCCAAAGGCCAGGCGGGCGCACCCGCTGGGCCAGGCGCTGCTGCTACAGGCTCAGGCGTCGCTGCGAGCAATCCGAACGCCACCGCCGAAGCCGAGCAGAAGAGCATGCTGCACCGCTTGATTGCCTCACTCGTGTTCACGGTGCCGCTGTTCTACATCTCTATGGGTGACATGTTCGGCTGGCCGTTGCCCGGCGTGCTCACTGGCATGGAAAACATGATGGTGTATGGGCTTACCCTGTTTGTGCTGCTGGTGCCCGTCATTTTCATCAACTTCAAGTTCTTCCGTGTGGGCTTTCGTGCCTTGGCGAATCGTGCCCCCAACATGGATTCGCTCATTGCACTAGGCTCGGGCGCCGCCACGGTATACGGAGCATATGCGCTGTTCAACATGGCATTCTTTATGGGACATTCCAATATGGAAGCTGCTCATCATTTCGCCATGAACCTTTACTTCGAATCGGCGGCCATGATCCTGACGCTCATCACGTTGGGCAAGTATCTGGAAGCGCGTGCGAAGGGCAAAACCACCAGCTCGCTTTCGAAGCTTATGGATCTTTCGCCCAAAATGGCAACGCGCGTGGAAGACGACGTTGAAGTGCAGGTTCCTGCCGCAAGCGTGCGTGTCGGAGACGTGCTCATGGTACGTACGGGCGAATCGGTGCCGGTCGACGGCGTGGTGCTGGAAGGCGAAGGGTCGGTCGACGAATCCGTTATTACGGGCGAGCCTCTGCCGAAGAGCGTGCACGCTGGCAGCGCGGTGACGGGCGCCACCGTGAACACGTCGGGCTGGTTCACGATGCGTGCCGAACGCGTGGGCGAAGAAACCGTGCTGGCGGGCATTATTCGCCTGGTCGACGAAGCCACCAGTTCCAAGGCGCCCATCGAAAAGATGGCCGACAAAATCAGCGGCGTGTTCGTGCCGGTGGTTATCGCTATCGCGGTGGTGGTGTTTGCCGTGTGGCTCGCCGTGGGGGCGGAGCTTTCCGTGGCGCTTACGTACGCGATTTCCGTACTGGTAATTTCATGCCCCTGCGCGCTGGGATTGGCAACGCCTACTGCCATTATGGTGGGCACGGGACGCGGTGCCGCGAACGGGATTCTGGTGAAGTCGGCTGAGGCGCTGGAAACGGCGCGCGGCGTGAAGACGGTGGTGCTGGATAAAACGGGCACCATCACTAAGGGGGCTCCGCAGGTAACTGATGTTCTACCAGTGGAGGGCGTGCGGGCCGAAGAGCTGCTGCGGCTTGCCTATGCACTGGAAAAGCCTTCCGAGCATCCGCTGGCTCGCGCGATGGTGCTGTACGCAGCGGGTGGCATCGGTGCTGATGCGGTAAAAGAGTCTGCCGAGCTGGTTTCCGGATTCAAACAGGTTCCTGGTCAGGGCGTTTCCGCCTGTGTTTCGGGCGCGGCGTGCTATGCGGGCAATGCGCGCATGATGGCCGAGTGTGGCATCGCGGTGGATGCTTCGCAGGCTGAAGGGCTCGCCGACGAAGGCAAGACCGTTACCTATTTCGCTTGCGATGGCAAGTTGGTAGGCATTATTGCCATGGCGGATGTACCGAAGACAACCAGCGCTGCCGCCATTGCGCAGTTGCGGGCGATGGGCATTCGCACGGTGATGCTCACGGGCGATGCTGAGCGAACCGCTCTTGCCGTGCAGCGTCAGGTGAGCACCGACGAAGTCATTGCCGGCGTGCTGCCCGCCGAAAAGGAGCGTATTGTTCGCCAGCTTTCCGCGAAGGCTCCGGTTGCTATGGTGGGTGACGGCATCAACGATGCTCCGGCATTGGCTCGTGCGGATGTGGGCATTGCCATTGGCGCCGGCACCGATATTGCGCTTTCAAGTGCCGATATCGTGCTGATGCACAGCGATTTGGCCGATGTGCCCGCTGCGCTGGATCTTTCGCGTGCCACTATGCGCAACATCAAGCAGAACCTGTTCTGGGCGCTGTTTTACAACGCCATCTGCATTCCTGTGGCGGCAGGCGCGTTTGCGTGGGCGGGTTTCAGTCTGAATCCGATGATCGCGGCGGCGGCCATGAGCGTAAGCTCGGTGTGCGTGGTGACCAACGCTTTGCGCTTGCGCGGCTGGAAGCCGCAGCGCGTATCCGCAACGTCGATGGGTGCGGTGGGCAAAGCAGCGAGTGGCCCAGCCTCAGCCAACGAAGTCGCTGGCGTTGGCGCCGCTGCTGGTTCTGTGGCCAGCAAAGAAGCGAACAATCTACCATCGGCTAACGAAACGGCGAACGATGCTTCTCCTAGCGACGGAATGCCGACCGGCCCGAATGCTTTCGCTGTAAATTCGCGCTCAGCCGCTTTGCAATTCCCTGAAAGGCACTTGCGCGTGGAGGGCATGAAGTGCCACAAATGCGCAGGTCGCGTGCGCGGAGCGTTGGAAGCGGTGCCTGGCGTTGAAAGTGCGGTGGTCGATCTCGAGGGCAAGCAGGCCACGGTGCATCTTAGCGATTCCGTGCCCAATGAAGTGCTTGTCGGAGCTGTGATCGAAAAGGGCTTCGAAGCAGAAATGCTAGCGCACTAGCCGAACGGAGGATGCCGCCAATTAAATAGCGTGGTTCGCCAATCGGGCTTGCCCCTGTTCCCGTCTGACGAGCCGCCAATCGGAATCGCCCCTGTTCCCGCCTGGCGAGCCGCCAGTCGGGAGCACCTTCGCGGTCAGCGCGGGCTCCTCGCCAGGCGCCCTCCCTCATCCGGCGCGGGCCTCTTGCAGGCGCTTTCTCTTATTCGACGTTGGCCACTCGCCGGGCGTCCCCCCCCCATCCGGCGTTTGCCCCTCGCCGGGCGCCCTCCTGAATGTCCTGCATGAAAGGGCTGGGCATTAAACAGTGGCAAGAAACGGTTATCGTGTATTCCCAGAGGAGGCCCGGACGGCAAAAAGGCCTCTTCATGGCAATATGTCGCCGAAATGCATGCTCTAACAGCATGTTGTTGGCAACATAGGCTCCTTATGTATGTTTTAAGCGGCGAAAAGCAGTGAAAAACAGTGTTGGGGAATACATTTCGCGAATATCTTGCCCGAAAGAGGCCCTTTTGCCGTCCGAGCCCTTCTGAGAATACATTTGAGCGATATCTTGCCATGATCCTTGGCTGTCTGTGCGTGCAAGAATGCCCGTTTCTCCCCATGCCCCATCTGGTGTCCTGCTCGGGGACTCACGTCAAGAGCCTTCGTTCGGCGTCCTGATTGGAACCTTCTCAAACACGAAAGCGGCCCCGTATCGAACATAGCGTTTCTTGCTATAAAACAGCGTCCCATTTCCTGGACACAGGAAATGGGACGCTGTTCGCAACGACGCAGGGCACTTATCTGTTGCAGACGCCTTGCGTTCTAGGCTGCTTTGTCGGCTTAAGCACGCCCGGGACTCTGGTATGCAGGTTCCGGGCGTACTCTTGTTTGCTTGCCAGACAATGTCGGTGAAGCACGTTGGCTCCGGGCGTGTCGGGGCGTTTGTCGGTGTCGTCGATGCTGGCTTGCTGGGTGGCGGTTGGCTCCGGGTGCGTTGGGGTGCTTGCGTGGCCGTCGGCAAGACGCAACTATCGCACAGTTGGCTCCGGGCGTGCCGGCGTGCTCGCGTGACGCCGCTACCGTATGGCCGGCCCCAGGTGTTCCAGATTAGTTTCGGGCACGTTCCTCTCGCTAGAGCAAGAGCGTCGGTGCATGAGGCTATTCGCCTTTTTCGGCCTTGGCCTTGCGAGCTTTTTCCATGATCTCGGTTGGCGAATCGAAGTCGTCGGTGCTTGCGCTACCAGGCGCTACCCATTCGTCGAGATGTTTAACCACCATGCCGATGTTTTCTACATAGGCGTAGATCTCGAACTCGCGCTTGCAGCGGAAGGTGCACTGCACGCAGGGGTTCTTGTCACAGTAGGCAAACGCGTCTTCATCTGCCAGAGCGAACACCACGGGCGGCCACTTCTTGGGTGTGACGTACTTGTGCTGCATGCCAGTGAACGTTTTGAGGCCGAACCAGCGGGGCTTGCATGTGGAGTCGATGGAATGCCAGTTCACGTTGATGCAGTTGTTGTTCATGCCGCCAAGAATCTGATAGGTCAGCTTAAAGCGGTCTTCGACGTCGGCGGCGTTTACGAGTTCGATACGCTCCATAGGTTTGCCGCAGCAGTTCGGCTTGAAATCGACATGGCCGTACGGCGGCTCGAACAGAAGCGAACGCTCGCCGTCGTTGGTGCACGTGATTTCGACGTTGCCGTCGATGCCGGCAAGAACGGCGCCGCATTCGCTGCAGCGGTAATAGGGAAGGTGCGCTGAGCTGACGCGCGGCTTCCAGGTTGCATGGGTTCGGGTCGGGCTAAATTCTGCCATTGTTCCCCCTTCTTTCGGCAGTATGAGCCAGTAAATACGAAGCTGAAAGCCCCTTGCTGTCCTTGACAAGGGATGCTTTAAAAAACTACGATTTATCTATCTTATACGAGATTTCCAATATGGAAGGGGAAGTGCGCATGAGCGTATATCAGGAGGCATACAAGTTGCCCGAATTCAAGTATGAGTATGAGCGCCTCAAGGTTGACGTCCGTGGCCCGATCCACGTTGTTTCCTTCGACGATGCTGCTAACTTGAATGCAATGTCTTACCAGCAGATGGCCGACTTCAACGACTATCTGAAGAAGGTCCGTATGGACCCCGAATGCCGCGTAATCGTTCTCACCGGCGAGGGCAAATCCTTCTGCGCAGGCTTTAACCTCAACGAGCTCAACTTCGAGCCCCCTGCAGATATGGGCCGCGCTCAGCGCGATCACTGCATCATGCAGACCATCTGCTCCGACCAGGCTGTTAACATGCGCAACGCTATGCAGCCCATCATCGGTGCTCTCAAGGGCCATGCAGTAGGCGGCGGTCTTTCCCTGGCTTGCGCTTGCGACCTGCGCGTTTGCGGCGAATCCTTCAAAATGCAGGCAGGCTACCTGAACATCGGCCTTACCGGTACCGACATGTCCGGTTCTTACTACCTTCCCCGCATCGTGGGCTACGCTCGCGCTGCTGAGGCTCTGATGACTGCTCGCCGCATTGGCGCAGAAGAGCTGAAGGAATGGGGCTTCGCCAACAAGGTTGTTGCTGACGAAGATGTCGTAGAAGAGGCCGTAAAGATGGCAGAGGCTATGGTTAAGAACTCTGCTCCTCTGGGTCTTCGCCTTACCAAGGAATCCCTGCAGGTTTCCCTTGACAACTCTTTCGAGTCTCAGATCAAGATGGAGAACCGCAACCAGGTTCTGGCTTCTCAGACTGAGGACAACCGTCGTGGCGTTCGCAAGATGAATCCGAAACTGCGCGACGAGGTTAAGGCTCATCCCGAGAACTTCGCCTTCTCCAACATGTAAGTTTTCTTCCGAAGGTGTTGCTACAGGAACGGCACCGAACGAAAGATCGCTAGCAGAGCGGCACCCAATTGGGTGCCGCTTTTTTGTTGGGGGGGCATGGCGGCGCCCACGGGAGCCACTGCGAAGCTGTTCACGATGCTATGCTGGGTCCGCGTTGTAGCGCAGATTGAGGTGCTGCAAAGGCTCGCCCTGACCAAATCACTGTGTCAAAGCTATTCCAAGAGTCCAGAAACAAAAAATCGGTCCGAATTGCAACTTTTTTGCGATTGGCAATTGCTGCGAGCTCCCCAATCGCGAATCGCGGCACAAAACGCAGGTAATTTGCCGTGTAAAGGCCCCTATTTCGCTTTGCCGGGACAGGGAAGAGTTCGTAATCGCAAAAAAGTTGCAGAGATGCCGAGATTTTTGTTTTCACGATGGGTGGATTGCCCCAACAGGTAGATTTCGCGATGGGCGGATTGCCTCAACGGGTGGATATCGCAATGGGCGGATCACCGCAACGGGGCAAATCACGCAGATGTGCGTATTCTCGGCGGCAGCGCGGGCGGCAGCGCCTAGGGCCACTGATCGGACGAAACGGCCCCTGGGCCTTGCCGGATTGGGTTGGGCGGCAGCCCGTGTGCAGAGGGGTTTGCTGCGGATTGGACGGAGCGGCAGCCCCTAGGTCTTGAGGCGGCGGGAGAAGGCAGGCTGTGGATCTGGCTCGCCTGAGGAGAGTGGAGTGCCAGCCCCGATGGCGGCAACGAAGCTGGCCGCAGGGGTGATCTTTAATTCAGGAATCTTGTACGGGGCATTAGATTTTTTGGCTGTTCTTGAGCCTCATTGAGCTTTTGGGCTTGCTTTTCTGTAAAGTTCGAGGTGGAGCCCTTGCATTGGTCTTGCGCGGCGGGAAGTGAAGAATTCCATGTTTTGAGCTGAACCTCCCGCAAGGTAAGATGAATTTGTTCAGACATGATTGATAAATGCAATAACCCCTGTTAATTAGATTATTATTGGCAAACAGTACATATTCTCAAAGACTATTTGACAAAAGTGCTTTTCGGCGCTGAAATAGACAAACTTAGTCGTTTTGGAGTAGAGAAGAGGACATTCTATGGCCCGGAGGTACGATAGCGAAGCAGTTCGTAATCGCGTGCTTTCGACGAGCGTTCGCCTGTTCCTGAAGCGGGGATACCACGGCACCACCATGGCGGCCATTCTAAAAGAAGCCGATGTGTCCTCAAGCTCGTTCCAGAATGTCTTCGGAAACAAAGACGGAGTGATGTATGAGCTGATGAAGCTCATGTTTGCGGAGCAGTTTTCGGCAGCTGATTCAGCAGTCGCGTTGTTGGGATCTAATGCCAGCCCGGCTTTTGCGTATGCGCTCGAGACGTCCGTTCAGCTCACCATTGCCGAATTAAGTGAAATCATTCGCGATTTGTATTTGCAGGCATATGCCAGCGAACGTTCCCTGGAGTGCATTTGCCGCAATACCGCAAAGCATCTTCAGAAATTCTTCCAACAGTACAACCCTTCATTCGATGAAGAGGATTTCTACCAGATGGACATCGGAACATCGGGCTTGATGCTTGGCTTCATGTTGCGCCCGTGCGACGACGATTTTCCCCTTGACGTGAAAATCGAGCGCTATCTGCAGATGAGCCTTTCTGCGCTGAATGTGCCGGCAGAAGAGCGCACAACCATCATCGAGGGCATAAAACAGCAAGATTTGCGTTCCATTGCAAAGGCTGCCGTGAAACAGCTTTTCGATGTGCTGTCCGACACTTTCGATCTTGAGCTTCAAGCACAAATATTCGGCGAGGAAGAATGCGACAAGGAAGAGTCCGCCGAATAACAGCCCGAAAGATGCAGGCTTATTGTCTTCCTGTGGGGCGGCAGTGTCGCCACGCGGTGGCTTGCGGGTATCGGATACCAATTACCCCTCCAGTGGGATGGCAGAACCAGATGGGCCATCCGTATCGCTTAATGGCGTAGTTGTTGCCCTCGTGGTGCGACGGAACCAGATTGACCCCTGTGCCATTAATAGCGCAGTTGCCCCTCCCTGTAGCGTGACGGGATAGACGTTTGCTGGTTGCCCTACAATAACGAAGAGGAACGCGCCATTCGTTGGGCCGGCTTGTGCAACTGCTGGTGTGATGGCGGCAAAAGTGATCTGCTGATCTTGGGGATAGGAGCTCGCATGGGTGTTTTCGCAGGTGATTCCAAAACGGCGAAGGTGGGTTTGCTGTGCGCGGCGTCTGTCGGTGCGGTAGCCGCGGTTGCGACTGGGGCGTTGGCCGCTTCACGTATTAAGACACTTTGCTCGCTGAAGAAGTTGTCCAGTTTTGCCGGTGCGTACAATCTGTACGAGAGCGCGGTTGCGTATCGATACGACCTTGACGCCATTATCAAGTCAGGGGTTGAAGACGACCAAACCTATATCGACGCGGTGTGCAAGCAGGTATTCCCTGGGATTCCCGTAAAGGTCGAGGCGCCGAAGTTCGCCTGCAGTGCGTTTTGCGCCGAAGCCCCAAGCAGCGTTTTGATGGGTCGCAACTACGATTTCAAAGACGATACCTCTGCGCTTTTGGTTCGCACGCATCCGAAGGACGGGTATGCGTCCATTTCTTTTTCGGCGCTGAACAATTTGGGCGCTAACATGCCCGAGGAAAGCCTGAAAAGTAAAGTTGCGGCGATGTTGGGGCCCTTTGCGAGTCTTGATGGTATCAACGAAAAGGGCGTATCCATTGCAGTGCTTACCCTTGATAGCCTACCTACCAGGCAAAACAGCGGCAAGCCGAAAATCAATACCTCACTGGCCATTCGTTTGGTGCTTGATAGGGCGGCAAGCACGCAGGAAGCGGTAGACTTGCTGGGCTCGTACGATATGGTTGCCATGGCTGGCCGCGACTACCATTTCTTCATCAACGATGCTTCTGGAGACAGCCGCGTTGTTGAGTACGACCCGCAAAATCCTGCGCGCCCTATGGTCGTTACGCATGCGCGCGAAATCACCAACTATTACGCGTGCTATGCCAACGAGGTTCTGCCGAATCAGAAGAACGGTGCTTTAGGGCATGGTAAAGAACGCGCGCTCGCCATTGCCGAGGTGCTTGATGGTGTGCAGCTGCAAACGAAGGAAGTTGCCTGGAAGGCGCTGCGCTGTTCTTCGCAGGAGCCAAACCCAGAAGACATCACCAGCAATACGCAATGGTCCATCGTGTATGACAACATCAACTGCACTGCCGATTTTGTCTTGCGGCGAAACTGGGGCGAAGTGTTCAGCTTTGTCGTGTAGCTGCTAAGGTGGCGTGCATTGGCGGCGGACTCCGGCGAACGGGCATGCTTGGCTCGGTTGGCCAGTGCCCCAATTTGGCGAACCGGTTGTCCAGTTCTCTGCATCACACGAGGCTTGTTGATGTTGGTTGCCTCGCATCCTGATTCTGGCGCAAGACCAGCGCGCACCGTATCATAGAAAGCGAACGACGCGCCGCAACGGGAAGCGGCGAAAAGGAGGGTGCTATGCGAGTTGATTTGCAGGGTGGTTCGGTCGAGTTCAAGGCAAGGGAAAGCGTGCTTTCGAAGATCGAGGCTTCGCTTCAGCCAGGGTTTGAGCCGGTGCAGCCCAAATATGCGGCAACGGTAATGCTGGTGCGTGATTCGGCTCCGTTCCAGACGGAATATCGCATCGAAAGCGATCATTTTCCGCCCGATTTCCCAACCGGCCAGGAACTGGAAGTGTTTATGCTTCGTCGCGTAAAAACGATGGAGTTCGTTCCCGATGCCGTTGTTTTTCCTGGTGGCAGGGTCGATGATCGAGATTCGAACCCTAATCTCCCGTGGTGCGGGCCCGCTCCTGCCGAATGGGCTGAGCTCATGGGCTGCACCGAGGATGTGGCGCGACGCGTGGTTGTTGCTGCTGCGCGCGAGGTGTTCGAGGAGTGCGGCGTTTTGCTGGCGGGCCCCGACGAGCATTCGGTGGTACAGGACCTGAGCGACCCTTCCTGGCAGGAAGATCGTACCGCTCTGGAAAACCACGAGATTGCCTTTGCCGACATGCTCATCCTGCGTGGATTGGTTTTGCGCACCGACTTGCTGGGCCTTATTTCAAACTTCTGTACGCCTGAATTTGAAACGAAGCGATACGACACATTCTTCTTTTCTGCCCTTATGCCAGAAGGCCAGGTGGCCGATGGCGAGACAAGCGAAGCGCAGATTGCCGACTGGGTAACTCCCGCGTACGCAATGCGTGCAGGTGACGCAGGCAATTGGCTGGTGCTGGCGCCAACCGTTTACAACCTTACTTGCATCGCTTCGGCTCAAAACGCGAAAGAATTTGTCGAAACACGCCGCCGACTTACGCGCTTCATGTCGTACCCCATCAAAAAGGAAGACGGCACGTTTATGCTGCATTGCGATTTTCCGAAGCGCAAATAGGCAACGCGGCAAGGCGGGCGCTTTCTTGCCGGCTTGCGAGAAAAGGAGTTGAGCGGTGGGTTTCGTAGAGGATGAAACGCCCTGGTGCGGTGGGCATGTAAGCGCGCGCGTTCGGTGCGTGCGCGCGAACAACCCCAGCCCCATGACGTATGTGGGAACCAATTCGTGGATTGTGGCCGAGCCGGGTGCCAAGGAATGCGTGGTGATAGACCCCGCTCCTGCCGGCGAGCAGGTTCAGCGCATCCTGGCGACATGCGGTGAGGCAGGGCTGCCCATCGGAGCCATTGTTGCCACGCACGACCACCCCGATCATATCGAGGGAATTCCCGAACTTGTTGCGGCAACGGGCGCTCCGGTGTACGCGCCGCGCACGAGCCGTATCAACCAGCTGCTGCAGAAGCACGGCTTCGCGAAGTGCGGCGGCTCGAAGCGTGCGTGCTCTGAGGGTGCCGAGGATGTAGATGCGGTCGAAGCTGGGGCTGCAGGCGAATTGGATTCGGGGGGCTTGCCTCATTCTTGCGAGGAAGAAGCTGGTTGGGGCGCTGATGTCCAAGCTCTTCCGAAGGGCGCATTCCACCCCTTTGAAGGAGCGCCGAAGTTTGAGGTGGTCGCTCTTCCTGGCCATTCGGAAGATTCGGTGGGCTTGCTTCTTTCTACAGAGCAATCTCTATTTACGGGGGATGTGCTGTTCCGCCATGGGCCCACGGTGGTATTTCATCCTGATGGGGTGCTTGCCAGTTATTTTGCCAGCCTTGATACGCTTGAGCGGCTGGTTCGTGAAGGCAGGGTGCGGCGTTTCTATCCTGGGCATGGGTATCCCATCGACGACCCGCTGCCCATTATCGAAGCCACGCGAAAGCATCGCGTCGACCGTCTTAACCAGGTGAAAGAAGCGCTGAATGCGGGCACGCCCGCCGAACCCGGTGCGTTGTTCGACGCGGTGTATCAAGGTGTGAACCCTGCTTTGCGCATGCCTTCCATTCGAAGCATCCGCGCGCAGTTGAAGTTTCTGGGGATATAGGGACAGGTCCCATTTTTCCACTTAGCCATAGCGCATAAAGAAAGGGCCTTGCTTGCGAATGAACTGCGCCCCAAAACTTGGACGGATCAAATAAAGACTACGCCACTCGGGAC
>OLPR01000081.1_pt1 | contig 94886 bp, 95 predicted proteins | sample 1672761 | NCBI WGS metagenome assembly OLPR01 (sample SAMEA3136721, study PRJEB25190) | human gut metagenome | biome: human gut; feature: human-associated habitat; material: faeces | place: Austria | collected 2013 | reverse complement strand
TACATTAACCGCAGGCTGTTCAGAAGTTCGGTGCCGGTACCAAATGTACTGCGTATTCCCGGAACCCCCGGCCGCTGATGCAGGGCAAGCGCCGCCGGAACATAAAGCACCTCATCCACCTGCGCTTTTGATGCCTGCGTCATCCGTCTTCTTGTATAAGTGGAAAGCGCATCCAGATACCGTCTGGAGCCCTCCGCATACAGCACACCGAGCGAGAGCGACGACTTGCCGGACCCGGACACGCCCGCGATGCCGACGACGCGGTGCAGCGGCACGTCCACGTCGATGTTCTTGAGATTATGCACCCGCGCGCCGCGGATCTCGATGGCGGCAGGCTCGTCTACAGGCTTGATCTGCATAAAATGAGGCTCCTTTAGCGGCTGTTCATGATACAGTCTTTCGCTGAGAAAATTTTATCATTGCGCTGTTAAAATGTCAATCAAATGACATTTGGGCCGAATTTTTCTCCGAACATGGCCGGATTTGTGTCATTCATATGTGGAAGCGGCCGTGAAAAATGCCTATAATAGGTCTATCAAATGAAGCGGAGAGGATCTTGCATGAACAGGCCCGTTGAAATTAAGAAAAAGAGCATCTGGAAGGACAAGGCCAGCTGGGAGCTGCTGATGCTGTGCGTCCCGACGCTGCTCGCGTTTACGCTGTTTCACTATGTCCCCATGATCGGCATCATATTGCCGTTCAGGCGCTTTATGCCGGCGAAAGGTCTCTTCGGCAGTCCCTGGGTCGGCTTTGAGAACTTCCGCTTCCTCTTCACATCGGTCGAACTGGCGCGCATCATGGCTGTGCCAATGCTGACTGACGAGCCAGCCGTGCCTTGTCCAGAGGCGTTCGATCCCTATGCCTATTACTGCACCCTGACCAAGATGTATGGGAATGGCCCTGAAATGGATAAGTTGCAGAAAGTATGGAATCAACCCACCATTAAAATACATGGTGAAGATGAAGTACGCCATCAGCAGCCTGCGTCCCTTCAGAACCTTCTTCGACAGCGCATACGCGGCAGGAATCAGCAGCAGTAAATTATACAGTGTTCCGCAGGAAGTATAGATCAGAGTATTCTTGTAGCCGTTGAGTATCGAAGCATACTTTAGAATCTCCTTGTAGGAATCGAGTGTTATCCTCTTGGAATACAATAAAACCTTGCCGGTAACGACCGAAGTCGGATCTGAAAACGAGGCGATCACAGTAAAATAAATCGGATAGAAGCACAGCAAAGCAACGAGCACCATCAGAACCGTGTTGACAATATCGAATGCCCTCTCGGCGTTGGTACGCTTCACGGCATTCCTGGCCGCCTTTTTATGCATAGCCTTCCCTCCTACTACAGCGAGGCACCGCTCAGCTTCTTGGCAATCGTGTTGACAATAATCAGAATGACGCCGTTTACGGCGTTATTAAACAGCTCGATTGCCGTCGTATAACTGAACTGCCCCTGCTGAATGCCCAGTTTATACACATAGGTGGAAATAATCTCTGAACCATTCATGTTCAGATCGCACTGCATCAAAAATGCTTTCTCAAAACCGACATTGAGCAGCGATCCTGTAGACAACACCAGCAACACGACAATTGTCGGCAAGATGGTCGGAATATCCAGGAAAAGGATTTTCTGGATGCGATTTGCGCCGTCTATTCGTGCTGCCTTAACGATTTCTGGATCACAAGTGGGGAGCGCTGCAATGTAGATGATGGCATTCCAGCCAGAGCGCTGCCAGATTTCAGAAGAGGCATAGAGCGTTCGAAAAGCGCTCGCTTGACTCATATAAGCAATGCCCTCTTTGCCGAACAACGCACGAATCTGATTAATCACTCCCGCCTGTCGATCCACCATAAACGTTAAAATACCAACTAGCCTCCATAAACTGGAGTTCAATTACTTTAGCAAATTCAATCCTGGCGCCGAAGCACCGTGGGGTAGTACCGTATGAACATATCCATCATACACAATGTGTTCGATTGTTTGTGGTTCGCTTTCCACCGGTGTACTTCACGATTTCGCAATAATATTTTGCCATATTACACCTGATTTTGCAAGAACTTATTCACAATTCGAGAGAACTCGGTGAAAAACTATACTGTCCAGTAGTGCTAGGCGGACCGGAGAAGGTGTGCAAGGGGTGCGCAAAAGGGGTGCAAACTGCACCCCCTGCATCCCCTTATTCTATTTCGTAACTTGTATCATTATATAGGTGGAGACACACCAAAAGACCCGGATATTGATACAATGTCCGGGTTCTTTTTATTTGCATAAAAATGCGATATAAGTGGGCGCGTGTGCTTAGAAAAGCCACTGTATCTCGGCTTGAAAGCTTCCATTGCGAAGGGAGTGAGCGGATAATGCGACAGGTGCAGGAAGCATTAAAGAATATCGGCATTCCCGTCATCGCGGGCATCTGGCGTGCAACCTCGCCCAACCAGAATCCGCCGGTGCAATACGTCGTCTATTCCAGCACCACCACGGAGACGGCCTTTCAGGACGCCCGTCCTGTCGGGTATCGTATGTAGATACAAATAAAAATAACAGGTTGTACTTCGTTCTCTTGAATTCAGATGCAGACATGGTAAATCAATCACTTAAACTTTATCATTAAATTAGGAGATATAAATATGAAAAAAATTGTAGCTGCAGTTTGTGCCATTCTCATTGGATGGTGTTGTACATTCGATGGAGTTGCTGAAGTTATTTACGCAGGAGAAAATAATTACGACTTTATTTCAAAAAAGCCTTGTCCTACTTATGAATTGGATTCGTTAATGTCAGATGATATCCAAACAAAAGTATCGAAAGCATTGCGATCATGGTTTATTTCTGAATATGCATATTTAGATGATTGGTATAATGTGTTATGGGAACATTCTACGGCAATACTACTCGAACCTTATATAATAAAATCGGAATATATAGACGAATCATCGCTAACGGTATACTGTTCCTCTGCTATATCTTCTTATGCTTTATTTGAAGATAAAGATGAACAACTATATCTTGCTCAAGGCTATGACACTGTTGGCTTGTTCAGCATATCTTTTGAGATTTATAATCAATCCGATTGGTTTGTGACATCTGTTCATTGCGCTGAAAATTCTGATGAAGAATTATATCCAGGTGCAGGGGTTGGAACAGATGGATTCCCAGGGCTTAGCGACATTTTGGCTCAAGAAATTCCAGATTGGGGACTGGACACATTCAACATTGCCCAAAAATATCTTGAATTAAATAAACTGGATGCCGAAATCATCACATGGTAAATATAAACCACATTTATTTCCTACGGTCGTGCTGCCTCCTACACCTACGACGCGGCAGGCCGGAGGATTGAAACCGCGTCCAGCACCTTGACAACGGCATACAACTAGATGGGGCGTTTCGCCTGCGCTTATCGAAGATGGAAAATGGGGAGCTAAATCTTCTGCAGCAATCAGACAATTTCAAAAGGCCTACAGAATTGCCAATTTGGCTTTATGACCACTTCGTCCTCGTCCAACTACATGTAGCGCCGCTTCGGACGGCGGTTCACTTCAGCGGTTCAAAACGCTCTCGGCGGTTCAAAATTCCAAAAAATGAACCGCCCGTACGTCCTCTCGGCAAGGGGCCACATAGTATCACTATGTCCGTATAGACACACAAAAGCAAACCGCTTGTGCGGTTTCTTTTTTTGCTTATTTTTAAACCCTCCCCAGGCAAGCGCCTGAAAGAGGGTTCATTTTTATCAATAAGGCAGGATACTCCATTTTTGCAGCAGGTATTTCACCCAGGCAAGCGCCTCGCGGTAATGATTTTTGGGCCAGTAGATCAGCTTGATGGGCGCGCCCACGCCCTGTGGCTCAAAGCCGGTATCGCGCGCCAATGCCATCGCACGCGGCAGGTGATAATTGCTGGTTACGATCAGCACCTTTTTCACATCATCCCCCAACAGCTTCTGCGCGTTGGTCAGGTTCTGACGGGTATTGAAAGAGGTGTCATCCATCAGGATATCCCCCTCCGGCACGCCATTTGACACCAGATAATCGTGCATCGCCTGCGCCTCAGTCATTGGCTCATTGCCACCCTGCGCGCCGCACACGACAATGACCTGCGGATGCGCGTGGTACTGCTCCAATGCCAATTCCATGCGATACTGCAATTGCAGGCTCAGGGTACCGTCGGGCTTGACCTGTGCGCCCAGCACAATGATTGCCTGGGTGGTTCCATCCGGCTTTGGCACAGTGTATTCCTTTACGCATACAAAGGCCACCAATGCAGTCCACAATGCAAAGCCCAGAAGGGCCAAGCGCAGCAGCACACACAGCAGCATAGGGCACCGCCTTTTCGTTTTGCTCTTTTTCATTCATTTCTCCTTACGAATCGCGATCTTTGGGGATCACGCCTTCCAGATAGATTTCATTCTGAACAGATGGCAGAATCCGCTCAAAGTTCTGCGCTGCCTGCGAGACTTCTCCGCTGTCAGCACAAATCAGGCCGCCGCGGCGGAAGCTGAAGGTTTCATTGGGCGCAACAATCAAATGGTCATACAGCTTGATGCCCACACCGTCCAGCAGCGCGGCAATGCCATTTGTCAACTGAATATCTTCAATGGATGGCTGTGCCGTGCCGCTGGGATGATTGTGCGTAATCACCGCCCCCATCGCGTCGCACTGGCTCAGCGCGCTGAGCACATGGCGGGCGTAGACGCGCACCTCGGCGATATCGCCGCTGGAAATCAGCACGGTGTTGATCCGCCGCATCTGCGCATCCAGGCAAATTACATAGAACTTTTCGTACCGTTCGCCCTCAAACAGCCCTTCGCAATAGCGCACGGACTGATCCTGATTCTTCATCTCCGGGTTTTCAGCTTCAACACTGCGGCGATATGCCCTGAACAAGGGCACCATCATATTGATGAACACAGCCGCGCTGTCGCCAATGCCGGGCGTTTTCATCAATTCCTGTGGCGTGGCTTGCAGCACGCGATGGAGAGAACCGAAGCGATCCAGCAGCGCATAGGCAATCGGCTTGGTATCACGCCGCGGAATGGCGTAGGTAAGCAGGAGTTCCAGCACCTCGTGTTCGCCAAAGGCGTCCAGCCCCATGCGCAGATAACGCTCCCGCAGCCTTTCGCGGTGTCCGTCGTGATGATCCATGCCCACAGCGCTCCTTTGTGTCCAGATTGCCCGCTTTATGCATTTCAGGCCATATGCTATTTACATTATAGCATATCCGCCGCCGCTTGCCTACCGTTCAGGGAAGATTTTACACTTTTCCATCCTATCTGGAATTTGAAATCGATCCATAATTTATTCTTACTTTTTTTACATTCTGGGGTTTTTTCCCCTTAACAAATTATTAAGATTTTGTTATAATAAGAGTATCGCAGGAAAGTGAGGTCGTTGCCGCGTGTCTTCTTTGTTCAGCCAGCTCCAGACGTTCTTCTGGAACATCTTCAATCGTCCGCAGCTCAACGACCTGCTGGATATTCTGATCGTCGCGGTGCTGATCTATCAAATGATCATGCTTACGCGCGATACCCGCGCCAGCGAGGTGCTCAAGGGCTTTCTGCTGCTGGTTGGCGCATCGCTTCTTTCCTCCCTCCTGGGTCTTACCGCCCTTACCTGGGTGCTTAAGCAAATTCTCAGCAACGGCGCGTTGGTGCTGGTGGTGCTGTTCCAACCGGAGATTCGCCGTGTGCTCGAGCAGCTTGGCCGCGGCGCCAAGATGGAGCACTTTCAGAGCGATGGTGAAGAAAACCAGCGTATTATCAGCGAAATTACGCAATGCCTGACCAGCCTTTCCCGCCGCAGGGTGGGCGCGCTGATCGTATTTGAGCGCCGCACAGGCTTGAAGGACGTAATGGAAACCGGCACAAGGCTGGACAGTACCATCTCGGCTCCGCTGCTTGAAAACATCTTTGAACCCAACACCCCGCTGCATGACGGCGCGGTCATCATCCGCGGCACGCGCATCGTATCCGCCGCCTGCATGCTGACCACACTGTCCGAATCCAATGCCATCACCCGCGACCTTGGCACACGCCATCGTGCTGCCATCGGCATATCGGAAACAACGGACGCGCTGGTGCTGATCGTCAGTGAGGAAACAGGCGTGATCAGCATGGCCCGGGATGGCAAGCTCACCCGGCATCTGGATGCAAAGGCCATCGGAGAAATTCTAAGCACCATGTATCATCAACCCCAGGACGGTTTGTACGTCCGCGCGAAAAACTGGCTGAAAGGCAGGCTGAACCATGGCAGGGCAGAAAATTGATATCAAGGCCACGCTGCTGCGGCTGAAAATGTGGATCACCCACAACTGGCCCTGGAAGCTGCTTTCGCTGTTTCTGGCTATCTGCCTGTGGAGCGGTCTGATTACGCAGGATGAATCGCTAACGCGCGAAAAAGTATTCAACGATGTAACGATCAACATTGTCAATGCCGACACCCTGCGCCGCAACGGCTTCATCATCGTATCCGGCCTTGAAAACCTGCCCACCGTGCGTTTCCGCGCAGATGTGCCGCAGAAGGTCTATAACATCGCCAGCGCATCCAACTATAACCTGCGTATCGATCTGGCGCGCATCCATGATACGGGCGAGCAAACGCTCAATATCATTTCTACCACTACCAATACCTATGGTACCGTGACCGAAATGAGCGTTTCCACCGTGACCGTGCAGGTGGAAGAGTACATCTCCCGCAGCCGCATTCCTGTGCGTCTCTCCACCACCGGCAACCCGCCCGACGGCTTTTATGCTGCCGGCGCCAGCGTGGATCCATCCTATATCACCGTATCCGGTCCTCGTTCGCTGGTCAATTCCATTGTACGCTGCGTGGCCGATTACAACATGGCGCTGCTTACCCCTGTTTCGGGTTTGGAGCGTACGGCCGTTCCCTATCGTCTGGTCGATGCATCCGGCGATGAAATCGACTCTGCCCTGATTGACGTGACCAGCGAATCCGTGCGGCTGGATAGCCTGCTGGTAGAGCAGGCGCTGTATCAAACCCGTCAGCTTACCATCAACACTACCGATCTGACCGTTGGCACGCCCGCGCAGGGCTATGTGGTCAAGCGCATCACGGCTGAACCCGCCACGCTAACCATCGCCGCCACCAATCAGATTATCAACGCCTTGAGCGAGATCCATCTGGTGGAATTCATCTCCGCGCCCATCGATATTTCGGACGCCACCACCATCATCAGCCGCAATATCCGCTTGGAGCGCCCGGCTGGGATGGCCTGGTCCAGCAGCGACACCATCCTGATCACCGTGGAAATCGCGCCCGAATAATCATAGGATAATAAAATGAACGATTTTGCAAGTGCTCTTTTGTCGTTTCTGCTCAGCTTTACACGCTCGGTTGCAAACAGCACGCTGTCCATTTTTCAGGGCACATCCGGCACGTTTTGGGCTTGGATTGGCGCGCATTGGCTGCCGCTCACATGCGTTTTGGTGCTGGCGGGGCTAACGATTGACATCATGGTTTATATTCTGCGCTGGCGGCCGCAATACGTGTGGCGCTCCTGGCTGCACAGAATTTTCCGCACGAAGAACGAGCGCATGGCCGAGCAGCAGTTTGACGCTGGCTATGATCAGGGTGTGCAAAGCTTCTCCTTCATGGACGAGCCTATTCCCGATATCATGGAAACCGCGCCTGATGAGCAGCTCTCGCGTGCAATTACGCGCTATGACGTTCAGGCGCCCGCACAGCCTGCGGATACCGCCGTTGTACGGCGCAGGCGCAGTGAGCGGCACGGTCGCCATTTGCCTGTATTGCGCCGTCTGCGCACCGAGCGCAATGAGGATTCGCGCCCCGTGCCGGTCGCCCATACGCGCGAGGCTTTCCATGACGCGGTTTATCCTTCTCTTCAGCCGCAGGATGCGGATCAATCTCAGAACGGCAGGAACCCCTATGAGTGAATACCCGCTGCCCCTTGCCTTTATTGAAAGCATGCGTCCGCTTCTCTCAGGAGAAATGGACGCTTTTCTTGCTTCCTACCAGCATCCTGCCCAGCGTGGCGTACGCTTTCGGGATGCGCGCCGGCCGCTGCCTGCCAGTTCGCTGCTGGGCGATATTCCCTATGCCCGCAATGCCTGCTATCTAAGCCTGGATTCCAACGCCGGGGCCATCCCCCTGCACGAGGCGGGCGCATACTACCTGCAGGAGCCCTCCGCCATGGCCGCAGCCGCCGCGCTCCGGCCGCAGGATGGCGACCGGGTGCTGGATCTGTGCGCCGCCCCAGGCGGCAAAAGCACGCAGTTGGCCATGAGCGCGCATCTGTCGCTGCTAATTGCCAATGAGCCCATCCCCTCCCGCGCGCAGGTGCTATCCAGCAATATCGAGCGTATGGGCATTGGAAACGCGGTTGTAACCTGCGCCTATCCAGACGCTTTGGCGGCGCGCTGGCTCAGCTTCTTTGATAAGATTCTGGTGGACGCGCCCTGCTCGGGCGAGGGCATGTTCCGCCGCCATCCGGAGGCATGTGCCGAATGGAACGCCGATTCCCCCGCCCGCTGTGCCGCCCGCCAGGCTGAGATTTTGAACAGCGCTGCGCAAATGCTGCGCCCCGGCGGCCGACTGGCCTACAGCACATGCACCTTTAATTCCCTTGAGAACGAAGGCAGCATCAAACGTTTTCTGGCTGAGCATCCGGATTTTCATCCTGTCCCCTTTGCGCTGCCTGGCCTGCCCGCTGCGCCACAGGGCATCCTGCGCCTGTGGCCGCACCACGTGCGCGGCGAAGGGCACTTTGTCGCGCTGCTTGAAAAGGATGGCGATGCATCCCCTGCGCTTAGCGCGCCGCCGCTGCCTGCGCCGGATCGTGCCGCGCTGCAGGCCTATGCCGCCTTTGCTGATGAAACCGGCTGTGTCATTGTGCCAAACGCCGTTTTCGGCGGCCATTTGATTTACACGCCCGTAGTCCTTCCACCGCTGGACCGCATCCGCACGCTGCGTGTCGGCCTGCAGGTGGGCGAGCTGCGCGGCAAGGTGTTTATCCCTGATCATGCCTTGGCGCTTGGGGCGGACATCCCACGCCAATACCCGCTGACAGACGCGCAGGCACTCGCTTATCTGCACGGCGAGGCCTTGCCCTGCGATGAGACTATGCGCGGGTTTTATACGGTCACGGTGGATGGTTATGCGTTGGGCTTTTGCAAGGCTTCTAACGGCCAACTGAAAAATCACTATCCCAAGGGTTTACGCAAGTAATGCAAAAGCCGTCGCTCCAGAGCGAAAATGCCGCACTTAGGGCGGCAAAATACAAAATATGTCCTGCGTCTTCTTGTTTATTGATAACCTAAGCCGACTTTTTTGCATGCGGATTATTTGATTTTCGCATCGACAAGCGGCTGCTGCGGATCACCGTGCCCCCAGACATCAAAGGGCAGAAACTGAATTATCAGAGAGTCCCGATCCCAGGCTTCCAAGCTCAACGTAGTACGTTCATAATTAAACTCTCCTGTATTCAAATCAACCGGCGTTGCCATCCCTCCATTCATTTTTGAGCCCATTTTCAGATATCGCCAATTTTCAGTGCCAGGATCAACCGCATAGAAGCTATACTTCTGAACCAGTTGTCCCTTTTCAATGGTTGGCTCAATCAAGCGGCAATGAAAATCAACCTGCACGTCGATATCCGTTTTTCTTAACGTAAAGCTTTCCAATTCAATCATAAAATCGTCCGTTTTGAATAGCCTGCACACAGAGATTTCTTTTTCTTCCACAGGTTTCATTTTAAGCACCAGCGGCATAGTCACTTTGCGATAATCCTGAATTTTATCATCCCATACCATCCCCGACCATTCCAGATGTACAGTGCCATCATTCCTTGGCCAAACATGATTGATTGTTTCATAAACGATCAGCTTTCCGTCGCCTTCTCTTCTGGTGGCGCTGCTTCCTGCCGTATTTGAATTATATACCTGTTCAACCCCAGCAGAAGCAATATATACTGGCACATTATACTTTTCGATGTATTCCTGCGCGGTTATTTCAATGTCTCTATTCAAGCCGCGCAGGTAGAGTCCTCTATACAATCGGTTTTTCAGCTGCTCTTTGTCTGCGGGCATTTCCACAATCATAGCACGTTCGCCGTTTACCCGGCTGATTTCCGTTATGGTGTACAGCGTATTCCCAGATATATAGGCGTCGCGCAGGCGGAATCTGAATCCATCGTATTCCAATTCAAGCTCCTGATCGAAGCCCGTATCAAAGCTGGGCACAGACATCATATCGCTATAGGTAAAATCATTGCTGTAAAACTGCAAATAGCCGTTTATATCGCACGGATTCTCCTCGCTTTCCTGTTCCAGCATCTTCACCAGCGCCCACTGATCCACCTCGCCCATCCCTTCGCTGGCAGGAACGGGCGTGTTGGTGATCAAATCGTCGGGCGCGGAGTTCTGCGAGGCGGCATACACGGTGCCCATGATGGCAAGCAGCAGCATCATTGCGAGAACGGTTTGAATAGTAAAACGCTTCACTTTCTTCTCTCCCTTCGGCTGGTTCATCACGCGCTGCGCAAGCCAGGGATCCTCCTGCAGGCCGGAAAGCTGCGCATCCATCGCCTGATGCATACGTCTGCGCATTTCCTGTTCCGTCATGGAATTCAGCCTCCTTCCAGCTTACGCTGCAGCGCTTTATGCGCGCTGTCCAGCCGCCGTTTCACGGTGGACGGCGCAACTTCCAATACTTGTGCAATCTCCGTCAATGTCATATCCTGATAATAATACAGCAGCACGGCCTCCCGCTGCTGGGGAGGCAGGGCGCAGACGGCGCGGACGAGGGTATCGTCCCGCTCCTCAAAGGGCACGGCGGGCTCGGGCAAATGCTCCAGACGCACGCTGCGATCCACATGGCGGAACCACCAGCTGCGCCGCATATCCCAGCACACATGCACCGCAATACGCATCAGCCAGGTTTTCTCGCTGCACTCCCCACGGAAGGAGAGGGCGGCTCGCCAGGCTTTCACAAAGGTCTCCTGCACCGCGTCCTCGGCCAGGGCCGCATCCTTGAGCCATATGCAGCACATCCGGCGCAAGGGAACCTGATATTCCTGCACCAGACGGGCAATCAAAGCATCCGGGCTTTCGATGTTATCAGCGCGCTTGACAACAATCATTCGCCGCGTCTCCCTCCTTTCACCTATACTGACGGAGCCGATAGGAAGAATTTTGCGTTTCTGCAAAAAATTATTTTAGTTTATTATATCATAACGCAGGCAAAAGAAAAGCCCGGTAAAATCCGGGCTATCGCGATATTCGTATTTAGATTTCACTTTTCTCCCATCGGGTCATCGCATCCAGCTGATCCGGGGTATGGAACCAGTGTTCTCCCGGCTCATAGACGCTTAGACTGGCCTGGTGGGCATTTGCAAAGGCCGTGATGGTATCACGGGAGGTCAGGTTGTCATGCCCGGCATAGAGAATAGCCGTGGACGTATGCCAATTGAGCGGATGCTCACGCACCCAGGACAGATACTGCCAGGACAGCGTTTGGCCAAAGTCCGTGGCAATCTCGCCCGCATCGCGCAGCTGCGTCTCCGTCACCCCGGCCCAGTCCATCATGTCCAGAATCAGCCGTTCCATATTCACGACCGGCGATACGAACAGCGCCTTCTGCAGCCCCTGATCCGGCAGGGCGAGCATGGAAAAATATGCACCAATGCTGTTTGCCCGCAGGGAGATTGCACGCCAGCGGGTGCGCATATAGTCCATCACCGTGCGCAGCTCGGGCGCGGCTGTCCAAGGATTGAAGCCCGCCATATCCTTGCGTTCACCATGGCCGGGCAGATCAATAGCCAGCACCTGCGCGCCCGTCAGCGCAGCGAAGGGCTCAGCTTCCGTCTTGTTGCCGCCCATGCCGTGCACAAACAGCCAGGCATGCGCGCTTGCCTCGCCATAAATGATGGCGGGCGTTTGTCCAATTTTCAAGCATTCCTGTTTCATTTTACTTATCTTCGCCGGGCAGCACTGTGGCCTTCAGGCTGCCGCAGCCCTCTGCTTCGCCGTTACGGCGATGGTATAGTCGCCATCCTGCGCAATATCCAGCGTGAAATCCGTGCACGCCTTGCCATCGCCCGAATAGATGGCGCTGCCGGCAGAGTCGCGGATTTCCAGCGCCATTTCGCCCGCCGTCGTTTCAAAATGCACCTGCAGGCGATTGCACTGCCGCAGCGTCAGCGTGTGCGAATCCGTGCCATTCATGCGGGTAATAGTCAGCTCGTAGGCGTCGGGATTTTTGACGCGGCTGCCAGTAAACTCGGGCGCGCCGCCGCGCAGAAGCAGCGCAGCAGCACCCGCGCACACAAGCAGCGTCAGGATGACGATTGCAACGATCCAGCTCTTCTTCATTTTCTCTTACAGCGCGGCAAAAGCAGCGCCGCCCTTTTTCTTTAACCAAACATACAGGCCGGCGGAAATCGCCAGCGTAAGCGCCATAAAGCAGGCCATATAAGCGTTCGCGCCCATGCGATGGCCAAACATCAAAAATCCGGCAATAGGCAGAATGCCATAGATCATACCACCCAAGAGGCCGATCATCACGCTGGCGCTCTGCTTGATGGGCACGATCTCGCTGGTCCAGGTAAGGTTAGGCATTTTCAGGCCCACAGTCAGGTTTAGCAGCGCCATCATCAGGATGACAGCCTGCGGCACCAGCAGCGTAAGCAACGCTTCAACCGCGCTCAAGCCGCCGGCAATTGCCGCGCAGACGCTGGCAAACAGCGCCGGGATGCTGGTCAGAAGCAGCTGCACGCTCAGCTTTGCGCGCAGCGCCTGCCAGGGCTTCACAGGCAGCGACTGGAGCAGCCACAGGTTTTTGCCCTCCAGAGAAATCGAGGGAGCCGCCATATCGTTCATGGAAGCCACCACGCACACCGCCGTGCACAGCAGCACCGCCGCGCTGCCCGGCTGATTGTCAAAGACCATCGCCAGCATGGGCATCAGGTCGCGCCCCTTGATCAGCAGCACAATGCCGCTGATGGGCAGCAGCAGAACGCCCAAGCCGCAGTTGAGCATATAGTTGGGGCTAGACAGGAAGCGGGCAAACTCCTTGCCCAGCAGCGCAGCACCGATGCTTTTGCGCTGTGTCCTGGTTTCACGGTACATACGACGCTCCGTCTTGCCAGAGGAGGTAGCGATCTTGAGGAAGCTGCGGCCCAGCAGCAGCCACATCACCCCAAACAGCGCCAGCACCACGGCCGTTACAACGGCCATGGCCTTGCCGTCGCCCAGCGCTACGCAGCCGAACAGATAGATCGGATACGCCGCACCCTTGATTTTTTCGCCGTAAGTAACGGCGTTGGCGACGAAATCGCTGATGATCGTCTGTGCTCTGAAGCAGAAGAAATAGTAAATAGCAAAGAAGGCAAGGGAAATCACTACCGTGATAAAGCTCTTATTCTTCAGCTTCAAGCTGATCTTAGCCACCACCCAGCCCAGCGCGCAGGACAGCGTAAGCACAAAGATGCTGATCAGCAAAAGCAGCAGGATCGAGCCGGCAATCACGCCCAGACTAGCCGAAACCGTAAACCAATACACAATCACGGCAGGCAGGATGACCACGCCCGAGTACATCAGCCCCAGCAGGTAAACGCTGAGCAGCCGCGCGCCCATGATCGCATTAACCGGAATGGGCATGGACAAAAGCAGATCGTTATCCTTGGCCAGGTACAAGCCGGAATAGGTATTGAACACGCTGCCAAACGAGCCAAGCAGAATGGCCAGCAGCCCCATCAGCGCAAAATACAGCCACTCCATCCCGGCAGCGGCCATCGGCGCGCTCATGGACAGCGCCAGCAGAGTAAACATGCCGCCCAGCACGCCCAGCATAATCACCACAAACAGGACGATGTACGCGGCCACAGCCGCCTTGGAGCGGGCCTTGTTCTTTTTCGCATCATAGAAATAGCTGCGAAAAACCTCCGCTATCTGTTTCTTCAGCAGTATTTTCAGCATGCTTCTCCCTCCAGTTCGAGGAACACCTGCTCCAGCGAGTCGTCGCCCTTGACCTCCTCCATCGTGCCGGAGCGAATCAGCCGTCCAGCTTTAATGATGGCCACCTTATCGCACAGCTTTTCGGCCACTTCCAGCACATGGGTGGAAAAAAAGATAGCGCCGCCCTCGTCGCACACCTCGCGCATCATGCCCTTGAGCAAATGCGCGGCCTTGGGATCCAGGCCCACAAAGGGTTCGTCCATGATGATCAGCTTAGGCTGATGAATCCAAGCAGCGATGATAGCCAGCTTCTGCTTCATGCCGTGCGAATAGGAAGCGATAGGCTGCGCCAAATCAGCCGTCAATTCGAAACGCTCCGCATAATCATGAATGCGCGCCTGGCGGTCAGCTGCACTGATGCCGAAGATATCGGCGATGAAGTTCAGAAACTTGATACCCGTCATATAATCATACAGGTCGGGATTATCGGGGATATAAGCAATCTCCTTTTTGCAGGCCAGGGGCTGATTGCGCACGGAGTTTCCATCGATCGTGATTTCGCCCGCGTCAAACTGCAAAATGCCTGCCACGGACTTAAGCGTAGTGGTTTTGCCCGCGCCGTTATGACCGATAAAGCCATAAATTTCGCCCGGCAGGATGTGCAGGCTCAGGTCGTCAACCGCTTTTTTATCGCCATAGATTTTGGTCAGATGTTCAATTTTAAGCATTGTTATTTTTTCTCTCCTTTTTGTAAATCTCCACGCAAAAGCCCTGGTATCCGCAGTGCGGGCAGATCAATCTGCGCATAGCCGGGGTATGCCGCGACCAGAAAAGCTGCTTCATCGAGGGCTTGAACACTTCGTGGCATTCGGGGCAGATATACCCCACGCGCCCGCGATAAAACCGCATGATCCACACCCCAAATGGCACGATCATCAGCGCATACAGCGCAAACGGCCACCATATGCCCGTCACAATCCACAGGATCACCGCGCCCCACTCCATCGCTGCCATGGGGATACCGGCCAGCAGCATGATCATATGCATCTGCCGGCTTTGCTTTCTGTTTTCCATTGTATAGGCGATGTCGCCAAGCGACTCAACGGAAAAATTTTCCACGCGCTTTAGCTCGCGCCGGATGCCTTCCACCCTGTCCAGCCGTGCTTGCCGCTCCGCCATTTCATCGCACAGGATACGCTCCTGCTCATCCAGCAGGGTGTTGATCACGCTGCCCGGATCGCTTTCGCTAAGCAGATCGCTTATGCTATTGATGGACAGCCCCGCCTCGCGCAAAAAGCAGATAATCCGCAGGCGGCGAATATCCGCCTCGGAATAAAGCCGCCGTCCGCCTTCGGATAACTCGCTGGGCTTGAGGATATCCCGCGCATCGTAATACTGCACCGTGCGGACGGTAACACCGCAGAGCTTTGCCGCTTCACCCGTTGTGTATTTGGCCACGCTTTCCCCTCCTTCGCGCCCATCCTACATCATGACGCAGCGTCACATGCAAGCCCTTACGCAAGGTAACATGCAAAAAAGCTGCAGAACCGGCTGCATTTTGCGCGCCCAATAAGCAACGAGCGTTGTATATTATATGTTGCCGTCATTCGCATGTCAAGTCTTTTCAAAATCAGCGGTATGTAAAAATCGCATACCTGCCAGCAAATAGTACACGGGCATAGAACGAGCACCGCTCAGGAGAGGATGCAAAGCGGATGTGAGGGTTAAACTGTGCACCCGCAAGGGGAGCAGCAAGCTATTGGAGGAAAACCGCAATGACTCTGATGCTCCGGCAGCCAGCGCAACGCGCGATGCATTTTGGTTGACGCTTCGACGCTGACGTTCGCAGCGCTTCCATTCTCCGTAAAGCGCCCCTTATACTGGAACGGAAAGGCATCGTCCTTGGATGAAATCGGCCGCGACGTATCCTGCAGGTAAGGATGCTTTTGATGGGCGGCAGCTGCTTGCCGGTCACATAGCACAGTGCGGTTTCATCGCCCAGCGATGCTGCAGAGCGCATGCGCCAGCTGCTCTTTACATCCTCGCGCATCCACAGGCGGTTTTCCTCGCCAGGGCATTCCACGCTGGAGCACACGGTTTTATCCGCGTCCTTGCCCTTGCCAGGCGTATCCCCTTTATCGTATTCAAGCTTCAGCCAAACGACGGTCGGAAGATCGGCATAGAGCGTTTTCTTTTGCAGCCAGGCAAGCAGGACGCGCAGGCATTGGGGCGCGTGCGGCTCGGCGCACCACGCCTTAATCTTAGCAAGATAGCTGTCCAGCTTGCCGTTCTGCTTCTTTGGCATCAGATACTCTAGGCTGCCGGCAAGCGGAAAGGGCCTGATATCACTGGAGCGGCTTTCCGCCTCCGGCGTTGAAGGCACCGCGAAGGCCTGCGCCTTTTTGCTTAGCCGCTGTGATGTGACAAGCTCCCCCGTCGGCGACAGGATGATGTTGAACTCAATACTCGTATGAGCCCTGTCCATCGCCGTAAGCGCAGGGCTCCACATTCCCCTGACACTCGCGCGTGCCAGGATAAATATCCCTGCGCCCGCCTTTTTCAACCATGCGCTTTGCCATATCAAAGTGCTTGTTTTCATTGTGCCCGTCGGCAATCAGCTCCGCCTCTGTGCGATACGGATTGGGTATGAAATGCGCGCGCACCTGATACATGGGGGTCTTCAAGTAGGTATAGACAGACAGCACGCTCGCCTTGCCCTCGCAGCTGATCGGGCGGATGCTCTTGCTCTCCGTCTGAATCGGATGCATAATCCAGACCCGGTCAACCACCCACAGAATGGAAGACTTCCAGTAGATAGTGAATATATTTTTGAAATTCAACTTACGCGTTCCCCGCCGCCCCGCCTCATCCTTGCGCTCCCTCAGACCGATATGATGCACATAAGTATCCAGAATATCGCCTGTATCGTATACGCAGGCAGTATATTAACTGTATACAATTTACGCCCTTACGCGAGAGGGGACCTGCCCGGCAGTCTGATTGCTGCTGCAAGACGCAATTTCAATTCACGCCCCTGCACGAGGGGCGACATCCAGGGCAGACTGGCCCGCGACCCGGAGGTAAAATTTCAATTCACGCCCCTGCACGAGGTGCGACGAGGACAAGGAAGGCAACCTGACTGGTGAAATTATTTCAATTCACGCCCCTGCACGAGGGGCGACTCGGCTGTCCGTGGGTGTCTCGCTCCCATCGCGCATTTCAATTCACGCCCCTGCATGAGGGGCGACCGTGCAAGCTGCTGCCGGTGATCGACTGCGCGCTATTTCAATTCACGCCCCTGCATGAGGGGCGACGGTGTGCGATATCCTGAAAAAGTACCTGTTCCAAATTTCAATTCACGCCCCTGCATGAGGGGCGACCCTGGCGGGATAAAACGTCTTGCAGGTGGAGCTATTTCAATTCACGCCCCTGCATGAGGGGCGACGAGGATGCTTACTACGACCGCCTGCTGCGGGAGTATATTTCAATTCACGCCCCTGCATGAGGGGCGACGATACTCAAGCTGCTTTTCGTGCCTTGACATTTCATTTCAATTCACGCCCCTGCATGAGGGGCGACCCCTTTTACACGACGCGCCACGCTATCCACGCCATTTCAATTCACGCCCCTGCATGAGGGGCGACCACAGAAGATCGCGGAATGGGAAATCAACCTGCCATTTCAATTCACGCCCCTGCATGAGGGGCGACACGGGGCCAGGATCACCTGCCTGGACGACGTAAAATTTCAATTCACGCCCCTGCATGAGGGGCGACGCAGAGCATTGTAACGCAGTGCTTTGCGGGCATTATTTCAATTCACGCCCCTGCATGAGGGGCGACATTTGGCGGCCAGATGCTCACCATGCTGGGCATATTTCAATTCACGCCCCTGCATGAGGGGCGACGTTTCGCATTCGCTACTACAACGGCGATACCTATTTCAATTCACGCCCCTGCATGAGGGGCGACAGCAAAAGATTTGCGCTGAACGCATATTTTTTGTTCAATCCTCACAAATCATCGCACTCTAACAGCGGAGTTATGTATTTTGCAGGAATTGATTTGGCAATATTTCACAAAATCATTGCATGAATTTTAGCATCACATTGCGCGAGTTATCCAGCTAATCATGTATGATTCACATGATTTGAAAAGAGCATTTGCCGTTTCTACTATAGCATCAGCAACTCTCCCGCTTCAATTCGGGCAGTGCATCCCAGGATGTCAATGCGCTCCTTGTAGCTATTGCCAAGGCGATAAAACCGAACGGAATCATGCTCTGTATCAATTGTCGCCGCCAATTGCGCTTTGAGCGCGGTCAACTGTGCGGCGTCAAGCAGGACTTCAAACACTGAGTTCTGCACACGTCGTCCATAGCGTTCGCAGAGCTTCGCTACACTTCTAAGTCGAGCTTCTCCTGCTTCGGTCGCTGTATTCACATCATAGGCAACAACAACCAACATTCTCTCACCTCCAAACAAATGGCGGATAGCAGTCAAGATCCCCGCGCAAAACACGTGCCAGCATCATTGCCTGTACGTAAGCAATCAGTCCTACCTGGATCTTTTCTCCGAGGTACGGATGCGTGATTTCTTCCTGCTTTCGGTCGTGCCATGCAGCAAGCACCTTTTTGCGTCCATGTTCATTGAGCATAACGGCCAGTGAATCGTACTCAAAGTCCTTATCCGTCAGCTGACGTTTATTAAACAGCGACAGCACTAAGCGATCGCACAGTGGCGCGCGGAACTCCTCCAGCAAGTCCAGCGCCAGCGACGGTCGCCCCGGTCGAAGCGTATGCAGCCATCCTGCTGCCGGATCCAGGTTCGCCGTTTCAAGCGCAGCTTGAATATCGCGTGTTTGCAGCGTATACACAAACGATAATACCGCGTTGATCTCGTTGCGCGGCGGTCGTCTGCTCCGCTCCACAAACCGAAAAGGGCATTGCGGGGAAATCATATCGTCAAAATGCGCAAAGTAACATTTGGCAGCGGCTCCTTCGACGCCGCGTATTTGATCAACGCTTTCGCACTCCTCCAGCTGTGCCGCATACCGGCTGATAAACTGGCAGGCTTCTCGGAGCGTCCTTGATGTTGCCGCATCCTGCGTTCTCGCTGCCCGCATCAATACATTTTTCTCATTGAGCAACTTTCCAAGGAGAAGATTCTGAACGAACTTCATCTGGAAATCAGCATCATCCAGCGCTTGGTATTGCCTTTTTCTAAGCAACACATTGCCGCTGACCGGCCCGCAAATGCGGCTGTAAAAGCGTCCATTTGACGATAGGAACGTCAATGTAATGCCATGCTCAGCGCAAAACCCAATCAGCGGTGTGGATACCGTCATCTCTCCGAAGCAGACAATTCCATCCAGCATCACAGCCGGTACGCTGGCTTTCTCTTCGCCGCCGATTTTCACGCAGATATTCTCATTGCGGCAGAAAAGGTAGCTTTCCGGCGTTGTCACATAGAGGGTCTCCAGCAATTTTTTCATTCGGTTTCTTCCACCATCTCTGCTTCAAGAAGAAGCGCCTTGCAGTAATTCTTTGCGGATGCTTTCACCTTTGGCATGCAGTATTCCTTCATCGAGCAGCGTTTGCATTTGGGGCCATAGACTGCCGGCGGAATTCGCATTTCACGGCGAACCTTCCAGAGCTTCTGCACAGTTTGGCACACTTGTTCTCGCAGCGCTTCATCAAACTCCACATCCACCCTGCGATGCGCAGTAATGAAAAACAAGGCGCCTGTCGGAATGATCGTGTGATACATTTCCTCTATGCACATCGCCTGCGCACAAAGCTGAATTTTGTATTCCGATTCATCGCGAAGCCTTCCATGCTTATACTCCACAGGCAGCAACCGCACCGGAAAATCCACCGCCGGAATCATGCAGCCAGCTTCATCCCGGACCGCTTCAATACAGTCGCATTTTCCGCTGATTTGCAGTTTGTCCGAAAAGACGCTGTTCTCGTAGAGCTTTAGAAAATCGCCGCGGTGCTCCACGCGCTGTGTATGAACCCGCTCATGCTCTGCGCGGCCTTTCGCCGTCTCGACGTTTTCCACCCATACACGCTCGTTCAGCAGCAAGGCGGCGCGTCGCAGGCAGTAATCCGCCTGCGACAGCCACGATAACGGAAGATACTCCTGCTCGTCATCCACGGGCAAGCCAGCTTTCTCCCTGCGGCAGCTCATCCCAGACAATCTGCCCATAAGGATTACTTAGGAAGCCCATCCGCACCCCAGCAGGCACCCGATCCAGGGCTGCCTTTGCTTCATAGTCACGGTAATTTCGGGGACACTCCGTCTTTTTCTGCACCGTCACCAGTTCAAAGAGCTTATGCGCCGGCGCGCATCCCAATTTGGCTTGGCGTGCGCGCTGCTCAGGATCCGTATCCGTACCTTCATGCTTGAAGATGATAAGAGGAGAAACAACCTCCATTTCCCCCTTGCTGGCCGAGCGGTCATGCTCATACATATTGAGAATCGCCTCAAACAGCGCCTTCATATCCGCTTCATCAAATCCCGTTTCTGCCGCAAGGTTCGCGCTGATAAAGCCGCGCACCTCATACAGACCAAAGGGAATAATCTGCTTGCGTCCCATCGTGCGCAGTTTGTCCTCCGGCGCTTCCTGTTCCGCTTTTTCGTATTCGTCATAGGATTTATCGTTTCCGCCTAGTGTCGCTGCCATGCGCGTGATGGATATATCCAGCGGCAGCACAGAATCCAGGCTTTTTCCAAAGGCAATTTGAACAGGGCCGCGGACTTGCCCCGCATTAGGCCCCGTGGACATCACTGCGCCAAAGGTACGCACATCATAGAAGAGCTCGCATGCCTTCTTGCGCGCCGCATAAACCGGGTTCTTTCCTTTTGCTCCCTCAATGTTCGCTTCTCGCCTCGCCAGCGCAATCTGCTTATTCAGATTCACAGCCTTCTGTACAAAGATTCCCATACCCGGTACGCCCGGATAAGCAAGCTCAATGTAGTTGCGAATGCGGCGTTTTGTTGCAACGTCGGTGATAAATCCCTGCATGGTCTGCGGATCAATTCGCGGCATGTTGCCCATATCCGGATCCCCGTTGGGGTTGGCATTGGTGCAAGCAACATAGTACATAAATTCATAACGGTTTTGCAGTGCCATCTTCTTATTCCTCCTCGTCCGTTTCTTCCGCTTGCTGCTTTTCTTTCTTCAATCTTCGCAGTTCATTGAGCCTGCTGTTCAATTCCGCTGTCATTTGACGATAACCCAGTGCAAAATAGGCCTGCTGCTCCAAGTTCAGCGTGGTTGGAATTTCTGCAATATCGCAAGTCACTGCATCCAGCATTTCCTGATACAGCTTCATATAGTCGCCCTTGATTTTGTCCTGATGCGGTACTGAATGGATCGACAATTGTCCCAGCACCAGCGCCGGCATCTGACAGGCAGATGCATAGTAGCGCTGTACAATGCCTGCCTGAACATCTCTCATTGCAAATTGCTGCATACTTGCATACACGGCGACCCACGCGCCGCAACGGTAGGCAACATTTGTATTTTTCGCCTGATACATAGCCTCTATCACGCCTTCCTTTCGATTGTTTTTCCGAATCAGCCATGCTTTGAGCCACTGGCAGCACATTGTATCGGGCACTGGCGCATGCTTATCTTCGTCGCTGGCACTGGCCATCTGATTGCGAATATACCGCAGTGCACGGACCGCCACAGAGTCCGGCAATATACTATCTGTTAAGATTGCATGCAGCACCGACGACGTAATTCCGGAAAGCTCCTTGTCCATTCGTTTGAAAACGTCCTCCTCATTCTTGCGCATCGGCATCAAACGAATCATCATTGCCTTCAGCGAATTGATCTTTGCAAGTCCTGTTCCGCCGAGATTGACCATTTTCAAATCATTGCGCCAATGCTGAATGCTCTTCTCCAGTTCGCTGTAGTTTCCGTGGTCGTAGCTGCGAACCATTACCCGTCCTGTAACGCCGGAAAGCAGCAAAATATAATACTGCGCACTGGCTGGAATCGCCGTTGTCGCCGCTCCGCTCTCAATGCTCTCGATGCGTTTGGCAGGAAGCAAACGCTCAGCATCAGGATCCAACGGCGTTTCCAACGCTTCATCAATTTCTTCATCGTCATATTCATCAACATATTCGTCATTATCTTCCGCCTGCTGTTCTGCTTCCAGTCCTCCGGAATCGCCGTCCAGCGCCTGCTTCATCGGGTCGCATTCTGCAGGAATATAGCAGTCAAACCAATGGACAAAGCGCATTCCCGCCAGCGTCGGGGAGAGCGTTTCGCTCGACATTAGATGGTCAAGCGCCGCCTTCACAGCATCAATTGCTTCGGCAGAAACAGGCGCATTCGCCGATTGCTTTAGCCCATACGAGCAAAAGGCCGGCTTGTCAAAACAGAACAACGGTAGTGGTCCCTTTCCTCCAACTTTTTGAAACCCCGTAATTAGTGGCAGCGTAGGAACAGGCGTCGTTCTTTCCCCTGTAATCAGGCACAGACTTTCTGGTGCGCCACGCTGCACAAGCTGCTTGCGAAACTCACGCCACCATCCTTGCACCTCTGGCAGCTCAACAATGGGTGTTCCCGCAATTTCAAACGAGACGCGGTCTGACGGCTTTACCTTCAACCGCATCAGTTCCTGCCGTACCTGTTCGCAACGAGCTTCATCTTGCAGCAAGCGTACGCAGGCTAACAATTCCGGCGCTTTCTGCGCTGCCTGCTGAAGAGAATCAAGAAAAAACTGATGCTTGAACGTGTTGCCTTTCGGCTTTTTATTTTTTCTACTTTCTTCGTTTTGCTCTTTTTCTTCTCTCTGAGTCTCTTTCCAGAAAACAATTTCGTATTTTTCTGCAAGCGCATTACACTTATTGCCATGTGTCATGCTTCCGACATCCGGGCAAAAGTATTCATCTTCGCCATCCAGCCTGGGGCCAAGATACGTGCCATTCGCGCCGATACACACCCATGCTTTTACCGTCTTCTTCACCATGCCGGAAGGCGGCGCCAACTGGTAACGCCTTGCATAATCGTACAGCGGTTTCAGCATATGCCATCCCCCTTCAGGACCTCCGGGCTGTCATAGGGCGGCACTTCGATGACGCCTTGCTTCATCACCGCATGATACAGGGACAGCTTCGTCCGCGTTTTCTTGCGAACCTCCGCATCATGCAGATCAAAAATGTCGTACACCATCAAACCGAAATCCATATCTTGCTGAATCGACTTTTCGTTCGGGTCACTCTCAGAAAAATATGCAACGCATTCCCTCAGTCCAAGCGCAGGCTGGCAAAAGCACTTGCCATCCTTAATCCGCCGCTCGGCTTGCGCATACAGCTGTGCCACCGTACCCTGGAAAGCTGAGCGCGGTATGATTTTTGCTGTAATACGGTATCGAACGTCATATAGAAAGACCGTTTGCCGCTGCGTTCGCTTTTTCTCATCGCTTGTGTCAATTGGTTTCATGTCGTTTCCCAATGTTTCCTTCACTTCATTCCGCTTGACACTGATATAGCGGATAGGCTTCAATACCTCAATTTTCGTGACCATCCAGAAAAATTCTTTGGGTTTATTATAGATGCTTGACAATATGCCCCGCGCTGCTGATGGCGTTGGGCACGCTTGTGACAGTCTTTCTACCTTCGTAGCCGGCGAAGTAAAGCACGCAAAATCTCCCCAAACCGTCACTGAAATCTCCATGATTCTTCATCACCTCCATGTTCTTCTCTCTGCCAAGTCGGCAGAGAGAACGGCCTTATACTTACACTGTTTCTACTCCCGTCTTGCCGCTTAGCTTTATGTTAAGCCAAGCATCAAGCCGCACTGTCAGTGTCAGCATAAATTTAAAGGTCAGAATTGTCAATAGCTAATTGAATATACAAGGAATTTTACCACATATAGTCGCTATTATTTTTTAGCTGCAGCCCCGTATCCATATGATAATTCTCTTTTCTACAAAGTACCCAATAGCCGGATGGCTGTGCGGGCTCATTCCGCTTGGCAGCAAAACACAGTTGCTCCGCATAACCGCTAAAGAAATCATCCGGATACACGGTCACGCACAGCGGCGCCGCTTCATGCATCCATTTCATCGTCAAGCCATGCTCCAAGGCTTCTTCCTTTAGTTTCTCAAACATTTTGTTTTCAGGCTCATATGGTACAAGCACCTGTACGCCATCATTCTTGATAATGCGATAGTTTTTCTCTACCAACGCATAATCCTGCGCTTTGATTGCGCTGTCCAATTCGCTGCTGCCCTTTAGCTTTCGAAAAAGCCGCTGATAATAGCGCTGAATGTCGCTCGGGTTCATCAGGTCAATCGGTTTTTCATCATGCAGTGCGCTGACCAACATCGCCGCCCTGCCATACCAGTTATCTGGGTACAGATTTTCTTCATCCGGAAGAAACACGAGTACTTGCCCGCCTTCCGGAAGACGGCCATTTCGGTTGCAGCGGCCTGCTGCCTGAATGATTGATTCCAGCGGCGCCAACGCACGGAAAACGTTGTCAAAATCCAAATCCACGCCAGCCTCTATGCACTGTGTTGCAATCACCCGGCACGGCAGACCATCACGCAGACGCTTTTTAACTTGCTCTATCACGACGCGCCGATGCGCAGGGCACAGTTCTGTCGTTATATAGAATGCCGATTCCTTCTCACACTCCGATTGCAGCGCATCAAACAGCTTCTTCGCGTGCTTTTTCATATTTACAATGGTGCAGACGCTCCGCTGCTCCGCCATCCTCTGCGCAATTTCTCCCCACGGCATTTTCTCATCCGGCAAAATCCGCCATGTAACCTGAACACGCCGAAGCTTCTGATACATATCCGCATGATTCGGGCAGATTTCTGCAGCATGCCACGTAAGATCAGGGATTGATGAATAATCCGGCTGTGTCGCCGTAGAGAAAAGCATCGTTACATTTTTCTTTGGCAGGTTGCAAAGCGACTGAATTGTTCTGAGCGTCGCGGGAAACAGCTCCGCAGGCAAGCTCTGCGCTTCATCAAAAATAATCACCGAATTAGCCAACTGGTGCAGCTTCCGAAGATTTGGCGCTTTTGCCGCAAACAAGCTCTCAAAAAATCGCACTGAGGTTGTGACAATGACCGGCATGTTCCAGCGCTGTGCGAACTCCCTCTGCTCCTCCGTCAGCTGCCGCTGGCTATGAGCCTCCAGTAAAACATCATCCCCGAGGATTTTACGATATTCCATCGCATTCTGTTCCGTCAGCGTAATAAACGGCAATACGATAACAATTCGCTGTTGACCATTTTTGCAGCATTGGCGCAGCGCAAAATGCAGCAAAGCCAGCGTTTTCCCCGTGCCAGTAGGTGCTGTCAGGGTATAGATTCCCGGCGCATTATCACCCGCCCTGCCGCAAGCTTCAAACACTTCGTTGCGCAGCGAATTGAGTTTTTTATCAGCAATTGAGTTTTTTGCCAGCTCTGCCCGATATGCATTTAATCGCTCTAGCCATTTTTCTGCATCACATTTCGGCGGTTCTGAAATGGTTTCTCCTTCTTCTTCCGCTGATGCAGTATAATCTGCATCCACCAGACAGGAAAGCAGCAGCCGCGACCAAAGCATCTTTTCTTCATCCCGCAGCTTCAAACTCTTGAGGCCAATGCGCTTCCACTCCGGAAGTTCCCCATGAAATATATCGTAGAGCGCCTTGTAATTCTCTTTACCTGTTAATGCAACCTCCTTTCCATCGTTTCCTTCAAGCCAAATTTGTGCTGTCATGCAATTGCACAGCGAGTGCTTTAGTTCATCGTAGCAGAGCAGCATCCCATGATGCGCATTGATTGCCTCGAAGATGGGCGTATAATTTGTATTTGCAAACTTTTCACTTATGCGCTCATCCGTCTCTTTGCCCGCATATTTTTTGCTCGTTTTAATAAGCACCCAGTACAAAAACGCAGCGCTTGCCCTTGCATGGTCTACTCTGGATGCTTTTCTTATTAAGACATCTTGGAATTTATCCGTAAATTTGCCAGCATCGTGAATAACCCCGGCCATTTCCGCTTCTTCTTCCATTCCCAGTGAGCTTCCAAACGCTTTGCTCAGCGCTCCCACCGCGCGAAGATGCTCCTTCACTTCCACCTGCTCACAGCCTGAGTGCTTTGACTTCGCGTACCACTTCTTCATAGTATCTCTCCATATTCATATTTAGCTCAAACGGTTATACTGCATATTTAGCATACATAAACCTTTTGATTTTGTCAATGCCCTCAAACACGCAAAAGAAAAGACCCATGACTGCCATAACAGCCATGGGTCGGAAATCCTTGATAAAAAGGGAACTCAGCGCTTGCTGAACTGAGGTGCGCGACGAGCGGCTTTGAGGCCGTACTTCTTGCGCTCCTTCATGCGAGGATCGCGGGTCAGGAAACCAGCCTTCTTCAGATCACCGCGCAGGTCGGGATTGGCCTTGCACAGAGCGCGGCTGATGCCGTGACGGATCGCGCCGGCCTGGCCGGTGAAACCGCCGCCATTGACGTTTACCATGACGTCATAGCCGGAAACCTTGGTCAGTTCCAGGGGCTGACGAACGGTCATTTTGAGGGTTTCATAACCGAAATAGTTGTCGATATCGCGGCCATTGATGACGATTTTGCCATCACCAGCCACCAGACGAACGCGGGCCACAGCGGACTTGCGGCGGCCAACAGCATTGAAATCATTAGCCATGAATGTATTTACTCCTTCCGCGTTACTTGCTCAGTTCGAGCGTTTCGGGCTTCTGCGCGGCATGCGGATGATTCTCGCCCGCATAGACGAACAGCTTCTTCGCCATCTGACGACCCAGGGGGCCCTTGGGCAGCATACCAGTGATGGCATGACGCACGGCAAACTCGGGCTTGTCGTTCATCAGGTCGCGGTACTTGCTTTCGCTCATACCGCCGGTGTAGCCGCTGTGATGGTAATAGATCTTCTGATCCAGCTTGCGGCCGGTCAGGATCGCCTTATCGGCGTTGATGATGATTACATAATCGCCGGTATCCACGTGAGGAGTATAGATGGGCTTGGTCTTACCGCGAAGGATATTGGCAACCTGAGTCGCCAGGCGGCCAAGCACCATGCCGTCAGCATCAACGACATACCACTTGCGCTCAACGTTTTGCGCATTTGCCATAAAGGTATTCAAGTACATTTCCTCCTTGACAAAATCAAAGCAATTTAGGGATGGTCTGGCATGATGGTCAGCATGCAGAACCGTGTTCAATAGTTCCCGGGGCTAGCGGAGTCTATTGATGCATCTGATATAATACCGTAATTCACAGAATTTGTCAACCCCGTTTTTGCTTTTCTCTGCAATTTACGCGCAATAACGCAAAAGTTTTTCCGCCGCTTCCCCACCCTATCTCTTGACGGCCGCAGCGTCAGCAAGTAGAATATCGGTTGCGTATATACTTCTTCTTTATTGCATTTCTCAACAGCCGTGAAAGGACCAAAGACAATGGGAAAATTTCTCTGCGATCACGATCTGCACTGCCACACGATTCTATCCGCCTGCTGTCATGACGAGCGGCAGACCCCTGCCAATATGCTGGCCGTGGCCGAGGCGCATGGTTATAGCACGCTGTGCCTGACCGACCATCTGTGGGATAACGCCGTGCCCGGCGCCAGCGAATGGTATCAGCCCCAGGATATCGCGCATGTAAAGCAGTCCCTGCCCCTGCCCAAGAGCGACAGCGTCCGCTTTCTCTTTGGCTGCGAGACAGATTTCTGCGGTGGCGACAAGCTGGGCCTGCGCCCCGATCACTTTGATGAATTCAGCTTCGTGATCATCCCGCCCGATCATTTCCATATGGTCAATTTTGTCCGCCCCGAAAGCATTTCGGAGCCCGATCAGATTGCCAATCTGCTGCTGGAACGTCTGGAGGAAATCGCGCGCCTGCCTATCCCCTTCCATAAAGTCGGCATCGCGCACCTGACCACGGGGCTGATCAACCGCGGCAAAAACAAGTACGACGTCATCAACGCCATCAATCAGGATCGCTTCTTTGAGGCCGTGCGCGCCTTTGCCAAGAGCGGCGCGGGCATTGAGCTGAACGGCGCCTGCTTCGGCCCCACCTGGCAGGAGCACAAGAATGAGGAATTGTGCCTGTATCGCATCGCCAAGCAGGCTGGCTGCAAATTCTACCTGGGTTCTGACGCGCATATGCAGGAAAAGATGCTGCGCATCGTCGAAGTGCTGCCCGAAGTGGTGGAAGCTCTTGGTCTTACGGATGCGGATCGTTTCTGCCTGGAATAAGCCATATCATGTCAAGCGCCGCCGGATCATCATGACCCGGCGGCATTTCATTATCGATTTTTACCCCTGCGGCTGTTCGCTCCCCACCGGTGCTGCCGTCTGGTTCAGGCTTGTGGGCGGCGGCGTTTGGGTAGGCACAGCCGTCGGCGTGCCTGTCGGCGCAGGGGTCAGGGTGGGCGTCTGCGTGGGCGCAGGCGTGGCGGTAGGCTCGTTTCGCGCCTCATCATACATATAAGTGAGCGTCTTGCGCCCCGCTACGCCATCCGAGCCCAGACCGCGCGCAATCTGATAGGCTTTCACGGCTGCCTGCGTGCCGCCGCGATAGGTGCCCGTCACCGTGCCGGTGTAATAGCCCAGCTCAGTCAGGCGCATCTGCACCCAGTATACATCATCGCCATGGCTGCCCACATTCATCTGACGCACAGTCTGAGGCGGATTGTGGCTGTCATACACCGGCTTTGGGGAAGGCGTGGGCGTAACGTAGTTCAGCTTATTGTTGGGATTAATGCTGCCCGGCTTAATGGAATAGGTGAGCTCCGGATCTGCCTTGGCGTCGTCGTGGATCCATACCTGTGTGCCCTCGCCGCAGTTGGTATAGATCCACTTTGCGTCCGGCACCGTCAGGCGAATGCAGCCGTGCGAGGCGCGCTTGCCCAGGTTTTTATAGGAGGACTCCACCAGATCCTGAGGATCATAATTGCGGTACATCACCGAATGGAAGGCGATTTCCTCGTTGATTTTTGTCCAGTACTGCGCCGTGCCGCCGCCCCATTTGGGGAAGATGCACCACAGCGCACGGCGCTTGGTCAGCGTAAAGGTGCCCAGGGTGCTGGGATAGGCCCTGGTGCCGGTGGAGCAGATAAACGCCTTATGCAGCACGGTAAACTCGCCCTGCGCATCGCGGGTATAGATTTTCGTAACCTGGTTTTTTACATCCACCTCGATGAAGTAAGGCGGCGGGGTCGGCTCAGGCGTGGGCATGGGCGTGGCGGAGGCAGGCACCGCAGCGGGCGAAAACAGCGCGTTCCACGTCTGTTCGCCCACGACGCCATCCTCCTTCAGGCCGTTATAGCGCTGAAATTTGGTCACAGCCGTCTTGGTGCGGTCATAAAAGCCCGTAGTCACCTTGCCCTCATAAAAGCCCAGCTCAAGCAGCCGCTCCTGCACCTGCTTAACGCGCTCGCCCGTATCGCCTCGCTGCAATTTGCCCGTATAGGTGATATTGGGCGTTGGAGTTGGCGTAGGGACGGCGGTAGGCGTGGGCGTAGGCGTTGGGGTAGGCAGGGCAACCGTGCCCGAATAGAGCAGCTTCAGCGTTTTCACATCAGCCTTGCCCGTAGCCTCCAGGCCGTTATCACTCTGGAATGCCGCCACAGCGGCGCGGGTATTTTTCAGGTACTTTTCGCTCAGCTTATCCTGATAATAGCCGTAAGCCTTCAGCGCCTCCTGCAGGCGCTGCACGCCCGCGCCGGTCATGCCGTATTCCAGCGGACGGTAGCACTCGCCATAGATAATCGCCTGCGTGGCAGCGTCGGCAATGCCGGTCTGCTCCAGATCGTAGGCATCCTGCACGGCCTTGACGGCTTTGCGCGTAACCTCGGCAAAGGTACCGCTGAGCGGGCCGTTATAGTATTCCAATTCCTTCAGGCGCGTTTGCAGGCGAAGCACCTCGTCGCCCGTATCGCCGAACTGCAGCCCGGCCGTATTTTCGGCATAGGCCGCTGTGCAGCATATCAGCAGCGCCAGCAATGCCAGCAGCAATCCTCGCTTCATGCGGTACACCTCACAATTCTGACGTACTGTAACCAGTGCGTTATTATATTGTAATAAAATTGTTATAGAATTGCAAGTACCATCTTTCGGCAGTTCGTGATTTTGGGCAACATTTTACGTTTTGTCCCGGATAGCCTGCACCTCGGCAGCCAGAATGTCCATTTCTTCCAGCGTGGAATACGGCCCCACGCTGGCGCGCACCGTTCCCTGCGTGCCCAGATACCGATGCATGCACGGCGCGCAGTGCAGCCCCCCGCGCAAGCACAGGCCGCGCGCGTCCAGCGCGTCCGCCAGCTCCGAGCTGTCCATACCTGATAGATTAAAGCTGAGCACACCCACGTGCGCGTCCTCTGCGCGGCCGTAAACCGTCACCCCGTCGATGGAACTCAGCTGCGCGCGCAGATCGTCAATCAGCTCGCATTCATATTGATGAATAGCTGCCTGATTGACCGACGCAAAACGAATGCCCTGCAAAAGCCCCGCAATGCCCGGCAATTGCAGCGTGCCACTTTCATAGCGGTCGGGCAGCATCAGGGGCTGATGCACGCTCTCGCTGGCCGAGCCCGTACCACCCTCGCGCAGGGGGCGCAGCGCCGCATGCTCGCCCACATATAGAATGCCTGTGCCCATAGGGCCAAGCAGACCCTTGTGTCCCGGCATGGCAATCATATCCGCGCCCGTATCGTCCAGCGGCAGCGTGCCCGCCGTCTGTGCCGCATCCAGCAGCACCAGCAGGCCATAGCGATGCGCGGCGGCGATCAGCTCACGCACGGGCTGCAGAGTGCCCGTCACATTGCTGGCATGGGTCAGGATGCACAGGCGCGTTTGCGGCGTTACGGCCTCGTCGATGGCCGAAGTGTCCAGCACGCCGCCCTCCCCCGCGCGCAGAATGCTCAGCGATATCTCCCCGCGTTGCTCCATGCCCGCCAGCGGGCGCATCACGGCGTTGTGCGCGTCATGCGTAGCCAGCACATGATCGCCCCGGTGCAGACAGCCGCGAATGGCCATGTTCAGCGCATCCGTGCAGTTGAGGGTAAAGATCACGCGTTCAGGGGCGCAGCCAAGATACCTGGCCGCCGCCTCGCGGCAGGCGTATACCACCCGTCCGGCGCACAGGGACGCGCGATGCCCGCCGCGCCCAGGATTGCCAAAGGGGCGGCTCATCACCCCGTTTACGGCGCGCAGCACCTCAGGGGGCTTTGGCCAGCTGGTAGCGGCATTATCCAGATAAATCATGCGTTTTCCCTCCCTGCACGCGGATGGGCCGCGCTTCATAGTATGCTATGAGCGCAGACAGGAGGGCATGCATATGCAGGAGATATTTGGTATCGCATCGTTTCGATCGCGCCAGCAGGTGATGCGCTTTGACGCGGCGCTGCGCCGCGCGGGCGTTCGCGGGCAGGTAATATCCACTCCGCGCGACGTATCGGTTGGCTGCGGGCTGAGCGTGCGCTTTGACCCGCAGGACACGGCCAAGGTGCTGACCGTATACAATCAAACGCGCCCCAGCAACCTGATCGGCTTCTACCAGGTGGAGCGCCAGGGCAGCGGCCGGCCGCGCATCATCCCGCTGCTGTAATTAAAATTCCAAACAATTTCCAGACAAACGCCTGGTATTGCCCAATCTTTGGACACTGCCGGGTTTTTGTCAGTTTTCAAAGCCCTTGCTCATTCTGTACAATACAGGATGGATGTGATAAGCCGCCTTTGCGCGCTGCACCGCGATAACACAAAAGAAAGGGCCCACCATCTCATGATTCATATTCTTTACAATCCCCTTGCGGGCAGCGGCCGCAGCGAGGAAAAGGCGCGCGAGGCTGCCGCGCTGCTTGCCCCACGAGAAGCCGAAATTCTGGATATCACCACGCTGGATACGGCCGCCTTTATGAAAAAGCTGCCGCTTGGGGATGAAGTAGTGCTCTCAGGCGGCGACGGCACCATCAATTATTTTATCAACGCGCTGGGCGGGCAGCCGCCGCGCCAGGGCGTTCTGTATTATCCCGCAGGCTCGGGCAACGATTTTATGCACGACGTATCGGCCAAGGACAACAGCACCATGGTGCCGCTCAATCGATATCTTGCCGATTTGCCCACGGTAGAAATCAGCGGCAAGCGCTATTATTTTGTCAATGGCGTGGGCTATGGCATCGACGGATATTGCTGTGAGGTGGGCGATATTCAGCGTTCCGAGGGCAAGAAAAACGTAAACTACACCGCCATCGCCATCAATGGGCTGCTGTTTGGGTATCACCCGGTCCGTGCAACTGTCACGGTGGACGGCAAAACGCAGCGCTTCAAGCATGTATGGCTCTCTCCCGCCATGAACGGCCGCTATTACGGCGGCGGCATGGAGATAGCGCCTGCGCAGGATCGGCTGAACCCTGACCGCAGGGTTTCGGTGGTGGTGATGCACTGCGCCAGCAAGCTCAAAACGCTGGCCGTTTTTCCCAGCATTTTCAAGGGCGAGCATGTAAAGCATGACGAGATGGTAACCGTGCTGACTGGTCACGATATCCAGGTGGAATTCGACCGTCCCACCGCGCTGCAAATCGACGGCGAAACCATTTCGGGCGTAAGGGACTATCATGTGCGCTCCGCCGCAGAAGCTGCGCAGGAAGCGGTTATCTGATTGAGTGATCAATAAAACTCGGGCTGCCTCATCATCGAGACAGCCCGTTTTTTATGCATTTTTCGCTTTTTCAAATTCCGCCATGATTTCCGCATCCGGCGGCGCGGTCATAAGCGATACGACGGCGATCAAAATGACCGAGAACAGGAAGGCCGGCAGCAGCTCATAGATGCCAAGCAGCCCGCCCATGGACTTAATCAGCAGCTTCCAGATAAACACCATCATGCCGCCGCCAACCATACCGGCAATTGCGCCTGCGCGCGTCGTGCGCTTCCAGAAGAGGGAGAAGAGCATAATCGGCCCAAATGTTGCGCCAAAGCCCGCCCAAGCAAAGGATACCACCTGGAATATCACACTGTTTTCATCCCAGGCAATCACAAGACCCAGCGCCGTAATCAGCAGGATCACCAGGCGTGACAGACGCATAATCTGCTTATCGGTTGCATCCTTTTTGATGATGCCTGCAAACAGATTCTGTGATACAGCGGAGGAGGCAATCAACAGATAGGAATCGGACGAGCTGATCGTGGCCGCCAATATGCCCGCCGTCACAAGGCCGGCCAGCACAGGATGGAACAAAAGCTGCGCTACCTGGGCAAACAGGTTTTCCGCGCCGCTCTGCGTGGCGAGTGAGACTTCAGCAGGCAGCAGTGCGCGACCCATCACGCCGATGGCCACGGCGGCCGTCAGCGAGATAACCACCCACACGCTGGCAATGCGGCGCGAGCGCGTCAGTTCCTCCCCGCGGCGGATGGCCATAAAGCGCAGCAGCACCTGTGGCATGCCAAAGTAGCCCAGACCCCAGCTGAGGGTGGAAAGGATCTTCAAAAAGCCATAGCTTTCCGGTATGCCAAAGAGGGGCGCGCCGCCCGCGCTCTGCTGCACGCCAGAAGCATCCACCACAGGCGAAGCCAGTTGCGTCAGCGACAGATATCCGGGGATCGCCCGCGCGTTTTCCATCACCGCGCCGATGCCGCCCGCGTGGCGCGTGCCCACAATCAGCACGCACAGTAGCGCCGCCACCATTACCATGGCTTGAATGAAATCGGATACGCTCTCGGCCAGGAAACCGCCCAACATGGTATACAGCAGCACGAAGGCCGCGCCCACCAGCATCATGCTATGGTAGGACATATTAAACAGCCCGGCAAAGAGCTTGCCGCAGGTAACAAAGCAGCTGGCGGCGTACACGGTAAAGAAAATCAGGATAAATATGGCCGATACGCCCAGAATGACCTTCTTTTTTTCATGAAAACGATTGCTGAGGAAATCCGGCACGGTAATGGCATTGCCAGCGGCCACGGAATAGCTGCGCAGGCGGCGCGATACCAGCAGCCAGTTCAAGTACGTGCCCAGCGCCAGGCCAATCGCCGTCCAGCCAGCATCCGCCAGGCCGCACCAGTAGGCCAGGCCAGGCACGCCCATGAGCAGATATCCGCTCATATCCGAGGCCTCGGCGCTCATGGCGGATACCCATGGTCCCAGCGTGCGCCCACCCAGGAAATAGCTTTCAGCGTTTTTGTTGGATCGGCGTGCAAACAGTATGCCAATGGCAATAATCATAAGCATATAGCCCGCCATAACGATTAAAATAACGGCTTGGTTTGTCATAAAATCTCCCTGTTTATTTTCTGGATTTGCCCAGATACGCGGCCTTTACCTCCGGATTATCCAGCAGCTCCGCGCCCGTGCCCTGCACGCCCATCATGCCCGTTTGCAGCACAAAGGCATAATCGGCCACCTTCAGGGCGGCGTTCGCGTTCTGCTCTACCAGCAGGATGGTCATTCCCTGGGCATGCAGCGTTTTAATAATTTCAAAGATATCGCGGATGACCAGGGGGGCCAGGCCCAGAGAGGGTTCGTCCATCATGAGAATGCGCGGCTTCATCATCAGCGCGCGCCCCACGGCCAGCATCTGCTGCTCGCCGCCCGAGAGCGTTCCGGCCATCTGCCAGGAGCGCTCCCTGAGTCGTGGGAAAAGGGAGTATACATATTCGATGTCGTGCTTCAGATCATCGCGGCGCAGATAAGCGCCGATTTTCAGGTTTTCAAGCACCGTAAGGTTGGGAAACACGCGCCGCCCCTCTGGAACCATGCCCACGCCCATGGAAACGATCTTTTGGGGATTGAGGCCGTTGATCGCCTGGCCGTCATACAGGATGGTTCCACTTTTAACAGGCGCCAGGCCGCTGATGGCCCGCAGCGTGGTGGATTTGCCCGCGCCGTTCGCGCCAATCAGGGTAACGATCTGACCTTCTTCCACATGGAAGGAAATGCCCTTGAGCGCCTCGATGCCGCCATAGGATACGCGCAGATCCTTGATTTCCAGCAGGCTCATGCCTCGTCACCTCCCAGATAAGCGGCGATCACCGCGTCGTTGTTCTGAATTTCATCGGGCGTTCCCTGCGCAATCAGGCGGCCGAAATCCACCACATAAATGCGATCGGAAATATCCATGATCAGGTTCATATGATGCTCGATGATCAGAATCGTCAGGTTAAACTGCTTTTTGATGCGCTGGATAAACGCGCCCAGCTCCTCGGTTTCCTGTGGGTTCATGCCCGCAGCCGGTTCGTCCAGCAGCAGCAGGCTCGGCTCAGTCGCCAGCGCGCGGGCAATTTCCAGCAGCCGCTGCTTGCCATAGGGCAGCGAGGTAGCGCGCTCATCGCGCACATCCTCCAGACCCACCACGCGCAGCAGCTGCATCGCATCCTCGCGCATGCGCTTTTCCTCGCGGCGGTTGATGCGCAGCATGGCCGTCAGCACATTGCTGCTGCGGCGCAGATGTCGCGCCAGCAGCACGTTTTCAAACACCGTCATGGAGCCGAAAAGGCGAATGTTCTGAAAGGTACGTGCAATGTCCCGGCGGGTAATCTGATCCGGCGTGTTGCGGATGATGCGCCCACGATAGGCGTCTCCCATCGTGCCGGCATAAAGCTTGCGCATGCGGCCGGTGGGATGGTTGCGCGCAATGGGCTTTCCTTCAAACAGGATTTCGCCGTTGGTAGGCTCATACACGCCCGTCACGCAGTTAAAGGCCGTGGTTTTGCCCGCGCCGTTGGGGCCGATCAGCGCCACGATCTCGCCGCGGTTGATTTCCATGCTCAGGTCGTTTACCGCCACCACGCCGCCAAACTGCATGGTCAGGTGGTTGATTTTCAGCACGTTCTCGCTCATTTTTCGGCCTCCTTCCCCTTGCGTCCGCGCAGAAGATCGGGAAGCTCTCGCTCGCCCATGATACCCTTGCGGAAGAACAACACCACCACCATGATGATCACCGAGAACACCACCAGGCGGAAGCCGTTGCGCAGCAGCGGCACCTGGAAGGATCCGATGGTGTAGGTATTGTCCAGGAAGCGCAGCCACCACTCCGAGCAGGCGACAAACAGGAAAGCGCTCAGGCAGCTTCCGGTGATGGAGCCAACGCCGCCCAACACCACAATCAGCAGGATTTCGTACGTCATAGCGCTGGTAAAGGACTTGGCCTGCACCGTGCAGGCATACATGGCCAGCATCGCCCCGCCAATGCCCGCAAAGAAAGAGGAAATGCAAAACGCCAGCTGCTTATGATGAAACAGGTTCACGCCCATGGCCTCGGCCGCCGTTTCATCATCGCGGATAGCCTTGAGCGCGCGCCCATAGGTGGAGTTGATCAGCAGCACAATCAGCGCGATGCACACACCCGCAATCACAAAGGGCACGAGCGTGGACAGATACACCACCACCTCCCCCTGGGCATTGCGGATATTAAAGCTGGAGAAGGACGGGAACTGATGCAGCATGTTGGAGCCATTGGTAATCGCGCCCAGCTTATCCCACTGAAAGATAGCACGGATGATTTCGGCAAAGCCCAGGGTGGCGATGGCCAGATAGTCGCTTTTCAGCTTCAGCACCGGCAAGCCAACCAAGAAGGCAAACAGCGCCGCCACCAGGCCGGACAGCACCAGCGCTGGAATTACTGGCAAGGCAAAGCGGATCAAGCCGCCATTGTAATACTGATAGACGATCTCGCGGCTCTCTTCCGGGATGGTAAAGATAGCGAAGGTATACGCACCCAGCAGCATAAAGCCCGCCTGACCCAGGGAGAAAATGCCCGTAAAGCCATTGAGCAGGTTCATGGACACCGCAACCAGCGCGTAGGTAGCGCCCTTTTTCAGCACGATAAAGAGCATGGAGCTGGCAGGCAGCAGCTGCTCAGCCGCAAACACCAAGGCGTATACAGCCGCGATGATCACCGCCGTGAGGATATGCGCCCGGCTCGGCTTTTTGCGCGTCGCAATCGATTGCATGCTTTCCCCTCCTTACACCTTATCCGTGGTCTTTTCGCCAAAGAGACCCGTGGGCTTGATAATCAAAATGACAATCAGCAGCACAAACGTAAACGCGTCGGAAAAGGTGGTCAGGCCCAGCATCTTATGGGTGATGCCGGCCTTGAACAGAATCAGATCCAGGCCCTTGATGATGTTTTCGCAAATGCCGATGATAAACGCGCCGATGACCGCGCCGGGGATGGAGCCGATGCCCCCAAACACCGCCGCAACAAAGGCCTTCAGGCCCGGCATGGAGCCGCTGGTGGCCACAACGGAAGGATAATTGGTAAAGTAGAGCATCGAGCCGATGGCCGCCAGGAAGGAGCCGATGACAAACGTGGCGCTGATCACGCGGTTGATCTTAATGCCCATTAGCTGGCTGGTTTCAAAATCCTTGGATACGGCGCGCATGGCCATGCCGATTTTGGTGTGATTGATCAGTAGCACCAGGCCGATCACGAGCAGGATCGTTAGCGGCGGGGTAATCAGCGTCGCCACCTTGGTGGTGGGCAGCGTGACCCCAAAGAGCGTCAGCGTGACAGACTGCGAAATAAACGGAATCGCCGGATAGACCTTGCTCAGGCCGCCGGTGATGTAAAGCACCAGGTTTTGCAAAAAATAGCTTACGCCAATGGCCGATATCATGATTGACATACGCGGCGCAGTACGCAGCGGCTTATAGGCAATGCGCTCAATGGCAAAGCCAATGAACACCGTCGCAAGCAGCACGATTGGAATGACCACATACAGCGGCAGGCCGGTCGCCGTCAGATACACCATCAAAATGCCCGACACCATAAACACATCGCCATGGGCAAAGTTGATCAGGCGCAGAATGCCATAAACCATCGTATAGCCAATGGCAATCAGCGCGTACTGCCCGCCCACCGAAATGCCGGACAACAGATAGGGAAGCACGGTTTTCAAGCAAAAGCCCTCCTTTGGCCTGCGCAGCGTATGCCGCGCCGGATGACGCACAGGACGGCGGGGACTGACCCTGCAATCCCCGCCGTGCCCATACGCCGTATATCGGTTGTGGACGCGCCGCCGTTAATCCTTGCCCTGCACAGCCGCCAGCTCCCAGGCGCTGTTGGCGGTATCCAGGTGCTTGATGAACGCCACGTCGCGGATCGCGTCGCCCGTTTCGTCAAAGGCAATCGCGCCGGTAACGCCATCGTATTTCACATCCCACAGCGCCGCGTTGACAGCCTTGGGATCCTTGGAGCCCGCGGCCTTGAGCGCTTCCAGCGCCACCATATAGGCATCGTAGCCCATGGCAGAAACGGCGGAGATCATGTCGTTGCCGTTGTTGTTGGCCAGATGCACGGAATCGCTGTTAATCCAGGCCTTGAAGCCCGCGTCAAACTCAGGGCTGCCACCCTCTTGATAGAAGGTAGACACATAGATGGTGATGTTCTGGCCAGCGGCAGCGTCTACCACCACGTTGGAATCCCAGGTATCAGAACCCAGGATCGGGGTAGTTACGCCCTGCGCGCCCGCAGCGCTGCAAATCAGCGCGGCATACGCCAGAGAGCAGGGAGCAAAGATTACCTGCGCGCCATACATGGAAGCGTTCGTCAGGTAGGAGGTAAAGTCCGTGTTGCCGGTCTGGAAGTACTCATCCACCACCATGCCGCCGTTCTTTTCAAACGCCTGCTTAAAGTTGTAGATCAGGCCAGTATCATAGTCGTTGCCAAGCTCTCCCAGGCAGTAGGCAATGGTCGCGCCCAGCTTTTCAGTGGCGTAATTGGCCAGCACCGTGCCCTGGAAGGGATCCAGGAAGCAAATGCGGAAATAGTGGGTGTTTCCCGCCGTGACGCTGGGGTTGGTGCAGGTAACGCCGATGGCGGGAATGCCCGCCTCGCCAAAGTAGGGCTTGCCGGCGTTGGACACGCTGGAGCCGTAGGAGCCCAGCACCACCGACACGTTTTCGCTCACCAGCTTCTGCGCGGCGGAAGGCGCCTTATCAGAAGAAGAACCGTTATCGGCATAAACAAGTTCCACTTTATATTCCGTGTCGCCTATTTTCACGGTAGGGAACAACTCGTTGGCATACTGCATGCCCAGCATTTCCTGCTTGCCGCCCGCGCCGCTGTCGCCAGTGGCCGGCTCATAAACGCCGATCTTGACGACTTCCTCGCCCAGCGCCGCAGCAGGAATGACCATGCACAGTACCAACAGGATCGCCAGCAATTTCTTCATTGCCCTCATCTCCTAAGAAAAGAATTGCTGTCATTATACGCATGCGCATTGCATTTTGCAAGTCCAAAATTGCAAAATTGCATTCAAATACAAAGGATAAACATTTTTGCAAATTAAATGGTCGTGGTGTAAGGATAAAATTCATTTTGTCCGCATATCGCGGACAATTTCTTTAATTCACGTGCAAAGCAAGGCAAAAGAAAAGAGCCGGTTTCTTCACCGGCTCCCTATCTTGCAGCAGTTTTAGATATCAATTTTCATTCCGTCGTAAGCTACCTCAAAGCCAAACTCCTTGGCCTCCTCGCACAGCTCCGCGTGCGTGCGATCCAGCAAATGGCTAAAATGGCTGATGAAAAAGCGTGTGCGCTCATCCGCGCGACCCATCTGACGCAGCAGCTGCGCCGTCTCATTGGCCTGCAAAATATCCATGTGATAGGGCGAGATGTTCTGCCCGCGCGCCAGGTTGCAATCCAGCGATACAAAGTCCAGATGCACATCCAGCCCGCGCAGATATTCAATGGTCTCAGGCCGCATCAGCCCGCTGTCATGATCCCATAGCACCGCCTTGCCATCCTTTTCAATCAGATAGATCACCGAGCCGATGCTGGGCGCGTGGCGCGCAGGCAGCGGCGTTACGCGATACCCCATGATATCCATGGGCATGAAGGGCACTGCGTCGGCAATTTCGGGCGCGCGGCGGGGCGGATTGCCCTTGCCCCCTTGCAGGTTTTTCTGCAGGCGCTCACGCTCGGGCGCGGCCGTCTGCTGGGGCAGATAGAAGGTCCAGTTTTCATCGGTCACATAGCGGCCAGTCAGCTGCTCGCGGGCATAATGATCAAAATGCCCATGGGTAATCAGCACATGCTTATAATTGCGCATATCCAGCCCGCCGTACACGGTGTGCATGAAAGCATCGTGCGAAAAATCGATCATCAAATCCCCCACCGTCGCCTGGGAGCGGCTGCGGATGTCCTTGCCGCCGTGGCTGCGCGCATACTCGCAAACGCGGCAGGAACAAAACATCTCCGGAATCGCGCCGCTGGTGCCGGTGCCGTAATACTTGATCTTCATAAAATCCTCCTAAACCGCCAAAATGCATTGACGCATACAGATCTCACCGATATAATAATACAGAATGTTTTGCTTTTCAATGGTTTGAGCAGAAAGGACGGCAAAAATTTTGAAACGTTTCACTATCGGCGTTGACTTTGGCACGCTTTCCTGCCGTGCTCTGGTGCTGGACGCACATACCGGCGAAGCGCTGGGGATGGGCGAGTGCGGCTATCATGTATATGATCAATCCCTTCCCTGCGGCGCAAAGCTGCCTGAGCGCGCCGCCCTGGCTGACCCTGCCGAGTATTTACAGGCGCTGACCGCCGCCGTACGCGGGGCGCTTTCACATTCCAGCGTCGACGCGCAGGAGGTGGCCGGCATCGCCATCGACGCTACCTCCATGAGCGTGATTCCCTGCGATGAAAACGGCCAGCCCATGTGCTTTCAGGACAAATGGAAGAACGAGCCGCAGGCCTATATTCGCCTGTGGAAATCCTATACCGCCACGCGCGAGGCCGAGGAAATCGGCGCGGCTGCGCGGGCAGAGGCTCAGCCCTTCCTGACCGCGTGCGGCGGATATCCCTCCAGCGAAGGCATTTACCCTAAGATGCTGGAAACGCTGCGCGCCTGCCCAGCGCTGTATGAGGCAACCAGCGCCTATCTTGATCTGAACGAATTTCTCACCTGGCAGCTGACCGGCGCGCTCACGCGCAGTACGGGCAGCCTGGGGCTGAAGAATTATTGCCCGGACGGCAATACCCTGCCTGACGCGCAGTTCTTTGCGCGGCTGCATCCCGCCCTGGCCTCCACGCCCAGAAAGCTGCGCGGCAAGGCCCTGCCCTGGGGCGCATGCGCGGGAACCCTTACCTCCGCCTGGGCAGATCGCTTGGGACTGCCCGCCGGCATTGCCGTGGGCGCGGGCGCCATTGACGGCCCGATTTCCATGGTTGCGCTGGGCCTGCACCACAGCGGCGACGCGATGCTGACCATCGGCACCTCGGGCGTTTTATCCGTGGTATCTGATGAATGGCATCCCGTCAGCGGCATTTGCGGCCAAGCTCGCGACAGCCTAATCCCTGGTCTGTACGGCTATGATTTCTGCCAAAGCGGCGTGGGCGACATGTTCAGCTGGTTTGTAAACAATTGCGTGCCCGCTCGCTATGAAAAGGAAGCTGCGACGCAGGGCGTTTCCGTGCATACCCTGCTGTCCCGCCTGGGCTTTGCCCAGCCCGTGCGTGAAAACGACATTGTAGCGCTGGATTGGTGGAACGGCAGCCGCTGCGTCATCGTCGATCAAACGCTGACCGGCGCGCTCAGCGGCCTGACGCTTGCCTCCACACCCGAGCAGATTTACCGCGCGCTGATCGAGGCGGCGGCCTTTGGCACCCGCACGCTGCTGGAGCACGGCGAAGCCTGCGGCGTAAAGGTGAACCGCATCTGCGTGTGCGGCGGCATCGCGGGCAAAAACCCGCTGCTGGTGCAGTGCTACGCCGATATTCTGGGCCGCGAGCTGGCGGTATCCACCCTGCCCAACAGCGCCGCCGCAGGCGCAGCCATCACAGCCGCAGCCGCAGCTGGACTGTATCCCTCCCTACAGGACGCAATGGCGCAGCTGTCGCAAAAGCAGTTTATCCATTATCAGCCCAATATGGAAAACCATGCGCGCTATGCCCCGCTGTACGCGCGCTATCAGCAAATGCGCGCCTTCTATGCGCAAAAGCCCTGACGCGCGCAGCCGGAAACGCAAGGATCTCCCATGGATCGAGCCCATCTTGCCGCGCTTTTGAGTCCTTACGGCGTTAATCAATTCGAAAGTTTTCGTGTCGTCGATTCCTCCAAGCCAAACGATTATCGCCTGAACATCATCGTCGATCGGGGCTATGTGGTGCGCATCAACGATCCGGTGATCACAGAGGAGCGCTGGGAGCAATTGACCGTCTGGCCGCGCGTTACCGCGCAATCAATGTAAAAGCGCCCCGCCTGTTTCAAACCGCCGACGGCCTGTACCTGACGAAGGCCGGCGTCCATGTGTGCTATCTTTCCGAATACCTGGATTACCCAACGCTTTGTGAAATACAGGATCAACTCACCGCCGCCCAGCAGACCGCCGTCAGGCAAAGCGTATTGGCCTCCATCGGGCACTTGTCGCAGGCTTATTCGGGCGTTGATCTGCAGCCCGTTTTCTCCATGTGGTCGATCATCGATCTTGCGCCGTTGGATGTGGATATCGACGAAAAGCAGGATAACCTGAGCCTCCTGGTTCAGGCGTTGTGCGACGCGGGCGCTGGCCCTGATTGAGCGCATCGTCAGCCAGGAAATCTAATTATACAAAAGCTCCCTTACAGGCCGTGTGCCCATCAGGGAGCTTTTTCATATGCTGCATTTCTCTTTCACGCCTGCGCCTGCCAAATGCGCCGCATGGCCATTGCGTCGTCCGCCTGCGTGCCCTTGCTCTCGCAGATCACCGTGCCGTCATAGCCCCGCGCATACAGCAGCGGAGCCAAGTTTTCAAAGCGCGGGCCGTACTTCTCCTCCGCAAAGGTATGGTGGCGCTTTTCGCCCGCCGCTGTATACTCGATGGTAGAAAAATGCATGTGCATTTTTCGCGCGCGCTCCAAGCCCAGCACACTTTCGATGGTATCCAACACCGCCGCGAAATCCGCCTGCGTATTCAGCGAACCGCCGCCCAGGGCATGCAGATGGGCAAAATCGATGCAGGGCAGCATGCGCTCGTCCAGCAGGCAGAAATCCAGCGTTTCGCGCAGATCGCCGATCTGGCTGTACTTGCCCATGGTTTCAGGGCAAAGGATGGTTTGCTCCAGCCCGATATCATCCAGCCTGCGATAGGCTTCAATCAAGTCCGCCCGACAATTGGTCAGCGCTTCCGAGCGTTCCATCTTCATGGCCGCGCCCACATGCACCACCACGCGCTGCCCGCCCAGCGCCACAGCCTTGCGCGCCGAGTCCAGGATATAGCGAAAGCTCGCCTCGCGCTTTTCCGGGTCGGGATTGGCCAGATTGATATAATAGGGGGCGTGCACGCTGACGGATATCCCCCATCTTTCAGCCTGCGCGCAGATATCCGCCGCCGTATCATCCGACAGCGACACGCCGCGGCCAAAGGAATATTCATAGGCCGTCAGCCCCTGTGCGGCCAGCCACTCCGGGGCCTGGACGCTGGCCTTGAAGCCCTCGGCATAAAAGCGTTCGGCATTGCCTGCCGGTCCAAATCGCATGGTATATCCTCCGCAAAGTTACTTTTGATTATCGTTTTCCCATAATCTCATCGCGTATCAGTGCAATCGCATGCGTTTCGATACGGGAAATATAGGATCGAGAAATGCCCATCTTGCTCGCCACCTCATGCTGCAAAAGCGGACGGCCGCCAAGCAGCCCATAGCGCATTTCCAGCACAGCCCGCTCGCGCTGCGGCAGCTTTTTCAGCGCCGCGCGCACCTGCTGCATATTTATGCGGCGGATGGCCGCATCCTCCACCATATCCCCCGGCGTGCCCAGGATATCCTGGAAGGAGATATCGTTGCCTTCACCGTCCATGCCGATGGGATCGGTCAGGGATACGTCGTTTCGGCGCTTCTTGGCCGCACGCAGCTGCATCAGCACCTCATTTTCAATGCAGCGGGCGGCATAGGTGGACAGCGGCGTTTTTGCATCGGACTTATAGGTATTCACCGCCTTGATGAGCCCCAGCGTGCCCACCGACACCAAATCGTCCTGCGTCAGGCCGGGCACGGTATATTTGCGCACCACATGGGCAACCAAGCGCAGGTTATGCTCGATCAGCCGTGCGCGGGCGGTCTCATCCCCCGCCTGCATGGCGGCAAGCGCCTGCGCCTCCTCCTGGCGCGACAAGGGCTTTGGAAAGCTGCCGCCGCCCGATAAATGTCCAAGCAGCAGCAGTGCGTCGCGAATCAGACACCATAAGAATCCCAGCATGTGCCACACCCCCTGCCCAGGGTATGCGGCAAAGCTGGGCAATATCACTGCGCCATCCGATGATTGCGGTTGGGACCGCGCAGATAATCGCCGTCCTCCGCAATGAAATCAACAGGCAGCAGCACCTGCTGACCGGCAACCGACACAAAATCCAACCGCGTGCCGTCGGCAGCGCTGCGGATTTCCGTCACCGTAAAGGGCTTTGCACCCGCAGGCGTAAGCGCCTCGATCATATCGCCCACATGAAAGCGGTTTTTCACCTCGGCCAGCATGCAGCCCTCCCGCATGCCAAGTACGCGGCCAACAAACTCCCGCGTTTGCGAAAAGCCTTCCGCGCCTGAGGCAGGCTGCGGCGCACCAAAGTAAAAGCCGGTATTGCTGCTGCGGTGGCTTACCTTGAGCAGCTCGTCCTGTAATTCGGGCAGCGCCGCGCGGTACGCCGCCTCGCCCTGCGCAAGCAGATCCAGCGCACGGCGATATGCCTGCGTAACCGTGGCCACGTAATAAGCCGTTTTCATGCGGCCCTCGATTTTAAGCGACGCAATGCCCGCATCCCGCATTTCGGGCAGGTGCGACAGCATATTGAGATCGTAGGCGGAAAAGATATACGTGCCGCGCTCGTCCTCAAGCACGGGCATGGGCTCGTCCGGACGCTTGAGCTCCGTCACCGTATACTGCCAGCGGCAGGGCTGCGCGCAGGCGCCGCGATTGCCCCCGCGCCCGGCCAGATAATCGCTCATCATGCACCGACCCGAGTGCGCCATGCACATGGCCCCATGCACAAAAGCTTCCAACTCCACCCTGGAATCCAGCCGCTCACGCAGGCAGGCAATGCGCGCCAGCGACAGCTCGCGGGACAGCACAATGCGCTCCGCGCCAAGCTGAGCAAACAGGTTGGCCGCTTCCGCATTCATCACATTCGCCTGCGTGCTTACATGCAGCGCAAGCTCGGGCACCTCGCGGCGAAGATAGGCAAACGCGCCCAGATCGCTGACGATGGCCGCGTCCACGCCCATCTGCGCCGCGCGGCGGGCGGATTGCCCCAGTTCGGCCAATTCATCATCGTAGGGCAGGATATTCAACGTCAGGTAGAATTTTTTGCCCTGCCCATGCAGCAAATCCAGGGCTGTTTGCAATTCATCCCAGTCAAAATTGCCCGCGGCGGCGCGCAGGCCAAATTTCTTCAGCCCGCCATATACCGCGTCCGCGCCAAAGCGTGCGGCGGCGCGCAGCTGCTCCATGCCGCCCGCGGGCGACAGCAGTTCCATCATTGGTTATTTCGCTCCCGTCTTTTCATCGTATGCCTGCCACAGCGGCGCATAAATCTTCACCGCCGCCTCATGCTCCTCAAGCGTGCGGGAGAAGTACAGTTCGCCCGTCGCAGGATCTTTGGAGCAGAAATAGAGGTAGTTTTGCGCCGTAAAGGTTTCGTCCGGATACAGCACAGCCTCAATCGCCGCAGCAGAGGGATTACAGATCGGTCCGGGCGGCAGACCCTTGTTGCGATAGGTGTTATAGGGCGAATCGACAGACAGATCGCTGTTGTTCAGGCTCATGCGCTCGGTGCCAGTAACATATTTGATAGTCACGTCGCTCCCAAGAGCCATATTGATCTTCAGCCTGTTATGGAACACCGCGGAAACGCGGGCGAAGTCCGCCTGTTTTGCTTCCTTTTCAATCAGCGAAGCCAGGGTGATCACCTGATCCATGGTCATGCCCAGCTCATCCGCACGGTCGTGCCACTCATCCCGGAACACGGCCTCGGTCTGCGAAAGCAGCTTTTTGATAATCTCCTCCGGCGTTGCCGAAGTATAGATTTCATAGGTATTGGGCGACAGATAGCCTTCCAGCGCATAAATACGCTGGCTAAAATTGGCCGACGCGCGCACGTCGGCAATGTAATAGTAGGCGGAAAACTGCTCGCCCGTGCGGCACAGGCTGAGGAACTGCTCCTCATCGCTGATTACACCCTCGCGCTTCAGATAGGCGGCAATGCTCTGCACCGTCCAGCCTTCGATGATGGTAATCTTGCGCACCAGAGGTGTGCCGTCGCCACGCGTCAGCTGCTCGGCAATCTCGCGCAGGGTCATGGACGGCGACAGGGTGTAGGTGCCCGCCTGTATCTTTTGTCCATAGCCCAGGAAATCGGCGTAATACTTAAACACCGAACGGTTGCGCACCAGACCCGCGGCTTCCAGATTGTTGGCTACGCGGGTAAGCGAACTGCCGCTTTTCACCTCAAAGGTCACGGCCGCCGTGCTGGATGCATCCACAGGATCGACATAGCGCGCGCTGATGAAATGCCAGCCTGTGGCAAATATGCCCACCACGATGACCGTAACGCACAGAATCACCAAGATGGGACGAAGAATGTTCCACAGCCAGCTGTACCAGAATAACCCGTATTCGCGCTCCTCGCGCAGCTGCTCGTAGCTGTATTCTTCCTGCGGCTCCTGCCGCCGCTGTCTCTTTTTCAAGCTATCCTCCCGCTTACATGCCAGGCATATCCAGCCCGGCCGCATCGCTCAGGGTTTTAAATACATCGGCCATCGTCTGCTGCAGGCGCATTTCCAGCAGCAGAAAGCGCGACGTGTTCTCCCCCGCAAACAGCAGCGCGCCGATTTGCTGGAAGCGCTGCGTGTCGTCATTGCTTACCTCCGCCCCCGCTACGGCGGCCAGCTGCAATTGCATTTGCAGCTTTTTGTATTCGCGCAGCAGGGCGCGAGCGGTTTCATCGCTTTCTATTTCCTGCCGCAGCTGGCGATAGGCGCGGCAATCCTCGCTTTCGCGGATCGCGCGGGCCAGCGCGTTGGCTTCATCGTATATCTGCATTGTATCCCCTTTCCGCGCGCTGCATGCGCGCGTCGATTATAAAGCAAATACCGGCGGAGAAAAACCTCCCCGCCGGCATTATAACACATGCTGTTAGCCCAAGTCCACAATGATGGGCAAAATCATGGGATTGCGCTTGATCTTGTCGTAGATGTAGCGATGCAGCTCATCCTTGATGCGGTTCTTAATGCTGGGCCAGTCGCTGCCCTCGATGCGGCCGTAGCTGGCGATGATGTTGCGCACGGTGTTGCGGATGCCCTCGATGATATCCTCGTTTTCGCGCACATAGACAAAGCCGCGGCTGATGACGTCCGGGCCGGACACCAGCATGCAGTTGGTGCGGTCAAAGGCCATGGCCACGATAATCAGGCCGTCCTGGGACAGATGCTTGCGGTCGCGCAGCACCACATTACCCACATCGCCGATACCCAGGCCATCCACCAGCACGGTGCCCGTGGGCACCTCGCCCGCGATGCTTACACCCGAAGCGCCCAGCTCGATCACCTGGCCAATTTCGGGCAGGATGATATTCTGCCTGGGCATGCCCATGGACTCGGCCAGCTCACCATGCTGCCACAGCATGCGGTATTCACCGTGCACGGGAATCAGATACTTGGGCTTTACCAGGGTGTGCATCAGCTTGATTTCTTCCTGGCAGGCATGGCCGGAAACGTGCACCTCGGCCATAGCATCGTAGATAACCTCCGCGCCGCAGCGATACAGCTGGTTGATCACGCGGGAGACGAACACCTCGTTGCCCGGAATGGGCGAGGCGCTGATGATGATCTTATCGGATTGCTTGATCTGCAGCTTGCGGTGCTCGGAGAAGGCCATGCGGGTCAGGCCGCTCATGGGTTCGCCCTGGCTGCCAGTGGTCAGCACCACCAGCTCGTCGTCGCGATACTTATCCAGATCGTCGATATCAATCAGCGAACCATCGGGAATGCGCAGCTCGCCCAGCTCCATGGCCACGGCGGTTACATTGACCATGCTGCGTCCCACAAAGCACACCTTGCGGTGATAGTGCACCGCGCAGTCCACCACCTGCTGCAGGCGGAAGACATTGCTGGAGAACATGGCGATAATCACGCGGCCGCGGGCGTTATTGATCTGCTCATAAAAGGTATCGGCCACCTTGCGCTCGCTCATGGTGTAGCCGGGGCGCTCGATGTTGGTGCTTTCGCACAGCAGCGCCAGCACCCCCTTGCTGCCGATGGCGGCCAGGGTGGTCAGATCGGTTACTTCGCCGTCGATGGGCGTGTAGTCCACCTTGAAGTCGCCCGAGCACACAACCGTACCAATGGGGCAGGTGATGGCCAGTGCGAACGCGCCGGGGATGGAGTGGTTGACCTTGATAAAGCGAACGGTGAAGCAGCCCAGCTGAATCACCTGCCGCGCCTCCACCGTATTGAGCGGCACGCCGCTGACATGGTGTTCGCGCAGTTTGTTTTCAATCAGCGCCAGCGTCAGGCGCGAACCGTACAGGGGCGCGGGCACCTGCGATACCACATAGGGCACCGCGCCGATATGATCCTCATGACCATGCGTAAACACATAACCGCGGACACGTTCTTTGTTTGCCACCAGATAGCTGGCGTCGGGGATCACCAGGTCGATGCCCAGCATATCGTCCTTGGGGAACATGGAACCGCAATCGACAACGATAATATCCCGGTCATACTCAAAGACCGTCATATTTTTGCCGATTTCATCCACGCCTCCAAGGGGAATGATCCTCAGTTTTGGAGTATTTGCCATAGCTTCCCTCTTTCTTCATTCAGAACGGAAAGGCGGAAATACACTTTTCCGCTTTTCACCGTTCTCAGCAGTAAATCATTTATAAAGTTCAGCTTAATCACACAAGCTGATCAATTCTAAGCCAAGCATACCACAAAGTATGGTGGAATGCTATATCAAAAGTGACGAATTTAAGCTTTGTTTTCTTGTAAATGCGCACTCATTATTCCTGCATGGGCAGGCCCAGCAGATCGTAAATATCTTCTTTTTCCACAACGCCCACGCTGCGGCGCACCTCGGCGCCGTTTTCAAATACAATCAGCGTAGGAATAGACGCCACGCGATAGCGACGCGCAAGCTCCATTTCTTCATCCACATTGACCTTGCCCACAACGGCGCGGCCTTCGGTTTCATCAGCCACCTCTTCTACCGTGGGAGCCAGCATGCGGCAGGGCATGCACCAAGTCGCCCAGAAATCCACCAGCACAGGCTTTTCACTGGCCAGCACTTCAGTTTCAAAATTGGCCGTGGTAAACTTTTTTTCGCTCATTGATTATTATTCATTCCTTTCCGTATTGGAACGATGTGCGGCAATCACTGTAGGCCGCCATTTGGGACTGCGGCGAAGGCTTTTTTCCGTCAGCTTGGCCGCCAGATAGCCGATCGCCAGCCCGGCCAAGGCCGTCAAAAGCGTCAGCGCATCGGAAAGCCCCAGCGCAGAGCCTGCCAGCAAGCCCAGAAGCAGCGTGCACAGCGGCAGCGCGTAGGCAAGCAGCGTGGCCTTAAAAGCCTGCGACTCGCGCACCTCCACCTCCACCGTATCGCCCACCTCAGCCTGGCCGAACACCGTCAGCAGCTCATGCTTGGGCAAAAAACCGCGCGAGCAGCCCCGGCAGCCGGCGCAATGTTCGGGCGTTTCAAAGCACACACGAAGCATGTCGCCCTTTTTTGATTTCACAATACCGGTTCTTACCATGCAGCGCTCCTCACATCGTTAACAGCAGTATTCCCAGATATTATATCATAAATACCCGCATTCGTCCAGTATCACCACATTTTCAATGGTTACATCCGCGATACTTGCGCAAAGCGACAGGATAGCCTCGGCGCTTTCCTGCGAAAGCCTTTGCTGCGTACAGATCAGGGCGATATCCTCCCGCAAAGCACAAACAACCGCCCCTTCGCACCGGGCGGCAAGCGCGGATTCGATGGCAAGCTCCTTCTCCTGCCGTTCAATCAGGCGCATAAGTTCTTCACCCGCCTCAAAATTTTCCTGCGAAATTTTTTCAAGCGCGGTCATTTCCTGTGCGCGCTGCACATCGCGGCGCTCCCGATAGCTTTGCGCCGCGGGGGCCTGTGTGGGCGCTGCATAGGCAAACACCTGCGTCAGCGGCACGGTGGATGCAGCAGGCCGTGCGTATAAGCGCAGAAAATACGCCCCCATCACCGCGCACAGCAAAAGCGCCAGCGCAATCCTTCGTCCCTTCACCGCGTTCCCTCCTCCATCGTCAGCACCAGTACGCTCTGAGCATCCAAGTCCAATAGACGCATCAGCGCCTGCGTCAAGTTCAGCCGCACAGCGATATCCCCCGCCCCCTGCGCCACCGCCACCGCGCCCACCGGCCGCTGCGCCGCGCTGGAAAACGCGCCATCCTTAGGCGCATAATACAGCGTCACGCGCACATTGCCCGCCCCGCTCACGCTGGACAGCGCGCGGGAGAGGCGTTTTTCCTCGCTGGTCATGCCGCCCTGATCCCCCTGCGCGCCCAGCAGCAGCGCGCAGGCCGCCAGCGCTGCCAGCGCCATCAGCAGCCTTGCGAGCAGCGACGGGTTTTTCAAGGCTTGCCTGATTCTCTCCATCATCCCACGCTCAAACATCCTTTCAAGGCCGACAGCATGCAGATCATCGCCGTTAACCCCAGCAGCGCGCCGCATAAATCGCGCAGCTTGCCCTCGGGCAGCAGCATTTCTCCAGCCATGCGCAAAAGCGCGATCATGGCCAGGCTCCGCAGAAAAGCATACATCACTTTATCTTAGCCCCACCGTGCCGTTGCCCACCGCCAACACTTGCGCCACCAGCAGCACAAACATGGCGCTGACCGATAGCTGAATGATAAACAACAGCATCAACGCATCCGAAAAACCCTGCAAAAGATCGGCCGTCCTGGACGGCGAAACAGGCTGCAAAAGCGCGGCGCAGAGCCGATAAGTCATCACCGCGCACAGCGTGCGAATCATGGGCACCGCCGCGGCTGAAAGCAGCAGCGCTAGCCCCGTTACGCCCACCGCGTTTTTGATCAGCAGCGAGCAGCCCACCAGCGTATCCATGGTGTCGGCAAACATACCACCCACAACCGGCACAAAGTTGTCCACCGCGTATTTGGCTGCGCGGATGCTTATGCCGTCCGCCGCAGAGGCCGTCAGCCCCTGCAATGACGTTACCCCCAGGAAAACCGTAAAGGCCACGCCCAGCAGCCAGTTGGAGGCCGTGCGCAGCAGCCCAGCCAACCGTGACAGCCGCATGCGCGGGGACAGATGATCCAGCAGCGTCACGACCGCCACCCCAGTGCTCAGCCGCAGCGATACCCCACGCACCAGCGCCGTCACAATGCCGCTGGCCGCGCTGACCGCAGGCTCCAGCAGAGCCGCGCCATGGCTGCCTCCAACGGCTGCAAGCAGCGTCAGCAGAATCGGAAACAGCGCCTGCATCATCTCGGCCATCCGGGATACCGTCTGCTCGGCTTCGCGCAAATAAAGCTGCATATCGGCAGCAATCGTAGCGGCCAGCGTCAGGAAGCACGCGCTCTCTGCGATCCTGATTACGTCCTTTCGCTTGCCGCCCAACAACCCTGCCGCGCTTGCCAGCAGCGCCGGGGCAAGCAGCCCCATCATTCTGGAAAAGCTGCTGCGCGCCTCGCCATACAAGCGCCGCAGCAGGGTATCCAGCACCTGCCGCGCGTCCCATATCATCTCACCCTTGGCTAGCCGCAATAGATATACCCGCAGGTTGTCCTCGCGCGCGGCCGTTTCAAGCGGTGCTAAATCCACCTGTCCAAGCGCCTGCTCCAGGCCCGCGTCCAACCCCTGCGCGCAGGCAAGCGCAGGAAGCAGCAGCATCAGCATCACCAGCAGCGCCATCAGCCGTTTCATGCTGTCAACTCCATCACCAGCCCGGCAAGCTGCCGCAGAAGCGGGGCACTGAGCAGCAATAAAATCACCTTCGCCCCCGTTTCAACATGCAGCGCCAGGCCTTCCTCGCCAGCATCGCGGCAGGCCTGGGCCGCCAGCTCCGACACCAGCGCCACGCCCAGAATTTTAAGAATCAGCGCCAGCTGGCCCTCCTGAAGCTGGGCGCACTGCGCCAGCTCCCGCAGCACATCGGCCGCCTCGCCCAGCTTGTCCAGCGCCAGCAGCAGCACCGCCGCGCTGGCAAAGGCCGCCGCCGCCCAGCCCAGCGCCTGATGCTGACGCTTAAGCATAACGGCCGCAAGCGCGCCCAGCACCGCCAGCCCGGTCATCCGCCAGAAATCCGCCATGTTAATACAGCCCGAAAATGCTCTGCACGTTTGACAGCAGCTCGGCCACCAGCGTTACCACCATCATCAGCACAATCACAAGCCCGGCGATGGTAGTCATTGTGGCAATGTCCTCCCGCCCGGCGCGGGTCAGAATCTGCGAGATTACCGTCACAAGCACCCCCACGCCCGCAATGCGAAGCAGCTGCTGCACCTGCATGCTTTTATCCTCCCGTTACCATAGAATCATCAGCGCGCACGCCCCGCTCAATGCGCCCAGGCTGGCAAACAGACGAGACTGCGCGTCGCGCTTTTGCTCGGCCTGGCGGCAAAGCTCCGCCATGCGCTCCAAGGCATAATCAAAGGCCGCCGCCTGCTCCTCCGCGCTGCCGTTGCACACTGCGTGCAGAACATGAATCACCACCGCGCGTTCTTCTTGCCGCAGCAGCGTATCCACTGCGTCCTGCTGGTACAGCAGTCCCGCATCCGCACCTGCGATTTCGGCCGCCTGGGCTAAATTGTCAAAGCCGCCTGCGCGCAGGATCGCCCCGCAGTCTGCCCGCGCATACAGCGCCGATGCGCGCATGGCATACAGGCGCGCCTGCATATCCCGCAGCGCCGCCGCCCTGCGATACAGTCTTGCCGCGCACCCGGCCCCCGCCATCAGGCAGAGCGCCGCCGCGCCTATTGCCCGCAGCATCCCTGTTTCAATACCTCCGCAGCGGAAAGAACGCACGCAACGCGCCGCTCCCGCACAAAAATCACCTGTTCAAAAATGCCCTCAGCCAACAAGTCCTCAATGCCCGTGCGCAGGCAAACCTCGCGCCCCGTGGCCGCGTGCAGCGTTGTCAGCACCGGCACGCCGCAGGCCGCCGCCTCCCGAACCGCCAGGCACTCATCGCCGCCGTACAGCTCATCCATAGCCAGCAGCCCTGGGCACATGGCCCGCAGCAGCCAGCGAAGCCCGGATGCCTTGCCGCAACCATCCAGCACATGCGTGCGCGCGCCCACATCCAGCTGCGGCACCCCCTCCACACAGGCGGCGATTTCCCCGCGCTCGTCGCACAGGCCAACCGCTGTGCCTTCGTCCGAAAGGATGCGCACGATATCGCGCAGCAGTGTCGTCTTGCCGCTGCCCGGCGGGCCTGCGATCAGCGCGCCGCCTCCACGGAGCATCCTCACCGTATCCGCTCCGCAGCCCTTTACCTCGTGCGCAATGCGCAGGCACAGGCTGCCGATCTCGCGCAAAACAAGCCCGTCCCGATCGCAGGTAACGCGCCCGCAAAGCCCCATGCGGTGCCCGCCGCGCAGCGTCAAAAAGCCCGCGCCCGTGCTGGCGGGCGACATGCGCAGCGTTCGGCGGCTCAGTGCCTGCGCCGCATCGTAGATTTCCTGCCCGCTTACACAGGCGCGGGTTCGTATTTCGCCCTCCATCGTTGTTACCGCGCAGGGTCTGTCAGCCAGCAAGCGAATATCGCACGCCCGGCTCATATCCAGCCCGCGCAATTCTTGCCGGATGGCTGCGGGCAAAGCATTCATCAGCTCCATGCCCTACCCTATGCGCGCCGCGCGGCGGGTATTACTCAAAGAGCAGAATGCCCAGGCATGTATACAGCGCGCCGTCCACGATATCCTCATTGCGCAGATGATAGCTTTTGCGCGCCGCCAGCACCGCGCGGCTGGTAGCCTCGCCGTACACGCCGTCAGCCGATCCATGCAGAAAGCCCTGCTGGCGCAGGCGAAGCTGCACTTCTCGCACATGGCTGCCACGATCGCCCGGCCGCAGGGTGCGCAGGCTGTCGCCCAGCGGCCCATAGGGCCCGCCCTCCAGATAAACGCGCGTGCCGTTGGGCACCATGGCATACAGCGCTTCCGCATCGGCCACACGCAGACGTATGCAGCCATGCGAGGCATTGGCGCCGATGGAATCAGGCCGGTTGGTACCGTGAATGCCGTAAACGCCCCAGGGCACATTGAGCCTGAGAAAGCGCGTGCCAAAGCCCGACATTTCCGTTTTGAAGCGCCCGATGACGGTAAACACGCCGATGGGCGAGGGCGTGCTCCACGCGCCGGAGGCGATGGGATAGCGTTTCAGCACAGTCGTGCCCTGATAAAGCGTCAGGCGTTTCAAATCCAGCTCGATCAGTATCCACTTTTTCTGCGGCGCGGCAGAAGGGGCGCTCGCAGGCAGCGCCTCGTGCGTAAGCACAGCGCTCCAAAGCGCCAGTGCAAAAGCAAGCAATAAAAAAGCCCGCCGCACGCGCATCCCCCCTTCACGGAAGGATATGCATGGGCGGATTCAGGCATGACGCGATTACTCGACGGGCACGCCGTTTTCAAGCTTCACTTCGCCGGTTTGGATAAAGCTTTGGGGCAGGTTCTGCATATTGGTTACTTCGCGGGTATAGATCAGCTTTTTGAACGCCCGCTCGCGATCGGCCTGCTCGGTCAGCTCATAGGGGCGATAATCTCCCGCGCCCGTGGTGGTGCAGGGAATGAGCTTGAACATGCTGAGCGCAGGCTTGCCGTCCTGTGCCAAATCATACGTCACCTGGAAAATGCCGGTATCCCGATCCACCTTGGAGGACATGGTGCCAAAGGTAAAATTGCCCGTAGAATACAGGATCACGCCGCCATTATAAAACTGCACAGCCTGCAACACATGCGGACCATGGCCAAACAGCACATCCGCGCCCAGATCAATCACCTTACGGGCGTATTTGAACTGCCAGCTTTCAGGAATCGCCTTGGTTTCCTTGCCCCAATGGAGGGATACGATCACCAGATCGCACCCATCGGCGCGCAGCTGCTCAATTCGCTGCTTCATGGCAGGCAAATCCTTATCCTGCGGAATGGAAAAGCCGATGGCGCCGATCTTAACGCCCTTGACCTCGGCGGTCATCACCACATCCTGCTTACGGGTTTTGCTGTCCAGATACGTGCTGCCAAAGTGCTTGAAGTTCATTTCGTCCAGCGTCTGCATCGTATCCTGATAGCCTTCAAGATAATAATCAAAGCAGTGGTTATTCACCGTATTGACCGCATCCACGCCGGAATTCAGCAGCACCTGCGCGTATTTGGGCTGACCCACCAGCGGAAACACCTTATCGGTATGCTTGGTACGCTCGGTAAAGACAACCTCCAGATTAGCGAAGGTGAAATCATCCTGATCCAGATATTCGCGCACCAGAGAAAAGGGCCAATCCATGCCCTTTTCATCCAGCACCGTGGTGTAGGTATCGGCCTTGCCGCGGTTCTGAATGGCTTCGCCAATGCTGCAATCGCCGATAAAGGAAAGCGTCAGCTGTTCTCCCAGCGTGCAGGCTGGCAATACAATCAGGCAAAAAGCCGCGCACAGCGCGCGGACAAGCAGGCTTTTTTTCACAGTTTCAGCTCCTTTGTTCGCATTCATGCTCATTATAGTTTTTTCCAGCGTTCCTTGTCAATGCACGGGATGTAACAATTATTCGATCGTCAGCGTATGGCGCAGGCTGCGCTCCTGGCCGGGACGCAGGGCGATCATACCCGGTTTATGGCGAATATCGCCGTCCGCGTCGGTATAATCTGGGGCGTTGCGCCACGGTTCTATGCAGATGTACCCCGCACCCGGCACCGTCCACAGAAGCAGCACATCAAATTCCGGATACGCCACACGGATTTTGCGTCCGTGCAGCGGGCTTTGCAGGGTAACGCCGCGGCTGGCAAGGTTCAAAAACACCAGGGAATCATACGTTTCAAAGTCCGCGCGGCGCAGTTGAAACACGCGCGTATGCTGCCCAAGCGATACCGTGCGATGGGTGATCAGCGAGCCCTCCAGCAGGCTGTGGTCAAAATTCTCAGCTTGATCAAACACCAGCTCGTAAGCTTCGATGCCCTCCGGCGCGGCGTAAGCCTCGTGCGCGCCCAGGGAAAAGCAAAAGTCCCGCGTATCCAGATTGTGAACCGCGTATTCTACCTGTACCTGGTTTTCACATAGCACATACCGCGCACGCAATTTATATTGGAAAGAAAAGCCCGGATGCGGCTGCGTCAGCAGGAACGTCACGCTGTCCGCCGTCTGCTTCTCCACCTGCCAGTCCATGCCGCTAGAAAAGCCGTGCTTGGGCATGGCATAGCGCACGCCGTCCAGCGTATAGGCGTCGCCGCGCAGCGCGCCAGCCACCGGGAACAGCACCGGCGCATGCCCTGTCCAGAAGGCGGGATCGCCCTGCCAGATGCGCTCGACGCCATTTTGATCGCGCAGGGATTGCAGCTCGGCCCCATGGGTAGAAAGCACGGCGGTCAGGCGTTCGTTTTTAATTTCAATCATGTCCATGTTAACGCGCTCCTGTACATTTTGATATTTTCATGATATCAGCCACGCCGCTTCTTGTCAACCGGCGCATGGCATGCTATAATCACCGGGTAATCAAACGTTTGCCGAAAGGAGCCTTTCATAACTGCGATGAATGCACAAAAGTGGGTTGCCATTTGGGGATCCTCCCCCTCTATTTCCGAGCCACACCCGGCGCGCTATGCCAAGGATATCACGCTGCGCTATGTGCTGCGCGCCATGCTGGATGGCGAAAAGATTCGCCTGCACCTGAGCAATCTGGGCGGGCAGGAGGACGTTGTGATCCCTCGCGTATACGTCGCCCCCGTCACACAGGGCAGCGACACCGATGAATCGCGCATGCTGCCCGTCACCTTCGGTGGAGATTTTGCCTGTAAGATGGCTGCCGGCGAGAGCGTTGAAAGCGACATTGTCGAGCTGCCGCTCAAGCGCGGGCAGGATTATGCTGTCAGCCTGTACCTGGGCGATATGACGCTGCTGGCCTCGGGCACCAAGGATACGGGTCCGCTGTGCCGCGCCTTCTTTGCCGAGGGCAATTTTGCCGCCTGTTCTCAACTGGATCCCTTCTATACCGCGCCGATGAATATCTTCTATTTCCTTACGGGCGTAGACGCGCTATGCCGCGAGGATTGCCATGCGTTGGTGTGCTTTGGCGACAGCATTACCGCCCAATCCTGGCCCGATTACCTGATGCTGCGCGTGCTGCGCGACGGCCCCGAAAACCTTTCCGTCATTCGCCGCGGCATCGGCGGCAGCCGCGTGCTGCGTTCCTATCAGCATGTGCTGATCCGCCATTATGGGCAAAAGGGCGCGGATCGCTTCGAGCGCGAAGTTGCCGCTGCTGGAGCCGACCGGGTGATCGTCCTGCACGGCGTAAACGATCTGATTCATCCCGACGGCAGCCTGTTCCGTCCGTGGAGCGATTTGCCCACGGCACAGGAATTGATCGACGGCCTGCGCTATTATGTACAGCGCGGCCATGAGCTTGGCTTAAAGGTCTACCTGGCTACCATCCTGAGCATCAAGGGCTGGCATACCTACAACGCCCAGCGTGAGGAAATCCGCCATGCGGTGAACGCCTGGATCCGCACCCAGACGGAGGCCGACGGCGTGGTGGATTTTGACGCGGTCACGCGCGAGGCGGCCGATCCCGATCTGCGCCGCCCGGACTGCGACAGCGGCGACCATCTGCATCCCAGCCTGGAGGGCGCGCAGCGCATGGCGGAAAGCGTGCCGGTAGAATACTTGAAATAACTGATATCAGGCAATAAGGCAATAAAAACAGGCATGATTTCAATCGTGCCTGTTTTGCTTTTATTTTGCTGTTTTGGCAGTCAAAGCCTCCAGCATTTTTGCGGCTTCTGCCAAGAGCTTTGGCGTAGTCTCCGGATAGGTAAGCTCCGCAGGCGGAACCTCAAACGCCCTGATCTCCTTCATTTCGCTTTCAGGCAGCTCCCCCAGTGCATGAACGACGGCAAGAAAAACCATGCCGTTTGCGCACGCTTGACGGTTAAACCCCCAATAATCGCACACGGGATAGATTTCCGCATCCCTGACGCCGCTTTCCTCAAAAAGCTCGCGCTTTGCGCATGCAAGCGGCGTTTCTCCCGCTTCAATATGCCCGCCCTGCGTTTCCCAGGTGCTGCGCTGCCTGTGCCTTGAAAGGAGCCATTTTCCCTGATAAGCAGCGCAGACTACCGTATATTTGTATCGTTCAAGAAAGCTGAGCGGAAAAATCCTGCACTGCAATTTTCCGCGCATCAATTCGCGTTCAATCCTGGGCGCATTCAGATCAATGCCCATATTGCTGCATTTTTCAATCGCAGCCTTATGACCATGCAGCGCTGCCTGACGATACCAATAGGCAGCCTGCTCCATATCCTGACGCCCGCCGGCGGCATGCTCATAGTACGCAGCAAGGGTATAGCGCGCGTCGCAGTCTCCCTGATCAGCCGCCCGGCGTATCTGATGAATTTCTTCTAATGCTTCGTTTTTATCAGGCATATTTCAAATGCTCCTCTTTTGCAATCATCTTCTGGAATATGCATCCCATTATAGCATAGAAGCAAGCCGCTTTTCAATCGTCCCATGCGATCTATTGTGCAAAAACGGGCAGCATCCAGCCATCGCCGCATGCTGTCCGTTTTTCTACAGGCCGATCTGCCGCTTTCAATCGATCTCGATTACGCCGGGATAATAGCTCATCACCTCGGTGTCCAGGTTGATCGCCGTGCGGCGCGCCTCCTCGGGCAGCTCGTAGGGAGCGCCCTCCACCTGCAGCTTTACCTCCTTTACGCCGGGGAACTGCGAGGCGGTATACACGATGGCGCGCAGCATCTGCACCTGATCCTGCCCATCCTCGGGCGCAAACTCCTTGGTCAGGTTAATCGTCACCACGCCGTTTTTCATCGATACGTTTTTCACCGCGCAGCCCTCAGGCATGGCGCGTTCCAGGCCGCTATCCGCCTTGGGGCCATGGCACAGTTCCACCATGGCGGTGGTGATATCTGCATCCGAATACACCACGCGCGTAACGGGCACCAGCATGCGCCCCGTCGCAGAGGGGAAGTACAGCCGCAGAAGGCTGGCGCTCTTGTCGCCCGCATCGAAGGTGGCCACGGTTTCCATGTTCAAATCCTTATCGGTAAACACGCCCGACACATTGGTGCCATGCGTCAGCTTGGAACGCGCCTGGCCGTCAAACAGGAATGTAACCTCCTTGACGCTTGAAAAGGCCGTCAGCGTCTGCGCCACCGCGCCCACCATCAGGCTTTCTGCCTCGGCGCTGCCGCAGGATAGCGCCGCCTTGCCCAGATCCACACGGGCGCGGCCGTCCGCGATGTCCAGATCAAAGGTCGTTCCTTCGGGCACCACGGTTTTCAGACCCATCTTGGCCGCGGCCAGATCGTTTTCCGGGCTTTGTACCAAACGGCTCAGGGCCGCCTTGGCAATGCCGTCTGTCTTGGCCACGCGCGTGGTAACAGGCACCAGATACCCCTCGCCATCCTGATAATAGACGGTAACGCTCTGCATATCCTGCGCGCTCTGCGCCGCGGTTTCGGTTACGTTCACCGCGGTATTCTGCGACAACTGCCCCTGCTCATAGCGGCTCATGGCCGTTTCGTCCCCGCGCAGCGCCAGCGCCACCACCAGCGCCGCTGATACCAGGATCAGCATTCTCTCCACATCCGCCCGCGTGATTCTCCATTTCAGTTTCACCTGTTTCACCCCTTGTCTCATGCTTGTAGGGCATTGTATGCGCCAGCTTTTTGTGCTATGATTGCTATGGGTGATGCTTTATGCCATTGGATGGCCTGACGCTTGGTTTTATTGCGCGCGAGCTGCAGCAAACGCTAGCCGGCGCGCGCGTGGAGCGCGTGACGCAGCCGGAAAAGGATATGCTGCTGCTGGCACTGCGCAATAACGGCCAGAATTATAAACTGATTCTTTCCGCCAGCCCCAGCTTTGCGCGTGCGCATCTGACAAAGGGGCAGTTTATCAATCCCATCGACGCGCCGATGTTCTGCATGCTGATGCGCAAGCATCTCTCCGGCGGCCGGCTGATGGAAATCTCCCAGCTAAACGGCGACCGCGTGCTGCTGCTGCGCTTTGAAGCTCAGGACGAGCTGGGCGTGATGCATCCGTATGAAATGTATCTGGAGGCCATGGGCAGGCACAGCAACCTGACGCTGGTGCGAGACGGGCGCATTATCGATGCGATCCGTCATGTGACCGACGATATGAGCCGCGTGCGCCAGGCGCTGCCCGGCCTTCCCTTTACCCTGCCGCCCGCGCAAGATAAGCTGCCGCCCGAATGTGCAACGGAAGCGGCGCTCTTGGCGCGCCTGTCCGGCTGCACCGGACGGCTGGATAAAGCACTGTCCGGGTGCATATCGGGTTTGTCCGCCATTGCGGCGCGTGAGCTTAGCTTCCGCCTGACGGGCGCAGAACAGGCCGAGCTTGCCGCCGTTCAGCTGCCTGAGCTTTGCGCGCGGCTAAGCAGCTTCCTATCGCGCCTACCCCAGATGGGCCCGCCGGTGCTGCTGCTGGATGAAAACGGCCTGCCCGCCGATGTGTTCCCCTTCCTGTACCTATCCTACCCGGCAGATCGCCAGCGGGCGGCAGGCAGCCTGTCCGCCGCGCTGGATGAATACTACGACGGCCGCGACCGCCGCGACCGCGTGCAGCAGCGCTCCGCCAGCCTTCGCAGGCTGGTCAAAACGCATCTGGAACGGTGCGAGAAAAAGCTGGCTCTGCAGGAAGAGGAACTGCTCAACGCCGACAAGATGGAGGATTACCGCGTGATGGGCGAATTGCTTACCGCGCAGCTGCATCTGGTGCCGCGCGGCGCGCAGCAGGTAACGCTGCCCGATTATTACACCGGCGGCACGCTGGATATCCCCCTGGACGTGCGCCTATCTCCCGCGCAAAACGCGCAGCGCTATTTCAAGCGCTATCAGAAGGCGCGCGCTGCGGCAAGGCTAGCGGCGGAGCAGAAGGAAAAAACGCTGGCGGAAATTCGCCTGCTGGAGGAAGCGCTGGTCGGACTGGAAAGCAGCGAAAACGAGGACGATCTAAACGACGTGCGCCGCATGCTGACCGAGGCTGGCGTGATCAAAAAGACGGCGGCAGAGCGCAAAAAGCAGCCCAAGAGCCAGCGGCAGTCCGCGCCCATGCGGTTTAACGCAGCCGACGGCACAGAAATCGCCGTGGGCAAAAACGCCCTGCAAAATGAACGGCTTACCCTGTCCGCACGCGGCGAGGATATCTGGCTGCACGCCAAGGATATGCCAGGCTCGCATGTGATTATCCGCGCCGAGGGCCGTGAGGTCAGCGACGATACCCTGCTGACCGCCGCCAGGCTCGCCGCCTTTTACAGCAAGGCTCGCGGCGTGGCTGTGCCGGTGGATTACACGCTGCGCAAATTTGTCAAAAAGCCCTCCGGCGCCCCGGCAGGTTTCGTCAACTACACTAGGCAGAAAACGCTGATCATCACAGTCTCCGAAGCGGAAATACGAAAAATAAACCAAATCAAATAGCCCGCCGCCTTTTCTATCGCGGGCAAATGATGTAGAATAGTAGCACTTGCGTACAGAAAGGATGGTAAGCAATGCGAACAGAGAATTTTCTGCGCCAGGTCACGGCTCTTCCAGGGCTTTCGGGCAACGAGGGTGAAGTGGCGCGCTTTATCGCCGAAGCCTTTCGCCCTTATTGCGATGAGGTTACGATCGACCCGTTAAACAGCGTCATCGGCCATATCAGGGGAAACGGCCCCAAGGTAATGCTGTGCGCGCATCTGGACGAAATCGGCCTGATGGTATCCGATATCGAAAAGGACGGTTCGCTGCGCATGCGCAGCGTGGGCGGAGTGGATCCGCGCATCCTGCCCGGCATGCGCGTGACGATATACGGCCGTGAACGGCTGATGGGCGTCATCGGCGCCAAGGCGCCGCACCTTCTGTCTGCCGCCGACCGTGAAAAGAACTACGCCCGCGAGGATTTGTATGTCGATCTGGGCATGAGCGCCCAGCGCGTGCGCGAGTTGGTGCAGATCGGCGACTGCATCGCGCTGGAGGGCGGCTTTACCAAGCTGCTCAATGATCGTTATGCCAGCAAAACCATTGATGATCGCGGCTGCGTGGCCGTTTTGCTGCGCACGATGGAGGCGCTGCAGCGCATCGATACCCAGGCTGATCTCTATTTTGTCGCCTCCTGCCAGGAGGAGGTCGGCTCCATCGGCGCGATGACCTCCGCCTACGGCATCTATCCCGATTTCGCCGTGGCGCTGGACGTCAACCATGCCAAGACGCCCGGCTCTCCAGACCTTGAAACCTTTGACCTGGGCAGCCCGCTGGCCACCATGGGGCCTTTCATCCACCCCATGCTGCGCAGAAGGCTTGGCGAAATCGCCAAGGAAAACAACATTACCCTGCAATCCGCCGTCGCCCCGCGCTATACCTATACCGATGCGGACAATATCGGCCTGGCCCGCGACGGCGTCCCCTCGGTGCTGTTGGAGTTGCCGCTCAAGTACATGCACACCTCAGTAGAAACCTTTGATATGCACGCGCTGACCGAGTGCGCGCGCCTGCTGACGGCCTACTGCGCCGCCATTGACGACAGCTGGAGGGATGAACTGTGGAATTAAAGCAACTGTGTGAAATCCATGCCCCCTCGGGCGATGAAGGACAGCTGCGCAAGCTGCTGTTAGAGGAGGGCAAGCGCCTGTGCGGCGCGGAAAACGCGCGCATTGATCGCTCCGGCAACGTGATATGCACCCGCAAGGGTACCCAGCCCGGCAAGCCGCATGTGTGCGTATCGGCCCATATGGATGAGGTAGGCTTCATCATCGAGGCCGCCACGGAGGACGGTCTGCTGCGCTTCCACCCCATCGGCGGCATCGATCCGCGCGTGGTAGTATCCAAACGCGTGCTGGTGGGCCATGATCTGCTGCCCGGCGTAATCGGCGCGATGGCCATCCACCTGCAATCCGCCGCTGACCGCAACTGCGTGCTGGGCTTTGACGGCCTGTACATTGATATCGGCGCGAAGGATAAAGCCGAAGCGCTGGCCAAGTGCCCCGTAGGCACCTATGCCTATTTCGATACCCCCTATCAGCCCTTTGGCGACGGCTTTGTGTGCGCCAAGGCGCTGGACGACCGCGTGGGCTGCTACACCATTCTGGAATTGATGCGCGAAACCTATCCCTGCGACGTCACCTTTGTGTTCGCCGTGCAGGAGGAGGTCGGCTGCCGCGGCTCCCATGGCGCGGCCTACGGCGTACAGCCCGATATCGTGCTGAACCTGGAAGGCACGGCGGCCAATGATCTGGGCTGCGTGGAAGATCAGTTCAAGGTCTGCCGTCCCACCCAGGGTGTGGCCGTCAGCTTTATGGACGGCAGCAGCATCGGCCAGCGCAAGCTGTTTAAGGAGATTCTGGATCTGGCCGAGCACGAGCATATTCCGCATCAGATCAAACGCGGCGTAACGGGCAGCAACGACGCATCCGCCTATCAGCGCGCCGCAGCCGGCTGCCTTACCTGTGTGCTGTCCGTGCCCTGCCGCTATATCCACAGCGGCGCGTCGGTAGCCTATCTGGAAGATATTCAATCGCAATATGAGCTTGTGCGCGCCTTTTTGATGCACGCCTGACGATAAGGAGGTAACAATCATGCTTCGAGATACGCTCAAAACCCTGCTTGCCGCCTACGGTCCCAGCGGCAACGAGCATACCGTGGCCGAAACCGTCAAGGGCCTGATCGCCTCGCATGTGGACAGCATGCGCGTGGATGCGATGGGCAACCTGATCGTTGAAAAGCTGGGCACGGATGAAAACGGCAAGCGCATCATGTTTTCCGCCCATATGGATCATATCGGCTTCGTTGTCACCGATATCGATGAAAACGGCTTCCTTCGCGTGCATAACGTGGGCGGCGTAAACCCTGTGATCTCCAACGCCCGCCATGTGGTGTTTGAAAACGGCGTGGAAGGCGTGATCTACTGCCAGCCGCTCAAGGGCGAAAACCCGGCGATGAAGTATCTGTTCATCGATATCGGCGCGGAGGACCGCGCCGACGCGGAGCGCAGCGTGCAGGTGGGCGATATGGCTGTGTACGCGCCTGATTTCTTTGAGCTGGGCGAAAACCGTGTGGCTTCCCCCGCCATGGACGATCGCTGCGCCTGCGCCCTGCTGTGCGAAATGCTGATGTACCTGGACGAAACACCCAACACCGTGGTGGCTGTCTTCAGCACCCAGGAGGAAGTGGGTTGCCGCGGCGCAATGACCGCCGCTTACAGCGTGCGCCCCGATATGGGGGTGGCGCTGGATGTGACCGCCTGGGGCGATACGCCTGAGGTCAAGCTGCCCGCCGTCAAGCTGGGTAAGGGGCCTGCGGTCAAGTTCATCGACAGCAGCATGATCGCCACCCCTGCCGTGCGCGATTTGATGCTGCGCGCCGCGGAGGAGGCCGGCGTTGCCGCCCAGCGCGAGGTGCTGCCCTTTGGCGGCACGGACGGCAGCTCCATCCAGCGCTCCCGCGCGGGCGTGCCTACCGGCACCCTGTCCATCCCCTGCCGCTATGTCCACTCCCCTGCCGAGGTCATCGATATGCGCGATATGGAAGGCGCACTCAAGCTCCTGCTGAAGCTGGTTGAAATCGCATAGTTTTTCTTTCCTGAACAGCACTTATTGGTTTTTCACGGGCGAATCACGCAGGCGGCGCGGTTCGCCCTTTTGAATGCGCGTTGATCTTAAAAACCCCTTGACGCATTTGGGCGCGGGCGTTATCCTATGCTTATCAAGCATCCCGGAGGTCATGCATGACGATCCTGATTGAAAAGTCCGCGCGCAGGCTGACCGCCGAGCGGGACGGTCAGCGTTTTTGCTGCCGCGTGGCGCTGGGAAGACACCCTGTCGGCCACAAGCAATGCGAGGGCGATGGTAAAACGCCAGAGGGCGAGTATTATATCTGTCTCAAGCGCGAAACAGGCAAATTCGGCTGTGCGCTGGGTATCAGCTACCCCTCCGCATTGGATGCACGGCAGTCCGTGCACGACGGTCGTTTACCTGCCGACCTTCTGTCCCTGTTTGAAGCGGCTCAGTCGGCACAAAAAAGGCCGCCCTGGGGAACCTCCCTGGGCGGCGAAATCTACATTCACGGCGGCGGAAACGCGCCGGATTGGACGGCAGGCTGCATCGCCCTGAGCGACGCAGACATGGCTGTGCTTTTTGCCATGGCACGCGAAGGCGATACGGTGCGCATCATTCCGTAGCCTTGTAAATAGCCAGGAACAGCGCGCCATCCTGCGCCTGCGCTTCAAAGCGGATGGGGAAATCATAATCGTTGCGGAAAATGAAATTGATGCCTTTCGCTTCGTTGCCAACAGCCGCGTCCATATCGGCAGGCAAATACTCAGCGCTGCCAGGGCCATGGGAGCGGCGCAGAGTGATAGTAATTCCAGGCAATTGCAGCAGCAGGTTATACATGGTGCTGGATACCTGGCACACGCCGCCGCCAGGGCCCAGACCCCAGCCGGTTTCAATCAGCACAGGGCCCTTCACATAGCCCTTGCTGGGATAGAAGGGGCCATAGTGGTTATTATAGTTGATGGTCTTGCCGCTTTGCAAGATTTCATTGTTGATATAATCGCAATTAACGCCGATATTGACCTCTTTGCCATGCTTGCTCACATCGTCCGAACCCGTCACATAATAGGTGGTGAAGGTGGCAATGGGCGCTTCGTCCGTGCCTGCATCGTCCTCCGGGCATACGGGCAGCAACTCACTCAGCTCGTTGGTGTTCACATAGCCGTACTGGCGATAATAGGCCAGATACGCCCAGCCGTTCACAACGCCAATAATGGAGATACGCGTGCCCGCCGTCAAGGGAATCAACACGTCCGCGCTCTCATCAGCCTCTGTACGCACCTTAGCGCCGTTCGCGCCTACCGTACCTACATACCCGTACATTTCCACGCCAAAGGGCGGCGTGGTGCTGGAATCGATGGCCTTGCCCGATTCCAGATGGCGGCGCAGCACATAGCCGACGACGCCGCTGCTGTTGATATATGCCCATTCCGGATCAAAGGAATACACCTTAACGCTTGCGCCCTGATAGATGCGGCCAAGCGTTTTGCTTTGCGTGCTGGGCTCGCTGTAAATCGGAGCGCTGATTTTGGGGTTGGCCGTCCAGAGCGCCGTCAGCTTTTCAGCCCGCACAGGCAGGGTAATCATCAACAGCGCCAGCACCAGCGCCAGGCACAGGAATCTTTTCATTTGGTCTCTCCCAATGCTTTTGTGGTAATGTCCTCGCCATTTAAGGCACAATAGACCATATTATCGCCGTCATAGATAAACTTAAGCGAGAAAAACTCGTCCGTCTTCAGCAATAGATCCAGGAAAATGCGATCTCCCTGCCACAGGTTCAGCTGCGGCACATCGCTCAGCGGCACCCAGCGCAGATCTCCCTCGTTGCAGTCCTGCGTCAATTCACCCTGGGCCTGCGCGGTATAGAGGAAAATATACTCGCTGTCCCAACCGGGGCTGATAAAGGTAAGCAGTCCGCGCATGCGCGGATGCACCAGCGTAAGCCCCGTTTCTTCCATCACCTCGCGGGCAATGCACTCCTCAGGCGATTCATCCGTTTCCAGCTTGCCGCCCACACCGATCCACTTGCCCTCGTTCACATCGTGCTGCTTTTTCACGCGACGCAGCATCAGATAGCAGCCGCCGCGCTCGATATAGCACAGGGTTGATAGCTTCATCATGGCAAACGCCTCACTGCTTAGGCGGGCGCTCGGTCAGCTTTTCCCGATGGCCGTCCTCATACTGAATATAAGTATTATTCAGCTGCTGCTTAAAGCCCTCGCGGAAATCCTTCAAATACTCCGCGCGCAGCTCGGCCTGTTCCTTCAATTCGTCCTCGGTCAACCCAACGGTCTTTTTTTTGCGCGCCAGCTCGTTAATGCGCGTCACCTGTTCCTTGGTCATGCGTAATTGCTCCTTTTCTTAAACACGAATCCGCATACCGCCGGCAGAGCCAGCAGCAGCACATAGGGCACATACAGCAGGAAACGGCTGATGCCCGAACGATCGATCATAAACTCCAGCCCGATCACGCCGCCCGCCACCAGGGCGATCACGCCCAGCGCCAGCCATACCGGCCAGCCATGCCCCAGTCGCTTGGCATAACGGCGGGCAAAGATCAGCAGAGCCGCTGCGAACATCACTGCGTACAACAGCATTTGCAGGCTGACAAAGGACTCGCGCATATGCGCGTCAAAGCGCAGGCTTTCCCACAGCACCTGCGTGCAGCCAAACAGCAGCATGGCCGAAAGCAGGATATCGCCGTCGCGCTTGCCACGCAGCAGACCCGGCAGCAGCGCCACGGCCAGAATCAGCGCACATAGCGCTTCCAGCACATAGGTTTTCAGATACAGGGCGTATTCATCACCCGTAACCAGCCAACCCTGCCGCCACACCTCGCTGACCAGCGCGCGGCTGCGCCCCAGCATTTCGGTATACTGCTCGCCGACACGGGCAAAGGCGATAAACACCAGCAGCGCCGGCGCCATCATATCCAGCATGCGCCGAGCCGGAACCGCAAGAATTTTGGCCGCAATCACCGCCGCCAGCGCCGCGCCAAGCAGCGCGCCCACCATGGAGTGGCCGCCGCCCCAGAAGCACAGCATCGCCCGCAGCGAAAAGATGCCGCGAAAGCGCCCATCCAACAGGCAGAACAGCACGCGCGAGCAGGCAACGCCCAGCGGCATAGCCAGCACCGCATACAGCAGAGCCGCGCCCGCAGGCATGCGCCGCGCGCGGCAGCACAGCGCCAGCACAATCACCGCCGCCAGCGCACCCAGGGCGATATGCAGCCCGTAATAGTAAATCTTGATATTTCCAAGCAGGAAATAGGCAGCTTCATCCAGCATGATTATTTGCTCCAGGTTTCAGGGTCAACAGCGGTGGCAAAGTAGATAAAATCGCTCTGCTGGCGCTCGTTTTTGATAGTACGGCCGGTCTGATAGTATTCGCCGTTGAAAATCATGGTGGCGGAGTTTCCGCCGTCCAGGTTATAGGCCTGGGTGCAGTGCAGCTCGTTAAACATAAAGTCCGCCAGCGCCTGCTGGGTCACGCCGTTGGAGCTGCTGCTGCGTCCCTCGGCCAGCGCCACCACATAGGTCAGCTTATCCACCTGGCCGATAGCCATGCGCGGCTCCTTGCCGTTGGGATTATAGCCGTACTCCTTGTCCACAGTCAGCAGCTGCCCATCCTTTACCAAGGCAGGGCCAAAGGTGAAGGCGTTGATTACACTCAGCCCCGTGGCCTTAAAAGCGTCCATATCCGCCTGATTGGACTTGATAAACAGGTGGAAGTCGCCGTTTTCATCAATAAAGAGGATATCCTTTTTCTTGTTGGTTTTTGCCTTGCGGGTTTCGCCCATGCGGATTTCGTAGGTCTTTTTGGTTTCCTGATCGGCAAAGTAATCGCCGTTGATAGCCAGCACCGCATGATACTCCTTGGCCATGGCGCTGATATAGGTGGAACGGTTACTGGTTGCCTTGGAGCCCGCGATGCCCGTGCGGAGCTGGGAAGCATCCTTGATCTGCACATAGCCGATACGCCAGATCACCCCGTCCTCCTCGCGGGTTTCCATGCGGATGGTCAGCGAGTCATCCTGATAGCCGTCCTCGGTATAGGCATCAGGATTCGGCTGCATGCCGGCAGAAAAGTCAATCGGCAGTGCGTAGGAAGTCTCCTCCTGCGCTTCCTCGGCATTGGCGGTAGGAACCAGCCAACGGATCAAACCGCTGTCCCAGGCCTCATCCGCCCAGGTATCCTGATATTCCTCCAGCATGCTGCCCGAGGGCACGGCAAAAGGCAGGGCCAGGATCATCAGCGCCGCCATGGCGCACAGCAAAATCCGGATAGAAAGCTTCATTTTGTGTTTCTCCTATTCGTTATTTAGTAGCCGTAGGTATCCAGATAGTCTCGCATCAGCGGGGTGATATCCAGGCCGCTACGGTCTGTAAAGAACTGCTCAAAGTCTGCGCGGCTGGCACGCTTGAATGCAAATGCGTCGCAGTATTCATGCAGCAGCTTGTCCATCTGCCCGCCGGTCATCTCATCCAGCGCCAGCGGCAGAGCTGCGCCGCGGCCATATACCACCGTGGCGTAGGTTTGCAGCGAGCCAAAGTAAGATATGGGCGAACCGGGCGTAACGGTCTGATTGATTTTCTCACGCATAGGCGCGTCCACGCGCAGGATGCGCAGGTTTTCATAGGCGTTCGCGCCGTATTTTTCGCGGGCATAGCGCAGCATGGCATATTCGCACAGCGCTTCATCCTGCCATGCGTCCGTCACCTGATCGCTGCCTACTAATGCGTAAAACCACTGGTGTGCCGTTTCGTGAGCCAGCATCAGCTCCAGCGAATCAGCCTGGCTTTCGGCCATCCAATCACGGCCGATGAAGATCAGACCCGGATATTCCATGCCGCCCAGCGGGAAATCCACCTCGCACACCGTTAGCTGATCGTAGGCATACGCGCCGTACAGACGCGCGTAGGTTTTAAGCGCTTCCGCTGCATAGCCAGCCGCACGACCGGCCGCCTTTTGATCACCCGCATAGGCCGTAACCGTTACGCCGTTCACGCTTTTTTGCGCCGTCTGCCAGCTTGCGCTCAGCGCGAAGGCAAAATCGCGCATGGCATCGCCCTGCATGGTATAGCGCATACGGCCGTCCGCCATCGTTTTCACGCTGGGCTTGGCGCTGGCAGCGCAGACATAGCCAGCCGGTGCAACCAGCGTGACCTCATAGTTGGCACAATCGCTGACAAAGGGATCGCCGACGGCGCAGTACGCATCCTCGCGCCACGCGCCGTTTTCCCATACGGATAAAATTGGCAGCGCATTGCCAAACTGCCACACTGCGCCGTCCGTGCCGAAGCGATGGGCGCAGCGGGGAACCGTCAGCTCGCAGCGCAGCAGCAACCGGCCGCCAACTCCCGGCGCAAGGCTTCCTACCGGCACATGCAACACCGTTTGAGCCGCATCGGCAAAACTTGCCTGGACGACCCGATCATTCCACCACACACCCTCCAGCCGAACGCCACCCGCTGAAAAGCCGTTGGGATAGCAAGCGTCGTAAACTTCCTCAATGGCTGCAGGGCTGGTATCCTCGCTGGCATACGCGCCCGCGCAGGTGCGCAGGACAAGCTCCTGCAGCGTATCGCCCGTGCGGTTGGTATAATCCAGCGTCAGCGTAACGGCCAGCGTGCTTTGCTCGGGACGGAAGACTAGATCATACCGGTAAGTATCCAGCCCATCCCGATATGCCTGAGCGCGGGTCTGCGCCGCAGCGCGCGGCCATAAAATCCAGGCCAGCAGCACCCCCACAAGCAGCAGGGCCGCGCAGGCAAAGCATACCGTGCGCTTTCGTATTATACTACGTTTCGACATGGGCTGTCACCCCCCGGCATCGTAAATTTTTGTGAATATTCGCCCCGGATCGCCTGTTTCGGGGCTAAATATCATCATACAATGAATATTCGCCCCTGTAAAGGCAAAAAGAGGCTTGCAATTGCAAACTTTTCGCGGTATCCTATCATGGTGTTTATTGTGCGCATGCAAAGGAGAGGTTTTTACCATGACCGAATACCGCCTGGCCAGGCCGCAGGAAGAAGCGGACGTACTGGATTTTATCAACATGGTTTTCAGCATGCACTCGCAGCCGCATGATTTTGCCGCGCTGCTGCCCAAGGTGTACGCCCATCCTGGCTTTGCCCGCTATCATTATGTGGCGGTGGAGGACGGCCATATTCGCGGCACGGTGGCGCTGCTGCCCCTGACGCTGCGGGTGGAGGAAAACTGCGCCCTCAAGGCGGGCTATATCGGCTCGGTTGCGGTGCATCCCTATTCGCGCGGCGCGGGCCACATGAAGGCACTGATGCGCATGGCCCTGACCGATGCGGAGGCGCAGGGCTACGATCTGCTGGCGCTGGGTGGGCGGCGACAGCGCTATGCCTATTTCGGCTTTGAAAAGGGCGGCCAGCGGCTGACCTTTTCACTCAACAGCGATAACGTGCGCCACGCCATGGCAGATGTGGATGAAGATGCCGTGCGCATCCGCGAGGTAACAGACGCGCAGGACACGGTGCTGGACGACGTATGGCAGCTGAGCCGCCGTCAGATGCTTACCTGCGAGCGTGACCGTGAACGCCTGCTGGATATCTTTCATTCCTGGCATAACGCCCTGTATGTGCTGGAAGACGCGCGGCAGGACGGCACGTTTCTGGGGTACCTGAACGCCTCGGGCGATCAGATCTGCGAGCTGGCGCTGCTGGACGAACGCCGCCTGGCAGAGACGCTCAAGGCCTGGATGCGCGGCCGCGCCAAGGCGGGCATCACCGTGCCCATGTACCAGCGCGTGCGTGCAAGCTATCTTAAGAGCATTGCGGAAAACTACACGGTAACCGACGCGCACATGCTGCGCGTAATCAACTGGCGGCATACGCTGGAAACGCTGCTGACCTTCAAGTCGGGCTATCAGCCCCTGTGCGACGGACGGTTTGTGTTTGAGGTAGAGGACGGCGGCCGCTATCTCATCCAGGTGCGCGATCATGAGGTGGTTGTGCGCGACACGCAGGAAACGCCCGCTCTGTGCTTTACCCAGCAGCGCGCGGCGGAGTTCTTCTTCTCCCCCTATTCGGCGCTGATGGAGGCTTCGCCCATGCTCAAGTCTTTCCTGCCCGCGCCCTTTGAAATCCCCTCGGCGGACGCTTTTTAAGCTTGACAGCCGCCCATTCGTTTGCTATGATAAAGTTACCATAGACAGAAAGGGATGAAAAAATGCGCAACTAATCCGGCTTTGACAAAACGATAACAATGGCTATCCGCAGTGCGGAGCATTGTTTGCGTGTGTCAAAACGGAATAGCGGCGTATATAGACGGCGCGCTTTTGGCGTGCTGCTGTTTGCCTCCGTTTTGGGTCTGCGCTGCGGGGAAACGGAGGTTTTTTTATGCTGTCAGTTCGCCATCTGTCCATCCAGCACCGGCAGGATCTGCGCCCGCTGGTCGATGACCTTTCCTTCACCGTATCCGGTCAGGATCGCCTGGCCATCATCGGCGAGGAGGGCAACGGCAAATCCACGGTGCTTAAAATACTATATCAGCCCACGTTGGTAGAAGACTATGTGCTTTTCAGCGGCCAGGTCGACCGTTCGGGCGAACAGCTGGCCTATCTGCCCCAGGAGCTGCCCGAGGCGTGCCGCGAGCTGCCCGTATACGCCTTCTGCGCACAGTGCGAGGCCTTTCTGGAAGCTCTGCCGCGCGAGGTGCATACCCTGTGCGCCCAGCTTCGGCTGCCCGTCGAGCTGTGCTACGCCGAATGCCCAATGAAATCGCTTTCAGGCGGTGAAAAAATCAAGCTGCAATTGCTGCTGCTTCTGTGCGCGCACCCAACCCTCCTGCTGCTGGACGAACCCAGCAACGATCTGGATCTGAGCGCGCTGGACTTCCTGGAGCGCTTCATCTGCACCTGCGGCCTGCCGGTGATCTACATCTCCCACGATGAAACGCTGCTGTCCCGCACAGCCACGCGTGTGCTGCATCTGGAGCTTACGCATCACAAAAAGGAGCCGCGCTGGACGCTGGCCAACGTGCCCTACGATGAATACATGTCCCGCCGAGCGCAGCAGCTATCCCTGCAGGAAAGCCGGGCGCAGATGGAAAAGCGCCAGGAGCGCATCCGACAGGAGAAATTCGAGCGCATCCTCAATGCCGTCGATCACGCGCAGGCGACCATCTCGCGCGGAGATCCGCATGGCGCACGGCTGCTAAAGAAGAAGATGCACGCCGTCAAATCGCTGGAGCGCCGCTACGAGTGCGAACGCGAGAATCAGACGCAGCGGCCCAACATCGAATACGCTATCGATGCTTCCTTCGTGGGCAGTCATGCCCTGCCCGCAGGCAAGGTGGCGCTGGATATCTCCTTGCCTGCGCTTTGCGTGGAAGGCCGCACGCTCAGCCGCGATATCTCCCTGCGCATGCAGGGCACGGACAAGGTGCTGCTGATCGGCGATAACGGCTGCGGCAAGACGACGCTGCTGCGCAGGCTTGCGCAGAATCTGCTGGCGCGCGATGATATCCGCGCTGCCTATATGCCCCAGCGCTATGAAGAAACAATGGATGAAGACCAGAGCGCCATTGCCTATCTGCACACGCGCGGCGACAAGGAGCAGCTGACCCGCCTGCGCACGTATCTGGGCGCGTTCAAGTTTTCCACCGAAGAGATGGAACATCCCATCCGCTCACTTTCGGGCGGACAAAAGGCCAAGCTGTTTTTCCTCAGGATGATCCTGGAGGACGCAAACGTGCTGCTCTTGGACGAGCCCACCCGCAACCTGTCGCCCCTGTCCGCCCCTGTCATCCGCGCGCTGCTGCTGGATTTTCCCGGCGCCATCCTGGCCGTCACTCATGACCGTCTGCTGATGCAGCAGTGGCCCGGCCGCGTGCTGCGCCTGACGGAGAATGGGCTGAGCGACGTAACGGCGGCGGTAAAATCGCAGAGCGGCGCAGTTGGGGCTTGACATCCCAGATAATATTTCCTATAATGGAACAATACAAGGATCGGGACAAGTAGCCCCGCCATTCCCCCTTTCAGAGAGCCCGCGGACGGTGCAAGCGGGCAGGGGCGGCGGTGTGAATACGCCCGGGAGCGCGAACCTGAAGGGCAACTGTGTAGGGAACGCCGGCGCGCCGGTTACAGCGCAGGGGAATTTGATGTTCCCGCTAAGGGAAAACGGCGCAAGCCTTTTCCAAACGGAAGTGGTACCGTGATGTGTTCATCGCCTTCCGGCATATGCCGGAGGGCGTTTTCTTATCCCGCAAACCTGAAAGGAGTATCTATCCAACCATGCAGGAATCCGAACGTTTCGCCGCCCGCGTAGAGGGCGTCAGCGGCAGTGCCATCCGTGAGCTGTTCAAGCTGACCTCCCGGCCGGGCGTCATCTCCTTTGGCGGCGGCAACCCGTCCCCCGCCGCGCTGCCCGATGAAATTGTGGCCGACATCTGCCGCGAACTGGTGGCTACCAACGGCAAGGTGCTGCTGCAATACGGCATGACCGAGGGCCTGCCCGCCCTGCGTGAAAGCCTGACAGGCTATCTGCAAAGCGAATTCGGCGTAACCACCGATGCGGGCTGCATCCTGCCCGTAACCGGCTCCACCCAGGCGTTTAACCTGCTGCTGGACGCTTATACCGATCCGGGCGACGTAATTCTGACCGAAAATCCCACCTTCCTTGGCGCTACGCAGGCCATGCATCTGCATCAGCTGCGCGTCATCCCGGTGGACAGCGATGAGCAGGGGCTGCGCGTGGACGCGCTGGAGGAGGCCATTCGCCGCCATCGTCCGCGCATGCTGTATACCATCCCCACCTTCCAGAACCCCACGGGCGTAACCATGCCGCTGGAACGCCGCAAGCGCATTGCCGAGCTGGCCGCGCAGTATGATATCCTGGTGGCGGAGGATGATCCCTATCACTCCCTGCGCTATGCGGGCGAAAGCCTGCCGGCCATCAAAGCCTTTGACATGGACGGTCATGTGGCGTTGATGGGCAGCTTTTCCAAGGTAATCTCCCCCGGCCTGCGCGTGGGCTTCCTGGTATGCGAGCCCAAGCTCCTTCGCAAGTGCGTTATCTGTAAGCAGTCGGACGATCTGCACACGGCCAACCTGAACCAGGCTGTCGTGGATGCTTATCTGCGCCGCGACCTGCTGCGTCCCCACGTGCAGGAGGTCTGCGCCCGCTATGGCGCGCAGCTGAACTGCATGCTCAGCGCGCTGGAGGAGATGCAGGGCGTGCAGCGCTTTACCCGGCCGGAGGGCGGTCTGTTTGTCTTTGCCTATCTGAAGGACAATGTGAACGCCACCGAAATGCTGATGAAGGCCGTGGATCGCGGCGTGGCCTACGTGCCAGGCACGTATTTCTATCCAGACGGCGGGCACGAGAACACCCTGCGGCTCAATTTCTCCAACGCCGATATTCCCACCATCGAGCGCGGCATGGCGCTGCTAAACGACTGTCTGAAATAAAAATCACAATACATCACACGATCAGGAGGAACATCATATGCATATTCTTGATACCCTGAAGGAACGCGGATTCATCGCCCAGGTAACCTTTGAAGACGATCTGTACAAGCAGCTGGAGCGCGAATCCACCCCCTTCTACGTAGGCTTTGACCCCACCGCCACCAGCCTGCACTTCGGCCACTTCATCCCCATCATCGCCATGGCGCACATGCAGCGCGCGGGCCACAAGCCCATTGCCCTGGTGGGCGGTGCAACGGCCATGATCGGCGACCCCAGCGGCAAAACCGATATGCGCAAGATGATGACCGTGGAAACCATCGATCACAACGTCGCCTGCATCAAGTCTCAGCTGTCCCGCTTTATCGAGTTTGGCGACGACAAGGCGCTGATCGTCAACAACGCCGACTGGCTGCGCGGCCTGGGCTATATCGATTTCATCCGCGATATCGGTTCGCTGTTTTCCGTCAACCGCATGCTGACGGCCGAGTGCTACAAGCAGCGTCTGGAGCGCGGCCTGACCTTCCTGGAGTTCAACTACATGCTGATGCAGAGCTACGACTTCCTGCAGCTCTTTAAACACTACGGCTGCCGTCTGGAAATGGGTGGCGACGATCAGTGGAGCAACATGCTGGCCGGCGCGGATCTGATCCGCCGCAAGGAGCATGAGGATGCTTACGCCTGCACTTTTAAGCTGCTGATGAACCACGAAGGCAAAAAGATGGGCAAGACCGAAAAGGGCGCGCTGTGGCTGGACGCCAACCTCTGCTCCCCCTACGAGTTCTATCAGTACTGGCGCAATATCGCCGATCAGGATGTAAGCAAATGCCTGGCGCTGCTCACCTTCCTGCCCATGGACGAAGTGCGCCGTCTCAGCGCCCTGCCCGGGCAGGAGATCAACGAGGCCAAGAAGGTGCTGGCCTTTGAGTGCACCAAGCTCGTCCATGGCGAGGAAGAAGCCACCAAGGCTCAGCAGGCGGCCAGCGCGCTGTTTGGCGGCGGCGCTGCCTCCCAGGATGTACCCACCTTCAATATCACCCGCGATTTGCTGTCTGCCGACGGCCGCCTGACCACGCTGCTCAACAGCTGCGGTCTGTGCACCAGCCGCGGTGAAGCCCGCAAGCTTGTGCAGCAGGGCGGCGCTACGGTGGGCGACAGCAAGGTAACGGATATCGATTTCGTCATCACGGCGGATATGATCGGCTCCGACGGCCTGCTGCTGCGCAAGGGCAAGAAGAGCTACTGCCGCCTGGTGCTGATCTAAGCCTCCCTCATGAACAGCTACAAAACCATCAAGCAGCCCGCGCGTGAGGAATATGTAATCAACAAAAGCCGCTTTATCGGCCATGCCTGCCCCTGCCAGACAGAGGAGCAGGCGCTGGCCTTTTTGAAGCGCATCCGCGAGGAATACCGCGACGCTACGCACAATTGCTATGCCTATGTCATCGGCGAAAATGCCGGCATCATGCGCTACAGCGACGACGGCGAGCCGGGCGGCACGGCGGGTCTGCCCATGATGGAGGTGCTCAAGGCCCGCGGCGTAGTCAACCTGTGCGTAGTGGTTACGCGTTATTTCGGCGGTATTCTGTTGGGCGCAGGCGGGCTGGTGCGCGCCTATTCGCACAGCTGCGCGCTGGCGCTGGACGCGGCGCAGGTATCCATCATGGAGCTGACCCAGCGCGTGCTGTTCGACGTACCCTACCCGCTGTGGGATAAATTCAGCTACGCCCTGCAATCGCTGCCCTGCATATTGGAGCGCAGCGAGTTTCAATCCTCCGTGGATGCAACGCTGCTGATTCGGGCCAGCGACCTGGAACGCGTAACGCAGCAGATCACCGCCCTGTCCGACGGCAAGATCGATTTTCTGCCCACGGACGAGCTGTTCTATCCCTGGCCGGAACCCTGAAATATAACCCGCACAAATGCGCCCCGCAGACAAGCTGATTTGTCCGCGGGGCGCTGGTTTATATCTCGTTTTATTCTGATAATACATACTTTTCAATGGCCTGCGCAAGGCCGTCCTCGGTATTAGGAGCCGTCACCTGCCAGGCAGCGCGCTTGACATTCTCCATTGCGTTGCCCATGGCCACAGGATAGCCAGCGCGCCGGAACATGGGCAGGTCGTTGTCATAGTCGCCAAACACCATCACGTTCTCCAACGGGATGCCATAAAACGCGGCCAGCTCTGCCAAGCCCGTTCCCTTGTCCACGCCCTGTGGCATCACTTCCAGGTTCAGCCCGCCCGAGGTTGTAATATACGCACCGGGCACCTGCTGCAGCTCCGCGCGTGCGCGCTCCCGCATTTCCTGATCCGGGAATTTAAACAAAAACACCTTGTAAACCGGCTGATCCAGCATGGCGCGGATGTTTTCCGCACCGCAGATATGCTGCACATGATCATCCCGCAGCATCACCTGGGTGATCTGCTGAAAATACCCGCCGCCATCGCCGTTGGCTTCATGCCGATCCATAAATGCGCCGGGCATGGTGATGCGATACTGAATCGGATAACGCTCGGCAATCTCCTGCGCCATGCGAGCTGAGGCAGCATCCAGCAGATGTTCCCCCACCATGCGCTGAGAAATACCATCAAATACCGAGCCTCCGTTAGAGGCGATAATCGAGCAATTCAGCCCCACGTCGCGCGCCAGGGCGCAGCAATGCGTATGAAAGCGCCCGGTGCACATGGTGAATATCACGCCCTTTTCCTGCGCCTTCTTGAGCGCGCTCAGCGTGCGCGGGCTAATCCTGCCCTGGGCATCCAGCAGCGTTCCGTCCATATCGGATGCGATCAATCGTATATCAGACATGGTTTTCTCCTTTATCCTTGGTTAATCAGTTTAAAACGGCGGGTCAATGCGTATATCCAGCCCGTCAATCTCCGGCATCGCGCCCTGCGTATCAATCAGCAAGCGCGTGGCGCACAGCATCAGCCGACCCTTGCCATATTCGCGGTTGGCCGCGCGATCGCCATACAGATCATCGCCAATGATTGGATGCCCCAGAAAGCTCAGATGCGCGCGAATCTGATGCGTGCGCCCGGTATGCAGGATCACGCGCAGGCGCGAGGCTTTTCCCGCCTGGATGGTTTCATATTCCGTTTCGATGGGCTTGGCCTGCGGCAGCGCCTTGGCAGACACATGCACCACCGCACGAACAGGATCCTTGATCAGATAGGCATGACAATCCGCCTGCGCGGGCTGCGGCGTGCCCAGCACCAGACACTGATACTCCTTGCGCCCGGTGCGGCGGGCAAACATCTCCTTTAAGGCATTTTCAGCCATGTCGTCCTTGGCCAACGCAATCAGCCCGCTGGTTTGATAATCCAGCCGATGGCACAACCGGGGCTGATACGCCCCCTGGGCATGCAGCGCCGCCCAATCCGTCACCGTCATGCTGTTGTAGCGGTCAGCGTCAGTCGCCAGCCCGGCAGGCTTATTCAGGATCAGCAGCCGCTCATCCTCATAGACGACGGGAATTTGAATCTCATAGGGGGTGAACACCGCAATCTGCGCGCCAGGCAGCGCGCGCGTATCCCGCGGGGTACGCTGACCGTTCATTTTTACGTCCCGCGCGGCAAAGGCCGCGCGGCGCGCCCGCTCAGGCAGCAGCGGCAGCGCATGCGCCAAATACTTGTCCAGCGTCATGTCTGGCAGGTTGTCCGGCACGGTCAATGTGTATTTCTGCACGCACACTCCCCCCTTCATATTCCGAATTCTTATTATATGTAAAATGCGCCCTGCCTGTCAAGCGCGGAAAAAGCAGCCCGCAACAGCGCAGCCCACAATCCATCCAAGCAGCGAGGCGGGAATGATATACCGGCTTTTTTTCACCCCAGCCGCCGCCAGATACAGCGCGCAGGTATACAGCACCGTTTCGCCCGAGCCCATCATGGCGCTGGCAACCATCCCCGCGCGGCTGTCCGGGCCATACTGGCGCAGGATATCCGCCAGCATTCCTAGCGAGGCCGAGCCGCTCAATGGGCGCAGCAGCAGCAACGGCATTACCCCTTCAGGCAACCCCAGCCAGGCAGCCATAGGCGCTAACGCGCCGCACAGCGCATGCATCAGGCCGCTTGCCTCCAGCATACGCAGGGCAACGAAAATCGCCGCCAGCCCAGGCAGAATGCGCATTGCCGTCTCCATGCCCTCCCGAGCCCCGGCGGTAAAGGCTGTATACACCTCAACACGGCGAATCAGCGCAATCACCATGGCAATCGCCAGCAGACAGGCCGTCATTGGCGGCGCTTCCTTTCGCACAGCCAGCACACTGCCATGCCTACCGCCGTGGCCGCCGTGCTGGCAACAAGCGTAGGCAGGACGATGATTTCCGGCGCGGCGCTGCCCGCCGCATAGCGCATCGCAATCACCGAGGATGGGTACAGCTGCACGGAGGTTGCATTGATCACCAGCAGCATGCACAGCGGTGCGCTGGCGGCAATCTGCCCCGCGGGCTGCAATAGCCTTGCTGCGCGCAGCCCCATGGGCGTAGCCGCATTGCCCATGCCCAGCATATTGGCCGATAGGTTCAGTGCCGTCGCGCCCAGCGCATCCTCGCCAGCCTGACTCCCAAACACCCAGCGCAGCGGCCTTTTCAACCAGCGCACCAGCGCACGCACGGCCCCAGCCTCCTCCAGCAGCTTCATTACCCCGCCGAAGAGCATAAAACCGCCCAGCAGCCCCAGCACGGTTTGCAGCGCATCCCCGCCCGCCTGCAAGGCTGCGCGCGCAACGGCATCCAGATTACCCCCAATCGCCGCGTAGCCAAACGCCGCCGCGATCATAATGCAAAAAACCGCGTTCATGCTTTTCACCGCCATAAATGAACAGATTTTGAACGTGCTGTAAAACTTTCTATAAACTGTCAATTTGCATTGACAGAAGGCTGAATCTGCCTGTAAAATAAAATTGCGCCGTGAAGAAACGCCGCATCTTCTTCAAAGCCGCATTTTCTTCAAAGGAGGAAAACCGCCATGAAATCTACCGGTATTGTACGCAAATTGGACGAACTGGGCCGCGTTGTGCTGCCCATTGAGCTGCGCCGCACCATGGATCTGAACATCCATGACACGGTGGAGATTTTCGTTGAGGACGATAAAATCATCCTGAAAAAGTATCACCCCGCCTGCATCTTCTGCGGGGACGCGCGCGACGTAACCACCTTCAAGGGCAAGCTGGTGTGTGTCAACTGCCTGCGTGAGCTGCAGGGTCGTTGACCGTTCAATTTGTATTATGACGCGCCGCAGAGCAATATGCAAAGGGGCTGTCTCATGGTAAGTGAGACAGCCCCCGCTTTTTTGTTTTGGATTACTTATGCATCACGATGGCCTTGCCTGTGCGGATGGCTTCGCACAGCTCCGCATAGCTTTCGGCCTTCTTTTCCAGGGCGATATACCCACGCGCAGTCTCATCCACATGGTGCGCGTCCGAGCCGCCCGTCATGGGCATATTGTGCTTTTGGGCATAGGCCAGGGCCATATCGTTTTCCTCCTGGCTGGAATTGCCGCCATTGAACACCTCGATAGCGTCGGCAATGCCCTCGCGCTCCACATAAGGCTTTTTGATATACCAAGCGCGGCGATAGGGATGCGCACGCACCAGAATTCCGCCCGCAGCATGCACCGCATCGCGGTACTTTTCAATGTCGTAGCGCTCAAGCCACGGATGATCATACAGGAACTGCGGGCTCAGGCCCAGCGTCAGGTAATCCTCGGCGTTGTCCTGATAAGTCAGCTCCCATCCGCAGTAAACCGTCAAGCCCAGCTTTTCGCCTGCTTCCAGCGCGGCGTAATAGCCAGCCAGCTGCTTTTCCACGCGTCGGTTCCAATCGGTCTCTGGCTCGGCATGGGACTGCACGTTCATCAGATGATCAGTTACCACCACGCCTGTAAAGCCCTTTTGCTTATAGGCGGCCACCATGTCCGCCGCCGGGCTTCTGCCGCAGCGGCTGGTATCGCTGGTGTGCATATGCAGCTCATAATAGTACATATTACTTGCCCGCCACCGTCATTTCGCCCACATCCACAGAGGGGCTGCCATAGCTGGATCCAAAGAACTCCAGATCGCTGCCAACCTCACGGATATTCTTGAGCATGGTATAGAAGTTGCCCGCCACGGTAATCTGCTCCACCGCGCGGCCCTTGCGGCCGTTCTCGATAGTGTAGCCCTTGGACAGCAGGGAGAAATCGCCGCTGACCGGGTTGGCGCCCGCGTGCATGCCGCTCATTTCAGTGATAACCAGACCCTCGCCGATGGAGGCCATCATTTCCTCCAGCGTGCGCTTGCCGGGCTTAAAGTAGAAGTTGCTGGGCTCCACGGTAATGGGCGAAGCATAGCCATACTTGCTGGCGTTGCCGGTGCTGCGCACGCCAGCCTTGCGCGCGGTCTTGAGGTTGTGCAGCAGGGTGGTCAGGCGGCCGTTTTCAATCACAGCCTTCACCTGGGTGGCCACACCCTCCGCGTCAAAGGGAGAGGAAGCCTCGCCGCCCTTGAGGTGCGGATCATCCATCAGGGTGACGCACTCGGCGGCAATCGTCTCGCCCTCGCGGCCAGCGAGCAGAGACATGCCCTGCTGCGCCTGATCAGCGGAGAAGATATCGCTAAAGGTAGCCAGCAGATCAGGCATGCAATGCTTATCAATAATCAGCCGATAGGTGCCGCTGGGCACGGGGGCGGCATTCAGATTGAACAGCGCCTCTTCCACCGCTTCATCAGCCATTTTCTTGGGCGATATTTTGCTGAAATCACGGTCGCACGCCAGACCCATGCCGGTGGACACACGCTCGCCATCGCGGGCAATGACGGAAATATACGCCACAGCCATATTGTCGCGGCTGCTCAGATCCAGACCATAGCTGTTTACGATATGCACAGCGGAGGAGCTGGTCGAAATCATGTTGCGCTGTACCTGCTTAATGCGCGGATCGCCGCTGTTCATGGCGCACTTTTCGGTTTCCAGCAGAAGCTTAAGCTTTTGCTCCTCGGTCACTTCGTCCAGAGAGGGCGCGTAGTTATCCACCTGGGGATAGCTTTCATCGCCATGGTAGATTTCCTGCACCGCGTCATCCTCCACCAGCTCGGCGCTTTCGATGACGGCGCGAATCAGCATGGCAATCGCATCGTCATCGTAGGCTTCAGTGGAAGCGTAGCCCATCTTGCCATGATACAGACCGCGCAAAGAAAGGCCGCTGCGGCTGCTGACGGCATAGTCCGTAATCTCTCCCGTGGTGCTCATCGCGCGGAAGCTGTCATGATCCGACGTATATACTTCGGCCGCCTCTATGCCGCCTTCCAGCGCGGCCTTGAGCAGCTTTTCAATAAATACATTCTTTTCCATTTGCATTTCCTCCTTAGCGGCCGCCCACGGTGATGGAGCTGACGCGGATCATGGGCTGACCGACATTGGTGGGCACACTGCCGCTGAGCGAGCCGCACATACCCTGGGCCATCTGCATATCCTTGCCCACGCGGTCGATCTTGGTCAGGATCTCGCTGCCGCGGCCAATCAGGGACGCGCCGCGCACGGGATGGACGATCTTGCCGCCCTTGACCAGATAACCCTCGCTGACGGCGAAATTGAACTCGCCCGTGGCGGGATTGACCGAGCCGCCGCCCATGGATTTGGCGTACAGGCCGTTGCCCATGGTAGTGATGATTTCATCGTTATCGTCATTGCCAGCAGCAATGTAGGTATTGCGCATGCGGGAAGTGGGCGCGAAGGAATAATCCTGACGGCGCGCGCTGCCGGTGGGCTGCATCTGCATGCGGCGGCCGTTCAGGCGGTCAATCATGTAGTTCTTGAGCACGCCATTTTCAATCAGCACCAGTCTAGTGGTGGGCGTGCCTTCGTCGTCAATGTTCTCGCTGCCCCATTCGTTGGGCATGGTGCCATCGTCAATGGCCGTTACACAGTCCGCCGCGATCTTCTGGCCAAGTTTGCCCGCAAATTCGCTGGCGCCGACGGCCACGCTGGTGGCCTCCAGGCTGTGGCCGCAGGCTTCATGGAAGATGACGCCGCCAAAGCCGTTATCGATGACCACGGGCATGATACCCGCCGGGCAGACGGGCGCGTGCAGCATGGTGATGGCCTGCTTGGCCGCCTTGTGCGCCGCCGCCTCGGGATCAATGCGGCTGTCGAAGATTTCAAAGCCCTGCAGCGCGCCGGGATTGGAGGTGCCGGTCTGGTTCTCCGTACCGTTGCTGGCGATGGCGGAAATGGACATGCGGGTGTAGACGCGGGTATCGCTGGTATACAGGCCGTCGCTATTGGCAATCCACACGCGCTGCTCGCTGTCGGTATAACGGATCATGCCCTGCACAACCTCATCATACTGGGACAAAACGCCCTGCGCCGCGCGCATTTTTTCAATTTTGCGCGCCGTTTTCACCTGCGAAGGCAGGATGGCGATGGGATGGCAGTTGACATATTCCGTCGCGCGCAGCGGCTGTGCGGTCACACGGCTGTCGGCATGCAGCGCGCTGGCGGCGCGGCGGGCGCAAGCCAGCAGGCCCTCGCGGGTGGTGTCATTGGTGTACACATACACCCCGCGCAGGCCCAGATACACGCGAACGCCCGCGCCGTGCAGGCGGCCGCTATTGATGCTTTCCACCTTGCCAGAGCGCATCATCACGCCGTTATTCAGTCTATCCTCATAGAAAATCTCGGCAAAATCGCCGCCGGTAGACAACGCGCAGTCGATAACCTCCTGCGCAATTTTTTGATCCAGCATGTTTACCTCCTGTTATTCCTTTGATGTTATAAAAACCGGCTGAGCGGCATCAGCGCCCACAGGCATGCACTTCATGCCCAGGCGCTGCGCCTCCCGGAGGGTTTCTTCATTGGCGGATACGCACAGGCACTCGCCGCAATCCATATGCAATCGCTTGGCCGCGGCTGATAGCTCACCCGTAGCCGCATCAAACAAATTGCGCAGCTTCAGCCTGCGCAGCAGCGATTCTGCATCAGACACCACGCTAATAGCCGCAACGGGCAGCCCCTCCTCCTGATACGCCTGTAGGGAAGCAAGGCCCTCGGGCAACAGCAGCTCATTCTGGTGCTGTTCAATCTCCTCTTCCAGCAGATCTCCCTGCCGGGCAAGCAGCGCCAGCTTTTCAGCCGGCTGATATAAACGATGCGAGCGGGTCAGCATGATTTCAAGCGCCTGAGGCGCACGCGCGTGCGCCATCCTGTGCAGCAAGTTTTCATCGCATTGTATTCCCTGTTCTCTTGCCGTTTGACTCCAAGCCCGGATGCGGCACTCGCGTGTAGTCAGCAGCGTGCCTTCCAGATCGAAGATCACAGCCTTGGTCACCCGATCATACCATCCTTTCCAAATTGATATCAATATTATAACATATGTTCTCCATCGATTCAACCGCTAAAGCCGCTTGACAGGCAGGAGGCAAAAACGTAAAATGCAGATGAATTCCTGCAAGGAGGCAAATGCATGAAGGTATACAACAAACTGGTGCGCGACCGCATTCCCGATATCATCCGCGCGGACGGTCATATTCCCCAATGCGAAACATTGGATACGGCGCGTTATCTGGACGCGCTGGAACAAAAGCTGCTGGAAGAGGCCGCCGAATATCGCCAAACGCCCTGTATGGAGGAAATGGCCGACCTGATGGAAGTGATTGAAGCCATCTGCAAGGCACGCGGCTTTGATCCTGCCGCCCTGCAAGCCGTCAAGCAGGAAAAGGCCGCCAAGCGCGGCGCGTTTGAAAAACGTATTTTTCTGCACGCCGTGGCAGAGCCGGATGAGCTTTTAGACCGTTAATGCATGCACCCGCTGCGATTGGGAGACACTACCTTGCGATAGCCACACTATCAAAGCATTGCAAGGAGGCAACGGCATGTATACCATGATTCCCTTTCACGGCAGAATGCGCCGCGCGGGCGATTCCGCGCTGGACGATCGCTTTTTCCGCTCCCTGTTTGACATGAGCGACTGGATGGGCAGCGCTGGTTTCCGCGTGGATATCCGCGAAAACGACGCAAGCTATCTTTTGGAAGCCGAGCTGCCCGGCGTGGATGAAAAAGATATCGACCTGACGGTAGAAGATCACGAAATGACCATCAGCGCTAATCTGAACGCCGAGCGCCAGGATGACCGCAACTGCTACAGTGAGCGCCGCTGCGGCCACGTCAGCCGCACATTCAGCCTGGAAGGCATCGATGAAAGCCACATCATCGCCAGCCACAAAAACGGCATTCTCTACGTCACCCTGCCCAAGCTCAAGCCCCAGGAAAAGACAAACGCCCGCCGTATCCGCATCAACGCCAACTGCGGACAGTGCGAGCATCACGACGATATTCAGTAATTATCCGGAAACATAAAAGCGCCGCAGATCGAACGATCTGCGGCGCTTTCATTTAGCCCTTAGGGCTGCACGTCATCGCGATACGCATCCTCAATGGCTTCCGCCCAGCTGACGCGTTCGCTCACCTTGAAGCTCTTAAGCCGCTTGGTGTAGTAATCATTGTAGTTATTGGAATAAACCGGGATGGCCGGCAGGATCTCAGCGTAGCGCTCCTGGAAAGCAATCCACTTGCGGCAGTAGCCCAGCAGATCTCCGGGAACGGTGCTGCTCATATCCTTGGCCAGCTGATACAGCTCTTCATCCGCGATGGCGGTGCGATTGCTTACGCCCTGCGCTGCATCATCCGGAGAGAAGGTGGCCGACGGATCGAAGCATACGCTAAAGTTCGTCGCCAGGTAGATCATGTCGCAGTCGCGCGCTTCCTGACGATAATAGAGCTTGAGCAGCTCAGCCATGGGCTTAGCCTGCAGCGTCAGCTCAATGCCAACCTGCGCCAGATTCTCAACCATATGAGCCTGCAGCGCATCGTCAATGGTATTGCCTTCGGGATAGACCAGCGAAAGCTTCAGCTTCACGGTCTGATCGCCCACCAGCTTTTCCCGGATGCCATCAGCGTTCAGCGCCCAGCCATCCTGATCCAGCAGCGCCTTGGCAGCATCCAGATTCATCGCATAGGTGGCCACATTGGCCAGGCTCAGGCTGTTCCAATCGGCCATAGTGGCGTTATAAGCGGCCTTTTCCTCATCACTGGCGGCATTGCTTACGCGCGCCACAGGAGCGGCCATCTTACCACTGACCAGCTGATAGACCCACTGGCCTACGCCATAGTAACTATCCACACGCTGACCATTCGCACCAACATAGCTGCTGACGATCGCGTCACGATTGGTGCAGTAGGCAATCGCCTGGCGCACCGCCTGGCTGCTGACCGCGCTGCTTTCACAGCAGAAGCTAATCATGCTCAGACCCGTGCGAGGATAAGAAACCTTGGCATATGCGTAGGGCAGCTTGTTGCCCTGTTCCACCGCGGAAGCGGAGGTCACCTTGGTCAGCAGATCCACCGTGCCGTTTTTCAGCTCGTCGATCATGGTATCGTTGCTGACAGTCTTGAACACAATGCGCTTAATGGGCACCGTGTCGCGTTCCGCCAGCTTGTAATTGCGGTTCAGTTCAAACTCAGCCTGCGCGCCGTCATAGGACACCAGCGTATACATACCGCTGACCACAGAAGGATGGGTAACGTAGCCCGTCTGCGCATCCAGCATGGTGCCGCGCAGCACATCCGCCGTGAAGGCGCCGTCGATATACGCGCCTTCGCCGTCATCCTTCACCTGGCAGCCGGGAGCGACCACGCTGATGGGATAGGGCGCATAATCCAGCAGACCCAGCTCATAGAAGAAGGGACGATACTCCGCGCTGACCGTGATGGCCAGGTGGGAATCGTTAAGCACGCGCACGCCCTTGAGAGCCTTCGCGCCGTCCTTGTAATCCGCCGCGCCCAGCAGGCACGCGCCGCCATCGGCCGCGCCGCCGATTTCCGCCATCTGAGCGGAAGCGTTCAGCAGGATAGAGAATGCATAGTCGCGCGCCGTAATCGGCGTGCCATCGGAGTAACGCAGATCCTCGCACAGGGTCAGCGTATAGGTGCGATTGCCCTGGCTATCCTCGGTTTTCACCAGGCTGGTAACCACACGGTCATTGAGCACGTAGCTGCCCTCATCGCCGTTCCATTTTGCCAGATGATAGCCGTGCAGCAGCGTTTGCACATCCAGATCGCTGGTATTGCTGCCAAACGCCGGGGAGAAGAAGTTGCCGCTCAGGGCCGTGGTGGAACCCACCACCAGTTTGTTTTCCCGTCCGGCCGCCATCGCACCTACCGTACAGAACGCCAGCACCAGTGCAAGAAAACATGCCATTATTCTTTTCATGGTTCTTTTCCTTTCTCTGTATCGGACAAATGTTTTCAAGTCTCTGTGAATCTCTCATTCAGGGATCTCCCCCGGCACGCATTGCTGCGTGCCGGAGGGAAATCCGCTTATTCGAAGCATTCGCCAGCGTTCAGATACGACTTGAAGCCAAGGCTCGTATCTTCATCGGGAATCACAATTTCGCCATCGCCTACGTAGACAACCGTGAACTCCAGACCATGAGAAGGCATCCGGCCAGCGATTACATCAATGCTGGGCGTGAAGCCGGGGATGATCGGGGACGGCACGTTGTAGGTGCTGTTGAACCAATACGTCCAGGTGTAATCCTCGTGCGCCATGGTGCCATCCTGGTAGATGTAGTGAATGGTCAGACGGTAGGCAATACGATGATAGTACACATCGATTACCAGATCATGCGCCGGCATGGTGCCGGAGATGCGAGCCTGACTCATATCGTCCAGGATGATGCCTTCGCGCTCGGGCGATTCAACATCATAGGGCTGCTTGTAGTAGAGCGTCGCAACATAATCCGGGAAGGCCTGTTCCATCTTGGTATCACCCAGCTTATGCTGCCAGTAATGAATCGTCAGCGTGTAGGTCTGCAGGTTGTTCACGATGTCGCAGTGGCTTTCGTCCTTCGTCTCATAGGCGGTGTCGTAGCCGGTTACGGGCTCCTCAACCACCCAGTAGAAGTACTCGTTCTCCTGCGCGTCATGCTTGGGCAGATGATCGAAGCTGTAGCGCCAGGAACCATTGGAGCCAAGCTGCATGGTTCTGTACTGCTCAGCCGCGCCATTCTGGCCCAGCTTGCGCATCAGGGTCAGGGTGATGCTTGCGGGTCTGGTATTGAAGGCATTGCCCTCGTCCTTCCAGATCTTCTGACCGGATACACTCTTGGCCTCGTCCACGGGGATGGGTACCTCGCCGGGCTTCGAATTATCCGCCGTAACGATGTTCTTCAGTTCCTTGTTACCCAGGTCCTCTTCCTTGATGTTGTACTGGGCGTACAGAACGATCTGGTTGGAATCCGGAGCCTCCTGGCCGTCCTTTACGGGTTCCATCTTTTCGATGGTCGCAACCGTCTTGTCGTTGTTGAGGGTATATCCCGTGCCGTCAATGAAGGCTGCGCCGGGCAGGACTTCCTTGACCTCATACTCATTCAGCGTCACGTTGCCTGTGTTCGTCACCGTGATCTTGAAGTATACGGTTTCGCCCAGCTTGAACTTATGATTCTCGTCCTGACCATCCTGGAGGACAATTTCCTTGACCAACTCAGCTTCAGGATTCTCCTCTTCAATACTAGGCGTCTTGGAAACCTTCACCTCATCGTTGCCCCAATTGATGGTCGCTTCGTTCGTGTAGCGGTTGATGATATCATCCTCGGTCACTTCGTGCTCGGCGTACACAATCACTTCGGCTTCCGGAGCGAGGCTAGTGATGGTCGCCGTATGCTCATCTTCGCTGACCGTGTAGGCGGGGTTCGCCGTGTTGCGATCAGGCAGAATGGTTGCAGTAGGATCGGTGACGGTAACATCTTTAAGCTCATCCTTGGATACGCTTCTCACCGTGATCGTGAAGGGAATCTTCTGGCCGAGCAGATAGTTCTTTTCCGGAGCCTCGTTTTCGACCTCCTTACCACCATCCATGTGCTTGCCGGTGATGGTCAGCTTGCCGGGGTTATAAGAGAACTTGTAGTTTTCTGTCACATCAACACCATCGTGCATAACAGTGGGTTTGTCCGCCTTCTTGCCGTTACTGTCGAACAGCGTGAAGACGCCCTCATACTCGCCCACATACATGCCTTCCAGCGTATGCTTCAGGGTACCCGGCAGGATCTTGTCGCCCTCGACCATGCCTTCAACGCCGATCTTTCCATCAACTTTATCAGAGCCGTAGACAAAGTCCAGTTCCGAACCGCCCGTGACAATCGTGTGCGTCACGCCGGGCTTGTATTCCCTTATAGCGCTGGGGCCGGTGATGATGATCGTAACATCCAGCGCCTCAATAGACAGCTTGCCGATTATTTCTTCGATCTCGTAGTTGCTGTCCTTGAAGCCCTCGTTCTTCGTGAAGGTGATAAGGTTGTCAACTTCACCTTGGCTGACATACGTTACGCTGCCGGTGGCCTTGATGTCGGACACCTCGCCCGCCACAAAGCCGTCGCCGGTCACGGCAACTTCCGGCTTCGTCAGCGGCGTGCCGTCGTAGGGCTTGCTGCCGCCGTCAGACTTCAGCGTTACTTTGCGCGGGGTAATAGTCAACGTACCATTCGCAGGCGTTACATTATTGTAGAAGTCTCTGTGCTCAACACTCCACTCTACAATCTCATTGTTGCCAGCCTTCGTATCGTCTACGTCCTTTACCTGCCCCTTGACAACTGCCGTCACCTTGTCGCCCGTGCTCAGCGTCGCGCTTTCGCCCGCCTTCACGGTGTAGCTCTCATTGCCATACGTCACGGTGTAGCCGCTGTCCGAATGCTGCTTGCCGTCGTATACCCACTCACCGTTGTTCGCGGTGACCTTGATTTCGGTTTCGTTCTTCCTGATCTCCAGCGTGCCGCGCACGTAGGTGATCTCATAGTTTTCGGTCACGTCCTTGTCAGTTTTATCAACGATGACGGCGCTCTTGGGCACAAGCTTATTCTCGTACACGCCAACCATGGTCTCGCTGCCGTCGATGACAACCGACTGCACCTTGTGGCCGGGCGCGAGGTATTCCGTCGTGTAGCTGACGTTTACCTCGATCTGACCCGCGGCATTCAGCTTCGCGCCGTGCGGCTGGCCGTCGTAGTAGACGGAGTTGTTCGCGGCGATGATCTTCACAAGGTTCTCCTCGTCCAGACCACGCCTGGTGATGGTCAGCTTGCCATCCTCCACGACGAAGGTTACCGCCGAGAAATTCGCGTTCCTATTCACGAAGCTGTCCTTCGTGAGGTTCATGAAGTAGTCGCCCGCGTCCGTGCCCTCAGCGTGCGCCGTCGCGCCGTCGGCAAAGCCGAAGTCCGCTTCCGTGTACAGCGTGTTGCTGATGCTCACGACTTCGTAGCCGTTCACTTCATGCTTCTGGCCGTCGTACTCAACCGTGTCCTTGTTGCCCCTGATCGTCACGATCACGGTGTCCGGAGAGGTGATCGTCAGCTTGCCGTTCTTGTAACCAACCACATAGTTCCTGGTTACATCGTTGCCCTCAGCGTCCACGATCTTCGCGCCGCTCGGTACAAGCCTGTCCTCGTACTCGCCAACGGCGGTCTCGGTGCCGTCGATGGCAACCGTCTGCACGCTGTGGTTTTCCGCAAGGTTGGTGATCGTGTAGCTGATGTCGGCCTCGATCTCGCCCGCCGCGTTCAGCTTCGCGCCGTGCGGCTGGCCGTCGTAGACAACGGTGTTGTTCGCCGCCTTCAGCTCGACCTTCATGTCGCCCGAGCCGCGCCGGGTGATCGTCAGCGCGCCGGGTACGTAGGTGATATCGTAGTTCGCGGTTACTTCGACGCCGTTCCCGTCCACGATGACCGCATTGCCGGGAACCAGCTTATCCGCGTACACGCCCGCGTCCGTTTCGCTGCCGTCGATGGCAAGCGTCTTCACGCTGTGACCCTCCGCCAGATTCGTAACCGTGAAGCTCGTGCCGACCTCGATCTGGTTCGCGGCGTTCAGCTTCGCGCCGTGCGGCTGGCCGTCATACTCAACGGTGTTATCCGCGGCGGTGATCTTGACCTTCTCCTCGCCCGCGCCGCGCTTGGTGATCGTCAGCGTACCGGGGATGAGGGGGATGGTCTTATACTGACCCTTCGTGTCCTCGCCAGCGGCGTTTACGATGGTCAGCTCGTCGATGGTGTTGTTGTTCGGCGCGCTGTCTGAAACGTTGGTCACCGTCTTAGTGATCTTCGCCTTCACAATGTCGCCGGTCTGCAGGGTCACGGTCTTGCCCGCTTCCACTTTGTACGTCTGGCCGTCGTATTCCACGGTGTATCCGCCGTCGGAATGGGGCTGGCCGTCATACTCCCAGGTGTGGCTGTTCGCGGTGACGGTGATGGCCTTCTCGTTCTTGGTGACCGTCAGCTTGCCGGGCTGGTAGGTGATGGTGTAGTTCTGGGCAAGCGTATTTCCCTTCAGGCTGTGGGCGGTGATCTTGTTGGCGCTTTCGCCGACAAGCGTCTGGCTGCCCACAACCGTCACGCTCGCAAGGCCTTCCTCGCCCACAAACGCGCCATTGGAGATCTCGTAGTCGTTCTTGGTCAGCGGCGTGCCGTCATACTGCTTGCTGGCGCTGGCCGCCGTCAGCTCGATTGCAACCGGCGTTACCGTCAGCGTACCAATAATGGGCTCGCCGAAGGTGTAGTTGTTGGTTACGTCCGTTTCGCCGCGCATGACCTTGTAGCTCGTTACCACGTTGTCGCTGCTGCCGACGTCGGTCTGGCTGCCCTCGACAACCGCGGTCAGCGTATCGCCTTCCACCAGCGCGCCCGCGTGGGTGTGGCCGTTATTCGTCAGCGGCGCGCCGTCGTAAACCTTTTCGCCGCTGTTCGCGGTGACGGTAATGGTCTTGCCCTCGCCCCCGCGCTTGGTGATGGACAGAGTGCCCTCGTCCTTGGAGATGGTATAGTTCTTCTCCTTGAAGTTCGCGCCGGGGGTGTAGGTGATGGCGTTGGTCACTTCGCCATCATCCACAAGGGTTACGCTGCCGGTGGCCGTGATGCCGGTCACCTCGCCCGCCACAAAGCCGTCGCCGGTCACGTCGACATCCGGCCTCGTCAGCGGCGTGCCGTCGTATTCCTTGCTCGCCGTCTCGGAGGTCAGCGTTACCTTGCGCGGGTTGATGGTCAGCTTGCCGTCGATGGAATTGCCGAAGGTGTAGTTCTTCGTCACGTCTGTTTTGCCGCGCTTGACCGCGTAGTTCTTAACGACGTTCTTGCCTTCGTCGCCCACATTCGTGGCGCTGCCCTCGACGACCGCCGTCAGCACATCGCCGTCCGCCAGCACGCCCTTGGTGTAGTCGAAGCCGTTATCCGTCAGCGGGGTTCCGTCGTAGATCTTGCTGGCGCTGTTCGCGGTGATGGTGATCAGCTGCCCGGTAACCGGGTTGATCACCAGCTTGCCGTTGTTCGCCGCGGCGACGATGTACCGTCCGGTCTTATCCACCGTGCCGACGGTATTCTCGGCGAAGTCCGCCGGGTACTCGCCCGCGTCGATGCCCTTCGCGCCAACGGTGATGGCGGAGAAGTCCGCCGCGATCGTCTGATTGTCCTGATCCTTGTTTTCGCCCTTGATGGTGAAGCCGTTCACCTGCTTCTCCGCGCCATCGTAGGTATAGGTTTCACTGTTCGCGGTCAGCTCTACGTTCTTATAGTAGTAGAACTCGATCACGTTTTTGCTCTGATCCGCGCTGATGATCAGCTTCCTGGAATCCGCGCTCACGGGCGTATAGCCTTCAATCGCGGCGGGCTTCTCGGTGACCTCCGTGCCGACCCTGGCGGTGAGCTTCTTCTCTTCGTGCGGCTGCACGGAGGTATAGTTGTTCCAGTAATAGCGAACGACGTACTCATAGGTGTCGTTCAGCTTGTCGTGGTCGCCCTCGACGTCCTTGTTCCAATCGCCGAACTTGATGTTCGCGACGTTGGTCAGGGTGCCGTTGGCGTCACCCGCGTAGGCGTTCTCAACGTCCTCGGCCGTCACGGTGTGCCTGGCGTACACGAGCACGGTTCCGCCCGCCGGGATGGAGGCGATTGTCGCCGTGTGCCCGTCATCGCTCACCGAGTAGCCCGCGCCGGGCTGAATTTCCGCCATATTGTCGGTTACAACGACGTTCGTGGCTTCGTCCCTGCTCACGTTCTTCACGGTGATCTTGTATTCGATCACATCGCCAACGGTGTAGTTGGTCTGTACGGACGTGGTTTCCTTCCCGGGATCGAGCGGATCGTTACCCTTGATGGTCAGGGTGCTGTCGACCTTCTCAATCGTGTAGTTGGCCGTCACGTCGCCATCGGCGTTGGTAATCTTCGCGGCGGCAATCTGCGCGACCGCCTGATACACGCCGATCAGTGTCTGCGTGCTCTGGCCGTCATACAGCACATCTGCGTTCAGGGCATCGCCCGTCAGCAGACCTCTGTCGCCATTCGCCGCTTCAACGGTGTAGCGCACCACGTTATCTGCCGGGTGCGCCGCGGGGTTCGCGTAGTCGTAGGCGTACTCCAGCTCTTTGGCGGTGACCTTCACCGGACGCTTGTTGATGACCAGCTTGCCGTCGGTCACGATGAACTTGACGTTCGTGAAGTTCTTGCTGTCGTTCCGGAAGTCGCCTTCCTTCAGACCCATCAGATAGGTATTCGCGCCCGTTCCCTTCACCTCGGCGGAGCCGGTGAAGGTGAAGTCCGCTTTCTTATAAAGCTCGTTGCTGATGCTTACGTCGTAGCCCTTCACGGTGTGTTCCGTACCGTCATACGTCACGGTATCCTTGTGACCCGTGATCGTCACGACCACTTCGGTCTCCACGGCCGTAATCGTCAGCTTGCCGGGGGTCTTGGTGACGGCGTAGTTCTCGGTAACGTCCACGTTGTTCTCATCGAGAATCTTTACCGTGCCGGTGAACGTGCCTTCGTACTCGCCCTTATCCGTGCCCTTGGCTGCGTAGGTCAGACCTTCATACCTGTGGCCGGTCTTCAGACCAACAACCGTGATGCCGGTGATGGACTGCTCTTTGCCGTTGTACACCTTCGTATCGCTTTCGCCCGTGAAGGTCACGGTGAAGCTCGCGTTGGTGATGGTCAGCGTGCCGGGGGTCTTGGTAACGTTGTAGTTCTTCGTTACGTCGTTGCCCTGAGCGTCCTTAATAACCACGTCGCCGCTGAACGCGCCGTCGTAGCTGCCAACATTCTGGCCTTCCGCCTTATAGGTCAGGCCTTCGTATCTGTGACCCTCCACAAGGCCGCTCTGCGTGATGCCGGTAATGCTCTGCATGCCGCCGGTGTAGGGGAGGGACTTGCTTTCGCCGGTGAAGGTCACGCCGCGCAGGGTAACGGTCAGCGCGCCCTTCTTGCTCTCGGTGAAGGTGTAGCTCGTGGTCACGTCCGTTTCGCCGCGCATGACTACGTAGCTCGTTACCACGTTGTCGCCGACGCCGACGTCCGTCTGGCTGCCCTCGACAACTGCGGTCAGAACGTCGCCCTCCACCAGCGCGCCCGCGTGGGTGAAGCTGTTATTCGTCAGCGGCGCGCCGTCGTAAACCTTTTCGCCGTTAGCAGCGGTGACGGTAATGGTCTTGCCCTCGCCCTCGCGCTTGGTGATGGTCAGCGTACCCTCATTCTTAGTGATGGTATAGTTGTCCGCGTTGAACTTCTCGCCTTCGGTGTAGGTGATCGTGTTCGCCACTTCGCCCTCGTGCACGAAGGTCACGCTGCCGGTGGCCTTGACATCGGTCACCTCGCCCGCCACAAAGCCGTCGCCGCCCACGGTGACATCCGGCTTCGTCAGCGGCGTGCCGTCGTATTCCTTGCTGCCGCCTTCGGACTTCAGCGTCACGGTGCGCTTGT
>OLPR01000080.1_pt1 | contig 95004 bp, 82 predicted proteins | sample 1672761 | NCBI WGS metagenome assembly OLPR01 (sample SAMEA3136721, study PRJEB25190) | human gut metagenome | biome: human gut; feature: human-associated habitat; material: faeces | place: Austria | collected 2013 | reverse complement strand
GGTCGCCGCGTATAACGCCGCGCAGATCGCTTATGGTAAGGTTGTCCATGTTGCTTTGAGACAAAAGCGATTCGTATCCGTCCAGATAGAAGCTGACTATGCCCGCCGTGGGCGCGGTGTAGTCGCGCTTCCAACTGGCGATGGAGTTAGTCAGCTGTGTTTCGCGCTGGTACAGGTTGCTCAGCTGGGTTTCCTCGCGCTTGGCCGTGCGCAGGTAGTCCTGCCGCTCGGTCATGGCCTGTTCGAGCTGTGCCTGAACAGTCAGCAGATTGCCCTGCTCCTTGCCTTGTATTATGGTTTGCAGTTCTGATGCGCGCTGGGCTACCAATTGGGTATACTGTTCCAGATTGCTGTCCAATATGTTTTCCAATATCTGATTATAGTACTCGCGGATGTCCTTGCGCGTATTTTCCAGGCTTTCCATTTCCTTTTCGGAATAGCCGGATGCGTATATGCTCGCCACGGTGTCGCCCGCGCTGACGAGCGAGCACTCTTCGGCCACGTAATCGACGCGCGCATAGCTTTCGGTATTCACCACTGTTTCGTTGCGCATGACAACCGCGTCCAGCTCGCGCGTCTGGCCTATCGTTCCGGCCTCGATCAGCACCTCGCGCACGGGATCGTCGCGCGTCATGTACACTGCGAATGCGATTATCGCGGCGACGACGGCGAGTATTGCATAGAACTTTCCGGTCACTCTCCTGCGTCCGGCCAAATTACACACCTCAACTTATATATCATCATTCGTTATATGCCGCGCGCAGTCGTTCCAGCACGCGCCGTTCCAGCCGCGAAATGTACATCTGCGACACGTTCATTTCCTTTGCCACGTCGCGCTGTGAGCGCTCGGACACGAACCTTGCGATAATAACCTTGCGCTCGGTTTCGTCCAGCTTGCCCAGCTCGCGGCGCAGGTAATCGTTTATTTCGACGTTTTCATAGCTGGGATCGGCTGAGCCCAATGTATCGGCCACGCTGCCGCCATCCTCGCCCACGGGTGCGTCAAGCGGTACGCCATAGCCCGCCATGCGGCTGTCGATGGCCTCGACCACGATTTCAAGCGGCAGCTTCATCGCGTCGGCAATCTCGGCGGCGGTGGGATTTCGGCCCAGATCGTGCGTCAGACGTTCGCGCGCCGCGTCGATCTTATGCAGCGCCTCGGTCGTGCGGCGCGGCAGGCGCACCAGCCGCAGCTTGTCGCGGAAGTAATTTTTTACCTCGCCGACGACTGACGGGGTTGCGTATGTGGCAAACTCCACGCCCCGATTTGTGTCGTAACGCTCCAACGCGTTTATCAGCGCCAGCGACGCTATTTGGTACAGGTCGTCGTATTCCACGCCGCGCCCGGAGAAGCGGCGCGCGGTTATTTCGGCTATGTATATGTATTCCTGAACCAGCTCGTTGCGCGTCTTACGCGAGCGTGTTCGACAGTACTCGCCCAGCAGCGCGCGCAGACGCTCGCGTTCGGAGGCAGACTCTACCATTGTCATTGGTATCCTCCTTTTGTCAGGCGATGTGCTTTTTCAGAGTGAATCCTTCGATCACTCCGTCGTTTACGGATATATGCACGCTGTCCACCATGGATTCGAGTATGCACAGTGCTATATCCGTGTACTTCTGTACTGATTCGGGCTGTTTTTCGCTCTTTGCGGGTTCTATGCCGCTTATGATAAGTGTAAGCTCCGTCTCGCCCACGTCAAAGCAGAGTTTAAGGCGCGCATATGCACAGGGCTGCTGCATAAGGCAGTAGCAGGCCTCTGCGGCGGCGGACTTAACGTCCTCCTGCATATCAAAATCGCGCGACACATGTGCGAGCAGCCCCGCAGCGGCAAGCCGCGTAAGCGTAAGCATATTTTCGTGCGCGGGCATTATCAGCTCCACGCAGTCGTTATTCTGCGCGATCTTATCACCCGGCACGCATGTTTGATCTGACATTTTGTTTCCTCCCGATCGATACGAGCGATTCAACTTCTTTATTATATACTATTTGGCCTGAACTCTCAACTCTCTAAGGTAATAATTCTGTGTCTTAATACATATTCCTGCAAATGTATGGTTGACTTAACACGGCAAAAGCGATATAATTTATAGACTTGAATTAAATCGGGGGACAGATCATGTCATTTATCGAGCTGTTTCTGACCGCGATCGCGCTGTCGATGGATGCGTTCGCCGTATCCGTTACCACCGGCATAACCCTCAGAAAGCCTACTCCCTGGCAGGCGATAAAGCCGGGACTTTTTTTCGGCGGTTTTCAGGCATTGATGCCTGCTGTGGGTTATCTTCTCGGCTCGACCTTTGAGCAATATATCACAGCCGTTGACCACTGGATAGCATTCGTGCTGCTGTGCTTTATCGGAGGAAATATGATAAGAGAAGCGCTTTCAAAGGACGAGGAAAAACTCGACGCATCATTCAGCTTCAAGACAATGCTGCTGCTTGCGATAGCGACAAGCATAGACGCACTTGCGGTCGGCATAACCTTTGCGCTTCTTCCCGATGTAAATATAGCTGCGGCCGTCCTGTTCATCGGAGCAATAACTTTTATCCTGTCAGCGATAGGTCTGAAGGTCGGAAACGTATTCGGCACAAAGTACAAGTCGAAGGCGGAGCTTGCAGGGGGTGTCATACTGATACTTATCGGTACTAAAATCCTGCTGGAGCATTTAGGGGTTATTAATTTCTGATAAAATCGGTCAAACTGATTCAAAGCTGCAAATTTTGCGTGTTTTCTGCAAAATTTGCAGCTTTTCTTTACAGTCGGTGGGTCAGACTATATAATATTTTTATGGGAGGAATGCCAAAATGAACAGAATACTGAAAAGAATTATAGCCATCGGTACTGCGGCAGTCATTACAGCCGTTTGCGTGAGCGGATGTACAACATACGTAATGTCGGGCAATGCAAAGGATTTCGATGACGAAATAACCATGCCGAATATTATAGGAATGACGATTGACGATGTCAGCAGTAAATATCCCGACCTTAACCTTGAGGTTGAGAGGCAGTACAGTGATGAATACGGGGAAAACACCGTCATTGACCAGAAAATACCTGCCGGCAGAACTATACGCAAAAGTACCGTTGTAAGTATCACAGTAAGTAACGGAACGCAGAAAATAGAAATACCGGATCCGAGCAGTACGAATGATGACACCATGACAATGCCGGATATTATAGGATTGACGCTTGATGAGGTCAACAGTAAGTATCCCGACCTTAACCTTGAGGTTGAGAGACAGTACAGCGATGAATACGGGGAAAATACCGTCATTGACCTGAAAATACCTGCCGGCAGAACTATACGCAAAAGTACTGTTGTAAGTATCACAGTAAGTAACGGAACGCAAAAATAGAAATACCGGATCTAAGCGGTACAAATATAGAAGAAGCTATGGATAAGCTTGAAAAAATGGAATTGATCCCGAAGATGATATATGTAGATAATGACGAAACAGACAAGGACGCAGTCATCTATACCGAGCCTGCCGCACATTCGGAGGTCGCCAAGAATACTCTTGTGAAACTGTATGTAAGCAAGGACAAGCCTGTTAAGGCTGTGAATGTTCCCAAGTTTGTGGGGCTGACAATTGAAGAGGCTCAAAAAGAGGCAGAGAAAACCGGTCTGATACTGAAAATTATTACAGAAGCGAGCGATGAATACGAATCGGGCACGGTAATAAAACAGAGTATTGAGGAAAACTCGGTCGTGTATGTGAATATGGAAATAGAAGTAACAGTGTGCGAATAAGCATCACATAACAAAAAGAGCAATCGTGTGACAGCGACTGCTCTTTTATATTATTGCGTATTATCAATCAAGGAAATATGTAGCTTCCATATCGGCGGTGCTGAGAGCAAACGCAAGAGGAAACATTCCGAATGCCTTTCCCACGTTGTTTGCGTTTTCTTCGCCCGAAAATCCCATATGATAGCGTATAGCGAAGGCTTCCTCACGGGTAAGACGCATAAAGCCCGTTATCATATAAACTGACTTTTCGCCGTGACCGTAAGGCAATCCGTCATCGAAGAAGAATGTCGGCACCTTTTCCCACTGACCCGTTTCTTCGTTCTTCACGTTTCTTGTGCCTCTTGTGTAGACGTTGACCTTGCATATATCGTGAAGTAAAGCGCATACAGCTATCGTTTCATCGCTTGCGTTGAGATTATACAGCTCACGGACACGATCTCTTTCAAGATAAGCCTTGAAGCAGTTGTAAACGTTCAGAGAATGCTGTGCAAGCCCTCCGTCATACGCACCGTGAAAACGTGTGCTTGCGGGGGCTGTAAAGAAATCGCTCTTGTTTATAAGATAGTCGAGCAGTTTATCCGAGCCTTCTCTTTTAACATAATTCCTGTAAATATCTATTATCTGCTGTTTGTTATTTTCAATCTGCTCGGGTGTGAGTACCTTTGCTTCGTTGTTCTGCGTCATTGCAAAACCTCCTTTTCATATAAATTCAAATAAAAGCCCCGCAATGCAGGGCTTCAATATTTGTATGTTTAATCTCCGAGTGCTATATTTTCGGGGAAGATGTTGGCGCTTTCATCCTTTGAAAGATAAGTCGTGGTAACAAAGCCGTTGATAACCGCACCGTCGGATATTGCAATCGAGCCTGCCTTTATATCACCGATTATGACAGAATCCCTGTCAAGCATTATCTTGCCCGAAATCTCGATATTGCCCTTTATCTTGCCGTTGAGCTGTGCCACCTGTGATGAAAGGTCGCCTATCAGCATCGAATCGTTAGCCATTACAGCCTGTCCTTTAAGACGTACATTACCCTGTACAGCCGAATTTTTCATGCTGATATTGTCACAGGTAAGGTCGCCTACGACCTTGCCGTTTATAGTGATGTTCTTGGTCGTTTCAACGTTACCCTTTATATTACCGTCAATCTTCATATCGGCAAACGAGCGTACATTGCCGTCTATCATGGTGTTTTTGGATATAACGGTCATTTCCTGCGGATTATCAGCCCTAATACCGCTCATAAAGGGATTGTTGCCGCCGTTGTCTGAGCCGCTCTGCGCAAATCCGTTCTGACCGCCTGAGAATCCGTTGTTCTGAGGTGTCTGCGTAAAAGCATCACTGCGTACATTCTGATCAAACGAGTTGTTCTGTGTGTATTGTTCATTCATATCACGGGCTATCCTCTGCGAAAAATCCTGTGTCTGCTCCTGCTGTGTAAAGCCGTTGCCTGCTGTTTCGGGCTTTACGCTCTGCTGTGTCTGCTGTTCGGGCTGTTTGTTCTCGGACGGCTGAGTATTCTGTACAGGCTGTACAGGCTCTGTCGGCTGTGCGTCGGCAGTATCATTCATATATGAGGCAACGTCCCTGACCTCTTTACGAGCGTCAGACGGTCTGGGATTCGTCAGCTCCTTCATAGCCTGTGTGAAATTATCCTTGATTCCCATTGTTATCCCTTTCTTGAAATCAGAATTTAAAATTGAACCGGCTTTATCTTCTGAGAAAGACTGCCGAATTTATAGCCTTTGTTTTTAAGCGCCTTGATTATATCCTCTATCACAAGCACCGTATTATCACGGTCACCTGTATTATGGAAAAGTATCACGGGCGAGGAAAATTCCTCAGCATCTTTTAAAACGTTTGTGTACAGTGTTGTCCAGCCGTAACCCTGCCAGTCGTTGCTGTCCACGTTCCAGTCGAAATATGTAAAACCTCTGCGATCCATCTCGGTGATAATATCGTCACGGGTCTTTTCGTTATAATCATTCACACTGCCGCCGGGGAATCTGTAAATGTCGGGTGCTTTGCCCGTAGCCTCAAGGACTATCTCATACGCTTCGTTGAAATCTTCTAGAAATGCGTCAACCGATGCGTATATCTTTTCGTAATCGTGAGATGCGGAATGTACTCCTATCGTGTGTCCCGCATTGCTTATTTCTCTCAGTAATGAATAGCAATACTCCGTTCTTTCGGGAACTACAAAGAAAGTAGCTTTGACGTTTTCCTGTCTCAGATAATAAAGCAGATTTTCCGTAAGCACAGAAGGGCCGTCGTCAAATGTAAGATAAACGGTGTTTTCACTGTTTTCATATTCGCCGTCATATTTATCTGCATACAGCGTCGGGAAAAGTGAAGTATAGCTGTCCGCACCGGAGGACACGGAACTGTCGGTGCTTTCAACCGCCGATGATGAAGCCGGCGTTGTTTCAGGCGCCTTTGTGGTTTCCGGGACAGCCGCCGATGTTTCGGGAGCCGCCGATGTTTCCGGCTTTACGCTTTCGGTCACAGAAGGCTCCGCTTTAACATTGTCGGAGCTTTCTGTCGCCGAAGACGTTCTGCTCTGATCGTCCGATGTCTGTGACACCTGCGACTGTGCAGAAAGCTGAGAATTCAGCCTGTCTATCTCATCCGACTTTTTGCCGTTGTCAACCGCAAGCAATATACAAAGCACCGTAGGCACTATTATCAGTAATGCCGTTACAGTCAGAATAAGATGCTTAAAAAATCTGACACTACCGAAATACAAGCGCACCACTCCCCTTTTACATATATCAGTATAATACTATATTTATCGGCTTTTGTCAAGTAAAGTCGAACCGAAAGCCAAGAATTACTGACTTTTTTTCTTGATAATGCATTTATAAATCCGGAGATACGTTTGTTGTTTTTGCTAAAATCGCACTTCATTTTTTATTTATTTTCTATAAAATGCGAAATATCTGTTGTAAAAAATGCTCAAATGTATTATAATAGTTATATTATTTAATCTGCGTCGGCAGATGCAGGAGAGCGGAGGGTGATTTGTTGAATACCGAAGAGATTAAATGGATATCGTATTATGGCAAGGACATAAGTGCGATAAGCTGTTCTTTTCACGAAAAATTAAATAAATACGGCTTTTGTCTTGTCCTTGATGAATACGGCTCGGATAAAGCGACAAAGGCTCAGATAGGTATACTTGATACGGTGCTTGAGGTTCAGACACCGAACATTCTGCTGATATGTCCCAGACACCTTATGCATAGCTGGTACCGTTGTGTCGTAACAGGTAACGGCGTTGACTTCAAGATGATCTCAGGCTCGTCTAAGGCTATCACATATTTTAACGAAAAAGCATCAAATACATATATAATCGCAGAAGAAGCACTTGAGGCGGACAATCCTCTGATGCAGAAATTTGTGGACGCAGGTCTTACATGGGACCTTGTGATAATAGACGCAGGCCTCAGCACATCGGGTATAAAGTGCGGACTTTATACGGAGCATCTGAAAGCAAAAACGAACAAGCTCGTTATTCTCAGCCCCGTACCGTGCGGTTATCACCAGAGCTACGATGAGATAAAGTCGCTTGTCAAGGCACTGCTTGCCGACGAAAATAAAGCCAATGCGGTCGATGACATCAGCTTTGACGAAAAATCAATATGCTTCAACCCCTACACTCCGGTAATGCGTTATTTTGACAAATCGGTCTATAACGGCGAGGTAGCAAGAAATGTTGTGATGCTCGAATATGAATTTCCACAGGATTTCATCTCAAACTCACGACGTCTTATCGACATAAAGACAGGCCTTCCTCTTTATGCGCAGGGCGGTAACGTCTTTGAGGAATACGGACTGGAAGCAAAGAAAACCTACACCAAGCCCTCCTATAATATAGCTGATGTACATGAGCTTCGTCAGGTCGATAAGAAGCTCGACTGCTTCCTTACGAAGCTGGACGAGGTGCTGAAAAGTTCGGAAAACAGAGCAGTCGTTTACTGTGTTACCGGCTCGACCATCCAGTACCTGAAGAAAGTTATATCCGCTCTTTATCCTAATATAAACGGTCTTTTGAAAATAGACAGAGGCGACATATTCAACACACGCTACGATAATTTCACAAACGATGTGCGTGACAATGCAAGAGTAGTGATTACAGTTGATAAAATCGGCTCGATAAACCCTCAGGTAAAGAGATTTACCCATATATTCAACTATGAGCTTCCCGACAGCCCTGTTATCTTTGAACAGCGTGCCGCACGTCACGGAGGCAGAAACGAACAATCAAGAGAATTCATAGTTATGTGCGACAAGAACAATCTGTTCGACGCAAGAATGCTGTCAAAGGTTCTGTTCGGAAAGATATACAAGAGCATTGTAGCGGGGCTTCCCGGACGAAACGTGCTTTTCGACCTTCCTAATGCCGCACAGCTTATAACCGACGCTATACGGGATCTGCAGTACGTCTGCTCCTACACAGGCGAGGTTTCAAACTGCCATGATTTAATAACGCAATTCAAAGGCGATTACAACATTTCTCCCTCTATAGATATTTCCTCTGCGGCAAAGACGCACGAATACACAAAGCTGAAGCTGGATAAAATCTACCGTGCATTCGGTCTTGAAAACAGAATAAAGGAAAACACCTCCACAGAAGAAAAGGTGCTGAAGCCTATGATAAAGGAAGCGCTGGAACGCTTCAGCGGAGCACTGCTCTACCTGGACGATCAGCAGCATATAGTTGCACTCGGCGGAGCGGCACTTGAGGAATGTCTGTACAGCGAGCAGTACCATTCATATAAGGAGCAATGCTCCACGCTTGATATTTCGGCGGGCATAAAAGCCGCTCAAAAGGCTTTTGAGAACTTTATCACCGATAACAAGAATGCGGAACTGCGTTTATGCGTAAATATGCTGCCCGATACGGTAAAGATGCCTGTGCTTCTCAACTCCTGGCGTTATCTTACCGATAACTTTATGATACAGGAAACATTCAGACAATTCATGAAAAAATATAACGAGGGAGTGATGTAAGGTGGAGGCTTTTCGTAACGAAGAAATTGCGGGGCTTTTAGGCGATTTTTATCAGGCACACGCAAACGAGAACCGTGAAGTGATGGAACAGTCGCTGATGAAGATGCAGAACCTGCTTTACACAGGTGAAGCCGACAGCACCCCGTTCAAAGACTACTTCAACTCGGTATTCGGCGGACGCACACCGTATAATGCCTCACTGTCCGTAAGCGACTATCCGAAGGAATCAATAATAAGAGAGCTGTTACAGAACACATTCGGCTGTTACTACTCCGACCCCGACATCAAGGTTCTTTTCAACTTTGAGCAGGACGGCGAAGTAAGGCTCACATACAACGAGGACGGCTTTACGCTTGAGCAGATACTCTACTATCTCAGTATCGGCAGAAGCGACGGCGACAAATCCCGTGAAGGACGTTTCGGCGTAGGCTCAAAGAGCGTATTTATGAACGTTGAGTGGCTGAAGCTGCGTTCGAACAACTTCAATTTCAGAATAGTAAACGATGCGGGTATCCTCAAGATAAGAGAGCTTAACCTTACCGCACCCGTTTTCAAGGGTACAGAGATTGTTTTCAAGGTTTCCGAAGAAGAACAGGCTAAGATCAAGGAAAACCTCGTAAACCTCACTATCCACAAGGGCGAATATATAAACCTTGTCGAATTCTGCTTTGCATTTATCAGAAAGAAGCAGCTTGGCAGATTCGGTGAAGCGGAAAACCCCAACCGCACATTCAATGTTGCAGTTATGGATATGGGCAAGCCTCTTGCGGTATATAAGGTTATCCGTTATCAGAAAACACCGGACGATGACCCGACAGTGCGTTTCTTACAGAACGGCAAAAGCGTTATCGAATTTATCTGGCACGAAAACGAGGGCTTTGTATATCTTATTCCGTTTGCGGTTTCTTCCGCAAAGCGTGACACACTGGTAAAAGTCCTGCTTGATAAATACAACTACTTCTCCACTTATGAGCTGACAGGTCTTATCAAGTCAACGGGAGAAGATTTCATCAAGGAAAAGCTGTCGGCATTCTTCATCAGTGTGCCGAACTCATATATTACCACTCACAGAACAGGCATCCGCCACGAATGTGAGGAGGAGGTTTCGGAAGCTATAAACCGTGATCTCAAATATATGATTGAAAAGTATTCACGCTATTTCGTTATCGAGCTGCTGCCGAGAACGAATTCGGACAAATATTATATGCGTCCGAAGCACTATGTGTTTGAATTCTTCAGCAATTATCTTTCTACCAGCGTTATGGTAGGCGATCTGCGCAGTGTTTTCCACAATAGCATCTCACTGCTTTTACCCGGAAAAAGCGAGGCTATGCCGTATTCCGAAGTAAAAGAGATTGGTTTCTTCTCGCTCACCGACCACGTTTCAAAGCAGGAGCATGAGAACGGCTCGGCATTTACCGAGTATATCGAAGATGAACTTGTCAAGATGCGCAAGGATGTATCGGATATGCCCGAAAACATCATAATGGCAAGTTATAAGTGGGTTGACGAGGACAGCGACGAGGAAGGCAGAGAGTTCTGCTACAACTTCAATTTTGACGGTAATACATACGTTCTTGACAGCGAGAAGAATCCCGCTATAAAAGACTTCGATTTGAGCTTCGGCTTCAGAAGTATAGTCAGCCTTAAGCTCGGCAAGTATGTTATAAATGACGCTGTTGCCGATGAGGACGCACTTATCGGAGCGCTCGGTCTGTTCGACACGATGTACGGTCAGGATTATAAGATAGGAATGAGATACTTCCAGTTCAACGTCCACTACCGTGACATCACCCATAACTTCGATGTTGCAAGAATGACAGTGCATAATCTCAAGCGGGCTTATGACTGCATTGTGGCGCACAAGAACAGCTTCGAAAATCACCAGATATACAACGAAGTCATAAATATGCTGATAAACAGCTTCACACAGGGCAAGGATACTATGACCTTCCTGCGTGAGATGAAATCGCAAGGCAGTGACATCACGCTCCAGCTTGATATTAACAAGAAGTTCAGATTTGCCGCATACGGCAAACAGTTCATGATACCGAGCAGTATCACCAACGCCGACCTTCTTGAGATAATCGGCGACGTTTATGCACTTATCAACTGCGGAATGTTCAACGGACGTGTATTCGACTTCCCGTTCATGAAGTCCGGCTATTCGTTTGAAAAGGCTTCGCTTATGAGCCTTCTGCGTGAGAGCAATCTGACAGATGAAAAGGTATCGGCAACAATGCCTAACCTTTATATCTGCGACCTTAAAATTCCCCGTATCGCACTTCTCGGCGAAAAAGACAAGATTATCCGTATCATAGATATAAACGACCCGATAAGCGATGAGGAGCGTCAGAGCATCACAAAGTATGTTATACTCCGTGACGACTGCACCAAACCCGAATTCGCAAAATATGTCGAATATCTGCTGGTAGGCGAGAACAACAACGTTCTCAGCCAGTTCTACTCAAGCACCGAAGAACCGAACCAGGTACTTCTTGACCAGATTCCGTACTACTATAAGCCTCTGCCGTCAATTACCGCTGAGGAACTTCAGTACCTGCGTACAAGATACAAGTCGCTCCGCAGCCTTTCAAATCTGCGTGTTTACCGCAACTATTTTGCAAAGGATATTAACGGCACGATGTTCGGCTACGGCGGAACCTGCTCCTGCTGCGGATTTGAATCAAGCATTATAAACAACTACGTTATAAAGAGCTTTGAAGTCGGTCTGTTCAAGGACGACAGAGAAGAAAAGTTCAAATTCTCTCTTTATATGTGCGCTAACGATTCCTATGCGGCAAGCGGCTGGATTATCGAGGATATAAGCATAGGCGGAATGAGTCCTTTCGTATGGCTTGACGAGATTGCAAGCTGTGAGGTCATTCCTCCCGAATTCCTACTCTGCTCCATCAAGTACCGTTGTCAGCTGACCTACGATATAATAGGCAGTGAGGGACGTGAAAAGGGAGAGATCGTTACTATGGAAAGCGTCAGCGACGGTGAGCAGAAGACTATGGACATCATACTTTCACCGCTGATGATGGCTAAGTGGATAGAGGATAACCTGTCGGACGAATACGACACTGCCGATTCTGCAAACAGCGAATCAAACGAAACAACAGCACAGTTTTAAGTGAAAACCGCCCTGCGAAAGCAGGGCGGTTATTTCAAACGGCATAAGCGTACATCTGTTCTTGTAAAATGGTTCGAACATGATGTAAGCTATGAATTGCCACAGCTTAATGCAAATCTCCGTTACCGGTACAATCTCAGCCCGTATGTCACAATCATGGCATAGGGGCTGTTTTTACATAAGCGTTGGCAAAACAGATTTACAGTCATCAACAGCGAAAATTATTGCAAAATAAACGTATAATTGCATGAATTAGCTGTCACTTTCAAAGATTTCTGTTTCAGCTTTATCTACCGTATGGTTGTTTATATGAAATTTACTATAATGCTTTATTTTGGAATCGGCAAGTTGGAAGAAATGACAAAATTTATGTAAAAATAAAAAAACACTTGCTATTTTTTTTAAAAAAATGTATAATATATTACAAAGCTGTAATGCTTTTAGAAAGAGAGAATGTTATTATGAAAAAAACAAGAAAAATTATTATGTCGCTGTTCGCCGGAATTTGTACTGCTATATTAATAGCAACATCAGCAAGTGCAACTTATAACAGTACAGGCAAATCTTTTACTAATAATGAAGGTGGTTTTTTTGGCATCGGTGCCACAAAGTATAACTATAAGGTTTACAAAGATGACACTTCATGGTATGCAATGTTCCACTATTTAGATGTTTGCCCTGCAATCTACCATTCAAAAGGCAAAGGTGCAACATCATTAACTTATAACTGTTCTAGATCTTATACAGGAACAACAGCTTACCAATTTGGTGCCAGCATTGGTGCGAACGTAAAAATTTCTGAATTAGTCGGTTTAACGGCTACAGCAACCGGCAGCCAGACAAAGTCTTACAGTTATTCTGTAGCAGCATCAGGAAGTGTCGGAAGAACAGTACCATCCAATGCTAAAACAGGTTATTATAAAATGACCATATGCTATAACTTCGATAAATTTAGATTGGACAAGTATAAAGTCGGTTCTTCTTCTATACTGGCCTCTTATTATCCGTGCCTTCCTAAAGATAACGCATATGTAGCGGTTCTCTATAGTCCATCATCATCAAACTCATCATATGCCAAATACTAATTTTGCATTACACGCGGTATTGGCGTTATATAAGTTTGCTTATACAAGCAAGGAGTACTATATGAAAAAATGGCTTATTATTTTTGTCACAGCGGTGATTTTTTTCATACCGATACTTTCGGGTTGCGGAGCAGACACAGATATAAAGTCGCAGGAATATATTGTCGCTACTGATATGGTAAAGTATAATTTGCACGGAATCGAGGATTTCGGTTTCAATGTCAATCTTATATCTCGCAATAAAGATATTGACGTTGAGTTTTTGGGCTTTGAGGGTGAAAATACACAAGGACTTTCAGTGCAGCTTAATGATGACAGCTACGAAGAAATAAAGAAGCTGAATCACAACGGCTATTACATAAGGCTTTTAGGTTTTGTTTGCAAAACGGCAGATGACTATGTGAAAATTGACAGCGTGAATTTAAAAATTGACGGAGCAGATAAAAAATTCGATTTCCCCACACCGATAGAACATCATCTTAAGAATGACGACGCAGATTCGTATGCTTATGTGCAGGATCATCCTGTTTTTATTTCTACAAATTCATATTCATCGTCAGAATATTGTTTTAAATATTGTGCTGAAGATGAAATTACCGTTCAAAGCTTTGCATTTAATGATTTTTGGCGTATTAAAAGTGCCGTCGTTTCGGTAGACGATATTGAAATCGGCGGAATGGATTCATTACCGCTGACTTTAAAGAAAGGCTCAGAATTATCTGTAAAATGTGTTTTGGATTTTAAAAATCCGGATAATACTGCCGATTATGACAGCATATACTGTGACTCCGTCCTGACCTATGCTTTAAAATCAGGTAAGCAGTTCACGCTTTATAACAATTTGATAAGTCAAAGCATATCCAACGAAGATGATGCAAAGTGCGCTATAGACTATATTTTGAAAAATAATATCAAGTAAGCAATCGTGGCTTCAATTTAAAAGTATTGAAGCCATATTTTTTTACTGCGAAAGGAATCTTATGAGGAGAAAAATAACTCTTATTGTAATTTTGATATTGTTCATATCGGCAATTGTATCAGGTATAATTTGGTCGATAGCACCACAGCTTTTTCTGCAGTCCACTGATGAAAGCCATGATTCTATGCTACCTGAAGTGCAGAGAATTAAGTATCATATACTCGAAGGACAGATTGAGCATACATACGAAACCGATGCGCAGGTCATTTCGGGAATGCCTGAGATTTATATAACGGAAGTGCGTCTTGACAATATAAGCGATTCCGATTTTTCATTGAAAAAGAATAAGGGCGATTCGATAAGTCCAAATGAAATTCTGTATGTATACGGCAATGAAACTCATACGGTAGATTTTAACGGGCTGATTACAGATATTATTTATGAAGGCGGCGAAAACGGCAAATCCGTTACTATAAGATTACTGAATTACGATAATCTGTTCATATCGGCAAATATCGGAATGGAGAAAATAGATAAAATCACTTATGACACTCCTGTCAAAGTAATATTTAACGGCAGTGAGGCACAGGCAAAAATAGATACTATCGGATATGAAATTACCGATGAAAAGCTGCCTGTGAATATATATCTGCCAATGAAACTATATCCCGGCACTCCCGTAAAATTAGTCTTCACTTTGGAGATTAAAGAAGCCGGAATGTATGTGCCTTCAGAAGCTGTTTTTTCTGATGGCGAGGAATATTATGTATATATCGAAACCGAAAATGAACCGGAAAAAACTCCCGTTACTGTAGGACAAAGATTTTCGTCCGAGGAAGATGGAAATAGTTTTGAATATATTGAGATTTTGTCCGGTGTTTCAAATAAAGATGTGCTTATAGTTGAAAAAGTAGATTATTCAGGCCGGCAGTTGAAGGAGTCCTTAAAAAATGAGTGAGCTTATCAAAATTACAAATCTGCGTAAAACATATGATGGTAAGCGGTATGTTTTAGACGGTTTGAATTTTTCAATCGGGAAAGGTGAAATAAAAACAATTTTTGGAGCTTCGGGATGCGGTAAAAGCACCTTCCTTAATATAGTCGGTCTGTTAGACAATTATACAAGCGGAGAATATCTGTTTTGCGAAACAAATATCAATCCAAAAAGATTAAACGACTATTATAAATATCGTGCGCAAGATATAGGTTTTATATTTCAGTCGTACTTCCTGATAGATTCGTTAAGTGTTAATGACAATATACTTATGCCATTTTTATACAATGGAATTGACTTATCGGGTTCAGTGAAGAAAACGGTAGATAAACTTTTGGACAGCTTTGATATGCTGAGTTTAAAGAATAAGAAGGTATCGCTTCTTTCGGGAGGAGAGCGGCAAAGAGTGGCAATTATGCGGGCAATAATCAAAGAGCCTAAGCTGATAATAGCCGATGAGCCGACAGGAAACCTTGATGAAAGCAATACAGATCTGGTCGTTAAAGCATTTAAGTATATTGCCGAAAAGGGAACCGCCGTTATAGTCGTCACTCATAATAAATTCTTATCCTTCGGCACGGACACAACATATACGCTTAGGGGTGGCAAATTATATAATGAATAGCGCAGTAAAATTTTTCTTTTATTTTCATCACCTTATAAAAATGGCTACTGTAAACAAAGTGAGATTGATATTGACATCAATAGGAATATTTGTAGCTGTTTTTCTGTTTTCCTCCGGTAAAATTATTACGGATTCTTATTACAGTGAAAGTATGAGAAAAGTTAGTCAGATGTCAGAAAACACCGTAATTGTTAATCCTATGGGGAACAAAGAATTAAAACAAGAACTGGCGGTTTCTGATAAAATAAATTGTATTGATGTATCCACGCTTTCGGAAAAGCAATCAATTTTTTCCGTTTCAATAGGCGATAATCGTTATCTGACGGTAATGGCATATGTGCATGGCGTATCGGAACTGAATTCTGTTATGCCGATTGTTACCGATGATGGCTGTTTAATAAGTGTTGAATCGAATCTGATAAAAGGCAGATTGATTTCTAATAACGATATTCAAACGAAAAATGCCGTCGTGGTTATTGACCGCCTGACCGAGAGCCTTATTTTTTCCGGAGGTAACGGATTAGGTAAATATATCGAAATCGGTTGCGGTGCTTTCGGTGCAACAGTATCGTCACAGTCGCAAGCCAATGTACCTGTGAGATTTGAGGTAATCGGCGTGGTTGAAAATTCATACACAGCCGATGTTGCAAAAATGAAATTGAAACAGGAAATAGACAGCAGTCAGCAAAGTATAACGACCTGCGTATCAATATATTGCCCGTTAACTTCAATCAATGAAAGATTTGCTCGTCAGGATAAGAATAGTCTTTATTTATACAATTTCAACAATCACGGGGAATATAACAACTTTTTATATTACGCACAAACACTGTCAGAAGTCAAAAGCAGAACAGGAAACGGATTTTCCGTAATCACCAAAGATAATCTTTCTGCCGAGTTAGAAAACGAGCTGTCTAATACAAAAACTATCTTGAATATGATCTCCGTTCTTCTTTGCGTAATTTCGGGTATAAGTATTATGAGCATAACGTTCTTTTCAGTAAAGGAAAGAATTCCCGAAATCGGAATAAGAAAGGCTTTTGGTGCAGGAAAACTCGATATAGCCTTTCAATTCGTGTTTGAAATGATTATAATAGCAGTTTTTGCATCGTTGCTCGCAATCGGATTAAGTATTGTAACTTGCAAATTGCTTGAAACGTTCCTTATTGAGATTTTGTATATGACATTTTCCGTGGACATCACTCCTCAAATGATAATTGCACCTCTTTTGGTGGGAATTTTTGAAGCAGTTGTCTGCTGTATCGTCCCCAGCCTATATGCCGCTGAAATTAAAGTGACTGATTCTCTGAGGTTTGAATGATATTTCCCCGTGTGCAGTATGATAATACATAAACAAGCAGTCCCACCGCAATAATCACGGTGGGATTGTCTGTTTTAAAATCTTGATTTTCTCAATCTATCATTATCTTATTTCTTCCTGCCGCCTTAGCCTTATAAAGTCGCTTGTCGGCAGTTGTGAATATCTCGGTTATCATATTCCACATTCATGCCTGAGCATCTTTTCACGGACAGACAGCGAAAATTTACGGCTTACAGGAATTATTACACCGCTGTCAAGCTCAATCTGTTTTGTTGTATACGAAACGATATGATGGATATTCACCGCATAGCTTTTATGGCACTGTATGAAATACGGTGGAAAAGCCTCAAGCACATCGGACAGCTTGCTTCTGACAGACTTGTTTTCGCCCGATGTAACTATAATAAGGGTGTGGGCATTGCTCTCAAGATATAAAGTCTGCATAGGCTCTATGAAAAACGTTTCCGAATTAACCGTTACGGCGATCCTGCTTTTCTCCTTATCGGAATCAAGCGCCGTTCTCAGCTTATCCATTGCTCTTTTCAGATTCACATCAAGATTCTGTTTGTCAACCAATGCAAACGGAACAAGATTCTTCCCTGTAAGAAAAATCTCCTCACAGTATTTGAGCGAATATGCCGTCAGGAATATTATTCTTATATCCGGATACAGATTGCTTATCTGCTCGGCAACCACAATTCCGTTTTCCGAATTGTCAAGTTCAATATCCATAAAAACAGCCGCTATATCCTCAGTGCCTGCGCTGAGCCTTTTTAAAAGCTCCTTACCGCCGAGAAAACATTCGGGTACTGCTTCGGTATTATCCCTTATATATTTTTCTTCATTTGCGAGGCAGTTTTTATCATCGTCACATATTAATATTATCATTCTTGATCTTTCCCTTTTATTCTTATCGAAAGAGCCGTGCTGAATTTCCTATCCTTACAGGTAAACAGCACATCGCCGTCATATTTCTGCACTATGTTCCGTATTATCTCCGTACCGTAGCCGTGATTCTTATTTGCCTTTGTGCTGGGCAGTTTCTCTGTGCTTTCAAAGTCAGGCATATCGGCATAATTTGAAACAGAAATATATATTCTCCCGTTCTCCTCTTTTATCTTTATGCAGATGCTTTTATCGCTTTCTGCCGCTTTTGCTCCCCTTATCGCATTGTCAAGCATATTGACAATTAAGCAACAAAGGTCAACGTCATCTACCGAAATGTCATTGCTAAGACTCGCATCACAGTTAAGCGTAACACCCGATTCTTTAGCGGTATTCGACTTATCCCACAGAATCGCATTAACGATATTGTTAGCGCAGTAGAACGGCATTTTGTTGCTCTGATTTTTACGGCTCAGCTCATCGAGCATTTCCTTTCCCTTTTCGGCTGTATCGGGAAAAGTGTACAAATTCATCGCCGTTGTGAGAACGTTGTTGAAATCGTGGCGATACTTCATTATTTCGTGCTGAAGCTCGTTGATTTTTTCGTAATAGCGGTACTGCGTGCTACGCTCGTATTCAAGCTGTTCGTTTCTCATTTTCGTTTCATACAGCTGTGAATTCTGGATAAGGCCTCTGTAGCATAATACATCGCTGATTACGCAGATTATAATACAAGCCAACGTAAAGTATGTAATTTCAGCGGTAGCATTCTCCGAATTCGCCATAATCAGTTTTATGATTATACACAGTATCAGGACCTGACTTGTCGGGAAAAGCATAAAAATGAGCGTTCTCCTGTTCATAGCCTTTTTGTTACGAATTCTTCTTACTACACAGTATTCAATGTACATAAGTATAGCGTAAATCATCAGATCAATATCGGCGGCAAGCAGTGAAGCATACGTCATATGACCTATATCAAAACTGAAATCCGGGAAAAGAACAAACATCAGCGAAGAAAAAACAGTATCAAATATGATTACAGAAAGGTACACCAGCGAACCGATGAAAACACGGTAGCCTATGCTGTCTGTATGGAAGAAAATGCTGTAACACAAAACTATTGCAACTGCAAGAGTAAAATCCACCACCTGCATATTGTGCATTTCTCTCATATATTGTCCAAACACTCCGGCACACATATAAATAAAGCTCACGATGCTCATTTGTATGTATTTGTTATATTTCGGTGTAAGACAAGCGTCTATCGGCAGAAAAATAATCAATGTCGATGGTATGAACCTGAATATTACTTCCACTATCAGCGGTACTGTCGTCATACTGATTCCCACTAAAACTTATATATCTTCTATTTCACGTTCGCCTTTTCTTATTGAAAGAGCCGTGCTGAATTTCCTATCCTTACAGGTAAACAGCACATCGCCGTCATATTTCTGCACTATGTTCCGTATTATCTCCGTACCGTAGCCGTGATTCTTATTTGCCTTTGTGCTGGGCAGTTTCTCTGTGCTTTCAAAGTCAGGCATATCGGCATAATTTGAAACAGAAATATATATTCTCCCGTTCTCCTCTTTTATCTTTATGCAGATGCTTTTATCGCTTTCTGCCGCTTTTGCTCCCCTTATCGCATTGTCAAGCATATTGACAATTAAGCAACAAAGGTCAACGTCATCTACCGAAATGTCATTGCTAAGACTCGCATCACAGTTAAGCGTAACACCCGATTCTTTAGCGGTATTCGACTTATCCCACAGAATCGCATTAACGATATTGTTAGCGCAGTAGAACGGCATTTTGTTGCTCTGATTTTTACGGCTCAGCTCATCGAGCATTTCCTTTCCCTTTTCGGCTGTATCGGGAAAAGTGTACAAATTCATCGCCGTTGTGAGAACGTTGTTGAAATCGTGGCGATACTTCATTATTTCGTGCTGAAGCTCGTTGATTTTTTCGTAATATCGGTACTGCGTGCTACGCTCGTATTCAAGCTGTTCGTTTCTCATTTTCGTTTCGTACAGCTGTGAATTCTGGATAAGGCCTCTGTAGCACAATACATCGCTGATTACGCAGATTACAACGCAAATCAGTGTGAAATACATAATTTCCGGCGTTGCATTATCGGTGTTAGCCATAATGAGCTTCATTATTACGCATAAAATCAACACCTGACTTTCCGGAAAAAACATAAAAATCACTGCACGCTTGTTGATAGATTTTCTGTCATGTATTCTTTTGATAATACAATGTTCAAAATACATCAGAATGCCGTATATAATCAGATCAATATCCGCAAAAAGCAGTGCGGGATATGTTAAGTGTCCGATGTCAAACGAAAATTCCGGGAATATGACAAATATTACAGCAGTTGTGATGGTATCAAATATAATCAGCGAAAGGTAGACCAGCGTTCCTATGAAAATACGGTATCCGACCGCATCGGTATGAAAAAATATACTGTAAATAAGAACCAGTGCTACCGCAAGCACAAAATCGAAAAATTCAAGCTTGTACTTTTCTCTCATATATTGCCCAAACAGACCCGCAAACAAATACACCGTATTTATTGCGATAAACTGAATATACTTGTTATACTTAGCTGTAAGATTGATTTCGATAAATCCGAATACAAGCAAAGCAGATGGTATGAACCTGAAAATTATTTCTACTATTACAGGTACTGTCATAATATCTCCCATTTATTTTTATATAGTAACAATTTAATGTGCTGAATTTATAATACAATTTTCTTGATGCTTTGTCAAGTCAGAATAGCAATATAGTCTTATCAAATCTTAAAATCAATATATAATTAATCTTTTTTGAAAATATCATGTTAATATTTTCCTGTTATTTCCTCAGACATATATTCAGCTTTATGCAGTTCACGAAATGTAAAATACCCTGCCGTCACAAAACAGTAGGGTACCAAAGTTCTCAATCTATCATTATCTTATTTCTTCCTGCCGCCTTAGCCTTATAAAGTCGCTTGTCGGCAGTTGTGAATATCTCGGTTATCGAATTACTGCTTCCGTACACAGCCACGCCTGCACTGAAAGTAAATTCTTTTCCTTTTTCTTTCTCGGAAAACTCCGAATAACTTTTGCGTATCCGCTTCATAACCGTCATAACAGTTTCGATATTATCCGTATCAAAGAGAATCATGAATTCCTCTCCGCCGAATCGTGCTATAAGGTCATTTTCTCCGATATTTGTTTTGACCGCATACGCAAAATGTTTAAGCACATTATCACCGAAAACGTGTCCGTATGTATCGTTTACCGACTTGAACAAATCGAGGTCAATAAGCGCCGCACAGTGTTTCTTTTTCTCGTCCTGCGAAAGCTGATTTTCAAGATATTCTATAAGATAACGGCGGTTTCTTATCTCGGTCAGCGGATCGGTATTTACAGCAAGCGTAAGCTCCTCGCCCATTTCGCTGAGCTGTTTTGCCTGACGTTCAAATTGTACTATCACTATTGCGACCGCAACCATTATGCCTATAAACGCTATTACAAACGAAAACAGCGTGTCAAGCTCCTTATTATCATTAGCCATATTCAGCTGAGGAAATTTGCTTCTGACAATAAATGCGGCTATATCTGCAACGAACACCGCCGCCCCCATTATAACTCTGTGTACCGGCTTCATAAAAGTAATAATACCGATTTCCGCAACAAGCATATACACTGCCGTGCTTGCACCGTATGAAATATACAACATCGGGAACTCGACAAACCCAAGCACAAGGAGTATTATAAACGTAGCGACATAGGTTCTTCCGGTAAAGAAACCGACCAGTGACGATACTATAATTACAAGTGCGCAAGCCGCACAGAATAAGGTCTGCGGGGTAAATCCGAATATCACCGCATTTGCGGTAAATCCCGCTATATTCGATATACAGCCGGTTAATGCCAGTACGATGAACAGCTTGTCACGAAGCTCTGAATTCACAGTATCTGATTTTTTATTCATTGTTAGTGCTCTCTTTCGTTCTTACTTTTCTTTCTGCTTTTCTGCCCGTCAATGATGCCGTTTTTCTATATCGGCAAGAATATCGTCTATATCATATCTCTTGTCCTCGTCATCTCTGAATACAAGCGATATATCGGGCTCGGAGCCGCCGTGCGTTACTTCAGCCGTACCCGTTTTTTCCGTCATTTCAGGCAAGGCTTTTTCGTTTTTAACATTTCCGGCTTCAATTTTCTTTTCCTTTTGCTGCTCTGCTCTGTCCGATTCCATCCTTTTTCTTGCTCCGGCGGAAAAATCCGCTCGGTCTTTTATGTTATCGGCACTTGCCGCTATATTCTTTTTAATGCGCAAATGCTCCGTGAAATCATCCGTTTTACCGTGAGAGCTATCGGGGACACGATTATGCGGCACTTTTACGTTATCGGATAAAGACGGCATAGCGACCTTTTTCGCATCGGCCTTGCTTGCTTTTGACAGCTTATGCTCCTCGCTTTCAGGGGGAACATACACCGGAGCCTCTTCCTGCAACTTGACCGTTTCCACCTGCGGTACCGGACGCTTTGACATAATGAACTTCACTATCTCAAATGCTACTATTGCGATACACGGCAGTATAGCAATAGCCATAACGCCAAACGGCGACATTGCAAATCCGATAACGGCACCCCAGAAATCACTGCAATAGTTAACTCTTGCAACAAGCTGGCTTTGTGATATTGTGATATTTTCTCCGCCTTGAGTTTCAACATCAAAGCTCATAACGCCTTCCTTAAGCGTGGAGGAATTTACCTTTGCAAGCTGTGCTCCGCCGTTTTCATACCGATTATATATTATAAGTTCTCCGTTGTTTACCTCGTCGGGCCACACCTTCTGTGCTATAGCGGCTGTGCCTGCCTTAAGCTGATAGAAATCGTTGTCACGCACTATGTAAACATTGTATCCGAAAATATCCGGCGCAGCAGAGCCGCCGAATGAAAACAGCATTGATGTAACTACGAGAAATACCGCAAAAACAATTAGCAGTACGCCGATAACTACACCGATACACCTTGCCACAGATGTTTTTTTTATCAAATTTTCCTCGTTTCCGTCAAAAAGCTATTGACAACAAATCAAAAATACGATATAATAATATAGTCATTTTGGAACTGTATTCCGAAATATGACCATATATATTTTACCACATCGCCTCGCTCTTTTCAAGTGTTTATTGTGCATTATGCAATGTTTTGACTTGTGAAGCGGACGCTTTCGGAAAACGGAAAATGTGTGTAAATATATCAGAATATCGGAATAAATATGCTTGTGTAGCACAGTTGGTAGTGCAGCTCATTCGTAATGAGCAGGTCGCAGGTTCGAGTCCCGTCACAAGCTCCATAAAAATAACCGCCCGGATTTAATGCCCGGGCGGTTTATCTGTTTATAACGCTTGTGTTCGGCTCCTTATCATAATCTTTCCGATACGCTTTTTACGGCAGTATGCTTTTTTATTGTTCAGAATTTTTCAGCAAATTTGCAATGCTCCTGCCGGAAAGTTCGGCTGAGTATCGAACCTGCTCAATATCATTTGCCAACGCTCCGAATTCTATAACCAGTGAAGCCTCAGCCAGATCCTGATTATAAAACCGATAATCGAAAAGCATAGGCCGTGTTATGCCTTTGTTATCTTTTTCTATTGCATTTTGCAAGTATGACGCAAAGCGGAGGTTATCCATATAATCCGGCAATATATCCGTGCCATCGTCACATCCGCATATTATCATTATCTGCGCCGCTTTTCTGCCGTTGATTTCTGCAACGGGAGCTATTCTCACATCTCCGTCCGCTATTCCGTCACGGTGAATATCCAGCACTATTTTTATTGACGGATACTCTTTCAGCAACTCCTCTGTTCGTTCCCTGCTTCTTGAATAAGAGTAGTTGTAAACGGGATCGTCAAAGACCGTTCCGTCGTGCAGCGTGCTTATTCCGTTATCAGCAAGCGTCTGCGCAAGCACCGCCCCTACTCCCACAACGCTGTTTGCAGGGCAAAGCGATCTGCCGTCATAATCGGTATCGTAATATCCGTCACTGTCACGTTCGTAGCTTTCGGTCGTATGCGTATGTATTATAAGCACCTGAGGTTCGTTGCTGTCCGACAGCGTGACAGAAGGCTTTTTCTCAGCCTCAGCACCTATAAGCTCCGACGGCAGCTTGGTGCAGTTTCTTATCTGACCGTTTTCGAGGTCTATTACATTGTCGCCGCCAATCTTTCCGTAGTGCTTTTCCTTGACCGTACCGTCCTTTGCCGTATATTGTGTAAGATCGTCCTTGTCCTTTCTTATGTTGACGGAAATCAGCCGTGTTTTTACATCGGCGGGAGCGTCGACCGGCACCAGCGTTTCACCGGAAATATCCTGCGTACTGCTTGACGGATTATCGGTTGCAGGCGCTTTCTGCTCCCGCTTTTCAGTCTTTGTTTCATTGTCCGGTTTCTCTGTGCAAGGCTCGGATGAAACCGCATCTTCATCCCTGCCGTCAAATTCGTTTACAGGAACGGAAAGCATAACGCTCAGTGCGGTAAGCTGTCTTAGTCCGTCTGAAACGCTTTTGCCGCTTACCGCTCCGGTTACGGCGTTTTCAGCTACGCCCGTCAGGGTAAACGATAATACCGCCGCCGTAAGCCCTATGCCAAGAACCTTTACAATACCTTTGTTTTTATTGCCTCTCATAAGCCTTTCCTTTCGCCAAGTGTTTTCTCGGTTGGATTTTTCTTGTTACAGCTTATGATTCATTTTCCGCAAATATTCAGGAATAATTCATCAGCATTGATATGTCGCTGTATGACAGTGACGGACACAGACTGCGGTTCAGCGCACAGGATATTATATGTGCGTACCTGCTTATCTCGGCATCTATATCATATCTTGTCACAAAAAATCTGTCGTTATTGCTTTCATACTCCATAGTGGTAGGAACGCCTACAGCGATTACCGGTATGCCTGCCGCCGCTCTGTCAAGACGGTTACTGTTGCCTGCGGTACTGCCCGGCGTTATGCCGGTATCCGTGACCTGTATGCTCCTGCAAAGGCGCTCAGGCTCACTGCACGCAAGGCTGTCTATCGCTACAATATAGTCCGCTTTTATCTTCTCCGCACAGAATATTGCGTGAAAGACGCTGTCTATACCGGAATTTGCCGAAACATCCGTCCTTATTACCGACACATTCCCTATTCCGTCCGCATTGTGCATACTTTCTATAAAATGCGAGGTCGCAAGCACCCTGCCTGCCGCTCTCCAGCCAAGACTGTCAGACGCTACAGACGGGTTTCCAAGCCCCGTGACAAGACATTTTCCTTCCGGAAGGAGCTTGTTAAGCACCGTACACAGCGCATGGATCTGACCGTCCGCATAAGGAACGTCCGTACTGTCAACGGTAAAATATCTTCCGCAGGGGCGGTTAAAAAGAGCGGTTTCCTTTTCGGAAACGATTATTTCGGTTATCTTTTCTCCGTAAAGCTCATAGCTTTCACATCTTATTCCGTTTTTGCCCTTTACAAACTCCGCCGCCATATCTGTTCTTCCCGTAAGCTGCATAAAATTTCCTCCCGAAGAATTTTTTCAAAAAAATCGTAAAAAAGTATTGCATTTTCGTTTTGGACGTGCTATAATAAAGCGTATTGTGAAATATAACTATGATTATATGTAGATCTGTATAAAGGAGGTGCCGTAAGTGCCTAACATTAAATCTGCCAAGAAGAGAGTTTTAGTATCTGCTACAAAGCAGGCTAGCAATAAGGCTGACAAGACCGCTCTTAAGACTATTCTGAAGAAGGTTGACGCTGATACTAACGCTGACAACGTTAAGGTTGCAGTTAAAGCAGTTGATAAGGCAGCAGCAAAGGGTATTATCCACAAGAACGCTGCAGCTAGAAAGAAATCTCAGCTTGCTAAGAAGTTAAACGCTGTTTCCTGAGAATAACGATTTAACGTAACGCTCCTGCGGGAGCGTTTTCTTTTTTGTGTTAATTACAGTGATACAAAAGCATCGGCTTGCATTATTATGTGCCGATGCTCTTTTTTTATCCCGAAATGCTTTTTACCGTATATCCGTTATCAAGCCAGTAGTCGATGACATCAGGCAGTATCGCCGTATTTGTTTCGGATACCGCATGGAGAAGATATACAGCCCCGTTGTGCGTTGCGGACGTTATTCGCCTGTACGCCGTGTCCCTGTCGGGCTGAGCGTCCGTATTCCAGTCGTTGTACGCAAAGGACCACAGCACAGTATCATAGCCCATATTTTTGGCAATGCGTAATGTTCTGACCGAAAATTCTCCTCGAGGGGGACGCATCGTAACGGTTTTGTATCCGCCGAAATTATCGGAAATATAAGTTTCAAGTCCGTGTATTTCTTCAAATACCATATCATCGCTTATATCCGGCAGTGACGGGTGGGTACAGCTGTGATTTCCAACCTCGTGACCCTCGTTTATCATACGCTGTACAAGCTCAGGACTGCTTTTTACATAATCAAGCGTCACATAGAACGTTGCCGTAACCTTCTTTTCCTTCAGAATATCCAGTATTTTTCCGGTACAGCCGTTTTCATAGCCCTCGTCAAACGTCAGGCGGATTGTCTTGTCATCTTTGCCGAATATGAATCTTCCGCCGTATGACCCGTATTTTTCCTGTGCCTGTATTGCTCCTACAGGACGGTTATCGCTATCGGTTTCATAGCCCTGACCGTAGCAGACCTTCTCTTTTCCGTCCGTCAGAAAAGCCGTTTCTGCAGGCGTTACGCCTCCCCTGTCATTATGTCCGGCGCTTTGTCCGACAGTATTCTTATCGGACGTGCATCCACACATGAACATTGCCGTCAATACCGTAAATACTGCGGCAGATATTTTTCTGTGCAAAAAAATCACTCCTTTACAGATATAGTATCCGTAAAGGAGCGGTTGTAATTCATTGAAATAAATGGCGGCTTTCATCAACTGCCGAGATAATTCTTGACCATTGCCTGTAAAAGTTCGTCACGATCAATATGACGAATCAGGCTACGTGCGTTGTTATATGTAGTTATATAGGTAGGGTCTTCGGACAGAATATAGCCGACGAGCTGATTTATAGGATTATAGCCCTTCTCCTTGAGCGCACCGTAAACCGTTGTCAGTATTTCCTTCATCTCGTTTTCTCTTTCATCCTTGAGCGAAAACGGCATAGTTTTGTCGATCATCAATATCAGTCCTTTCGTTAATATCTTTTAAAAACCGAAATTATTTTAAGGTTGTTATACTATTATACACTACCGTTCAATAAAATACAATAGCCGATAGCGAATTTTCGTTAAAATCACCAATAGCGGTTCTCATTTTTGGGTAATTGATAAAACTTTACAATTCGCTATTGAATTAATGAAGAATTTTTGGTATAATAACAATAACCAGATTTTTCAGGGGGTACAATAATGGCAGAACAGAAAAAAGCGCCATCTACAAACGGCGAATTCAAAACCTCTCCGCTCGGCTTCGACAAAGCCGAAGTAATGGCATACATAGTACAGCACAACAAAGAGCGTAAAGCCCTTAAGGAAGAAAATGAAGAGCTGAAAAGAGCACTCGAAGAAAAACAGCAGACGAATGAAGGTCAGAACAATGAGCTTACAGCAGAGCTTGAAAAGAAAAAGGCTGAACTTGACGCACAGATCCTTGAAAGCAGAAAGCAGGTTCTTGACGAAAGACGCAAGCTGGCTCAGACCGAAAAAGAACTGCACGTTATGCAGGACAAATACTCTGCCCTGACAGAAGAATTCGCAGAATTCAAAAAACAGGCGGCAGCAAAAATAGATAAAGCAAAGCACAGCGGCGGAACGATTGACCCCGCTCAGCTTGCAGAAATTTCCGCCAAAGCAAATGCCGATGCAAACGCTGTAATAAATGACGCACAGAGCAAAGCAAACGAGATTATCACAGCCGCAAAAGCATATTTTGCCGATACGGTAAAGAAAACATACGATTACAAGCAGTCTGTGCTTGAAAAGGCGGACACATTCGCAAATGGAGTTACATCAGGTGCGGCGGCTACTCCCGCAATAGATATTCAGGCTGTTCTTGCCGGCATAACCGCCTCAGTAAATGAAGCCGTTGAAAAGGCACTTGCCGGAGCAAATGCCGTAAACGATGCGGTAGCAAAGGCAGTTGAAGATACAAAAGCTGTAAACGATGTACTCGCTAAGGCTGTTGAAGAAGCCTCACAAGCAGAAACAGCCACCGATAACACGGCTGACGTTCCCGAAGAAAAGCTGTCCGATGATGAGGAACTTATCAATGCAAAAAGCGAGCTTGAAAATATCGGCGGACTTGACGAGAGCGAGCTTGACGCCTACGCTCCTATGGAAATCGAGCCGTATAACTTCGAGCTTAAGCTGGATATGCCGGCTCAGACGGACAATGACGATGACGACGATATGCTGACAGACAACAACGGTCTGCTCAGCTCATTTGAGATAGTTTCGGGTGACGATGACATTTCTGCGGATAACGTAGATACCGGCGATCTGCTCGTTGAGGAAACTCCTGCGGCAGATGATATAGCTGATCTGCTTGCAGAGGAGCCTGTTGTAACATCTGCACCCAAAGCCGATACTGCTCCTGTTGCGGATGATTTCAGCGACCTGCTTGCAGAAGAGCCTGTTGTAGCATCTGCTCCCAAAGCCGATACTGCTCCTGTAGCCGATGATTTCAGCGACCTGCTCGCAGAAGAGCCTGCTCCTGCTCCCGCAGCTAAGGCAGAGCCTACTCCCGCAGCCGATGATTTCAGCGACCTGCTCGCAGAAGAGCCTGCTCCTGCTCCCGCAGCCGATGATTTCAGCGACCTTCTTGCAGATGAGCCTGCTCCCGCAGCTAAGGCCGAACGTGCTTCCGACCGCAGCGGCGATAAACCTAAGGAAAAGCTAAATGAAAGTCGTTCAATGGGTGTTGCCGGCAAGGAAGAAAAGGTGAACGATCCCTGGAAGGATCTCGAAGCACAGATGAACGGCATGACGATTACTCCTCCGCCCTTATCTAAACCGTCTGACGATGACGGCATGACTTCCTCGTTTGACGATCCTACCGCCCCCGCAGCTTCCGCTAAGGAAGAAAAGATTGATATGTCCGATTATTCATCCATGCTCGGCGGAATTAACGACAATATGACCACCAACACGGCACAGTATGATCCTTCGTGGGATCTCAAGATGATGGAAGGTCTTAACGACAATGACGATGACGACGACGAGATGAGCTCGGATAACGTGGGATTCTTCGACCTTTAATCAAAAGTAAATATCATATGCCGGGAAGTGTATGCTTTCCGGCATAATAAATTCAATGCGAACAGGAGTACAAACTTGGAACTTAACACAAGCGAACTTAAAGAAAAGGCAAAAACGCTAAGAGCCGGCGACAAGATAGAACTGAGCGGTACTGTATACACCTCCCGTGACGCCGCACACAAGCGTATAAAACAGCTTATCGACGAAGGCGGAGAACTGCCCTTTGAAATAGACGGTGCGACTATTTACTACGCAGGCCCGACCGGCACTAAAGAAGGCATGGCAATAGGCTCATGCGGTCCTACAACATCGGGCAGAATGGACCCATACGCTCCCCTGCTGCTCGATATGGGGTTATCCGCAATGATAGGAAAGGGAGAACGCAAACCTGCCGTAGTAGACGCCATAAAACGCAACGGTGCGGTATACTTCTGTGCCATAGGAGGTGCAGGCGCACTCGCCTGTCAGTGCATAACCGAGTGTGAGGTAATAGCCTTTGAGGATCTGGGCTGTGAAAGTGTGAAAAAGCTGACTTTCGATAAATTCCCTCTTATCGTTGCAATCGACGCTGTCGGCGGTAACATTTTTGAAACCGGCAGAAAACAGTACGCAGAGGTCTGATTTAAGGATTTTTATATAAAATATCACAGCGTTTTTGAAGAACGAAAAAAATCGAAAAAAATTTTAAAAAAGTGTTGACAAACGCAAAGCGCTGTGATATAATATAAAAGTCGCTGATACAGAGTGACAAAAACGGAAAGATATGGCGGTATAGCTCAGTTGGCTAGAGCACTTGGTTCATACCCAGGGTGTCGTTGGTTCAAATCCGACTGCCGCTACCATTTCTACGGCCCGTTGGTCAAGCGGTTAAGACATCGCCCTTTCACGGCGGAATCATGGGTTCGATTCCCGTACGGGTCACCACACTACGATACTCCTAAATGGCTTTACAAAGCCGTTTGGGAGTGTTTCTTTTTGTACGGATTTTGGTCTTGGTCTTTATTGCAAAGCAACAAGGTTCTCGTTGCTGTTCGAAATCTTTGATTTCGGTAACAGCAGAGGTTCTTATTTTGAATTTATGGTCTTTAAGCAGGGAATTCGGCTTTTTCGCCGCCCTGCTTTTCTTTTTTGTCAAAGATAAGTGCGTCGGCGATTGCCTGGCTCGTCCTTGCCTGTGCTTCTTGGAACATATGACAGTAGATGTTCGTTGTCGTTGAAACCTGCGAGTGTCCCAAATCCCAAGATACTGCAACCACATCAACGCCCACATTGATGAGCAGGCTTGCGTGTAAGTGCCTTAACGAATGAATGTCGCAGAACCTTATGCTGTTCTTTTCGCAAAACTCCTTGAACCAGAAGTAGGGAGTATTGTTGTTCATAGGGCTTCCGTCCCACTTGATGAACAGACGGTCGTAGTCCTGCCACTTGTCGCCAATTCCGGCGCACTGTTCGTCCTGTTCCTTTCTCAGCTCCCACAGCATATCAATAACGTACTGCGGGTACTTCTGCGTTCTCTGGGACTTCTTTGTTTTCGTTGTGTCGGTATAGATACCTTTCTTTGCCGCCTGCACCCACCCGTACAGCGTTCCGTACGGTATCTTCAGCTCCTCGCCGGCTCGCTTTACCCCTATTTCCAGCGCCGGCTTTACTGACTGCTCCTTGTAGCTCCTGTCGTATTTCTTTGCTTCTGACATGTCCTTCACCCTCCTGATTTTAGCATATTCTTTTGAGCGTGGGGTGTCAAGTTTTATTATACAACATCAAAAAAACAGCAGCCCGAAAAAGAAAAAGCCGCACAAGGTCTGACCCCCTGTGCGGCTGAAACGCATTTAATGTATCAGTTTATTTGAGCAGTTTGTTTTCCACCCTGAAATAGTCCACGTCGACATAACCTCCCGTCTGCTTTGTCGGGAAGTTGAATATCGCATAACGGTATCCCATAAAATGCAGACCGTAATAATTCATTTGCAGCGTGTCTCCTATTTTTGTCCAGTTCTCGCCGTCGAGGCTGTAATAGAAATACGCCTTGTCCGTTGCGTTTTTGAAATCGCAGTCGACCCGCAGATAAACTTCGTTTTCCGTTATTTCGACCCTTTCCGTTTCAAATTCCTTTTCAACGTCGTCGTTATCGTCATACCAAACAGTTACGATATATTTTTTCCCGTCCTCGATTTTTACGGCGACATAACCGTATTTCTCCGCGAAGGCGGCAAACCCCGCAACATCGCCCTCTTTCATTTCTGAAACGTCGAGCTTTATATATGCGCCGCATTCCGGTCCGAAGGTTCGCTGCGAAATGGTGTTTCTCGCATTGGCAACTGTGGCGCAGACATCGACCGTTCTCAGCCTCAGATAGCCTTCCCTCTCGGTGAGCGACCAGAGGCGGTTATCGGGATTGTGGTTCCATTGCCATTCCAACCCGAGGTTAGAGCCGTTATAATCGCTCTCGCCCGCTTCCTCGGGCGTGTCGGCAAAGCTGTGATAGGATCTCACTATCTGTGAGTTGATAAATTCGTCGCTTGTGACGATGCCCTTTTTCTCGTGACCCGCGATAGGAATCTTGTCGGTCGTTGGCACCTTTCCCTTAACTCCGACTACCGGCCAGCCGTCCTCCCATGTCATGGTCGACACAACGGGAGTCCTGCCTACCGCCCCGTGATCCTGAAATACAAAGCAATACCAGTTGCCGTCCTTATCGTCGACGATACCGCCCTGTGCGACACCATCATTTCTGAAGCCCATATTATCTCTGATTATCACTTTCCTTTCCCACTCGCCGTCGAGCGCTTCGCTTCTGTAACAAAGCTGCGTTCTTTTGCTATTGGGGGGCCATGTTATGATAAAAATATAGTAATATCCGTTCAGCTTATAGACGTGAGAACCCTCGGCAAGGCAGCCCTTGACAAGTCCCGCGTTGTTGATGAGTTTTCTCTTGGTTCCGGGCTTGACCGCACTCAGATCCTTTTCCAGTTCAACGCACCATATCTCACCGCCGCCGTAGATAAGATACACCTTGCCGTCGTCGTCGAACAAAAGACTCATATCATGGAAGCACTCGTCATACACGAACCTGTCCCATTTTCCGTTTTCTATATCGTCGGTATGATAGATATAAGTTTTTCCGGTGGAGAAGGAAGTGAAGCCGGCGTAATACACACCGTTGTTATATCTGAGGGTAGTCGCCCACTGACCCTTGCCGTAATTGTTTTCCCCGTTTCTTAAGGCAAGTTTATCACTGTCCTCCAGTGTATCAAAAACGTAATTTACTATTTCCCAGTTTACAAGGTCGTAGGATTTCATTACGGGACACCCCGGAGACAGGTGCATGGTCGTCGAAACCATATAAAACGCGTCGTCAACGCGGATCATATCAATATCGGGCACGTCGGCGAAAATAACGGGGTTTGTGTAGTTTCCGTTGCCGTCGTCGGTTGAAGTTATCGTGGATTTTATGATATCCTTATCAAGCACTTTGGGGTCCTCCTCTTTTCCGGGCTCGGTGGTGACGCTCGGTAGCGGATTCGACGTCGACGTCGACGTCGACGTCGATGTCGATGTCGATGTCGATGTCACGGAGCTCGTGCCAACTTCCGCCGTGCATGCCGTCAGCGTCAATACCGCCGTCAGCGCCGCTGCGAACCTAACAAGTTTTTTCATTTTTTCCTCCTTATTTTCCGTTACCTCCGTCAGCTGTCAAGCTCAAGACCGCTTACGGTGACATTGTAGGTGATGGATGTGAACGGCGTCTCTTCGCCGTTTATTTTAAGCGCCAGACGATAGTTTGTCCATGTTATGTCTGTTTTCGCTGCGAATATTCCACATTCCTCCGTGCCGTAAATCAGCGATCCGACCTCGGAGCCGCCCCAGCCGTTTTCAAGCCCGTTTTCCGACGAGCTTGTGGGATCGAGTTCCTTATTTACGGGAACTTCAACATCTCCGTTTTCGGTTGCCAGTGTCAGCGATCTCACAAGCACCTTATACTTCGCATTAGTATCGGTATTAATAAACCCGAGGTTGACTATGGCGCTGTCCTTTTCAAAAGAAGAGGATTTTATGGAATAGTCCCCGTCCTTCGGAATGTCGAGCATCGCAGAGGGGCTCGGTCCGGGCTCGGTCTGTCCCGATATTACCAGCGTCTTGTAGGGTATATCGGTGGAGGCTATGCTCTCTTCAGGACGAAGCTGCTCGTCGCCCTTTGAAAACCTCCACGACTTAAGCTCTATATCGGAGCCGGAAAATACGAAATAAATGTCATGGTTTCTTCCGTCAAACTGCGCAAAGCTGTCCGAGCGTATTTTGGTATAATCCGCGCAGTCGAACTCGACGAACGCAGCGGCTTTGGAGGAGATATCGTCAAGACGAACCTCTATTCTTCCCTTGCCCTTGACCTCAGCGATAAACTCTGATGCTCCATAGCCGAAGTCTGCTCCTCTTACATATATCCACGCGCCGTTGGCGGTGCTTTTTGCGGCAGGATCATTTACCTTGTCGTATCCGATATCCGCACAGGTGAACATCAGCGCGCCGCTGTTATTGGTGTAGGGGTCGACCAGCTTTATCTGCGCTACGCCCTTCTTGCTTGCCGCAGTTATGGGAATATCGCCCGTTGCCTTGTCCATGGGCAGATAGTCTGCCATCATACTGCGGAAGCCCGCTTTTCCTCCCATAAGCTCCTCCAGAAGAAGCGTATGGTGAATGATGTAGTTTACGCCCTTATATTCAATGAAATGAGTGTGGTTGTTAGCCCAACGAAGTCCTGAGGCCCCGTCGGCGTTCTCTCCCGCATTATAGAAATAGGGTCCTCTGCATTCCCAACTATCTGCGTCGAGAGGGGTCTTGGTGGTCATATACGCCATGCTGCACGCGGGCGGAACTTTGACCCCCTCGTACTCCTTCCAGCCGGTCTTGTGATCCTGCCAGTCGGTGCAGTATGTATAGTAATATACCCCGTCGATATAGTTCAGCTCGCTCGCCTCAAAAAAGTAGGGAGCGTCAATGGAAACAAATTCGCTGTCAAAGGAAAGCATATCCTTTCCCAGCTTTGCTATCTTCGGGATCTTGCTGTGCATAGTGTTGCCGTCCGCCGGTGTGCCTCCGCCGAAGGAGAGCCAGCCTACGCCATTTTCGTCAATGCACACGCCCGGATCAAAGGGTGCGGGGCAATTCTCCAGCCCAGGCATATTCTGATAAACCAGAGGCTCGCCGAGCGGATCGGTCCACGGTCCCACAGGGTCGGTGGAGGTTATCACGCCCACGCCCGCGCCGCCGTTTGAGAAGTAAAGGTAAAAATGCGTAAGTCCGTCGTCTTCAACGCGGGAAGCTATCGACGGTGCCCACGAGTTATTTATCCACGGCGCGATCTCTCCGACCTCTATCCTGCCGTGATATATCCAGTTTACCATATCGTCGGTGGAAAATACCACAAGCGATTTGATATAGGCGTAGTCGTTCTTTGTTCCCTCTTCCGCCTGCTGTTGGTCGTTCGTGCCGTAAACGTAAAGCCTTCCGTTATATTCCACCGCGGTGGGATCAGCGCAGAATATGTTCGGCGAGATGGGATTTGCGTTCATCTCGTTCTTATAAACGTTACCGCTTACGCTGTCGATAATTATGCCGTTGTTCAGGCTGTCCATAATTTTCTCCTCTGATACCGTGCCGCTTTCATTCGTTTCGGAATTCGAAGCGCTGGAAACGTCTGCGGTTCCGGAGTTGCCGGAAGCGTTGGGCTCGGAGCTCCCGCTGCTTGTTTCGCCGCCGTTCGAGCAACCCACCGTCATAAACAGGGCCGCCGCACACAAAATAGCCGCTAATTTACTTGTGATCTTCATCGTTAAAACCTCCGTTTCGTTTCTCGTGTCCAAAGACACCTTTAAGTTTATTATACCAATAAACAACACAAAGTCAACAGCCGATATCTGTTTTGTCCACCTTTTAATCATAATATGCACCTTTTCGTTTGACATAACTGCGTGAACGTGAATAAGTTATAATTTATACGAAAGCTTGTTTCCGGCATACTCTGTCACCGAACGCGTCAAAAATCCTTCCCCGTCAGCGGCAGAATTTACCGCAGAACAGGCGTTGATGTGGTTGTGGGAACGGGCTTTTTATGAACGCATGAAAGGACGGACGAAATGTCAAGAAAAAAATTGCCGTAATAACCGCAAGAGCCGACGACCACACCCAGAAGGATATCATATGCGGAATAGCCGAGGCGGCATTTGCCGCGGATACGGACTTGGTGGTGTTTTCAAACATTTATAACCACTGGATAAGGGACGAATTTCTCAATTTTGAAAATGTCATATACGATTTTTTTGATCCGAGCGGCTTTGACGGAGTTATTGTCAAGCGTTTCTGGACATTTCCACCACAAAACCTCACAGAGAGATCTGCGAGGTTTTTGTTTTATGTATTTTGTCGCTTTTGTCTTTTAAAACGTATGGCGGTTTTCCGCAAGCCATGCAAGGCAAGGTAAAATCCACTTTCAGCAGATTTTATATCTGAGGTTATCATATCACAAATTAGTATTGCTCCGCATTTTCTGTTCAATTTCCTTACGTCACCGCTTATGTTTATTAGTTACTTTGCAGTTTAATCTGCAAAATAACTTGTTGCTATGCAAAAAATCCACCGACCTTAAAAGTCAGTGGATTTTAATATTCTCTTCAAAAAATCTGATAAGGGTATCCATAACTCCGCCTGCCGCCTGAATACTGCCAATCATCAAGAGATCGGAGTTAAGCGATGAATAATCAATATCATAACCGGCATTTCTGATAAGCAATACAAAGAAAACTCTCTCCGTTCTGCCATTACCCTCTCTGAACGGATGAAGTATATTCAACAAATGATATAAATCAGCTATTTCGGATATAAACTTATCTTTTGATAAGCCCACAAAATAATTCATACTTTTCAGCCGAGAAAAAATCAAGCAACCAAGTTCGTCAATCTTTTCCGGATCAGTGAAAACGGTTGAAGTTTTTGATAAAGCTATCGTTCTTGTTTGCCCTGCCCATTCATACAAATCTTCAAATAAAATTCCATGCAATTCTTTATAACTTTCAAAGTTGAAATCAGTAATCTGTTTTTCTTTAATAATACTTGCCGCTTTGTATGATGTTATCAATGCCTCAGTACTGTTCAACTCATTTTCGTCAGTAATCCCTAATTTGTTAATCAAAGTTGTAGTGCCGGTGTAACAATCGGCATTTGTGATGTTCAGATTATATGACATATTCAACCATTCTTCTTATTAAGCTCTTTTATAGCTTTATCCAATGTTATTTCTTTTTTCATCAGTTTCATGATAAGTTCCCTGTGTTTTTCGGTTATCGTAAAACCCTCCATTTCTGTGGAAGCAATTGCGTTATCTACAGCACGTTCAATCGTCATAACAGTTATAATAATCACCCCGTTTCATTTTTATTATATTATACTCCTGTTTGCCGATAAAAACAATACTTATCCCCCGTAATTTCAATTTAAAATGATATTTGTTTCTTTATTGCAATGAAAATTCGGCATACCCATATCAAAAATCGGAATGTCCGTAAATATTGACATACCCATAAAAAAGTGATATAAATTAGTCGTAAAAGCAGATAATAATGTCTGTATTTTATATCATTCTACGGAGGTGTTTCAATTATGATGGGAAGACTGAGAGCGATGCGTGAGCCGCTCAAATATGTACAGGGCAGAGATGCACTGCTTAAATTCCATGAAGAAATGGGTTATATGGGCAACCGCTGGCTGTTTGTATGCTCAAACAGCGGTTACAAGGCATGCCACGATAAGATAGAAAAGAGCTTTGAAGGTCTTGACGACTACAGACGTTATGAGATATTCGGCGGAATATCCAGCAACGGCGAAATAAATAAGATGAAGGCTATCGTAGAGCAGGACAACATTGATACGGTAGTAGCTGTAGGCGGCGGCAGTGCCGTTGATACAGCAAAGGCTACCGCATACTACAGCGGAAAGCACATTGTGATAGTGCCTACAGTTGCGGCTACGGATGCTCCCTGCACGGGACTTTCAGTAATTTACAACGATGACCACAGCTTCGATAAATATCTGTTCTACCCCACAAATCCCGACGCTGTAATGGTCGACACGACCGTTATCGCAAATGCGCCTGTCAAGTTCCTTATTGCCGGTATGGGCGATGCGCTCGGCACATATTTCGAGGGTCGTGCTTCTATCCGCACCGAATCCGCAAGCCTTGAGGGTACGGGCATCACAAGAGCGGGTCAGGCACTTGCTCGTCTTTGCTATGACACGCTCCGTGAATACGGCAAGCAGGCTATCGAGGCTTGTAAGGTACACGCCGTTACTCCCGCACTTGAAAATATCGTTGAAGCTAACGTTTACCTTTCAGGTGTCGGCGCTGATAACGTAAACTGCGCCGCCGCTCATTCATTCTACAACGGCGTTACTTCTCTCGGCATAAAGCACGCAGATCACGGCTGCTGCGTTGCACTCGGCACGCTTGTACAGCTTGTGCTTGAGGGTGCTCCTAAAGAGGAATTCAAGGAAGTTCAGGACTTCTGCCTTGAGGTCGGTCTTCCCGTAACGCTTGAAGAAATCGGCGTTACAACTCCTGAGCAGGTAAAGACTATTTCCGAGAACGCTTGTATCCCCGGCGAAACTATCCACAACCTCGCAGGCGATGTACAGCCCGTTGAGCTGTATGACGCTATTATGCAGGCTGACGCTATGGGTAAGATTGCACTCGGCAAATAAGCATAACTGAATAACGAATAACAAAAATCACCGGCCCTTTAGCACTATGCGAAAAGGGCCGGTGTTTTGTTTTGCTGAGTATGCCGACAATGGCTTTAAGCCTTTCAAGGTTTTAATATCGGCATAAAACAAAACCGCATCGTTCTGATGCGGTTTTAATGGCTGGGGTGGAAGGATTTGAAAACAACGTTTTGTGTTGTTCTGATAGTCACTGTTTATACCTTGCTGATACCGCACTGTTACTGGCTTTGATGTTGTTTTAATCACGTTATCGCTCGATTGGCAAATTTCAAAAATTTCGTGTATTCGTGTAGAAATCGTGTAGAAATCCGCTTGCATTTACAAGAAAGATGTGGTATAATTATAAATGTAACCGGGTGGTTTTGTCCATTTTTCAGTTTCATATTTGAATCCTGATTCTTTTGTGGGGAAAAGTCGTACAGTAATGTACGGCTTTTTTCTTTATATAAAAAACAAGACACACATTTCTGTGTGCCTTGCATTCAATCCAAACGTAGCCATTCTTTGAGGAGGTGAATTAGCTACGTTTTTATTATAGCTTATTATTCTTCGGAAGTCAACCATTTTGTTATCTGTTTTGATGTATAACCGAATTTTTTGATGATTTTCTTCCTCATTTCGTTAAACTTTTTCTTATCGGTTTTGTACAATTCACGCATTAAGGGCTTAAGCACTTTTGTAATTGCCGACTTGATCGAGTTTTCAGCCTTTTCTTCGGCTTCGTCAGCAGTAAGCTCTTTGTTATCGGCTTCCGCTTGCATTATCAGCGATACAGCCTTTGCAGACACCATATCGTCATATGCTGTGTTGTAGTCAGACTCGTTGCTGTCCTGCAGAGCCTTGACCAAATCATCGGCTGTGTAGAGCGTTTCGGTGTTGGTATCCTCGTTTAAGTCGCTTGCTGTAGATGTGTCCGCTTCGGCTTCATAGCTCTTAAGAGCCTCGTTCACCTCAGTGTCACTCATATTGTCAACCGTCAGCTTGGATATGCCCGCTTCGATAAGCTGTGTGCGGTTTTCCTGTGCCTTGCTGATTTTGTTTACTCTCGCATTTACACAAGCTGTCCAGAAATCCTTCGACAGAGCCGTTGTATCTGCAAGGTTTCTCACAATTTCTACAGCCGTTTTAACATCTCCGCTTATTCTTGCTTTAGCCGCCTTGTCGACATCCTCGTTGAACATCTTGTTGCCCTTGCTGTCATCAATTATTTTCGACTTTAACCGCTGTTCAATTTCTTTCTGTGTCTTGCCGAGCCTGTCATATTCGTTCTGCATTTCTGCTTCATCGTTTTTCATCACAGCATTGTACAGAGCTTCGTATCTTTCTGCGTCAGGCGTTGCCTGTGATGCTCTGAAGATAGGCTCTCCGAAGATGTCAACGATTGTATCAACCTCTCTGAGAACATTGTATACCGGAATGCCTGTAAGCTGTGAAAGATACCTTGTCAGCTTATAAACGTTCTGTAAACTGAGCGATGTGTCAAGCTCCCCCTTCTGTGCCGATGTGACCATCTGCTGCCCGAACTTGATAATTCCTGAGATTGCTGACATATCCATACGTTCAACATCATAACCATCAAGTAACGTGAGAATATCCTTGACAAACGGAATGATGCTGACAGGATTAAGTGAGGAGAGCAAATCTCCCACGAATGACTCAAGCCACTTTTCACGCCACTCGTCATCTCCTGTATCACGGAAAGCCATTACGATAGCTTTCGCCGCCGCCACTAAAACAGTTGCCATTACGCAGGATGCGTATACTCGAATCAACCTTTTTGTAGCGTTAGGCTTTTTGTTCTTTACATCAACGATAGCGTTTCTGAGCAGATTTGCTGACTTAAGAGGCTCTGCCATAAAGGACATATCCATCTTAACTAAAGCGTTCTTGCTTCGCAATATCATTGGTCTGTGCAGTACACTGTCCACAACCTGAGTCTGATCGACAACATCATCAAACTTCTCTTTCGTGATACTGAAGAATTCATCCGTACCGACTTCTACTTCGGGATGGAATTTCTTTGTCCATAGCTTTGTAGCCTCCCATATTGCTCCCCAAGTTAAGTCATCAGCGAAGCCTGCAGGCTTCATCGCCAAGCCAACAACCTTGTCTTTTGTTGTGCTTCTGCCTGTGGTGATTTCATCCATCGACTTGCCCATATTGGTTTCAAAGAAGCCTTGTGACTTCCACCAAGCAATCTCTGAATGTGCTTGGGCTTCCTTTGCTGATTTTACCAAATGCGTAGAAGCAATCGCAATTCCTTTTGCTATTAAGTCGATGTTTAACTCTGCACAAGCTCTCATAATTGCTGTAGGCTGCTGTATAACAACAGAAAGGTTTCCTGCAATAGCCGCCGCTTTCTGTGCAGATACAAGCAGGCTTGACAGCTCACCGCCGTAATTACCCGTAGGCTTGTTGCGATTGATATCGCGGATAAACTCTGTAAAGTATTTCTCACAATTTGTGCCGAACTTCTGAAGCATTGATCGCTTGATGGTTTCGCCAGTCTTACGATTGTTGTAATTAAGCCATCTCATTCCGTCTGCCACAGCCCCTGCATAAGCACTATAACTGCTCATTTCCTGTGCGTGTTGGCTGACAACGTTAAAGATATCGTCAATATCTATCGCATTATTTGCATTCGGAACAAGGCTTTTCGTGAAGCCGTAATTAAGCATCGAGTACAGCCCTGTTTCGCCGCCTGAATTCTGATCGTTTGTTTTAACGCCTGTTTGCGATGACTTTATCGGGAAGTAATGCGGCTCACCGAATTTGGCATAGCCATACATAGCCATACTTACTTCATTGCCCCACTTAGCACAGGCTGTAGCCATAAACTTCTGCAGCTTTTCAGCCGTTGCAAGCTCCGTGCTGTTAAGGTTTTTAAGCAGGCTTGTAAGCTCATCGGGAGATATGCGTATCGGTCTTACCTGCCGCACACCTTTAAGGTCTGTCGGTCTGATGCCGCCTCCGAAGATATGTTCAAGAGCCTGTTCACGCTTTGACAAGCAGTACAATGACATAAGCTGTGCCTTTGACATTGTTATTTTGCCGTGTGATGTTTCGTAGGTTTCGTACTTTTCACTCAGCTTTTTAAACTGCTTTTCATTAAGACCGCTTTCCTTGCGAACCTTTGCGAAGTAATCCTGTATTTCGTGTATGTGGCTGATGTATGTGTTTAATCCTGCTCGGAACGCTTTATAAATCTCCATAGCCGAATCGCCAAGACCACGATGGTAACTTCTCGCATCGAGCATTTGCGAATTGAGATAGGTGTCTAATGCACCAACAGCCTCCGCTCCCTTGTTTTTGTTGAACGGATTTCTTGTTTTGTCCGTTGCCATCTCAGCAATAGAATTCTCTGCAAGCTCAGTTATTCTCTGCTTGATGTTTGCAGAAAAAGCCTTGTCTGCGGTCTTAACTGCGTAGCGGAGAGCCTTAAGCACTTTATACAGAGCTTCCATTTCTTTACGGCTCATATCACGGACAGCATATGTGCCGTTCTGTATGTGGTTTGCGTAGTATTCAAAGCATTTTTTGAGTACCTCAATGTTAGACGAAAGGTCGGGATCGAAATTGTATAATTCCTCAGTATTTATCCCATTCTCTTTGCTTGCGTACATCGAATGCTGAAGGATGAATTCGTTGAGCTTGGTAAGCTGATCGCTGATTTTTTGAGCCGCCTTAGACATCTCTCCTTTTCTTGCCTCTTTGTTCTTGGAGATTTTGCTTATAAGGTCAATGCTTGCAAGTACGTTTGCCACCGATTCTTTGTATATTTCGGGAATGTGGTGTTCCTTGCTATTGGTCATCAAATCTCTATACAGCTTTTTGTATTCAACAGTTATCCTTGCCCTTAACTCGTTTTCTGCCGCTCTTTCTCGTTTGCTCTCCTGCTGTTCTTTGTAGTATTCACGCAGAGCCTTGAGCTTGTCATCACGGTCAGCTCTGACATCTTTCAGTTTCTTGTCCTTAGCATCACGCAAATCTTTGATATCGTTATCGTACTTATCGTTTTTCTCCTTGCGTAACTTAGCTATAGCTTCGTTTTTCTCATCACGCAGAGCCTTGAGTTTTTCATCGTAAAACGCTTTTGCTTTCGCCCTTTCAGCCTTGCGTAATTCAGCTCTCGCTATACGGTTTTCGTTGATAACATTCTGCAGCTTTGCTTCGTATTTGTCAGCAAACGTTTTAATGATGGGCGTATCAAAATAATCATCAAACAACTGTGCTGTTAAATCGTTTGCAACATCTGCGACAGAATCGCCAAGAAGATTGTCGATTTTGGGCTTCGTGATTTCTATAAAACTAACAATCTGCTCAAGAGCCTCGCCTTCAGAAACGTTCGTTTCGAATTGACCCGGCACAAGTTTTTCAAGCTCTTGGACGATTGCATTGGCTGTTAAGCCATCGCCGTCCTTATTGGTTGTCAGTTTCAATCTGCCAAACATTGATTTTCTGAATGTGCTGTAATCGCCGAACAGAGATTCTATTTCCGCTTTCGTTGCATCGTCAACATAAATCTTCGATGAGCGGATAGAGTCAAGTACATTCTTGTAGGTGTCACGCATTTCGGTATTCAACATTTCAGAATTGTTGATTATCTGCGATGCAAGCTCATACATAGCCTTGTACGCTTCTTCGGCATTTGCATCTTTGCTTGCAACGTAATCAAAAATCTGCTTGAGTTTTGCAGACACTTCTTCAACATCGGCTTTGCTCTTGTATTCTCTGATATATCTCTTGGCAAGTTTGCTTACTGCTTCGGCATCTACAGTGTGACCGCTTGTCAGCTCCATCTCTTTTTTTAATGCTTCTATCTGTGTCTTGAGGTCATTGTTTTCCTGTTTGAGCATTTCATATTCAGCGGATGTCTGTTCAGAAATAGAAAACTTAACATCGTCAAGCGAATTAAGTTTTGCTGTTCTGTCTTCCTCGTTACCATTTTCGTACTCGACAACCTGAATGCCGTACTCGGAAAGCTGTTTCTTTATGTTCTCGTCCAGTGTTTCAGGCACAACAGCATACTTGACTTCATCGAAGCGTACCGCTCTCTGTGGCTTGGCTTCAAAATATCCTGTCGGCATTTCCATAATGCCGTGAACAAGGTTTACGATATCATCTACAGCCGTGTCGGTTATATCGGGATAATACTCCTTTAGATAGCTCTTTATGCCCGACTTTGTTTTTGACTCTCTTACAGCATCAACAATGTTACCAGCAACCATATCGCTATCAATGAAGTCGTTACCGGAGTAATCGTTTTTGATTGCCTTAGTCACTTCGCTAAGCTGTTCAGCAAAGCCACTTTTTATGTTTGAATATTCGTCATCGCTCATTTTTTGCAAACGAGCTGAGTCTGATTTCAATTTATCAATAGACGAGTATTCTTTCTGTGCCACGCCCCATAATCCCATGCCACCAAAAAGAGTGTCACCATTCATTTCAGAACGCATTACTTTAACAACGTTCTCAAGAGTTTCTTCGTAATGGAGTGCATCGAAGTTTCGCCTTTTTCCGCTTGGTGTGTAAAAATCTTTACCGTTCCATATGCCACTCTTTTCTTCAGCACCTTTAAACAGATTGTCAATCCATTTTCGATACTCAGACTGGTCAACACTATCACGAATAGCTTTATCTGTTGCTTTATAGTCGGTATCTTCTGTGACGATAATACCTTTGTTGTGTTTGTATTTTAATGCTTTTGCTAACAAATGTATAAAAGTAAACGTATTTGTGTTTGCTACCTTTGCTTCAGCTTCTTCAATGCTCATTCCGGTACTTCTGTAGTATTTTTTAAACGCCTCTGTAACCTCATCGTGATACTTGTTGAAAAATGCTTCTCTTATTGGCAAAGGATTTTCACCGTTCCTTGCTGCTATTTCTTCTATTCTATTTCCGAACGTTGAAAGCAGTTGCTTTGACAAGGCAATTTCTTGCTCGGTAAGTGTCTGTTTTTCTTCTCTCTTAACAACATTGCTGATAACATCTTCACCGAGATCGAGCCTGTATATCTGCATCATGCCAGCATCATCGTATAATTTATCGAGCATTTTCTGCTCACCACCATCGCTATTGAGAGTATCTTCAAGTGTAACGCCATAGCGAAGCATACCCCTGACTTTTTCTCCGTACTGTTTGTATAAGTCATAGTATTTTTTTCGTGCTTTATCTGCTACATTCTCGTTGACTTTATAATCTATGCTAGGATAAGTTGGAGTCCACGCATCACCACCGTAAACCTTATTTCTTTTATCAGCTTTCGGATCAATCGTTGATTTGTCAAAGACAAAGGAGCATTCACCATAATTTTCGTGTCCCATATCCGCTTTTGTGACTGCTATTGAGGGCATCGGGAAACCACCGAGCTTCAGTGACTTGGCGAGTTTATCTGTATAGATATTATGTACAGCTATGAGATTGCCTTTTTCTTCAACGGGTTCAGAGAGAGAGAATTTCGTTGCCTTCGCAAGCTCCTCGTATTTATTCTTACTCTTTATGTCGCTTGCTCTGCTTATTATCTCATCTGTGCGTTCATCTGTACGCAAAACCGTATTTGTTCTTGCCTGTTCCAACAGCATACTTTCTATATCGTTAAGTGTGTTCTCCCTTGTTTTGTGAAGATTCCACTCGACAGCTTTCTGTGGAGCATAAACCTGAGTACGCTTGCCGTTTACGATTTCGTTTTTGTAAACAGTGTAGTCATAATTGAGCTTGTAGTAATTGTGATCACCTGCAAACCTCCAAAACATCGGAAGTTTGCCGTTGCTCATACACCAATCGATATAATTGCAAGCAGATGTGCGAGGATTCTGCGTTTGCTCAAGATCGCTATAGATGTCAAATTCAGCGTGTTGACCGTGTTTGCCTTTTGCGTTTTTTTCATCTTGTTGAAACTGCACTTACCATTCATTGACTCAACAAACTGTGCCATAGCTAATTCTATATCGCCGTTCTTTATTTGTTTTAAGGTTTTCCAGTAATTCTTGAACCCGTTCAGCGTGTTGAGGTCGAATTTTTTACCATTTGCTTCAACCTCTAAGCCATACACACCTGATTTTCCCCCAATAACTTTGACTTTTCCGAAGGTGACATCCGATGTGTTCTGCTCGTTGGTATAGTCATAGGCAACATCAAGATTATACGCAAGCTGTAACGGCTTTGGCAAACCGCTTCTGTGATAAGGGATTACATACTTGAAACGGTCATCGGCAAGCATTTTCTTTACAAGCTCATCACCGTAGCCGACACCGATAATACCGATGTTTCCTCTGTATCCGTCCTGCTCCTGCAGCTTAGATGCTTCTTCAAAGCTGATGCTCTGATAGAAATCACCACCACGTTTGTCCGCTACAATCCACTGCAGATTACCTTCGTCATCTAATTCAAGACCAGCGTATCTCGAAGCAAACTCTTTAAAAGCGGTATCCTTGCTTTCGCCCTTTTTGTCCATCTTTAAACCTAAATCTTCAAAGAAATCCTTGCCGAACTTTTCTCGCTGTGTACGCCAATAGTCCACACCTCTTACATTGAACATTACTGACAGATTTATCTTTGCTCCCATTTTGCCAAAGAGCTTGGCAAACCACATTTCTTTTGTGTAGGAATGCATAGAGAAGCCTCTTGCGGCAAGATCGGCGAACATCTGGTAGTAGTCCATTACGAATTCAATTCGGAAGTCAGAGAATGACTGAAGCCTTACTCCTCCTATATCGTGAAGGTATTCTTTAAGCGTTTCGTTATCGTTCTTTTTGCCCATCAGCAGAGCAATCTCACTGTTGTAAGGAACGAAGCCCTGTGTCATTTTAGGTGTACCTGAGCCGTAATGTCCTGCGATTAAGTCCCTTAACTCGCTTGATGCGTTCGTGATATTTTCGATACCGTCTGATGTTATGACATCGGATAACTGCAGTTTGCCCTGAAATTCGGGATGTGTTTTAATAAACTCAACAAACTTTTCATCGTTCTTGCTCTTACCTTTTTTGGCAACGGTGTATGCTTCGTTTTCTTTCTTTGCTTCCTGAAGCAAATCCATTATTGCTTTGTCATCCAATGTTGATTCTTCAACACTATGCGTGTTCTTTGCGAAATCCAACGGTTTTGCGTTCTTGTATGCTTCCTCTCCGATTGCTTTTTTCAAAGCCTCGTTGTACTTCTCAACAAGCGTGTTCGCCCAGTTGCTGATATTGTAACGCTTTGATTCAACGAAGCATCCAAGACAAGCCGTATCGAAGCCTTCTTCGCTCAGTGCCTTGTTTAAAGCAAACAGATTATCCTGCGATAAGTCGATTGTATATGTGCCGTTATCGTTTGCCTTTGACTTCTCGACCATTCGGTCAATAATCCTCTGCATATTTACACGCTTTTTGCAGATGGTGGTAAAGTCAAAGTTAATCGGATAATCACCGTTCTTAACCATTGCAGATAAGTTTATCTCTTTAGTCTTGGGATTGTAATATACTCTTGCGTTGTTAACTTCATTGAGATTCAGCACTTCGAGTCTTGTATCCTTGCCTGCCTTCTGCATAAAGTCATACAGCGAGTCAACATCGCTAAGTATTTCTTCACGCTTGCTTTCGCTGATGCTCTCGTTCTTTAACAGCACATACTTGAGTATCTGTTCACCGCTCACGTTGAACGATCTGATACGCTTTAATCTTTTCTCGCTTTTCTTTCTGCTGTTGAGCTGCTCATAGTATTTCTTCTGTTCCGCTGTCAGAATATCAAGTTTGTACATTTCGTCAATAACATTCTTGAAATCGTTTGTTCCGATACCGAGCGTTGTTGTTTTGCCTGTCTGCGTAGCAATAGTCTTAGGCATAGCCGTCTTGTAAGTAAGACCGCTGAATTTCTTGTCATCAGACTCAGCGAGAGCTTCTGTATACTCGCTCTGTGGAACGAAACCTTCATCGTTACCGAACTGGATACCTTCGCCGTTTGCTGTACCAATAGCGTTAATGCTTGATGCCTTATGGTTTCTCACAGCGGCTTTTAAGCCTTCCTCCCACAGATTCTTTATCTCCTCAAGAGCCTTTGCATCTTCGGAGAGCTTGCCTGCGATAAGATGGTTTACATCACCGCTCTTAAGATAATTCTTGATAGCTTCGATAATGCTCTTTAATGCATCAACGAACTTTTCAGCAAACGTTCTGTTCTCGCCACAGATTTCCTTGACGAAGGCTTCATCGGTAAATAAATCCTCAACGAAGTCAGCATTCTTCAAAAGCGCCTCTGCAACATCGGCTGTCATTTCTTCTGTAAGGTCATAGACGTTATCTAACTTGTAACTGCTTGCGTAACGGTCGAGATATTCTTCAAGTGTACCATTGCGAGTCAGCCATTCCACCACATATTTTGCCATAGCATTAAATTCTTCGGGGGCGTTTATGCGGATGTAGTGTACGGATTCGTGTAACGATGTTGCGGCAACGTTGCCTTCTCCGATATCAAGCACAATCTCGCCCTTTGTGGAGTTGATCGAGCCTATAGCCGTTCTTCCGTTCTGCTTGTTGTTGTAGCCGTTCGTGCTGTCAACTAGCGTTACCGTATATCCGGTTATTTTTGATATTGTTCTTGCAAGTCGCTTGTGTGCTTTTGTAGCTGTACCGTTTGTTTCATTCTTTACAGATGCTTTATCAAGTCGCTTTGCCTGTCTGCTCTGTAAGTTTTTTAATTCCTCGTCATACTTTACCTTCTTTTCCTGTGCTACAACGTTGCCTGTTTCGGCAAGATATTTCGCTGTGCTTTCACCTATGTTATTAACCATAGTCTGTGCGGTTTTTGCTATGTTCTCATAGCTCAAGCCTGTTCTTGCAGCCGAGTTTACTCCGGCAAAACTTCTTGCATACTCACCAACGGAGATATTGCCTGTGTATCCGCCGATAAACGCCGATGCAGTTTTTGCATCATACTCAGATGCATAGGAAAGTAGAGCAGTAGTAACTTCATCCGTGTTAAGACTCTGTGCCTCCTGCGTTGTGCCGTTTGACAGATTTACATACACTTCACCGTTTTCAACGTGATCTATGCCTGTTATTTTGACAGACTCATCACCTATCTGTGCCGTGAATGTAGGTGTGCCTGAGAGATTGTTATCATACTGCTTTTCAGTGAGGAAATTCTGCGTTGCGTTATAAATGCGTTGCGTTCTTGCAAGATTCTCTGCTGTTTCAGAGCCTTCGTCTATCGCACTTACAGTTTCAAAGATGCCGTCTTTTGAAGCCTGCACAAGCTCATCGGCTTTCATCTTTGTGAAATCTCTGCCTGTTATGTAACTTAAGGCAGGCAATGTTCCGTTTGTGTTCGTTGCCGTTTTTGCTTCATCCGCAGTTATTTCTTCGCCCTGTAATAACTTGCGTACAACAGTAGATATTTCTTTTTTCTGTTCTTCACTGGCGTTCTGAGTGAACGGAGCAATCAGAGCCTCCGCTTGAGTATCGGCGTATTTACTTATTAACGGCTGTGCCATATTTGCAAGTTTTGCGAGTTTTGAGTTAGAAACTTTTTTGAGAGATTTAGTGTTGCCGTCCTTTACCACTTGCTCTCTAAGTTTTGTGTATTCCTTTGCAAAGTCTGTATCGGGATACGCTTTTGCTATGTGGTCAAGATCGCCTGTCTGTATACCGTAACGCATATAATCGGAGGCATAAATGTTGCTTACGATTTTGTTTGTGGCAACGTTAATGCCACCACCGACAAATCCGCCCATAGCACCACCTACAGCACCACCGATAAATTCTTCCCACGATCTTTTGGGATTAAATACACCGCTGCCGTCATCAGCCATTGAATACCAAGCCATAGTCGGAGCATACACAGCTTTTGCAATAAGCTGTCCGGCGATACCTTGTGCTACTTCTTCAAGTCCTTCTTCTTTAAACGAACTACTGATTCCTTTAAGCCAATCCTTGATAGTGCCTTTGTTTTCAGGAATTTTTTCAATACCTCCGCCAAGCTCTATCATTGAATTTGTGAAGCCTGTTCCGAGCAGTGTGATAAGAGCCTGTGTGTCATCAGCACCACTCGCTATGGCATCGTTATACGCACTGCCGCCTTCACGGATAAATGTCCAATAAAAGTTAGGATTCTTCAGTGCCGAAAGAACGGCTGTCTTTGCTTTTGTTGCAACAGCTTTAGCAATTTCTTTTTTTTCCATATCCGCTGTGATTTTTGTTCCTGCTTCCGTAGCAAGTGAAGCACCGCCTGACGCATAAGCCATTCCTAAACTTATAATTGCATCAGGCAACGCATCTTGAAACACCTTTACAACATTGCCACCAAATTCACCGTACTTGTTTTTGTTGTAATTTTTAAGTGCCAAACTTTTTACTGTGGCTTGGTTATTGAAGTATTCAACAGCTTTCTGCGGATTATCACCAAAAGCACCAAAATCAAGTGCATCTATGACTCCGTAAACAGATGCCCATAAATCATCACCCCACTTTTGAAAAGATTCAGCAGTTGAACTTGCTATCTGTCCAAAAGCGTTTTGATTCTGCATATAGTCGCTGAGTTTCTGTGCCTGTGCCTGCTGTTCATTGTACTTCTGAATGGCATTATCGACATCAATTCGGTACAGAGGATCGTTTTCGTAACGGTCTTTTTCTCTTTTTGCTTCGTTTGCCTGCTGTACATACCGCATTTTTTCGAAGAAATCTTGAGGCAGTATCTGCTTTGCAAGATTCATTTTCGTCTGTTCGGGCGATGAATGAATAGTCGCTTTGCTTTCGAGATATTCGTTTTCTTCGTCCTGCGTAGCGAAAATAGGTATATCTGCTCCGTTTGTTAAAACTATGTGATATCTGCCGTTGTCATTTTCATCAGAATAAATTTCTTTGATTTTGTCTGTCGAAGCAGTAGCATTCTTTACCGCTGTGTCCTCGTCATAATTTAACAATATCTGCTGTTTTCTGCTCTTGTTGTAATCTTCGGCGTTGCCAAACTGCGAATAATACTTATCTATCTGATTGTTCAGTTTGCTATCATATTCTCTTCTCTGCTGTGTATTCCGATAAGCTGCCTTCGCTTTCTCGTTAAGTCTTGCGTACTGTTCAGCATACTTCTTGTTCTCGTTGTTGTACACTGCGTTTGAACGTTCTTTAACGTTGTTGCGTGTTTCACTGTCAATGTACATACCGTCAGCAAGATTATTCGCAACAAGGTTTTCGGGAGTCATTACAGTATAATTGTCTGCACTCGGCTTGTTTACCTGAGAGTATGCGTTTCTGTAGTTTTCAACGCCCTTGTAGTATTCCTGTGCTTTCTTCGGTAAATAGCTATTCTGATAGTGCTGCTTTGCCATTTCGAAAGCGGCATCATTTTTATTGTAGCTTGTGTTACTGCGGTCAAGTTTGGACGAATCAATATCGCCCATTATATTCTGCGTTTTCTTGCGTTCTTCGTGTTTCGCAATGTTTGCCCTTATACGCTTGAGTCTTTCTTCGTCCATCCTCAAAACCTCCGTTTATTTCTTGCTGTTTGCTTTCTTTGCCTTCTTGTTATCATCCAACCACTGCTGACGGGATGTAGACCAGTTGTTTGAATCGGATAACAGGCTCTTATAATCACCGTATCGTTTGTTATCTTCAGCAATTGCGTTTGCGTTTGACTGTATTCCTGCCGAGCCTATCGTTCCCCAAGAATTAACGCCTTTGAGCGTTGAGCTGTCTATCAGCTCAGGATGCAGTGAATAAATCAAATCTGTCAGAGAGCCTTCGCCAATTGATGCTTCGTCCGCCCATTCCCAAAAGCCGTCCTTATCGCCGTATGACTGGAATAAGGCTTCCGCAACTTCTGACGGATTATCTTTAACGTTGAAATAATCGTCATAGTCGGTAAGAAACTTGTACGCTTTGTCGGGATCAAAGTATGTATCATCTTCAGATTCTTTCTGTGCTGATCCGATTGCCTTTGAGATGTTCATAGCGTAATTTTTGTTCCACTGATCATCGCTCACAGCATCTCTCTGTTTCTGATAATCAAACTGCTTCTGCCACTGGTCATCGCCCACTTTGTCACGGTACTGGTTATAGTTAAACGTTTTCTGCCACTGTGCATCGCTTACGCTATCACGTTTCTTCTGATAGTTAAAGTTTCTGTCATCCTTCGCATCTCCGACATCATCTCTATACTTTCCGTAATCGAAATTGCGTTCGTTGTTATACGCATTGTAATAGAAATCTCTGTCATTGAGATAATCGCTCATCTTATCACGGTATCTGCTGTAGTCTGTAGAGTCAAGGTTTGTCAGCAGATTATTCTGATTGTAAAGATCGTTTGTTTCGTCACGGTAACGTTCATATGCTCTCTGCTCAAGCTCAGGTATCTTATCGTTAAGCTGTTGCATATAGCTGTTGTATGCCTGCTGTCCTGCCGTTGTAGCATAGCTGTTGCCGTAACCGCCTGTCAGCAGAGCCGCATTGCCCATTGTATCCTGCATAGCTGTCTGACCGTTGCGTGTGTACATATCCTTGTACTGATTGTACAGTGCATCCTTGCTTGCATCGTAATTGAACTGCTTGTGATTGAGAATGTTGTTAAGGTTATCATTTATCAGGTTATCATACTTGCCTGTGTATGCGGACGGCTTTTTACTGTTGTGTACAGTGTATGCCTGCTTTGCTGTGTTGACCGCATTGGAAGGTTTGTAGCCTGTGCTGTTGGTGGTCGAACTGCTTTTAGCGTTGAATCTATCGGGAGCTTTTTCGTAAATGCTCGATGTTCTCTCTTTCCTTACTTTTGCCATAGTTATCCCTCCTAATATTTAAGCTCTGCTGTGGCAGGCATATGCTCTCTGTTATAGTGTGTAGCGTAGCTGTTGTACAGAGCCGTGAACGTTGCTGTGTCATTGTTGTAACGTTCGTACTCTGCATTGTAATAATCTATCTTAACGCATAAATACTGCATATAGATTTCGTCATATGGAGCAGGAACAAACAGCTTATCGTCTGCAAATGTTTCTGAATCCATATCCGTAAATTCGATATCCGTTGTATCGTGTGTTTTGTATATCTCGTTATATACTGTCTGTTCAAGCTGACGAATCCATTCCGTTTTTGTTGCTTTCGGGATCTGATTCGGGCGTAACGTGTCAGCTTTTGTAATTGCTTCGTTTGCTGTCATTGTTCCTCCTGTAAACAAAATAAGCGGCGGCGAATTACCGCCACCGCCGTTTTGCGACTTGCTTATATGCTCTGAGAACGTGATACCACGTTTGATATAAACGCTTCTGCCTTCTGCTTCTGTGCTTCGCTACGTTCAATTACCTCTGCTACCATGCGAGGAACTGAAACGGTAACACCACGTTCAACGAGATACGTTCTGCCGTTCACACCTACAAAGACCGGGTCTTTGTAGTTTTTTGCATCTTTAAAGAGCTTGATATCAACCATTTCTTCAGGATCGTATTCAGGCACAACGTTCTTTATCTCAGATGCTGTTGTTTTTGTTGCCATACTGGATTACCTCCATTTAGTTTGCTTCGATCTTGTTTGAGTATCTCTTTACGCAAGATTCGATTCTTACCATATACTCGTCTGACAGGATTTCCGCTGTCTTTGTTGCCTTCCAACCTACACTTGAACGCTGATTGAGAGGATCATCGCCGTAGCCAAGCTGCTTGATGATATGCTCAAGACCGCCGCCTGTTACATCGGTTACTGCATATGCGTGTGAGCCGATAACAAGTGTTGAGAATATAGCTGTGTAGTGCTTCTCATAGTATGTGTCAGCCGTTACTGCACTGCCCGGCGTTACCGAAGCGGCAGCGTATGTGTCACTCGACTTGGTGTAATATGTCTTGCCTGCTACGAACTTTGTGTCCTTTGTAAGTGCGTAAAATTCAGGACAACCATCTTCAGCAAATATCTTTGCTTCTGTTGATTCAACGAATCTTACACCGCCGATTGTACCGATTTCGCCCTGATAGATGTTTTCGGGATTCTTATACTGGTGGATAGACACCCAATCGTCTGATCTCATAAGAGCATACGATACAAACGGATGAATGATAGCAACAAATTCGCCACCGCTGATGCCGTCAGCATTCATACTCTTAAGCTGTGCTACCGCTCTGAAGATGGTGTCAACTGTCAGCTCTGAGTCAAGCGTTAACGCTTTTCTTGAAAGCACTTCGCTACCGTCTGCCTTATCAGCATAGATAACGTTTGTGCCTGCGTTTACAATCTCTCTTGTGATTGTGTCAAGTGTTCTGCCCGACTGACTACCGAGTAACTTTGTAGACTGTACAACGTTGTCATCGATAGTAGTAAGCTGAAGCATATCCGACAGCTTGATATAGTCACCAAACTGATTGATTGTTGCTTCCTTTGTGCTTACAGATAAATTGTTGCCAGTAGGAGTAACGCCTTCGGTAAGAGGAGTAAGTGCCTTGGGAAGTGCCGCATACTTACGGAACTCTATGGTCTTACCGTTGTTCTTGGGAATAGGATACTTATCGCCGAACTGATCGTGTACCAGTTTAGGCTCGGCATTGTCTATGAGGGTATCCTCATAGAAAGTTTTCATCTCTGCTGACAGAGATTCCTGTGTAGTTACCTGTGTATCGAACATACGCAGGTTAAGTAAAAATCTGTGCATATGTGTACCTCTTTCTTTCCGTCAAGAAGAAGTTACAACGTGATTTTTTCGCCTCTTGCAACACGCTTGGCAATTTCCTCTCTGTCGGCTTTTGTCCACTTGTGAGGATCAGCCTTAAACGTAAAGCCTGCCTGTGAACTTCCTGCACTCTCGTCAGGTCTTAAGCCTTTAGAGCGGATATTGTTTACCGTCTGCTGCTGCACTGCCTGTGCAGTACGCTGTGTAGCTGTGCTGATCGCACTCTGAACGATTTCGTCCTGATGTATAACCTGATATGCGGTCTTGACATCTATGCCTCTTGTCAGAAGCCCGAAAAAGTCCTTGTTCTGCATCTCAGTGTTAAGGTCGAGATTCGGATATTCATTCCTTGCGAAATCAGCCTGCATACTCCACTCGGCATACTTGGCATCAAACTCTTTCCGTCTGTCTTCTTCCTGTCTGATAGCCTGAAGCTGTGCATTTTCTGCTTCAAGCTGTTTCATCTTCTTGTACTGCTCAACGGACATTCCTGCTTCATCAGCCGCCGTTTCGTAATACGATTCGTCTTCAGCAACAGCCTTAAGTATTCCATCGGTATCTGTCGGGTCAATTCCGTACTTCATAGCCACAGCATTCATAACTGATTGCATCTTGCCATTTGATTTCTTCAGCTCCGAATGATCTTTGAATCTGCGTTTTACCGCATTCTCGATTTCCTTGTTGATGAAATCTTTGCCTTCGCCATTGCGATACTCATTGTACCTTGACTGAGCATCATCCTGTGTATCGGACGATGTGTTCTCAGCTACCGTAGGCTGTTTTCCGTAAACAACCTTGCTTAAGTCCTTGCTGTTGTTTGCACCGGAGGAAGTGCCTTCGTTCGCTCCTGATGTTGCTGTGCCTGTGCCATCTCCTGTTCCTGAAGAAGCACCGCCTGCACCGTCAAACATCTTTAAATTCAATTTGAAAATCATCGGTTTTCACCTTTCTGCAGTCTGTTCCTGCGAGTCATTATTGTAAGTATAACATACGTTTTTTGCCATTATGAGCTTTGTTTTCCGTGTTCAGATATTTTTACAATATCGGGATAGCTGTCCGATATCAACGAGAAGCCACTCAGAATGGCTTCTACGCCGTTTTTGATATCGTCATAGTCAGTTATATAGCTTGCAGAGAAAAAGCCATCCTTGAACGTTATATCGCTGTCTGCCTTGTCTGTGTTGTTGTACAGATAATAAGCGATTGTCTGAGCGATTGTACTTACCGCTGCACAGACTAAATTGCCGTCAGCTCCGTGAGCTTCGTGTGCGTGACCGTCACAGATTATCTCGTGACCGTTCTTGTTGCGTTTGATTGTTATCTTTGTCATTTTGTCCTCACTGGCTGATGTTCGTTACATTCTGTGCCTTTTCTCTTGCCTTGTTGACTATGCTGTTTTCTGTGGCATCGTCAAAAATCTTCGCAAGCTGTGAGCTATCGCCGCCTGTCTGTTGTGCCTGTCCACTCGGCATCGGCTGTCCTGCTCCCTGCACTGAGCCTATCTGCTGTGGCATCTGCCCGGTTATGATAGCTTGTAACTGTGCCACTTGCTGCTGTAACTGCATTATCTGCTGATACATAGTGCCGTTCTGCTGTACTCGCTGTACAACCTCCTGCTTACCGTCAAAATCCATCATATCAAGGCAAGCAAGCACCTGATCAGAAATCTGTGGATTGAAGAAGCCCATACCGAACAATTCTTTTGCAAACTCGTTCTGTGCTGCCTTTGAGAACGGAGATCGTCTGCTTGCCTTGCAGACGATGTCGAAAATAGGCGTTCTTTCGCCGAGATCGAAACCGCCCACACTGCCTGCAGATTGTGGTATTAATCCGCTGTTGTCAAACTGTACGAACTGCTGTGAGCCGTCCTTGCCTGTGATGCGGAAATATCTCTGTGTATCGTAAAACTGCCGCATAAGCTCTATTGCAAAATAACACACTTTGGTATATGCGTTGTATGTGCTTTTCAGCATATCTCTTGACAGCTTGCTTCCTGCCTCCTGCAGTGCCGCAATAGCAGATGCCGCTGTGATACCGCTTGTTGTGCCGCCTTGCGAGAAATCTCTGTTTCCGCTTGTTTCCTTCAGCTCGTCTATCTTGAGCTGCAGTACGTTCATAACCGCACTGTCAAGCGGCTCAACCTTTATCTCCCTTATATCCTCATCGGTCAGATTGCCTTGAACGTGTACAAAACGTTTTCTCTGATCGGCGAATTCGCCTTCGTTGACATTGCCGTTCATCTTGACAAAATACCGCTTGTTTGTCATCTTGACCGTATGCTCAAGCACTACCTGATTCAGCTTGTCTATGTACATCTGACAATCCTTCATAATGTCGATGTATCCAAAGCCACATGGAGAGCCTTCTACACGGAACATTGTGTCGATTACAAACGGATACTCCCCGTGATCATAGAAGCCTCTGTCGGCATATTCGGGATCGTTCTCGCTTGCATACAGTACGGTATCTCCGCAGAATTTGCAGTAGTGCAGTTTGCACTTTGTACCATCCCAAACCTTGTAGTACCAATCGACAACCGTTGACTTCTCGCTTGTATCTACGTTGTCATCGTACTTGTACTTGCTTACAGCAATCGAATCACCACCAGATTTGTTCGCAAATTCGGGATATCTCTGCTTGAGAGCCTCTGTATCCTCAAGCGATAGATAAAACAGATTCGGCGATTTCTGTATGTCGGATATGCCCGACTCCCAATACAGATTAAGCAAGTCAATATTGCAGATGTCAATATCACCTATGCCGTTGTCTTTTCGGCTGTTCCATAAGACAGCCTGACACATAGAGCCGCCTTTGAGCTTCTGCCACCATCCGTCCGAGTATGTCTGCTCATAATCGTTATGCTCAAGCACAACAGGCAGTACATCGGATAGCGTTTGTGCGGTCTGCTCATCGCTTAGCTCTCTCGGCAGTATGGTAGGCTCAGGGTAATTGTCCATAGCATCTGCGTGTTTGTTTGCAAGCGAGTTGAACAGCCAAGCGGACACAGGACGAGGTCTGAGAGGATCGGATTCTACAGCAGATGCAGAGTCTGACAGCTCTCCCCAATGTCGCATCTTCCACCACTGCTCATTTGATATGATACGCTTTTCAAGGTTTGCCTTGCCTTGCTTGTATCTGTTGAGTATCTCCTGTGCTTCGTGTATTTCCTTTGTGCCTATCTTCTTGCCGTCATCATTCGGCACTCTGCTATCTGCAGTTTCAACGGGCTGTGTGCCATCTTCGTTTGCGTTTTCAGTCACAGACTCGGCAAGCTGTCCTTTTTTCTTTGCTCGGAACTTTGCGATTTCTTCCTCAAGATTCATTTTCTGTCCTTTCTCCTTGCTGTGCAAGAATCATATGTGCTTCTTCGCTGTCATCAGGCACTACTATCGCACCTTCCAGTTTCTCATCCTCTGTTTCGACACCGCCAAGAACAAACGTTTCATCTTCAAATATCTGCATATATACTCCTTTCGCTATCTGCTGTTTGTGTATCTGATCACAAATGACAAAGCCGTTGTGCCTGTCATAGACATTGTGATTGTGCCGTTAGCAAGAGTTACGCTCTCTGACGAGCCGTTGCTTATAGTCAACATTACACGTTCTATGCTTGCGGTCGGCGATAATGCAAACACTTTACGATTACGCACAGGATTTGTGGCGTTATCGTAATATGCCTCGATTTCTACCACACCAAAACCTTCTCCGTATGTTGCATACGCAAACGTTTTTGGACTGTCCTCTGTTACACTGCCGTATACAACAACATCTGTATCGCATTTCCATGCTGACCACGCCCCGTCATTGCACCATCTTGTATAAGTCCGTTTTCGTGCTACGGAAGTATAGCGTTGTATGGTATTAAAATGCTCTGTGTTGATATTTCGGATATTGTCAACCGACAATTCAAACGGTTCATTGGCAGATATCGGACGGTTCTCAATATTCTGTGCAGATAGTGATGTACAAAAATACCGTCTGCTTTTGCCCTTGTCTGATGCCGTGTTCATCGTAATATCGTTTAAATCAATAGTCTGCCCGGATATTTCTGTAGCTTTGAGATAATCCTTGCTGTCAAGTGCCGTCTGTGTTGCTGCCGATATAGGCTTGTCTATATCTGCGGTGTTGTCTACATTGCCAAGTCCTATCTCGTTTGCCGTGTATGTCGGCTTTCCCGATTGCTTTGCCCATTCGGATATGTCGGTCGATTTGAGATAGACTGATAAATCAACAGATATCGTACCGTCAGCCGCAACCGATATATTGTCACCTATCTTCACGCCACCGAGGATGTCTTTTGTTGCCGCAGGTAAGGTATACTCTCCACTGCCACCGCCCTCAATGCCACCATCTGCAGTCAGCTTTCCTGCTATATGAAGATTGCCCGATTGGTCAAGTGACAAGGCATTACTTTTCCTCTCACTGTCATAGCCGTTTCCTACCGCAAGCAAGATATTCGTACCGTCAGAGTTCCAATTATTCCCGAAGCGTGCCGCCCCGTGTATAGTTATGCCAAGCCCGCCGTGCTTTGCACTCGCTTCAAAAGAACCCTCGATCCACAGCATACCGTTCTCGTCAAGCGTTAAAGCATCGCTTTCGCTCCCCTCTTGCCAATCGCCGTTTCCTATTACAAACAACGTATTCTGCGTTTTATTTCGCCTGCCGAGTGCTGTTCCGCTTGTCCAAGATGACTTGGCACCGTAGCCGTGTGCAAACGAATACTCGCTTAAAGCCTCGCTATACATACCTCCTGCGTGAGAATTACTGCCTATTGCTTTGCAATTTTCTCCTTCAGCGTGGGTATACATTCCGTTCGCAACCGTATTCTTACCCTCCGCATGAGAGAGCCAGCCGCTTGCTGTGGTGTTTTCTCCCTCAGCGTGCGAGGCGTAGCCCGTAGCCTGCGTATTTCTGCCTTCCGCATGGGCATTTTGTGAAGCCACAGTGCCTTCTCCCTCTGCGTGTGCAGACGGTGCGTTTGCCGTAGTTTTATATCCTTCGGCATGAGCATACGGTGCTGTCGCTGAAGTCTTACTGCCTTCTGCGTGTGAAAAATACGACTGAGCAATATTCTCGCTGTAATCGTTGAATATCTCGCAGTTCTTATCGGCATTTGTGAACTGTCCTACATCACTTCCCGACTCGGATGTTGCTTGGTAAATCATATTTACTGTCTGCTCGTCATCGGCACTGGTATCGTTGTACTCCTCGATGATGCTTGCAAACGCAAACTTTGTGCGTTCCGTAAGTGTTGACACATACTGCTCAAGGTCTGCGATACGCTGAGATTCGCTTGCTGACTTGTTCGGAGCAAAGCTGATATTAATGTTTTCCGCCAATGTCGCTCGCCTCCTCAGTGTCAATAAACAAGCCGTAAAGCGTTAAATACGGCTGTGCCGTTGCATCAGGACTCGTTGTCAGCTTGCCACTTATCTTGATGCGTAACCGCTGACACCGCATCGGTATAGTCGGTATCAGTGTAACAACGTTGTTATCGGCTTCTTCGGCTGTTCCGTCATAGCTGTATACTGCTTGCCAATCGCCTCCGTCATACTGTACGGATACGGTAAACTGCACAGATGATATGCCTTGCTGATGCCACTCCTCAACCGACATTGTCAGCTTTTTGATGACAGTATGCATAGCCTTGCGTGAGTAACTGCTTGTCGATGCCAACTCGCCTCTGCATAACTCGCCTGTAATGGCTTCAAATGCCGTTTCTGCCATTCTTCCCGTCATCCCTACATCCGTTGTCAGCATCACCTTTTGCATAGCTTTGTTGCTGTCTTTTGTGATAGCGTACAAGCTACCGCTAAAGTTATGCATAGATATCACGTTGGGCAATGTGCGATTGTACCATACGCTGTGCAACTTGTCATAGTAATACACCGTACCGTCCGACATTGCCATAACGATATAACGGTCATCTGCCGCACCGCAGGCTGTCCTGCTGTCCCGGTCTACGCATAGCTTGCCATCAAATCGTGAGGAAGCAGAGCCGTTAAACGTAAATATACCTTCGGGTGCTTTGTAGTACAGCAATCCCTCGCTGATGCAGAGCGATTTTGCACTGCCTTTTTGCACTCCTCTGACCGTGTATGTAGTAATCGTAAAGTTTGATGCTTTTGTGCCATAAACGCTGTGTACGCAGTCCTCCTTGAAGAACAGAACACATCCGTTAAACACGCAAGCTCCCGTAAAATCGCCGTCTGTACCTACCGTTGCCGCCCAAGAGTCAGTGCTGATGCCGTTATATTCTCCCCACTGGAACGGATCTCCGAGCTTTGAGCAGTATATCTCGTGATTTTTTGATGAGCATCCCCACAGGCGATTGTTATACTCGACAACGTAGTCAAGGTCAGGAATTGCACTTCTGGTCAACGTAACATTTTGATATACCTTTTCGCTTGTACTGCCATCAGATTGTTCGTCTGCCATGTAGAAGTACGATGTACTGAGCCTTGACACATCAAATTCCACACTAAAGTACAATTTTCCTGAATCGTTAAATATAGATGTACCCTTCACTCTGACGTCTCTCGTTTGACGATTGCCATCAGTGTCAGTCCATATCAAATGCATGGAATCGCCACGATGTAAACGTGATATTTTTTTTGATTGTGTCATATCATCACCATATGGTGTCACCATATACCAACGTTTGTAAATTGCTACGGTCGGCTTTGTTGTATTGCTGTTTTTTTCTGTGACCGTGCCAACGATATCGTTTTCAACGCCGCCACTATCGACTTCTATCGGAGACGAAGCAATATTTACACGCTTCCAGTCAGGCAGTATCACAATATATGCACCGATGTTGACAAGCGTTTTATCGCCTGCTGACAAGCCCTCTATCGCTGTCAGTGTGCCTTTGCCGTCAAGGTATATGCCCTCTGCCGTTGTGTATACAAGTATCCCGTTACGGTATGTGTACCCGGTAATCTCGCCTGATGACACTATGTCGCTGTATGCGTATGGCAAGCAAGTCCGCAGTGCAGGATACGCCGCAAGATCAAATCCGTTAAGTTTATCCCACTCTCCGAGCGGCGTTCCGTTTGCTCTGTTGATACCTCCAAATGTAGTCGCAGAGCGGATTCGTGAGCTTGGTGTGTCACGGATATAAGTGCTTTCCATAGGTTTCCAACTCCCTTCAAAATGCGGTTAAATGCGGTTAAATGTTATAAAAGCTGTAGTTTTTGTGTACTCGCTGATCAAGCGGATCATCGCCTCTCGGTACGCTTGCCGACACGGTCGGAGCAGCTATCGGATGATCCATCAAGACATATCTGCACTCGTCATAGATATGATCCTCCTGCGTTGTGTCGATATCCTCAACATGTACGTCATCGTAGACCAAAGCAGGAATCGTTCTCAAAAATCCCTTGCAAGTGCTAAAACAGTAAAACTTAGGCAATCCATCAGCATTAAACGCAAGCCTGTAGTGATACTGCATCTTGCCTGCAATTCGGGCATTATCGCCCGGTGACCAAAGGACAAAGTTTGGTGCTTTGGACATAATGTCCGCTACGCTCTCGCCTCTGCTCCTGTCAAAGATAGACGGGTCAGCAATCCCTGTGATAGTCCTGCCTCGGAGGTTCTCGTCCTCGCTCTCTATCTTGCGTATCTCCGATGCTATCTCAGCAGGATTGAGCTTGAGTCCTGTGTTTGCTACATCGGTACAGCCGTAATACTCTCTGATGCGATAAACCGTGTCGCTCTCATCAATCGCATACCATCCCACCGAAAACGGCTTTGCATAGCCAAAGTCAAAGCCTCTGACTATTACCCAGTGCTGTGGTATCTTAAACGGCGATATAACGTGTGTCCACTGTCTGTCGACATAGTGCTGTGGATCGTCCTGCCACTCGGCGAACACTTGCCCCGAAAAGCTATCCCAATTGCCGTACAGCAAGGCATCTCGCTCCGCTTGTGGCAACATCGCAAGCGATGCAAGGTATGCAGGATCGTTTGCGAGTAGCTGTTTGTTGTCAAAGACACTTGCAGGCACAAAGATCCTGCTACGCTGATAGGTGTGTGCTTGTCCTGCCGTATCTGTGACCGTGTATGTGTCGATGATAGGTGTCATCGGCTTTGCGGCTGTGATAAACCGCTGTTTTACCCATCCGTGACCGACTCCGCCGGGATTGGCTGTAGCCCTCATATATACCCTCGTTCCCGATCCACTCGGACGGTTACGAGAAAACATATAGCTGTACTCATCCCAAGTAAAGTGTGTAAGCTCGTCAAAGCCTATAAAGTCAAACTGCTGACCCTGATACTTTGTGCGATCTTGCACTCTTTGCATAGCCCCGAAGTATATCCTTGCTCCCGAAGGGAAGCACCATACATGCTTGGAAGCGTTGTATACGGCAGACGGGAAGGCTTGCTTATATATGGCTGTCGATCTACTCTCAATCTCTACAAGCTGTGGAAAAGTCTTACGCAGTATCAGTGCCTTATAGTGCGGTATATGCACTTGCCGCAGTGCCTCTGCAAGCAGTGCATCTGACTTGCCACCGCCTGCCGCTCCGCCGTAAAGTGCCTCATACTCAGGACGGCTCAAGAACACAGCTTGCTTGGGCTGTGGTGTCCATATAGTGTTATTGCTCATCGTCATCACCACAAGATGTAGTATGCTCAGGTGGAGGAGCTATCGTTTTTATAGCATCTGCTACCACCTCAGGAAGCACTACTACGCCACCGCTCTGACCGTCACTATCTGCCTCTTTCCGCCGATCTCGCCATAGGTCAGGTCTGCGATTTTTAAGCCAAAAGATTTGGGCTGTAGTGTCGGGCAGAACTTCCTTCTCAACCGCAGAAACAGGCACAAGATTGCCATCGCTGTCCGCTTTATAGGACACCTCTTTGGTCTTATATCCTGTTGCCTTACGAAACAATGCGTTCTCAACTATAGTATCAGCAAGGTCTTTGCTGTTTTTTAGGCAAGCATTAATTGCAGGATACTTGCGTTTCCAATCTATAAGAGTACGCACAGAAATGCCGATATTATGCGATATATCCGCATCCGTCAAGCCTCTTCTCGCCCATCCTGCGATGATCTCCAAGCCTTCGCTTGTCATCCAGTAGTCATACTTCACTTTCTCGCCCCCTTTAGATGTTCGTGTGCGTTTATATATATATTATACAAAACCGCCCGATTATCTGTGGCGATTTCACGCCGTTGTACAAACTGCACAAATTTAGCGGATTTTTTTGTGCAAGTCTACAAAAGCGTTGCACAGAAGGCAAAAAAGTGTTGACAAACACAGAACGCTGTGGTATCATATAGACACAGCCAAACGAGAGGCTGATAAAAATTCAATTCAAACGCCCTTCGGGGCAGAAAGAGGTTTAACATGAAAGACAACATAGTAAAAGTTTACAGAGCAGTGCTTACGGTAAAGTTATCAGAAGATGACAAAAGAGGTCTTGACTACAGAAGAAGCCCAGAGAAGATATTGTACAAAATGCGTGACACCTTCAATGAAATGTGTGATGATGTGTCAAAAAAGACCAGTGCTACCAACTTTGCTGAGATGCTTAACAAAGAAATCGAAAGACATGTTGCCGAATCCGTTGAGAACAAAAACACGGACATAACGCTTCTTATCGACGATATTATCGAGGAAGTACCCGATGCTATCTGCAAGGCAGATTTAGAGAAAGCATACGAAGAAAGCAAGTGTGATGCGGATCTTGTTCTCCCTGACTATATAGATGCAGAAATACTTAATGCTACTATCCACTACGAAGGTATGATTTCTCATGATATGATGCGAGATTTTGACGGTATCTACAACACATTTAAAGCTGCAGATTACTTATACAACAAAGGTGATGACAGCTTTACGATGACATTCACGCTCATACAGTATGAAGACGGCACAGTAGAAGATTTTCATACTCCGGGATGTTACAACGATATCGAGGCTTGAGAGCTTCGGCTCTCGCCCTTCGGGGCAAAAACGAGGACAGGAACAAATTTTAAACCGACCGGGAGCGGCTTACTCCCGGAGAAAGACGAGGATAAAGATATGAGCGAGCAGAAAATTTACTACACAGGCAGAGATGAAGGCGGTTTTGAAGACGGAAGAAGCGTATACTGGGTATCGCTTTGTGACACAAAGGATATCATCGAGGAGGAAGGAGCTGATGTACACACCGACTGGACAGGCGATATGTCAACTTACGGATATCCACATCCTGACTATAAAGACTTTGACAGCATCGAGGACTATGTCGACTGCCTCAATGAAAAGCTGTACTCAAAAAAAGAGCTTGAAGAAATACACTCCCTCCTTGACGCTATCAAGGAAAACTACGATGAGGACGGCGAACTCAAAGAAGAAGCTGAAGACTTTCTCGGATTCTCAAAAGAGCTTGAAAGGCTGTGTGACCTGCTTGATCAGCAGGCTTGCTATGACTCACATGTTAAGCTGATAAAGGAAGCCGAAGAGGAACTCAGCATCAAGCCGTCACAGATCATCGTGACGGTTGAAGGCGACAAGTACAGTCACCCGACTGGTGAAGAGTACATCAAGATGTACTCCGAAGACTAAGAAAGGACAAGACTATGTATAAAGTTATAAACGGCAAGAAATATAACACGGACACGGCAAAGCTGCTCGGCACTTGGCATGCCGAGTACAGCCTTACCGACTTTAACTACTTTACCGAGAGCCTGTACAGGAGCAAGTCGGGTAACTTCTTTATCTACGGCGAGGGCAACGCAAACTCGCCGTATCGTCAGCAAGTCGAGTACAACACTTGGACAGGCGGCGAGAGCATCATCCCTATCAGCTTTGAACAGGCTCAGAAATGGGCAGAGGATCACCTCGATAGCGAGGATTATGAGGCTATCTTTGGCGATGCCGAAAGCGACTCCGATGCGACACTGACTATATCTGCAGGAGCTTTAAAGCGACTCAAGCAGATACAGAGCCAGTCAGGCAAGACATTAAAAGCCATCATTGACGAGATGGTAGGCATCTAAGCAAAGCAAAAGCCTACGGCGATTAAACCGTAGGCTTTATTCTTATGCTTTTCTCAGATCTGCTGCCTTTACTGCTGCTGTGATCTGTCCATTCTGACCGATGACTATGTAATCGGTCTTGCCGTTTGCTCCGACCTGCACTACCTCATAGACCTGCGTATAGACAAAGACCGCAAGACTACCTCCGCTGTAGGTTTTTGCTCCTGTCTTTACCTTGACCTTATCGCCGACCTTAAGAGTCGGCACTTTTTTTGTGTCCGATACTACCGTCAGATACTTCTTATCCATCCATCCTGTAGGCTCTCCGTCAAGACCGATGAGAGCATAGACTCCATCGCTTGACACATCCTGCACTCTAAACTTAGTTTCGTACACAAAGCTCAGAGGCTTTATATTGCCCTTAAAAACAGCGTTAGACTTTACTGTGACATATTTCCCTACCTCGATGCTAAAATCGATTTTAGAGGCATCTTGCGTTGTCTGAGAGGGCTTCTGGGTATTTCCTGCACTTGTGGTGTGTGTTTTGTACCAGTAACTCGTTTTCGCCGGGTAATTGATAAAACACACATCGCCGTCAACATCTCTGCCGTCTATGCTCGTTACACCCCACTGCCACATTGTCTGTCCATAGTCATATCTGCTTGGATAGTCGGGCGATCCTGTCCAGTGTGCAAGCCATATGTCATACTTGCCGACAAGCTCAGACTTGTTGTAGTATGTTTCAAGCCAAGACGGATTTGCGTATATACCCGATGGCAAGCCTGCTTTCTCGACCATCTGGCAAAAGTATTTTGCCATCTCTGTGCGTTCTTCGTTTGTCAGCTTGTCGATCTGTGCCTGCTCCTCCATATCGAAGAACACAGGATATGACGGCTTCAAACCTTTCATCGTTCTTATGCAGGCTTTAACTTCCTTGTGGAACTCTGCATTCTTTACAGCTTTTACATACCAGTAGCAGCCGTAAGGTATCTTGTACTTTTCGCACTGCTCAAGGTATCTGCGGAAGTATGTATCCTCGTCCGAGCCGATGCCTGCTCTGAGGATAACGAACTTAACGCCTGCCTTTTTTATCTTGTCAAAGTCTATATCCGTCTGGGCTCTGCTGATATCTATGCCTTTAATTTTCAGAGCCATTGTTGTTTTCTCCGTTGCCGCTGTCAGCAAGTCCTTCGCCGATGATATAGGCGATGACCGCCGCTCCCGACATAATGCATCCGCTCACGGTATTTGCAGTTTCTTCTGCACCGCCGAATGCGATAATCAGACCAGTAACAAAGCCTGCGACAGCAAGCCACAGCTTTCTGCTTGTAAGTTTTCTTTTCCAGTTAACCTTCATTTTACTTCCCTTTCCTCAAGATCAGCAATCCTGTGATTTGCTACCTTGATTTCCTCATCGATTACAGCTCCTCGCTGTTCCAGTTTATAAACCCGGTCGATAACCTGATTGTGCTTATCGACCTTTTTTTCAAGCTGTTCTATGCGGTATGTAGTCAGTTTCGCACTTGCAAGTATGCCGATTAATGCTCCTGCAAGGGAAAAGCATCCCGATATCACAGCATTTATCACCGTTATATCCATAAAAATCTCCCACTGTGTTTTTTCTAAGTATAACACAGCAGGAGATTTAGTACGGCTGTTATTTTCCGATATCACAAAGTTTTTCAAGAAGCAAGAAGTATGGGCAACTGCCGAACCCACAATGCTCCCGGTTTCTGCAAACGCTTTTTACCCACTTGCGACATGCCTTTTTATCGTCAAAATAAAATTTAACGTTTATTCCAACGGCAAACCCATTGCAGTAAACACTGCTTTCTCCACTCGTCTTGTAAAACGGACATTCCATTGGATACCCTTGCTTGCCAACGCTTCGCATATCACACCTCCAGTGCCTTGATACCGAGAGCATACTCGATATCTATTCCCCTGCTTTTAACTGCTTGCATCAGCATTTCTTCGCCTGTTTCCAAGTCTGTAAAGCCTCTCGCCTTGCTTATGCCTGTACTGCCTGCGTATCTGCCAAACTCGACAAGCGATTCTTCGACAGCCTCGTTAAACTTCTTGAGCCTTTCGTTTCCGAAGCCATACAGCTTGTTTAAAGCAAGTGCCGTGCAGATCCTGTACACTGCGACCACTTGTTGCATCTCGCTATGTGCAATTGCCGTCTGTACGTTTGCTTTGCTTGTCATTGTGCTTCCTGCAATATGGGATTTCATTTTTTCGCCTCCCACAAATAGCAACAATAATCGCTTATGTCATAACCGTGCCGTATCAAGTCTTCCAACCGGCAATTCTTTGTTTCATACCGTTTGCACTCGGAGCAACGCTTAGAACGTTGTTCTTTGCTCTTCTCCTTCTCGTTCATCAGCTTGCATATCTCGTGTTCGATGTACCACTTAGCCTTCTTCAAGTCTTCGGCTGTATCGCCTTTCTTGCCAGCTCGGAGTATGTACTTGACGGCATTGCCAAGATTAAAGCCAAGCTGATAGTCATCGATGATATCTATCGCTTCGTACTTGTTGCCTTTGTAGTGTTCGGGATGATTAATCTTCTCCATTTTCGTTTCCTCCTGTGATTATCTCTGAGTACGGCAGACTTTCTACCCATTTGCAGAACGTGTGCCATTCATCGAGTTTGTGATCTTTTCGCCAGTAATACATTCCTGCAAGCACTTCGTAGTTAAGCTGTACCGTTGCCCTCTGATTGTAGCTTTCGGGTAATAACTCAATCAACGCTCTCCAGTATTTCTTCTCTTTGGTTTCGTTGTATTTTTCTCTCAGATTGTTGCAAGTGTTCTGCACTGTGACAAAGCAAAGCATTGCCCCAAATCCAACCTCCTTGCATCCCTCGCAGGAAAAATCCTCGTTTAAAAGCTCTACGCTGTGTATCTTGTGCATTTTGCTACACGAATTTCTTACCGTTCCGACCTTGTAGGTATCGTACTCAGCCCACCAAAACATTGGTGCGGTTATATCACACGTTACGGTTATCATTCTGCGGTACTTTGCGTGTACCGATCCTGCACTTGCAAGCTGTTTCATCAGCTTTAAGTCATTATCGCCGATGCAATAACCGCCTATTTTTTGACACGTTGCAATCGGTACTGTGCAAAATTCCTGCTGTTCGCACCAACCGCTATCGCTTCTATCCCAACTATTCATCGGATTTCTCATTCCTCTGATTGCCGCTTCGAAGCCGTAAACCTCTGTGTTTTCAATCTTTACCATTTCTTATTCTCCTTTGCTTTTTGAGCCTTATGCTCGTTTCGTAATTGTAGAAATCGAGCCACTTCATATTGTGCCGTTTCTCACGGTTAGATGCATTCCGAGCGTTCTCTGCTATGTACTTCTCGCACTCGCTGTGGCATTTCGGATGCCTGTTTGGGCATTGGTAGCATACGCTCATTCGCTGTTTTCCTCGTCCATCTTTGCTCCGCAGTTAGGGCAGTACGGGTGCGGATAATCGACAAGGTTATTGTCGGGGTGCAAGCAACAGCTACACACTCGAAAATACCCTACTTGCCAATATCCGTGCCTTACAGGCTCGACATCGGCTGACGGTGCGTAATCTATTGCCGTTAAAATCATCGAATTTTTGGTTATGTTTTCTTTCATCCAAGACTTAAAAGCCTCTTTTTCAAGATATTCAGCCATTTGCTTCACCTCCTATCAGCTCGGGATTATCGTAAATGTTGCCGATAACCTCTGTATCCAAACAACCAAAATATTTGTACCCCATTCCTGTTGTGTAAGTTTTATATCTCTCACAAAGAACGAGCCGAAATTCTGCTCTCTCATAAATAACAACCATATTTGCACTATCTAACCAAGCGATGCAGTGTAATATGTCACCCTCAAATATCTTTGTATCGTTCTTGTCCTTAAGCCCCGTGTACTGACCTACGGTTTCGGGGATGACTAGAAAATGTTCAAAGCCGAGATATGAAACCAGTTCAAGTTTCCCTGTAAGTATGTAGTGATACTCGCCCACTGGAACATAATAACCTTCGACCCACTCGCCATTATCCTTCCGTTTCCCATGAAATAAATTTTCTCTCATCTTTTCCTCCTGTAGTCTTCCCAAGCCATCGTCACTCTGTGGCTGCTCTCAACAAATCTGCTGACAATCGCCGATGCCGTTTCCTTGTCACCTTTTGCCGAGAGCCTGTCTATCAAAGCCGATGTCTTGTAGTTTGTTGTGATTATTGTCGGAAGCATCGCTTCGTATCGCTCGTTGATGATGTTATACAGCACAGATACCGACCACTCTGTAGCCTGTTCCTTGCCCAAGTCATCAATCGTCAGCAAGTCAACCGTCTTGTATACGCCGACAACTTCTTCTTCGCTTACCGTGCTGTCTTTTTGATAGCACTGCTTGATATCCGACAGCATATCGATTGATGTTTTGCAAACAACCGGGACACCTTGCTGTATCAATGCAAGCGATATTGCAACAGCAAGATGTGTCTTGCCTGTACCGCAAGAGCCTTCGAAAAGAAGCCCTTCGCCGTTTGCTTTGTGCTTATCCCAGTTATGTACATACTCAACGGCGATGTCATAAGCCTGCTCGTTTTCGCTTGTCAGCTTGAAACTGTCAAACGTTCTCGATAGAAACCGCTGTCTGATTCCGCTTTTGCCAAGTATGCTGTCAATCTTCTGCTTGCGTTCTTCCTGTGCTTGCCGCTCGGCTTCCGCTTTTTTCTGTTCTTCTTGTTTCTTTTCCCACCTTACCCAGAATGCTTTGCTTTGCTCACAATCGCATCTCTGTGGCTCGTTCAATCTCCATACCAGTGCCTTGCCTGCAAGCACTATGCATTCGTGATACAGCGTTTTACCGCAATACTTGCAAGTCTTAGGCTCAGGTATCGGATCAGAGCTTGGTATGCCAAGCTCAAGTATTTCTTTGCTTGTGTAGATGACTCCGTGATTATTCCGACAACCATCGCTTGTAGTCATCGGTATTGTTCCATCCGTCATCGTCTTCATATCCTGCATTCTTTTCTTCCTCTGTGATTCTCTTTACCCGGTCTTTTAGCATCCACTCGCCTATGGTAGTGATGCAGTCCATATTGCTGACACCGTTCTTCTTGCTCCAAGCAATAAATCTTTTCTTGTATCTCTCTACTTGCTCTCTGCCGTACAGATTTACAAGATTTTCCTCGCAAATTCCGCTCGTAGTAGTAGTAGTGTTTATTTTTTTACTTTTTTTACTTTTTTCCATTGAGTCCAGTTTGCGTTCGGCTTGCATTCGTTCTGCGTTCGGTGAGCATTCGTTTTGCGTTCGGTCTTCTTGGTAGTCACCATAGTTAATCACAGTGATAATCGTATATCGAGCGTTCGGTGAGCGTTGTATTTCGCCTGATGCTTCAAGACGTTTTAGTGCTTTGTAGATTGTATCTCGGCTGTAGCCTAAATCTTGGCACAAATGAGAGATACTTGTAACCACTTGTCCTCGCTCAATCGTTTTATCTCTCCACGTCTGAGGCTCATAATTTGCTGTGAGCAACAGATGCAGAAATACTCGAAACGTAACCTCATCGGAATACCACCGCCAACCGAGTATTTTCCTGTGTAAGCGTATATAACCGCCTTTAAGTCTGTCCATAGATTATCACCATCAGAACGGATAGTCATCTTCGGGAGCATTGAAGTCAGGATTGCTTGAATTTGCAGATGCAGGAGCAGAAGTGCTTGCCACAACCGCCGTAGACGGCGTAGAATGCCCCGTATTTGCGTTGTTTGCCTTCTCACCAGTAAAGTAACCCTGTTCACCAAAAATTCTGTGACGAGCCTCTCAGTGCCGTTTTTGTCGGTATACGTTCTGTTCTGTGCTTCTGCATCAAGAAGAATCAATCTTCCTTTGTCGAAAAACTTAGCGATGAAGTCTGCATTCGATCTCCACGCAACGAAATTAAAGAAGTCGGTATCTCTGTTGCCGTCCGCATCTTTGTATGAACGGTCAACGGCGAGTCTGAATGTGAGAACACTCGTTCCCGATTGCGTTGTCTTGATTTCAAGATCATTTGCAATTCTGCCCATCATAGTTACTCTGTTGTACATAAATCGTCTACCTCTGTTATCGTTATTTCTGTGTGTGGATTTTGCTTATCCACTTTTGCTCTCAGCATCAGCGTGATGTGGTTGAAGCTGTCATCCGCTATAATTCCTGCCGAAGTCAATCCGTCAAGTATCATCTTGCCGCTGTAGTTATCAGGATCGTGCCGTACCTTTGTAGGAAAGCAGTATGTAATCTGCACAACCGACTTATCTATCGGCTGTTTCGGATATGGTCGGCAGGAAAAGCGGACTAAGTCCGCCCATTCCTTTTTGACCTTCTGATATTCCCATCGGGCATTGCGACCGATGAACTTGTTGTTGCTCGGAGGAATTGCTTTAATTCTGTACCGATATGTCATTGTCGAAAAGCTCCTGCTCTGTCACTTCGCCTGTGTTCGTGTCAACAATCGTAGCATCTACATCCACGATATCGTCATCCTGTGCGGATGTTTCCTCCGTTGCCTTCTTCGGTTCTTCAGCAGAGAACGCATTCATCATCTCTACGGACATATATCCGTAGTGCGACAGCAGATTTCTGAGCATCGTCTTAACCGCCATCTTATCAAAGTCTGTCTTCCACGCAGATGAACTGTAGCTGAAACTCTTGCTGTACTTCTTAGCGTGTCTTTCGACTTCTTCCCTTGTCCAATACATACTGTGTGTAAAGCCGTTAAGCGTTTCAAGGTATGCAAAGTAGCCGATTACCTTGTCGCTTGTTCTTTCGCCTGAGATATCAAGCTCTCCTGTGAGCTTGCTGTAGCCCTGATATTCGCCTTCGTAGACTTCTCCTGCATTGATATGCTTGTACTGTCCTGTACGCATACAAAGCTGTATCAAGCCTTTGTAGCCAATCTGGAACTGAGGAATACCCTTGTACGCTACCACATATGCAAAGCCTAACTGCTTGTTTATCGGCAGCTTAAGCGATACCGCCTTTAAGCACTCGCCGAAAACAAGTTTCGGCTGACACTGCTGTAAAGTCTTATCACTGTTGTACAGATCGAGAATGCTTGCCGCATAGCTATCTGCGTTTTCGTGCAGAGCATTCTGCAGTATTTTCTTTGTCTGCTCGTTGTCGAGCAGACTCTGCATTATAGCACCCGGTTTCTTCGGCTTGCTTGCCTCCATCTGTGCCTGTGCTGCCTGTGCGATTATGCCGTTTGCGTTTGTAACTGTGTTTGCCATTGTTAAACGTCCTTTCTTTCAGATAATCTGAATGTCCTTGTTTTTGTTGTTTTTGAGCAATCCGCATATGCCTGCGGATATTTTTCCTTGAGAGCTTTAGTGTCAACGCTTGTGCGTGAAGACTCTTTGTAGCTTATGTTGTATTTGTTTGTGTAGCCTGTTTCTGCACCGTCAAGATGCAGAATAGCGTTCTGCTTTACTTCGTTCATCGCTTTTTCGATAGCTTTTTTCTGCTCCTGCAGGCTGAGATATCTATCAAAGTTTGTGTCATCTCCGAGTAAGCAAGCTGATTCTTCAACCTCTGTGTGCCACAACGTTCTTATTGTGTTTGCCGCTGAGTCAGAGCCATCAGCTTCGGGTCGCTCATCGGGAACAATGTACTTATTCCAAAAGTCAATTTCCATCTTCAGTAAAGCATCGCCTTCGGCTTTGTCATATGGTATCTCGAACCAGTAAAACGCTCTGCCCATTACAAGCACTGCGAGATACATTTTCTCATATCCCATTACGTTCATATAATGCCTGCACTGGCATAAGTAATTTAGTGGGATTTCGCCGTTCTCAAAGTCGCTTCTCGCATACGCAGATGTTGTCTTGCATTCAAGCCCTGCGTTTTCGCCAACTACCTCACGGTCAACGTTCGCTGTGATGAAATCGTACTTATCGTGAGCGAACATAGCGTTTCTGCGATGTACTCTCTTGCCTGTAGCTTCTTCGAAACGTGATGCGACATACTGTTCAAGATCACGCCCTGTTCTCATTGCCTCGCTATCTTCCTTTTCGGGAAGTCTGCCTGTCTTATCTGCCCACAGTGTCAGCTTGCAACTATACGGATTCAGACCGCATACTGTAGAGGCATCCGAGCCTCCTAAACCTTTACGGCGATATTCAAGCCAATCTTCTCGGCTCAACCCTACCGTCTTAACTATCACTCTTGACATCGGTTTTTCCTTCTTTCTTGTAAGAACAAGCACTTGCCGCTTGCTCTGTCAAACTTTTTGCATTCGTTGTAGCAATGAGCCATACATATAGGCTCATATTTGTAAAACGGGCAGAGGACGAAATTTCCCTTGCCGTTGCCACCGCACCGCTTACATATCGTCTTCGTCATCGGTTAAATCCAAGTCCGTGAAATCTTCACCGTGACAATTCGGACAGCAGCTTGTTTCGAAGGTTACCGGGATACCTTGATATTCGCCGCCATCCTGCTTTACCTTGAGTTTATCTTCACGATTTCCTACCCATCCGCAGATATCACATCTTATCATATTGTTGCCTCCGTCATTCTGTCAGACTCTATCTGTTCAACAACAAGTGCCGTCAGATACTCCATCGTCAAACGCTTACCGTCCGCATCGCCGAATCTGTCCACGATGCGTAACAGTTTATATACTGCCTTGATCAGAGCGGAATGGAATTCATCGTCTGTTACGCCGTCTATCATTTTCTTAACTTGCTCGTTCACCGGAAATCCCTCTCTATGTACTGGCTGAGTCGCTCAATCTTCTTGTGGAGATTGACCCCGAACAGAGCCTTTTCTTCCTTTGTGCAGCAGAAACGCATATACATCTGCGTTACCATTATGTACACATCCGCAAGCTCCTCGATCACATCAGAACGTTTGCTTTCGTCTGTGTACTTTGTCCGTCTGAGTTTTAAGATTGCCTTCTCAAGCTCGGATATTTCCTCAAACAGCATATCTTCCTGTGCCTGCTCACCGTAGGATGCGATTGCACACTGAAGTATCTCTTTCTCGTCATCTGTTATCTGTGGTATTGACATTTTGTCCTCCTTTTTACTTTCAACTATTCCTCGTAGCACATAATCAACACACGGCAGAGCAACGCCATTGCCCCACATCTTGTATTCTGCACTGTCGCTATGAGGATCCTTGAGCCATTTAATAATTTGATTTCTCGTTTTCGGCTTAGTGCTTTCGCCTACAACTTTTCTGTGCGTTTCAAACGCATTTGCCCACCAAGATATTTCTTCTTCGGATGGATTTTCGCTTTCAAGCCCATCGCACCACCAATCAGGAAAACCTTGCAGCCTTGCACATTCTGTAGGCGTTAATCTGCGAACTATGTAGTGATTATCTACCACTCCGTTTTGATAACCGGGATTTGTGCCGTTTACAATGCAATTGCTCTTTTCTTCAGCAAAAGCTATTGATTCAGCTTTCATCTGCGGATAAAATCCGTAAGCACAAGCGTTCGCTCCTTTTGCAACCATAGTCGGCATCAACTCTTCTTCAATACTGAAATCATATTTAGCGTTAACACCTTGATTGAATGCAGCTCTGTCGATACCATAAGCAACACAGCATCTCGTTGAAGAATTAGCGTTAGTTATCGCCGTAAGCGTTGCCGTCTGTTCTTTTAAGCAAATCAAATTGCTACCACCTTGTTCATTAATGCTGTAAACAATACACGGCTCTCCACCATGAGTACAAGTCAGCGTAGGAGATAAATTCTCCGTAACATTACAAGCTGACTTACCTCCGCCTTGATCCACACAAAACAAAACTTGATCATTGTTGCATCCTAACGTTGCTGACTTGTTTTCTTGAACCAACGCTCCTTTGCCACCGCCCTCACAGCCCGAACGGATTTTTAACGTTTTCGGCGTTTCCAAAACCAACGGCACATTTCCACCGCCTGTTCCCATTCGGGAAGTCAAAGCCTGTACGTTGCCATCTTCGGATAACTTAACTCTGCTGTCATTCGGATGGTTTTCTACTGCGATTGCCGCTCTAACGCAATCCGTAGCACATCCGGCAACGGTTTGCCTCGATTGGAAAATCTTCGGAGTATGCCAAGACACGCTTTCGGGCTTAAAAAGTATTTCTGTGGCACATTCTCCTGCAAAATCTGCGACAAGGTAGATACGTTTTCTTCTTTGGGGAACTCCCCAATACTGAGCATCGAATGTTCGCCACGCAATTGAGTAATGCCCCCCCAAGATGCATCCTGCCTGTTGCCACTTGTCAGCCGAAGGCACATAAACTTCTTCGTCTGAGATTCGGCACATTGCTTCGAGAACGCATCTGAAGTCCTCTCCTTTGTTACTGGAGAAAGCTCCTGCAACGTTTTCCCAAACAGCGTATCTTGGATATATTCCATTTGTTGATTTCCTCATTTCTTTGATTATTCTGACAGCCTCATAAAACAGATTTGATCGAGAGCCGTCAAGCCCTGCTCGTTTTCCTGCGATGCTCATATCTTGGCAAGGACTGCCGAATGTGATGATGTCGACAGGCTCGACCTTGCCACCGTCAATCTCAGCAACATTGCCGTAATGCTTCATATTCGGAAACCGCCTTGTTGTTACTCTGATGGGAAACGGTTCAATCTCTGATGCCCACACTGGCTCAATGCCATTAAGCACAGCACCGAGCGGAAATCCACCGCTCCCGTCAAAAAGACTACCTAACTTCACTTGACAAAATTTCCTTTCGTGTTATACTTGTCTTGTACATTTTCTTTTGCCGTCTTCGGACGGCTTCTTTTTTTGCTCTTTTCTTTGCCATCTGTCCACTCCTTGAGAAAATCGCCGCATACGATGTTATGCTCCAGTATCTGTGCCGCCATTAGCACCAAATTTTGCAGGCTGTTCAAGCAGAAATTTAACCGCTTGTTCTCTTGTCATAGGCTTCCTCAATTCTTTTTTTAGCTATGTTAAAATATCCCTCATCAAGTTCAATGCCGATAAAGCGGCGGTTTGTATTCACACAAGCAACACCGCAAGAGCCACTCCCCATGCAGTTATCCAGAACAGTTTCCCCACAGTCTGTATATGTCTTAATCAAGTACTCCAGTAACGCAACGGGTTTCTGTGTTGGATGCAAATGCCTGTCTGTATCAGCCTTGCCAAATCGCAAAACATCTTTTGGGAAGCGTCTCCCATCGCTGGTGGTTGTAACACTGTCTTTTTGTTTGCCATAGTTCGTGCTATGAGTGCTATAAGTTGCCGTATACGGCTTTCCCCATTCCCATTGTGGGTTATATCTTGGGAGTCGCTGATAGAAAACAAGAATGTTTTCGTGAGATTTCATCGGCATTTTCTTTGCGTTCAAGTGTCCTGTTCCTTGTGGCTTTTCCCATATCCATTCATATTTCAGCATATCAAGATTGCTTGCGCCCAATATCTTGTCAAACGGTGTCTGCGCAAACAAAACGATAGCACCGTTCCTTTTTGCAAGCCTTTGATATTCTTTCCAAAGTTTATCAAGCGGGATACAACTATCCCACTTGTTTCTTGTGGTACCATAAGGCAAATCGCAAAGAACCAAATCTACAGAGCCACTTGGAATATTTTTCATCAATTCAAGGCAATCACCATGCCATAATTCAATCGGTTTCATCTTTTATCGTAATCTCCATTTCCACAATCGCAGGCGGTTCTGCGTCAATCGTGATTCCGTTACCACCGCAAGTACACGGTAACAACTTATCCCTTGCGTTCATCGTCCGCTTTCTCCTTTCGGTTATTTGCTTTTGCCGCTCTTATCAGCCTTATCTCTGCAACGTATTCCTTGTATAACGTTTCCGTAAGCCATCCCATACCTACCCACGCAACAGCCGTGAGTATTATTGGTAGAATAATCTCGCCACCGATTGCCTTGTATCCACGCTCGGCATAAGCTAAAGCTGACATCGGCACATATGTAGCAACAAGCACTGCCACCGATACCCATATACGCAGGAACTGTGCAACGCAGAAAGCGATTACCTTATATGTCTTCATTCGTTTTTACCTTCACAAATTTTCCGTTTTTTAACGTATAGTATGTGTCTTCTTTGATGGTTTTCCCATCAACTTTGTGTGCCTTAAAATTGATTAACTCATACTCTCCATCGTTTTTTTGTTTCCACTCAGCAACTGCGATATAGCAACCGAGTTTTCCCTTTGCTTTACTGTCAATTCCAGTTGCAATTGCAAAACCGCTCTTGCCTTCAACATTTGCCGCTGAATAATCTCCTATGTTCGTTGCCGCTGAACAATAGCCTGTGTTTGTTGCCACAGAATAATTGCCTGTGCTCGTTGCCGCTGAATAATCGCCTGTGTTCGTTGCCGCTGAACGATAGCCTGTGTTCATTGCCGCTGAACAATAGCCTATGTTCGTTGCCGCTGAATAATCGCCCGTGTTCGTGGAAACTGAAAAATCGCCTGTATTCGTCGCCGCTGAACGACTGCCTGTGTTTGTCGATGCAGAGTGACTGCCTGTGTTTGTCGATGCAGAGCGACTGCCTGTGTTTGTCGATGCAGAGCGACTGCCTGTGTTTGTTGCCACAGAATAATCGCCTGTGTTTGTTGCCGCTGAACGATAGCCTGTGTTTGTTGATGTGCCATCTGTTTTTACTTTTGATAACGTAAAATCAACAAATGCCTTTATCAGTCCGCTAACGCCTATCTTTGCACCGATTTTTAACTTTTTTGTCGTGTATTTTTTGCCATCGTCTGTCTTGCAATCATCTAACGCTTCAACTTCTGCGAATTCGTTTATTTCAGCATTTTCGTTGACAAAACCGTAATAGTCTAATACGTCAAACGGATTTGTGCAGAAGTGCATACCGCTTTTGCAAATTTCAGCGGTTTCTTCTTCAAAAACAGTGTTCTCAGCGTACTGCTTTCCTCTACAAGTTAAATCTTTGTTGAAGCCTTTATAGCCCTTCATTCATTTTCACTTCCAATCCGAGTTTCTCAAGGATGCCTAATCCTTTTGTAAGTCTTTTTACATCGATGCCCCACGCTTCGAACGCACACTCTGTGTTGACATAACGTGCGTTGTATGTCGGACAGTTTTCTTCACGCATCCGCTCTCTTGCAAGTGTTTTGAGCTTTGTTATCCGCTCCTGCCCCATATTGCCGAACAGCATCTTGATATCGGCATTGCCAATCTCCGACTTACTGTAGTAAATGGCGAGAGCCACTCTTGCGTTTTGCACTTGCGGTATGCGTACTCTGATTTCGCTCATTCTTCCTCCTCGTAGGCAATCTCAACGTGCTTCGCCGCAAAGTTTATCATCTTTGTAGCGACAGCCTTTATCGACAGCCCTGTTTCCTTTGCGATGTCCTTGACGGTCTTGTATGCCGCCTCGCTGACCATAACTCTTAATTCCGAGCCACCGTCAGCAACAAATTTCAGCTTGTCCATTTAATCCTCCTTTCGCTTGTCATCCCATCCGAATAACTCGTTTGGGGATACCTTGAGGACTTTACAGAGAAAGAGAATGTTCTCATCCTTGATTGACTTTGCGTTTAAAATGCGGTTAAACGTTTTGTAGTTTATTCCTGCATTTTCCGCAAGGGTCTTCTGAACAAGTCCTTTTTCTTTGATGATTCTTCTTACATTGTTAGCTATCATTTGTACCTCCTTCTTGTTCGGAAATCACGAATTTAATATTCGATGTTTTCGAACTATCTGTATTATACATCGAAAATCTCGAAATGTCAAGATAAAAATCACTATAAAAATGGATTTAAATTCAACAAAAATGGGATTTGTTTTTGTGCATAGTATCCAAAAATCTGAATTTATCGAGATTTTGTGTTCGAAAATCTTGACTTTTCGGGATTTTAGCGTTACAATAATAAGTGAAAGGAGGTGATTCCGTGATTGGTGCGAAAATCAAAGAACGCCGACTTGAACTTGGACTTACTCAAAAGCAATTAGGCGATGCTATCGGGGCAAAGACAAACACCATAAGCAATTATGAGAACAACATATCAGGACCCGATGAAGACACAATCGTTGCAATTGCCAAAGTCCTACAATGCGATATCAATTATTTGTTCTCAGATTTTCTGAAAACTGGCGAAACAGATTATTCGATTTCCGAGCAAGCAATAATTGAGAAGTACCGCAAACTTGATGCACACGGCAGACGAATGGTTGATTATGTTGTCAACGAGGAATTTGTACGATGCGATCAACCTCCGAACACGGAGTAAAAAAGAACGCTCTGAGGCTATTATGGCTTCAGAGCGTTTTTTTATCGAAAAGTGTTGATTTTTCCAATTTTGGTGGTATAATAATCTTGAAAACTTAAGATTTTAAAGGAGGCTTTTCTTGGAGATGTATCAGAAAGAAATTGTTAATATGGATTGTAACTCTGCTTGTGCTTATCCCGGCTGTAATCAAGCGATTGTAAACAAATTTCAAATCTTTATAAGGATATATATATATGTACTTTTTAGGTAAGCCAGTTTATGAATGGATTTACATATTTATTAGCACTTGTGCAGGCACATTTTTAGTTGTTTTTCCGTATTTTATGTTGAACTCTTGCAAAATTATGCACAAATTAAAAGACGGAAATAGAAGAGGACTATGTACTTTAGCCGGAATGTTCTTTCCAATAGGAATTATCGTTGCAACTATTGTTAAAATAATTGATAAAATTAAATATAAAGAAGAATATGCTAAAGATAAGATTGAGAAATACGAAAAAGCACACATCAGCACAGGTGCAAACATCGAGCTTGTGTACTGCCCAGAATGTGGTAAGGCTTATGCTAAAGGCGAAGAGCCTTGTATGTGTAAATGCGGATATATATTTAGTAGACCGCAAATCAAATAAATAAAAACAAAAGCTCCCGACTTTACGCCGGGAGCAAATCATATATTCAAAGGAGAAGTGATATGCCACTATACAAAACAAAAGTAAAGAAGGACGGCTTGCAACAGTATCTTGTCCGTGTAAACTATACGGATAGTTTCGGCAAGGCACATTCCCTCACAAGACACGCATACGGTCTTGCTGAGGCAAAGCAAATGGAGCAAGACATAATAAGAGAATACTGCTCCGAGAAGCCTGCTGTCACAAGAATGACAGTACAGCAATTGTACGATGAGTACATCTTAGCAAAAGAGAACGAAGTAAGATATTCGTCACTTGTAAAAATCAAAAACTGTATCTCCAAAGGTGTATTGCCAATGTTAAGCGATAAGCAAATAGCAAAGCTGACCGTAAAGCAGATGCAGGAATGGAAGAATGAAACCGCAAAGATAGGCTTTGCTCAAGCAACATTGAGAAATTATTACGGCGAATTCAGACAGATGCTTAATTATGCAGTGAAAATGGGATACATTCCTAAAAATCCGCTGACCGTTGTCGGAAACTTCAAAGAATCGTTTGAAATTAAACCGAAGGATAAGATACAATACTACACAGCGGAACAGTTTATCGCATTCATAGCCGAAGCAAAGAAATCGGCACAAGAGAAAGACACAATAAACGAATGGAGCTATTATGTTTTCTTTAACATAGCGTTCTATACAGGAGCAAGAAAAGGTGAAATCTATGCATTGAAATGGTCGGATATAGAAGGGAACATCCTGCATATCCGCAGAAGCGTTGCTCAGAAATACGGTAAAGGAAACATCGAAACACCGCCGAAAAACAAAAGCAGCTACCGAGATTTACAGATACCTACTCCGTTGATGGAAATACTCTTAGAGCAAAAGGAACGGCAGATGCAGGACGAAAAATTCACAGAAGATTTTCGTATCTGTGGTGGAATTGATTGCATCAGAGATAGCACTGTAACAAACAAAAACGTTGAGTATGCCAACAAAGCAGACTTGCCTCACATAAGAGTACACGATTTCAGGCACACACACGCAACGTTGCTTGTCAACGAAGGTATAAACATACAGGAGATAGCAAGAAGGCTCGGACATAGTAATGTCGAGATCACTTGGAACACTTATTCTCATCTCTATCCGAGAGAAGAAGAACGTGCTGTAAGCGTACTCGATAAAATTTTTCTGAAATAATTCGTGTATTTTTCGTGTAGTAAAAAAATAAACCGCATTGTTATGCGGTTTAAACGGTATTTGGCTGGGGTGGAAGGATTTGAACCCTCGAAATGGCGGAGTCAGAGTCCGATGCCTTACCACTTGGCGACACCCCAATATTCTTTAAGTTATCACTGCCGTGACAACGTAGATTATTATATCACATTGAAAAGCCGATGTCAAGCATTTTTTGAAATATTTTTCGATTTTTTTCGGTTGTTTTCGTTTCCTGAATTACTTATAGTTATATTTCAAACAATTTAAACAATCCGTCAATTTTTCTCTCCCATTTTGTTGACTATGAATATTCCTGCGCTGACCAGTACAAGAGCAATCAGCGACTCAAGGCGGAATGCCTGCTGTGCCTCTCCGAGCAGAAGCGCAGAAAGAAGCACACCGCAAACCGGGTTCATAAAGCCGAAAACAGCGATTTTCGATACTGGGTTGTACTTTAACAGCAGGCTCCAGATCGAGTAGGCACAAGCGGAAATAAACGCAAGATAAAAAAGCATCAGTACGGCGGGCAGAGGCGATTCGGGAAGAGTTATGCTGCCGCCTGCAAGTAAGCCGATAACGGTCATGACCGCACCGCCGAGCAGGAATTGCCAACCGCTGAGCATCATAGTGTCGGTGTCTTTGGAAAAGCGTTTTATTAGCACGGAGGAAATCGCATAGGCAATGGTGGAAAGAAGAATAAAGCCATCTCCTGTAAGGCTGAATCCGCTGAGCAGAGAGCGGTCGAGATTTATAACTACTATTCCAGCAGTGCCAAGCACACAGCCTATAATCTTGAATTTTGTCAGCTTTTCAAGGCGAAAAACAAGCGATGAGATAAGTATGCACACAAACACGCTCATACCCTCGATAACGGAAGATTTCACTCCGCTTGTATTGGCAAGTCCGATATAGAAGAACAGGTACTGTAAAATCGTCTGAGTAAGGCTCAGTGCCGCCACCTTCGGCAGTTCCTTGATTTTCGGAACAAGCGGTTTTTTGTGCATTATGCTTCCTGTTATAATAACCATAATTCCTGCTGCGAAAAAACGTATCCCCGCAAAAAGTATCAATGACATTGGTTGTGAAGTGTCAACACCAAAAAGCCCGTAACCGATTTTTACGCAGGGAAAAGCACTGCCCCACAAAGCAGAGCAGAATATTGCGAGAATTGCGGCTATCCAAGTTTTTGTCAGAATATCGGCTTTCATAATGACCTCGTTATATGCACAAAATAAGCGGTGTATCTTCGGCACAAACGCACAGACACACCGCTATATATTTTATCACTCTGAAAGAACAAGGTCAATACTGTTTTTTCTGATATTCCGACAGCGTTGCGGAACGCACAGCATCATACGGAATGTTATCTGCTGAGCCGCATTGCAATCACCGATATATCGTCGCTCTTTTCGTCACCGGCATAGAATCTGGCGGTATTGGCGACTTCTTTAGAGAATTCCTTAAGGTCGGGCTGTTTATCCATCTCCCTGTAAAGCCATTTCTCGTTCAGCTCTGCACCGTCGCTTGTCATAACTATCATATCCCTGCTTCCTATCGTAAACGTTCTCCTGTCGTAGACAGGCTCGTCCTTTACTCCTATCGGCAAGCCCTTACAGCCTATGGTGACAAAGCGGTTTCCGCACTTGATATAAGTGTTGGCACTGCCTGCCTTGTATAAGTCAATCTTTCCGCTGTAAAGGTCGACAGCACATATTTCAAGAGTAGCAAAGCTCTCATCGGAGGATTTGCACACAAGCGATGTATTGATCACGCTGATTGCCGCCTCTACTCCGACACCTGCCTGCAAAAGACGTATTAGCATAGCGCAGGCAAACGATGAGTCCACTCTCGCCCTGCCTCCGCTGCCCATACCGTCCGATAATACAACATACGCTGTACCGTTCTTATCTATGAAACTCTCGTAATAATCGCCGCAGGCAGTACCCTCCGTCTTGCTTATCTGACATATTTCAACGTCAAGCGTGTAGGTGGTTCCCGAAAAAAGACTCAGCTTACATGCCCCTCCGACACGGCTCAATGTCGGCAAATCAAAGCGGCGGCGGAAAGCAAGCGTCATAGCCTCGCATATATCCTGCTTTGATGCGAAAAAACCGGTATCGGAATATGCCTCGACAAACATTCTTCCCTGCTCGCCAAGCTCCACATTCACTGCGTCTGCATCTTCACAGCCAAGCTTCGACAACACATTGCAGGCGGTTTTGTTGTACTGAGGCTCAATCTCTCCGCTGTTTTCAATCTCATCGGATAAATGCGAGAGAATCTGCTCCGTTGCCGACAGCTGAGCCGTCAGGATATTACGCATACGGGCGATTCTTCGTTTTTCCGTACTGCTCGCTACATAAACATCACACAGCCTGCGGATTTTGTCAATCAGTTCCTGCTTTTTAGGGCATCGTGCGTTTAAAGGCTCAGAAAAAGCATCCTGACCCACACTTTCACCGGACTTTACCATATTTGTAATCTTCGCAAACTGTTTAATGCTGTCGCCGTACTCCTTGCCCCAGCATTGCATATTATACCTGCACTTACGGCATATTTCGTCACAGGCTGTATTGTACACCCAGCTTATATCGCTTCCTATATTATTATCCAGCTTTTCGGCAGTGATACCGACCGTTCTTCTGACCTCGGCAATCGCTCCTCCGGCAAATTTCAGCCGTTTTGAAAACAGTTTTCTGACGCTGTTTTCACCCGCTTTAACTCTGGCAATATCGCCCTGCTCGGCTGTAAGCTTTGCCGGTAACAGCATAAAGACCGCCGACGACATGAATATGCAGGCAACAACGGCGAGCTTTGAATTATCCATTCCGAACAGCGCAGTGCCAAGCGTTGCGGTCAGCACAAAGCCTCCTGCGGCACTCAGCTTTCTTCCGCCGCTGAACATACCGCCGACAGCCGCCGCAGGAGCAACAACAGCCGCAAGAAAAGCGTAGTCGGCCGTGGCAACCGCACACCCGAGCGCCGACACCGCACCGCACACAGCACCTGCTCCCCTGCCGTACTTCATAGCACTGCAAAGAGAAAGGCAGGATGCGAAAATTATTCCTATATTGAAGATGCCGACGCTGTAGTGCGAAAGTATACCGGACACTATAGCACAGCCGCCCAGAACGCAGATAAAGCTGTGAGGATCGCTGCGGACGGTTATCTTTGCTATCTCACGCTTTTCGGCAAGCCGTGACAAGCGTAAAGCGACAACCGCACCTCCGCCTGCCATGACCGAAAGAATGATGCAGTTCATCACCTCACTTACGGTAGATGATGTGAGAAAATTCGCCGCAAAGACAGAGCCTGCCGCCGTGACAGCCGATACTATCTCAGACACGGCTGATTTTCTGCGTGAAACTATCATACGGATGGCAACAACGGAAAGCAGAGCCGATGTAACGGTAACGCCGTCGGTATAATTTCCGCCGAGAATATAGCCTGCAACACTTCCCACAAATGCGCTGATACAGTCGATTCCGCTCATAGCCGCCGCAAACGATGCCGCAAACGGCGATGGCTTTCCGAGCACTGTACTCATTGAAATTACCGCCGCCGCTATCATTACAGCCGTACATCTTATTACCGAATGTTCACGGATATTTATCTTATCCTTTGTTACTGCCCTTGACATTTCAAACTTCCTTTCGCTTTCAGACATCCGCCACCTACCATGTAATTATTTTACAGTTGTCCGACAGCTTTTTTTGTCGCAACGGGTAATGATATTACGCAAAAGAAAGGAGGTGCTGTCGTTTACAGTATAATGCGATTTCAAGCGATTATTTTCGGGAAGATTTTCTGGAAGATACTTAAAGAAAAGTACGGGGAGCATTTCAAAAGCGATATAAAGAATTAATAAGAACGCACTTTTGGGAACGCACAGTCAAGTGCGTTCTTTTTTTGCGGAGGTTTATAAAAGGAAAGTGAGTTTCAGTGACACAAAGTCACACTGTGTCATAAAATGTAAAGGGTACCCGAATAAAAAATACTTTCAAGGAGGAAAAACAATGGCAACATTCACAAACGTTGCTACCCTTTCGTATAACGGCACGGTAGTAAATTCAAACGTAACAACAGGCGAGATACAGCAGACTCTTGCCGCAACAAAGCATTCCCTTGCAACGACCTACAAGCAGGGCGACACTCTGACCTATATCGTGAATATTGTGAACACGGGAAACACAGCGTTTACAAATCTTACGTTAACCGATAATCTCGGCGGCTACACCTACGGTGCAGGAACAGTATATCCTCTGGCATACGGCGGAGATGTACGCTATTATATCAACGGCGCATTGCAGACAGCTCCTGCCGTAACAGCAGGTCCGCCTATGACAATAACAGGAATAAACGTTCCCGCAAACTCGGAGGCACAGATAGTATACAACGCCATAGCAACGGCTTATGCTCCGCTCAATGTTGAAGGCAGTATAACCAACAGCATCTCGATAACGGGTGACGGCATTACAGAACCTATCGCCGCCACAGAAACAGTAAATGCCGCAACCGCTCCTGCGCTTGATATTGAAAAGTCGCTCAGTCCGACAATAGTAAGCGAAAACGGTCAGATAACCTACACCTTTACTGTTACCAACAAGGGCAACACCGCTGTCACACAGGCAGACGATATTGTTCTGCGTGACGTATTCAACCCGATACTGAAAAATATCGGAGTAACCTACAACGGCACCGTTCTCAGCAATACCGGCTACACTTACAATGAGGCTACAGGCGTGTTTGAAACTACAGCAGGCGCTATAGAAGTACCTGCGGCAACATTTGCGACAAACACAGACGGTACGGTTTCAGTTACTCCCGGTACGGCAGTAATTACGGTTACGGGCAATATCTGAGTAAAATACGGATAAACGCACATCGTCCGCTGTATGACGATCAAAAAGCAATAGATATGATGCGGTACGGCAAATGTCGTGCCGCCTGTTCGCTATAGAAGCATAAAAACAAAGAACTCCGGCTGTTACACCGGAGTCCTTTGCTTTGGGGAAATATATATGAAAATCGAAGATAGCAATTTAATCTGTCAGCTTGTTTGCTTTTCTGTTTCCTCGCTGACTGTGGTTATATAATAATGCTTGTTCGTGAAATTAAAAGAATAGTTTTGTGTAAATTAGATGAAAAGTGAGCTCGCTTTTTGTCAGAGTTTCACAATTCTACATTATTACACCGCCGCCGAGTACAATATCGCCGTCATAGAACACAACGTGCTGTCCCGGAGTTACCGCTCTTATCTTTTCATCAAACACGACCCTGACCGTATTTCTGCCCTGCGGATATACGGTACACGGCTGTTCGGTCTGTCTGTAACGTGTCTTTGCCTTGCATTTAAACTCGCTTTCGGGATATTCAAACGCTATCCAGTTAAGATTGTCTGCATACAGCGTATCGGTAAAAAGAAGCTCGTTACTGCCAAGCGTTACTGTATTATTATCGGCATTTTTTCCGATAACATACATCGGTTTACCAAATCCTGTGCCTATTCCTCTCCTCTGTCCTATCGTGTAAAATATAACACCCTTGTGCCTGCCTATAACGTTGCCGTTTTCATCGAGAAAATCGCCGTCGGGGTAGGTGTTGTCCGTATAACGCTCGATAAAGCCGGCATAATCGCCGTCCGGCACAAAGCATATATCCTGACTGTCGGGCTTGTCGCTGTTGATAAGTCCGCTGTCAGCCGCAATATGCCTTATCTCGTCCTTTGTCATTTCACCGAGAGGGAAAACGCTTGCGGCAAGCTGTTGCTGGCTCAAGCGGTACAGCACATACGACTGATCCTTTGCGTTGCTTGTGCCGTCTGCGTTGATTGCCTTTTTGAGCAACCATCTGCCGCTTTTTTCATCGTAACAGCTACGTACATAATGACCTGTGGCAATGTGATTTATGCCCTGCTTTTTCACCGCATCAAGCAGTGCGCCGAACTTTATGGTTTCGTTGCACTCTACGCAGGGGTTAGGTGTTCTTCCCGAAAGATAGCTCTGTACGAAACTTTTCTGTACCGTATCGGAAAACAAATCCCTCATATCAAGCAAATAGTGCGGTACGCCGAATTTTGCCGCTATCGCCTTTGCGTCCTCGATGTCGCTTGCCGAACCGCAAAGTCCGCTGTCGTCCGTTCCTCTGCTGTCGTGCAGTTTCAGCGTATAACCGCTGACCTCGTATTTATCCTTCAACAGCACAAGAGCCACCGAGCTGTCCACTCCGCCGCTCATCGCTATCGCTAATTTTTCTGCCATAATGTTATGTCCTCTGATATTATAATTTACCGCCGCTGTGTTTTCACGGCGGCGGTACTGATGCAATAATTTAATTTTCTTCGCTGCCTGCAAGCTGTGATGGATGCTTTTTGAAGAAGTCAACTCTCGGCTCAAGGAACTTAAGCTGATGCTCGCTTTCGCCTTTGCAGAAGTAGTCCATTCCTTCAAACACATGATCCCAACTCCAGAAGTCCTCGCCGAATCCGAGATACTCTCTGAGCATCTCCGTACCCTCGGGAGCGAGGGGGTGCAGAAGGAGTGCGGCTGTTCTTATATAGTGGAACACGTTGATAAGCGTCTTTTTACGAAGCTCGTTATCATCTGCCGCATCAGCCTCACGGCTGAGCTTTGACCATACCTTGCTCGACTTTCTTACAAGCGAGTCAAGCACATAAGTCACCTGGTGGAACTCAAACTTATACATATAACGCTCATATTCAAGAATAGCCTTTTCGCACTCTGCGATAACGTCCGCATCGGGTGTGCCTACGGGCATCTTGCCGTCAAAATACTTCTGAGCGTAATAGAAGCAGGAACGTATAGCTCTGTTGAACACGTTTGAAAGCAGGAAGCCTTCCTTTACAACAGGGTCGTTGTCCTCAGGCTTTGCATCGGGGTTATAGGGCTTGGGCTGGAAGCTGACACTCCTTGTGCCGAGCCCCAGTCCGAGCCAGTGCATACGGAGCTGTTCGGCTGTATAGTAGTTCAGCAGATCCGCCGCCATAGGAGGCTTTATTGAGCCGCTGCTGCTTGCTTTCTTGTCAAGGAACAGAATGTGGTTGTTTGCAACGAGGATAGGAAGCTGCATTTCGCCGTCCTCTGGGTCGGAGGTTATCTCTCCCTTTTTCAGTGCCATGAACATTGCCATTTCCGCAACACCGTAGAAGTAGATGTTATCCGAGCCGATAAACTGATATACCTGTGAATCCTTTGAGCACCAGTAATCCTTGTAATGCTCCATATCAATACCCTTGCTCTTGAGATAAGCGCAGGTAAATGAGATAGGTGCCCAGAGCGACTCGGGCCATACCCATACGGTAAGTCCCTTTTCATCCTCAAGGTCGGGAGCCTTTACGCCCCACTCGATATTACCTGTAAGTCTGAACGGAACAAGCGTCTTGCCTGTTCTGAAACGCAGACCGTGATGTGCCATGATCTCCGTTGCCGCATCACGCTCGTCAAGCGTGTCGAAGCATATCGTGAACGAAGGCTTTTTCGGATCGTCCGTCAGCGTATGATGCGCAAGCAGATCCTTTATCTTCTCATAATCCTCACGCAGCTCTTTCTTGATATGAACAACGGGCGGTTCAAGGAACTCGCCGATAGTCTTTGAAACAAGAGAACGGACATTCGGCATCTTCTTTATTCTGTCAACGTATTCGCCGAGCAGCTTTGTGTACTCGGTAAGGCGGAAGTACCAGTTCACAACGTCACGCATTACCGGTGTTTCGCCTGTCAGCGTGCTTTTGGGGTCGATAAGGCTTGAAGGCATATACTGATGTCCGAGATCGCACTCGTCCGCATAGCCCTTTTCCGACTGACAGCCGAGAACGGGGCATTTGCCTATTACCTGTCTGCCGTTTAAGAATACGCCAGCCTTTTCGTCATAGAACTGCGAGGTGGTGATTTTTTCAAGCTGACCGTTTTCGTACAGCCTTCTGATAAATTTATCGGATACTACGTTGTGTATCTTTGCAGGCTCATCCAGTGCGGATGCACCGAACAAGTCGAGGCTTATATCATAATCTCTGAGCGTTTTTTCCTGGCTCTCGTGATTTTTCCTTACAAAATCCTCAATAGTACCGTCAAACTCTCCGCTTTCCTTCAGCTTTCTGTAGCTTTCTGCGATAGGCGAGCCGTAACAGTCTGTACCCGATACGAAAATTACATTATCCTTACCGATACGGTCACGCAGGAATCTTGCGTATGTATCCGCAAATACGAACACACCGCCGACATGACCGAAATGAAGCTGTTTATTACCGTAAGGCATACCGCCTGTGATTACCGCTCTTTTCGGAAAGGACGGTCTGTTATCCTTTGACGGCTTGTTGCTTTTATAATTATTGTTATTTTTGTTGCTGTTTTCCAATTTCAACACTCCTCGATGAAGTTTATACAATTTGATAGAATTTATTGTATCACATTTCAGCGGAAAATGCAATAAATTTGTGTGATTTTAGGCGTACCGCCGAAATTCGTTGTGCTAAGAAAGACAAGTACAGGCAGGTGCGACTCAAAACTGAGAAAACCGTATCGGATATGCTCATTTTTCATTGAATCTTCTTGATTTTTGCATACAAATGTGGTATACTGATTTTATATTATATCCCTGATAAAACATTGTGTGATACGTTTTGATTTGAGGAAATTTTCGGTATTATTTTAATTTGATTTATAGGAGGAGGACTTATCTGTGGAAAATAAAAGCGGCAGAAAAAATGTTGCCTTCTGTATCGGAGATCTTGAAGGCGGAAAAATGCTTTTACAAGGCTTTTGTAAAGTACTCGGCGATAATCATATAAATGTACATATCTTCAACTGCTGTACCTGCTTCTACGATGGAGCGCCGCATAATATAGGTCAGACCAACATCTTCACTCTGCCTAACTATGATATTCTTGATATGCTTGTCATTGTTCCTTTTTATCTGAGCAGCAGCGAAGAAGTGATACGGCATACTATCGAACGTGCGGTAGAAAAGAACGTACCCGTGCTGACAATCGGAAAGCAGTATGATTACCCCAACTGCTACTGCATAATGCCCGACTACCGTCGCCAGATAGAGATGATAACAAATCATCTTATAGAAAGACACGGCATAAGAAAGCTGAATTTTCTGGGAGGATTCAAGAACCACTTTACCAGTGACGAACGTCTTGCGGGCTTCCTTGACGCACTCAAAAGCCACAACATACCTATAGAGCCGTCAAGAATATATTACGGCAATCTGTGGAGCGCCCCTGCAATTCAGCAGGTGGAAAAGATGAACGAGGACGGAAATCTTGACTGCGGAGCAATTGTCTGTGCAAACGATACAATGGCATCGGCTGTTATGATAAAGCTGTCTGAGCTGGGCTTTGATATGCCGGGCGAAATTGCCGTCACCGGAATGGACGGTACAGACGAGGCCAACGGATATATCACGACCGCAAAGATACTCGCCGACAAATCCGGCGAGGAGGCCGCCAATATCGTGGCTAATCTTCTTCTCAGAGGCAAGAAGCCTGCAAAACTCGGCATAATTCCGCCCAACATAATTTACGGTATATCCTGCCGCTGTACGAATACGCAGAACGCCCTTGATATTCTGCCGAAGCAAAGGCACGATCTGTTCGAAGAACTATATGACGCAAGGCGTTTTTCGATAAGAACTGCGGCTATTGCGCAGGAGCTTGCAAACTGCTCTACATTTGACGATGCTAGCAAGAATATTTCGGCGACGCTTTCGAGAATATGGTGCAACAATTCCTGGATATGTATCTGCAAGGACTTTATGGAAAGTTCGCTTGTAAACGATTCAATTGACGATGTTGAAAACAACTGTCCCATACACATACACGGCTACTGCGATACTATGAAGTGCTTAGCACGATGCACAGATAAGAAGCCGCAGAGCGAAACCGAATTTCCCACTTCTGAAATGCTCCCCGACTTCTACGAAATGTCCGACAAAAGCAAGGTCATTTTGTACACGCCTATTCACATAAGGGATAATACGCTGGGATACCTTGCGTTCAATTTCTATCCATGGAGCAGTATGAACTATCTGCTGAACTTTCTCACTATGGCAATGTCACAGCTTTTAGAATCGGTACGCAGGCAGAACGAGCTGTACGCATACGCAAAGAAGATCGATATGCTCTATATCACCGATCCGCTCACCTCGCTGTACAACCGCAGAGGCTTTTTCAGAATATACAACGATTATGCCGAGAACGGAGTTAAGGATGACTGTATGGTCATTTCGGTGGATCTTGACAATCTGAAGCTGATAAACGACAACTTCGGGCACAACGAGGGCGACAACGCTATTCTCACTATGGCAAACGCACTTAAGTCCGCCGCAGACGAGAACGATATATGCGCACGCTTCGGCGGCGATGAATATGTCGTATTCGGCAAAGGCAAGGGTGAATACGAGATGAATGCGTATATCGACAAGGTCAACAAATATCTTTCGGAATACAACCTGACAAGCAAAAAGCCGTACAATGTACACTGCAGCTTCGGCGGATGTATTGTGCCGAAAGGTTCAAAGCTCCATATAGACTATTATATAAATAAAGCCGACTCGAAGATGTACGTTGAAAAGGAATCGCATAAGAGAACAAGAATGCTGCATGACTACAGCAAGGATAAACCCCAGACCGACGAGTAACATAAAACAGCAAGACCGCCTTCCCGGCGGTCTTTTTATGTAAAACGCATATAATCAGGCGTTTGTGCGGCAAAATACTATAAAATTATGTCGATTGACTTTTTTATGCAACGGTTGTATAATAAAATAAATGTGGCTTACAGCAAAAGTATGATATTGCATTTTGAAATTAAGGAGCTGAACTTTTGAACAAGACCGAAATACTTCTGTCGTGTATGTTTCTGAACGACAGCGAAGAAATGATAAAGCGTTCTCATATCACCTCAGACACGATTATAATAAATCAGTGCGATGAGGACGGATATAAGGAAGAGCATATCGGCGATGCATTTGTCCGTACTTTTTCGGTAAAGGAGAGAGGGCTGACTAAAAGCCGTAACCTCGCCATATCTAAATCCGATGCCGATGTGTGCATTATCTGTGATGATGACGAGGTGTTCTCGCAAGGGTACGAAGAAGCGATACAGAACGCTTACAGCAGTCTTCCGCAAGCGGATATTATCATATTCGATATGGCAGAAAGACCTCATAAATGGGGTGACAGCATAAAAAAACTCGGCTACAGGGATATTATGAGCGTAAGCTCGTGGCAGATAACGTTCAGACGTGAAAAACTCCTCACCAAAGGCATTCGGTTTGACGAAAACATGGGTGCAGGCTCAGGCAACGGTGCGGAGGAAGAATTCAGATTTCTGACGCAGTGCCGTAAGGCAGGACTGACAATATATCACTACCCCTATGAGCTGGCAACGGTGGCTCAGACGCAATCTACTTGGTTCAAGGGCTTCGACAGGGAATTCTTTGTGAACCGAGGAAATACGACAAGATATATAATGGGGCTTCCCCTGTCCGTTCTCTATGCCGCATATTACGCTTTTGCCAAAAGAAAACAGCTGACGGACATAAGTATGTTCAAGGCATTTTCATATACGCTCGCAGGAATAAAGGAAAACAGACTTAATAAACTGAAAAAAGGTAACAATTAATGGAAAAGATACTGAGTATAATTATCCCGTCTTACAACAGCAAGCCGTTTCTGGCAAAATGCCTTGATTCGCTCCTGTGCGAATGTACGGACAGACTTGACATAATCGTTGTAAACGACGGCTCTACAGACGGTTGCGAACAAATCGCAGAAGAATATATTGAAAAATATCCCGCCTCGATAAGCCTTATAAACAAGGAAAACGGCGGTCACGGCTCCGGTATAAATGTCGGCAGTGAAAAAGCTGTCGGCAAATATCTTAAAGTCCTTGACGCTGACGACTGGTTTCTTACCGAGAATATTCCACAGTTTATAAAGGCGCTTGAAAATACGGATGCCGATGTTGTGCTGACGCCACATCATACGATAAACATTTCAAACGGCGAAGTAAAAAGCTGGCGTTGCTTTCCGCCGGAGTTTGACAGAATATACACAATGGACGAGGTAATGTCGCAGTGGAAAAACTTCGACCGCAGCCTTACGTTCCACGGCATAACCTACCGCACCGATTTTTATAAAACAGAAGGAATAAAGCTCAGCGAAAAGGTGTTCTACGAAGACCACGAATACGCCACTTTCCCTTGCAGTAAGGCAAAGAGCATACTACCGCTCGATCTTTTCATATATGAATACCGCATAGGCGATGTGACGCAAAGCGTTTCTGCGGAAAATCAGCTTAAGCGTATAGGTCATACCGAAACCGTGCTTAAGCGTATGACCGCAGAGGGCAAGAACTTTACGGGTGCGGCGGCGCTTTACTGTGCAAAGAAAACACACCTTCTGCTGCTGAGCTACCTTGTTACCTCGCTTTTGTGCGACAAAAACAGAAAAGCAGGCAGAAAAAGAGCCGATGAAATGATGGACTTTATGGATAAGGAATACCACGAAGTTTATGAGATGAGCAAAAAGCATTGCAAGATACTAAAAACGCTTAACAGATTGCATATAGGTCTTACAGGATATAACAAAATTCTTAACTCAAAGCTCTACAACAAAGTAAGACACAACAAGAGTTTTGATTGACGGAGGTATAAATGACACTTGTTCGCAAGGATAAAACAGGCGGATTTCTTGAAGTAAGGCACTACAAGGATCTGCTCATCCAGCTCGTTTCACGAGATCTGAAGCTGAAATACAGACGCAGTGTACTGGGATACGTCTGGAGCGTACTCAATCCGTTGCTTATAATGCTCGTAATGTACGTTGTATTCTCGAAACTGTTCGACAGAAACATACCCAACTTTCCTGTTTATCTGCTTGTCGGCAGAACTATGTATGATTTCGTCGTCGGCGCAACAAACAAGGCGATGGACGGTATAACCTCGAACGCCGCTCTGCTGAAAAAGACATATGTTTCAAAATATATGTTCCCGCTTGCAAAGGTCACAAGCTGTATGGTCGATTATGTCCTGTCGCTCGGCGCACTGCTGATAGTCCTTATCTTCACAGGCTCGCCTTTCTACTGGACGATGCTTTTATTCCCTCTTATAACGCTCGAAGCGTATATATTTGCTTGCGGAATGGGATTCTTCCTCGCTCAGATGCACGTTTTCTTCCGTGACACAAGATATATATACAATGCGTTTACGACGGCGTGGATGTATGCATCGGCGATATTCTATCCGGTTGACATTCTTCCGAACTGGCTGAAGTTCATAGTTGAGAATCTCAATCCGCTTTATATCTACATCAAACAGTTCAGAGATATCGCTTATACAGGCTGCATCTCTGATATGAAAACAATTATCCTCGGTGTTGCATATGCCGCACTCTTCTTTGTACTTGGTACTGTTATCTTCAGAGATAAGCAGGACAAGTTTATTCTGTATATCTGACGGAGGTATCGGTTTGGAAGATTATATCATAGACGTAAACAATGTGACCGTCCGCTTCAATAAGGCGAACATGAAAGTTGACAATATAAAAGAATATGTAGTGAGATTACTCCGCCGTGAACTGATGTTTCAGGAATTCATTGCACTGAAGGATATCAACCTTCATGTAAAAAAAGGCGAGGCGTGGGGGCTTGTCGGCACAAACGGAGCGGGAAAATCCACACTTCTTAAAGTAATCAGCCGTATTCTCAAGCCCTACAAGGGAACTGTAGATGTAAAAGGTTCTGTTGCCGCACTTATTGAACTTGGCGCAGGTATTGATCCCAATATGACCGCAAGGGAGAATATTTTCCTCAACGGAACGCTTCTCGGCTACAAAAAGGATTTTATACAGGAAAAGTTCGATGAAATAGTTGAGTTCTCCGAGCTTCAGGACTTCCTTGATTCGCCCGTAAAGAATTTCTCATCGGGTATGAAAGCAAGGCTCGGCTTCTCGATAGCGACATCGGTACAGCCCGATATACTTATCGCAGACGAAATTCTCTCGGTAGGCGATGTCCGCTTCAAGAAGAAATGCTCGGAGCGTATGCAGAATATGCTGTCAAACGGCACTACCCTGCTGTATGTTTCGCACAATATGAAGTCTATCGAACAGCTTTGCGACAAGGCACTGTGGCTCGACCACGGATTACCCGTAATGCAGGGCACGGCAAAAGAAGTATGTGCCGCATATAATAAGAAAATGGGTGTCTGACCGCCGACCTTTACCGGCTGTCGCAGGAGCTTAGAAGGCTCTTGCGACAGCTTTTTTGCGACCGGTTTATCCGGCTTGATTAAAACGCAAATATTACCGTAAAATCACAGGCATTTAACCTGCTTTATTGTGCATTACTACTAATGCGTAAAACGGCTTAAATTCTTGACAAACAGCCGCTTTCGTTGTATAATAATATGAGTTTGCTTTACGCTTTGAATAAAATTTCTTTACAGGAATTTTTCAGTCTGTCGATAAACCTATATTTTTAATAATACGGGGTTTGGGGCGTAGCCCCAAGGCAGGTCGCAGGGACGCCAGTCCCCGTATTCA